>WNGN01000347.1_pt1 | contig 27772 bp, 24 predicted proteins | sample 5400561 | NCBI WGS metagenome assembly WNGN01 (sample SAMN13153379, study PRJNA577476) | soil metagenome | isolation source: 115 cm soil or saprolite under Garry oak tree replicate 2 | place: USA:California | collected 2016-06-15 | reverse complement strand
GAATCGATTCATCTGGCCGGCTGCCGTTGAGGGGACAAAAAGTCGATTCGTTCGGTTCAAGACGAAAGACGATTTGCTCAACCCCGAACCAAATTTCAGAAGCCCCATTTGGTTCGGGGTCAAACAAGTTGGAACGGCACTAGTTAAGGACTTGCCCCGCCCTGCGGAGAACTTTTGTGCATTCCGGCCGCATTCTCCTAAATCGGCGGCGCGCAGACTTCGGCGCGCGTTTTCCGCATGGACAGCTACTGGCCCTGGTTGTCGCCGGCCGCTCGCCGGAAATTTGAGCCCTGCATGTTTTAGCGATAAGCTAATCGGCTACTGCCGATGCGCATGCGCTGACGATGGTTACCTGCCGCGAATGTGAATCTGAAATCAATCAGGCGACGGAAATCTGCCCGCATTGCGGCGCGGACCTGACCAGCTTTGCCGATGAATCTTCGGCGCCGACAAAAAAGCCCACGCTGGGGAAGATTCTGCTGCGCTGGGGGGTGCTGCTGGGCGTGCTGCTCGCCGCCCTGTGGAGCTTTCTGTGGTTTGTAGTAACGCCGCGCACCGGTAACATCACGGCGGAAGCGGAGGGAAACGCAATGGCCGCGATCCACGACGTTTACACGCAACTGCGCTCCTATGCGGAGGCGCGGGGCGGCGCGTACCCCTCGGATTTGGAGCAGCTCGGCCCGCAGGTGCGGCAGGCGGCACAACTGGCGCAGAGCGATGGCTATCAGCTGGAGTACACGCCCGGCCCGGCGGAGGCCGATGGCGCGATTCATAACTATTCGCTCGAGGCGCGCGCCGGGAACTACGGGTATCGCAGCTTTTACGTGGATATCAGCGGCGTAGTGCGGGCCACGAAGGAAAATCGCGACGCCACCAGCGCCGATCCTCCTATCCGTTAATCAAATGCGTGGCTTGACACCCGACTCTTCTAATCGTCTGGAGGGAGTGCAGCGGGATTTTCTGAGATCTCGCGGTTAGGGTCATCAGCCGCGGCAACTTTGGGTGTAGACTGAGACACCTAGCGGCAGCGGAGAGGTGCTGGAGTGGCCGAACAGGGCTGCCTGCTAAGCAGTTTCACCCCAAAAGGGTGACGGGGGTTCGAATCCCCCCCTCTCCGCCAAATCTAAAGCACCGCACAAGCGTGGAGGACTGCCCCTAGATGCGGAATTATAGAGCACCTGGAAGTATAGACCGTCTTAACGAAGCCGCCGAGCTCCCGTCGCGTCTATGGAATTCGGGATCGGGGCTGAAAGCCGAGTTGTCCACTGTAGACCTGCGCATGGGCCGCTTGCGGAATATCGACACCTTGATCTATACAATCTGAGTGGAATGCGCAAAGCGGAAACTTCACGCCAGAAAAGGCCAAACAGAACGAATATGAACGACGACGCACTTTCCAAAATCAAGCGCAAGATTCAGGAAGAGATCGATGCCCTGGAGCACGAGTTGAACCTGGAGCTGCCCAAGGAATTGATGAAGGCGCGGGCGCACGGGGATCTTTCCGAAAATGCGGAATTTAAGTATGCCAAGGAGCGCCAGGGCTACGTTTCGGCCCGGCTGGGTCAGCTGAAGAAGCGCATGGGCGATATCGGCATGCTGAACCTCAACAATATCCCGCACGATCGCGCGGGATATGGGTCTCGCGTGTGGCTGCGCGACGTGAACAAGGCTTCGGAGGTGGAGTACAAGTTGGTGACCAGCGAAGAGGCGGATGCCGAGCAGGGATTGATCTCCACGACTTCGCCGATTGGCCGGGCCTTATTGGGCAGGAGAGCGGGTGACGAAGTGAAGGTGCAGACGCCTGCGGGCGTGAAGGAATTCGAGCTGATGCGCCTGAAGACGATTCACGAGGATGCTTAGAGCGTAGAAGCTGAAAATCAGAATAGAAGTTAGGAGAAGGCCGGCGCGAAAATAGCGCAAAGGGCACAGAATCGGTATTTCCCGAAATTCCCGCACACGAATTTCAGTTCGCCCGCAATTGCTCTCTGCCACGACTACGGAATTGCCCGCTCGCATGCGGTCGTGTTAGCATCCGCCTTTTCAGAGTAACCACGCACGGCGCCTGGGTATCCCGCCTGCGCTTTCGCCCCGCGAGATCGGCCCCAGGCCCGAATAGGGGAAGCCATGAAGTCCTACGCAACGCAGTTCCTTCGCAACGTTGGCATTGTCGGTCACGGCGACACCGGAAAAACCCAGTTGGTGTCGTCGTTGTTGTATACCGCTGGGATGACGCCGCGGCTGGGAAAAGTGGCGGAGGGCAATACCGTAACGGATTGGGACGAGGAAGAGATCGCGCGCAAGATCTCCATTCAAACGGGATTGGCGTTTGCGGAATGGGCGCCGAGCAGTCCCGGACAAGGGCAGGGCGAAAAGACGAAGATCAATTTTTTGGACACGCCGGGCTACAGCACGTTCGTGAATGAAACCAGGGCCTCTTTGATTGCCGCCGATGCGGCGCTGGTGGTGGTGGATGCCGTGGCCGGCGTGCAGGTGGTTACGGAAAAGGTGTGGGATTACTGCACCGAATACGGCCAGCCGCGGGCCATCGTGATCAACTGGATGGACCGGGAACTCGCGAGCTTCGACCGCGCGCTGGAATCGGTGCAGGAAGTGTTTGGCCGCACCGTGGTGCCGCTCGAACTGCCCATCGGCGCGGAGAAACAGTTTCGTGGCGTGGTGGATTTGCTGGCCATGAAGGCGCTGGTGTACACGCCGGATGGAGATGGCCGCGCCAAAATTGAGGAGATTCCCGCGGAGCTGGCTTCTGCGGCGCGGGAGGCGCACGAGAAGCTGGTGGAGATGGTCGCAGAAGGCGACGACAAGCTGATGGAGGAGTTCTTCGAGAAGGGTACTCTGCCGCTGGAAGACCTCAAGAAAGGCCTTCAGCTGGCGTTTCGGGAGCGGCGGTTATTTCCGGTGGTGCTCAGTTCGGCGCTGCGCAATATCGGCAGCGATGCCATTCTAAATCTCATCATCGATATCTTCCCGGATCCTGCGGGGAGCGGAAACGCGAACGGATTCAGCGAGGCGGGCGGCAAGGGGAATCCGCTGGAGCGCAAAATCGCCGATGCGGAGCCGCTTTCGATTTTCGTATTCAAGACGCTATCCGATCCTTTCGCCGGGCGGATCAACTATTTCAAAGTGATGTCGGGTGTGCTGAAGAATGATGCCACGGTCACGAATTTTACGCGTGGGACAAGCGAGCGCTTTCAACACCTGCAGGTGATGCAAGGCAAAGCCGGGGTGGAAGTGGCCGAACTGCATGCCGGCGATCTGGGGGCCATCGCGAAATTGAAGGAGACGGTCACGGGCGATAGTTTGGGCGACAAGGCCTCGCCGATCTTTTATCCGGCGGCGCGCCTTCCTGAGCCCGCCATCACCTTTGCCATCGAACCCAAGACACGCGCCGATGAAGACCGCATCGGACAGGGCATCCACAAGATTTTGGAGGAGGACCTGGCGCTGCGGTTCTCGCGCGATCCGCAGACGAAGGAGTTCCTGCTAGCCGGCTCGGGGCAGCAGCACATCGAAGTGGTGGTGGCTAAGTTGCGCAAGCGCTTCAAGGTGGACGTGACGCTCAAGCCGCCCAAAGTTCCCTATCGCGAGACGATACGCGCCAAAGCGGATGCGGAAGGAAAACACAAGAAGCAAACCGGCGGGCACGGCCAGTTCGGCGTATGCCGGGTGCGCATGGAACCTCTGCCGCGCGGGGCGGGGTTCGAGTTCGTGGACGATATCTTCGGCGGATCCATCCCCAAGAACTATATCCCCTCGGTGGAGAAGGGAATCCGCGCCGCCGCCGACCGAGGCTATCTGGCAGGTTATCCGGTGGTGGATTTCCGCGCCGTGCTGTACGACGGGAAGTACCACGACGTGGATTCCTCGGACATGGCCTTCAAGATTGCGGGTTCACTGGCGTTCAAGGAAGCCATGAAGCAAGCCAGGCCCTCGCTGCTCGAACCGATCATGCACGTGGAGGTGTACGCGCCGGATCAGTACTCGGGGGACGTCATGGGCGATTTGAGCTCGCGGCGGGGCCGGATCAGCGGGAGCGAAGCGCGCGGATCGAACGTGGTAGTGAAGGCGTTGGTGCCCTTCGCGGAGATGCTGAGCTATGCCACGGACCTGACCTCGATGACCCAAGGACGCGCCAGCTATAGCATGGAGTTCTCCCATTACGACTTTGTTCCTAATGAGATTGCGGAGAAGGTGATCGCCCATGCCAAGGCGGAACGTCAGGGAGAACTGGCGGAGGACGAGGAAGTGGCCTGAGGCCCGGTCGGGAGGACAGGTTATAGGTTCAATGCCGCAAAGGCACCGGTGGCGGCGTGTTTTCTGAATGTTAACCGAAACGAAATCCTGGGGTTGCCCGCGGATGGGCGACAGGGTAGCATAAGAAATCATCGCCGACGGCTGGCCCGTCCCGATTCCGAGGTGAGGAATCGGATATTTCAGCAGACGCATAAAAAAGAGTCCGAGGTCTAGGGGTATGGAGTTGATTAGGCGCGTGGATAAGCTCCTGACGCTGCTAGGCTTCGGTCTAGCTGCCAGCGCCGTGCTTTGCCTGGCGGGATGCGGCGATTCCGCTCGCAACGTAGCCGTTTATCACCCACCCGTTATTCAAGCGACGACAGTCCAACAACCCGATGCCTCGGCAAAGGCACAGCCCAATGCCCCGGCAAAGGCGCAGCCCAATGCCACAGCAAAGGCACAGTCCAATGCCACAGCAAAGGCACAGTCCAATCCACCTGCTAAGGCGGCCCCAAAAATAGGAGCTCTCCCGCTGGTGCCGTCTCGCAGGCGTGCTACCTTTTTGGCTTTGATGCCGCCCGACGCCGCGGATCGGCTGGCCCAGAAGGTGAGGGCGCTCTTTGCGGCGGGTGAGCAAGAGGCCAAGGCAGGCCACAACGAAACCGCCCGGCAGGACTATGACCGCGCGCTCGATGTGCTTTTGGCCAGCGGTTTTAATCTGGGCAGAGAAGCCGCGCTCTCCGAATTATTTAACCAGATCATGTCTTCTTTGTCTTCGGTGCAGAGCGCCGGGCAGCAAGCGGAAGCAAGCGAGCCGCCCCAGGTCCCGTCCGAGCAGCACAACCAGCCCTCTCCGCTGGATGAAATCACCGCCATAACTTCACTCTCGGGAGATGAAATTCCGCCAACTCCTGCGGATGCCGGGCTGAAGACCAACGCGGAACGCGAGCTGCAGGCCGTGAAGCACGATATGCCACTGACGCTGACCGATCCCGTGCTTTCTTTCCTGAATTTCTTTCAAACCGCGCGTGGCCGCACCATCGTGGAGAATGGATTAACTCGGGCAGGGCGTTACCGCAACATGATTCAACGCGTACTTACCGAGGAAGGCTTGCCCACCGACCTGATGTATCTGGCGCAGGCGGAGAGCGCTTTTCAACCGCAGGCCCTTTCCCGGGCGGGCGCGCGCGGACTCTGGCAATTCATGGCTTATCGCGGCAAGCAATATGGCCTGGAGCATAGCTGGTGGGTGGACGAGCGCCAGGATCCGGAGAAGGCTACGCGTGCCGCGGCGCGCCATCTGCGGGACTTGTACGAGATGTTCGGCGACTGGTACCTGGTGATGGCCGCGTACGATTCCGGGCCAGGAGCGGTGCAACATGCCATCGAACGCACCGGCTATGCCGATTTTTGGAACCTGTACAAGCTGAACGTACTGCCGCGAGAGACGCGCAACTACGTGCCCATTATCCTGGCGCTCACTTTAATCTCCAAAGACCCCACGCGTTACGGCATCGAGTTCATTCCCGACCAACCGCTGCAAGTGGACCGCGTGCAGCCGGGGCACCCGGTGGATCTGCGGCTGGTAGGGGAAACGATCGACGTCGACGCGGATTCGCTGCGGCTGCTCAATCCGCAATTGCTGCGCGTGGTAACGCCCAACGATCCTCGGTTTGTGCTGCAGATTCCGGCGGGCAAGGCGGAGGAGTTCGAGAAGGGCATGGCGGAGATACCGCCGGAGAACTGGGTGAGCTGGCGCCGCCACCGCGTGGAGGAAGGCGAGACACTTTCCAGCATGGCCAGGAGATATCGCATCACTGTGGCGTCGCTGGCCGAGGTAAATGGGCTCGATGCGCAGGCTCGTCCCGAGGTGGACACCAAGCTGATTATTCCCGCAACAGCCCAGCCGCAGCCTACGTTGGGGGCGCTGGTGCGCTATCGTACGCGCCGCAGAGACACGGTGGAGAGCGTGGCGGATCAGTTCAACGTGACGGTCGCGGAACTGAAAAAGTGGAACGGCATGCGAAGCAATCACCTGGCGGCCGGCATGCGTCTGAGAATTTATCCGGGAGTGACCGGGCCCGCGCCGGTGCGGGCATCACTGACGGCTGCACGGCCGGAAGAATCGGCCAAGGCGGGTCAACCGCTGATGCATCGCGTGCGGCAAGGCGAGACATTGTGGTCCATCGCGCAAGCCTATCAGACGACGATCGAAGCGCTGCGCGGCGGGAACCACTTTCTCTTCAGCAGGCCTCTGCAAGCGGGTGACATGCTGTTGATCGTTCAGTCGCACTAATCACAAACAGCAGCCGGCGCGACTCCTCTCTGCTTTTTCCTGCCGAGCCAACTTCCGCTGTTGAGAAATCATTCGCTGGCGCCATTTACCGGAAAGGATGCTACTCTGGCGGCAGAAGTCACGGCCGAACGGACGGCTTGACAAAAGCTTCGTATTCCGTTTATAAGCCGCCGATGCCGCGGCGGCGAGGTCGGCCGGAACTCAAAGCGGCTGACCTACGGAGGAATGATGGCCTGGCTACATGATAACGGCGATGAGAACGAATTTTCCCAGTTCGAGGAAGACGAGGGCGGCGAAAAAGACGAGGGTGTCTTAGAAGAGACGGAAGAGGAAGTCACCATAACCGAGCGTCCGGGAGTTCCCGAGGCGCCGCCATCCATACCCAAACCCAAGCCACGCAGACCAAGCGCCGCGAGAAGGCGCAAGCCGGCGCGAGCGAAGGCGCGGCCCAAGAAGAAGGCCGCTGCCAGAAGGTCGAAGAAGAGTTCCGCCCGTAAGAAGTCACGATCCCGGAAGAAGCGGTAAACCTAAGCCGGTAATCGCTACGGCGTACTTCGGCGAGGGTCACTTCGCCCACCAGTCCATTCGACAAACGAATCTCCGCGGCGGCGCGGATGACGCAATTGCTGTTTTCCGGTTGCTGCCGGATGAAAAAGGCAGCAGGGGAGGTTATTACCGTGCCGGGCATGGCCTAATCGCACCGCGAGAATTTGACGCCCGGCGGGAATCTCCTTGCCGGGCAAAGTGGGGCCCGATAGCATGCCTCGCCATGGTTGTCGCCGTAGAGCATATCCGCCGCATGCGCGGCGGAGCACAATCACACCTGATGCGCTGCGACGACGGAGGTTATTACATCGTCAAATTCCAAAACAATCCGCAACACGTTCGGATTCTGGCCAACGAAATGCTCGGGACGAAGATAGCGGGTTGTTTGGGTCTGCGGGTTCCGCAGATGGAGGTGGTCGAGGTACGCCGCGAGCTTATCGAGCTTACCGCGGAGCTGGTGATGCAACTGGGAACGGGGCGGACGCCGTGCCGCGCCGGAAGGCAGTTCGGCTCGCGATATCCGGGCGATCCGGCGCAAATGGCGGTGCACGATTTTTTGCCGGACGAACAGCTCCAGCAGGTGGAGAATGTCGCCGATTTCGCGGGGATGCTGGTATTCGACAAGTGGACCTGCAATACCAACGGGCGGCAGGCGATCTTTTTTCTGGAGCCGGGCCGTTCGCGCTATCAGGCCATGCTCATCGACCAGGGGTTCTGCTTCAACGCGGGTGAGTGGAATTTCCCCGACGCGCCGCTGCGCGGGCTTTATAATCGGCACAGCGTCTACCGGCACGTCACGGGGATGGATTCCTTCGAGCCTTGGATGTCTCGCGCAGAAGAGCGCGTGAGCCGGGCGCAACTCGGAGAGATTGCCGGGAGCATTCCGCCCGAGTGGTACAACGACGAATACGGGCAGCTGGATGAGCTGACGCGAAGACTCGACCAGCGGCGGCGCGGCGTGCGCGAGATGATCCTCTCGGCGCGCGACTCCGGACGGCAGCCCTTCCCGAATTGGAAATGAGCCGATTCTCAAACAGGAAGTGAATCATGCCAGAGGCACAAACAACGCAGGCCCTGCGGCCCTGCGCTTATCACGTCGTACGATACACGCCCAACCTGGTGCGAGACGAGTGGGTGAACATCGGGATCCTGCTCTTCGATCCGGCCAGCGGGCGTCTGCTACAACGACTGCTGGAAGAGCCCGCGGAGTTTGCCCGCGTTCGACGCTTGCACCCTGCCGCGGATGAAGAGTTCCTGCGGCGGCTCTCGGACGACTTCGCTACGCAGTCGGCAGCCGCGGGTGGCAACGCACAGGGTTATGTCGCGCGCCTGGAACAAACGCTCTCGAATAGCGTACAGCTCAGCCCGCAAAAAGGATTGCTGGCGGAGGACTTGGAAGCTGAGCTGGACCGCCTCTACCATGATCACGTGGAGGTTCCGCGGCAGGGCCGCTTAGCGGATGCGGCCTCGCGAAACGGAATCCGTGCGCGGGCCACTCAGGTCTTCCGAGGCACGGGTATTTGGCCGCGCCTGGAGCGCCGCCTGCGCGTGGATGAATTCACCTATGCGGGCGATCCCCTGCGCCTGGATTATGGGTACCGGCGCAACGGCACGCGGGGTTTCGTGCAAGCCTTATCGCTCTCCCAGGATCTCGGTCAGGCCAAGGTATTGGCCTTTACGGCAGATGCTATCCGGCAAAAGCTCGCGCATACCGAATTCGTTGCGGTCACCGAGACGGAGCCCCATCCGCAGGAAAATCCGCGCCATCGCTTTGTTCTTGGCCTGCTCCAGGCGCGTGAAATCAGCGTGGTGCCCCTGGGCCGGCTGGCGGAATGGTCCTATCGATTGCGGCCTACATTGCTCGGAGGAAGCACCAACTAAGCCCCTGCGAATTGTTTCCCAGCTGCCTCGTCAGATGACGTCTTCGGTCCAGGTTTCCAGGCGCTCCTTCACGCGACGCATGAACTGGTGCGCCATGGCGCCATCGACGACCCGATGATCGTAGCTCAGGGTCAGATAGACCATGGAGCGGATGGCGATGGCATCGTCAATGACCACCGGCCGTTTCTGAATGGCGCCGATGCCTAAAATGGCCACGTTGGGCTGATTGATGATCGGCAGGCCCATCAGCCCGCCAAACGTGCCCGGGTTGGTAATCGAGAAAGTGCTCTCCTGAACGTCCTCCGGCTTGAGCTTTTTCGCGCGGGCCCGCTCGGCCAGATCGTTAATTCCCCGCTGCAGTCCCAGGAAATTCTTCTCCTCCGCACGCTTGAGCACAGGAACGATCAGTCCCCCATCGAGCGCCACGGCGATGCCGATGTTGATCTCGCCGTGGACGACCACGTTCGTGCCCTCTACCGAAGCATTGACCGTGGGGAAGTCGCGCAAGGCGTCCACGCAGGCGCGCACGAAGAAGGGCATGAAGGTGAGCTTGATCTGGTGCTTCTGCTCGAATTCCGCGCGGGCCGCCTCGCGCACGTGAGCAATGCGGGTCATGTCCGCTTCGTCGATGGAGTAGACGTGGGGCGAAACGCGTTTGGAAAGCACCATGTGCTCGGCGATGCGCTGCCGCATCACGCTCATGGGCTGCACTTCGTAACGCCCGAAATAGATACGTTCGCGGGGCAGAGCCGTTTCCAGCGCGGCATGCACTGGTGCCGCCTCGGCTGCGGGCGCTCCGGACGGCGCGGCGGTCTGAGAAGGCGGCGCGGCGGGGCGCTGGCCGGCAGAAATAGCATCGAGCACGTCCTTCTTGCTGATGCGCCCTCCGGCGCCGGTGCCGCGTATGGTCCCCAGATCGATTTTATTTTCGCGCGCCAACCGGCGCACCAGGGGAGAGGTGCGGATGCGCCTGCCATCCGCGGTGAGGGTCTCGGTCTCTTCCTCTGACGCCTCGGCTTCACCAGCAGGCCTTTCTGGGGAAGGAATCGGCGGGAGTGCCGGCGCGGGGCGCTCGGCAGGCTTTTGTGCAGGCTGAGGCGGCGGGGCCTGGACTCTTGCAGGTGCGGCAGGCTTGGCGGCCGCTTCGGGAGCGCGTGTCGCCGCCGGCTTGGCCGCGGCTGCCTGGGCTCCAGGCGCTTCGATTAGGGCTACGACGGTCTGGATGGGAACCGTCTTGCCTTCTTCAACTCGAATCTCCTTGAGAACGCCGGCCGCGGGCGAAGGAATCTCGGCGTCCACTTTATCGGTGGAGATTTCAAACAGGGGTTCATCCCGCTCGATTGTATCGCCCGGCTTTTTCAGCCACTTGGTGATGGTGCCCTCGAAGATGCTTTCGCCCATCTGGGGCATGATGACTTCGACGGCCATAGGCCTCTCCTGTGCTCATCCTGCGGCAGAATCCCTGCGGGGCACCCTCTGCCGGCATCCGAAACAGACACCTAAAGGATGCGCCCGGCTGATAGAAAGCTTCAATAGCGGGCCAAATCACGCGCCGCTTCCGCAATCCGCGCGGCGTTGGGCAAAAAATGCTCCTCCAGCGGCGGCGAAAACGGCACCGGCGTATCGAGAGAAGTGACCCGGCGAATCGGCCCGTCCAGATCGTCGAACGCAGAATCGGTTACCAGCGCGGCAATTTCCCCGGCGATTCCGCCAGTGCGCGTGTCTTCGTGCACCACCAGCAGTTTGCTGGTGCGCCTCACGGATGCGATGATGGTTTCCCGATCGAGCGGCAGAAGCGTCCGCAAATCCACGACCTCGGCTTCGATGCCTTCGCGCGCCAGTTGCTCGGCGGCTTCGAGCGACGCATGCACCATGGCCGCATAGGTGACGATGCTCAGATCGCGGCCCGGCCTGCGCACGATGGCCTGGCCGATGGGCACAGTGTAATCGCCTTCCGGCAACTCCTCTTTGATGCGGCGGTAGAGAAATTTGTGCTCAAAGAACAGCACGGGATTGTTGTCACGAATGGCGGATTTGAGCAATCCCTTGGCATCGTAAGCCGTGGCCGGGTAAATCACCTTCAGACCCGGCGTATGCACGAAGTACATCTCCGGATTCGCGGAATGGAAGGCGCTGCCGTGAACTCCTCCGCCGGCGGGCCCTCGAATGACGATGGGCACGGGAGCGCCCCAGCGGTAATGTGATTTGGCCACGAAATTAGTGATCTGGTTAAAGGCGCAGGCAATGAAGTCGATGAATTGCATCTCCGCTACCGGGCGCAAGCCCAGATAGCTCATGCCCACCGCGGCGCCAACGATAGCGGCCTCGCTGATGGGAGTATCAATCACGCGCTCCCAGCCGAAGCGTTCCAATAGCCCCTCCGTGGCTTTGAAGGCGCCGCCGTAAACGCCAATGTCTTCGCCGATCAGCAACACCGCCGGATCGCGGTCCATCTCCTCGAGGAGCGCCTGCCGAATGGCATCCAGATAGGTCACCGGGGCCATGGCTATCTCCGTGCCCTGCGCGGGGCCGGTGCGGTGATCTTTCGCTTGCCAGCCGTCTGCCCCGGGTGCGCAACCGCCGGCTCCATTGCCGCATCCGACTGTTCCGCGTGGTCCGCCGCAACCGCGGCTTCCGTTTCCATTGCTCCAAAATTCTTGATGATCCACTCCGGCTTGACGCTGGACTTGGGCGGCATGAGCTCTTCCTTGGCGCGCCGCCACTCCGCTTTGATGTCATGGCAACCCTGGCAGTAGACGCCCTGTTCAGCGAGTTCGGGAGGAGGGAATGGCGAATTTTCCGCGAACTCCAAGTCTGAGGCTAGTTCGCGCTCGATGCGCGCGTGTATAGCGGCCTTTTCTTTTTCGTCCCAGAGGTTGCGCTGATCCAGATATTTTTCGTAAAGACTCAAAGGGTCACGCGCCTTCCAATACTCGTACATCTCTCGCGGCACATACTCCGCAGGATCGTGTTGCGCGTGGCCCAGCATGCGCATGGTTTTGGCTTCGATGAGCACCGGGCCGTGGCCTTGACGGGCGCGCTCCACCGCTTCGCGCGCAATCCGCAGCACCGCCACGAGATCATTGCCATCCACCGTATAGGAGGCGATTCCATACGCGCGGCCACGATCGGCAAAGTCATGCAGGGGCGCCTGCCGATTGACGGGAGTGGAGTAGGCCCATTGATTGTTCTCGAGCACAACGACGATCGGCGCGCGCTGCACGGCGGCCAGGTTCATGCCCTCGTGAAAGGCGCCCGTGGAAGTGCCGCCATCGCCGATCCAGGTCATGGCCACGATCTTCTGCCCCAGATAGCGTCCGGCCATGGCCACGCCGGTCATCACCGGGATCAGGTCGCCCAGCATGGAGATGGGCGCGACCACATGATGGGTCTTCAAATCGCCGAAATGGCAAGTGCCGTCTTTTCCCTGCGTCGGCGAAGTGACGCGCGCCATATACTGGGTCATGATGTCGCGGGGCCGGTAACCGCGCACGAGCAGGGATCCCACATTGCGAATCAGGGGCGCGATCCAATCGCCTTTGGCCAGCGCGTAGGCGGTGCCTACCGACGTAGCTTCCTGTCCCAGGCTTCCATACAGGCCGCCGACGATTTTGTTTTGCCGGAAGAGGCGGACCAGGAGTTCGTCGAGCGAGCGGTTGAGCCGCAGGTAATAGTAGAGCTCGAGCGCTTCCTCGTGTGTCAGCTCCGGGCGCCGGCGTGCAGGGTCAGACTTCATGAGCTCTCCTTATATTGGGGCGTTATGGAAGTGCCGGCCGCACCCGTCATGCGCCGGCGCGCTCGTTCAACGCGCTGGCGCCCCGACCGGCTGGGCTTCGCCCGCCAACCAGCCGGCCAACTCCGCGGCATCTGCGGGGACCAGTCCCACTCCAAAAGTATCGCTGAATCCGGAGCTTAAACCCGCGATCGCGTCTGCGCGCGAGACTGGGCGCCCGAGCAGCTTTTCCAGCGACGTAGCGCGGCAACCGGCGATGCCGCACGGGGTGATCAGATCGAAAAAGCGCAGATCGGTGGAAACGTTGTAGGCGAATCCGTGGGAAGTCACCCAGCGGCTGATGCGTACGCCGATAGCGCCAAGTTTTTCTTCGCCAACGGCGCCAGCATCGCCGCCGGCGCTTTCTTCAACCCACACGCCCGTGCGTCCCGGAACGCGGAAAGCGCGAATCCCGAAGCTGGAAGCAGCCTCAATCATGGATTGCTCGAGCTGCCGCACGTACCACACAACGTCACGCCGAATTCCGTTCAGGTCGAGAACGGGATAGCCGACGATCTGGCCGGGACCGTGATAGGTGATATCGCCGCCGCGATTGGTCGGATGAAATTCGACGCCGTCCTGGCGCAGAAGGTCCTCGGAAACGCGCAAGTGCTCGCGTTTGCCGTTGCGGCCTAGGGTAATGACGTGGGGATGTTCGCAAAAGAGCAGGAGATCGGGGGCCGCGCCAATTTTGCGCGCAGCAACCAGGCGTTGCTGGAGCGCCGCGGCTTCGCCGTAAGCAATCCTTCCGAGATCAAGCGTTCGACAATCTTTCATGGGCGGCAATGTTTTCATGGGCGGCAACTCTTCATGCGTCTGGCACCGCTCTGCTACTACGTTAGGCGAAATGGTCGCGCCGGGCAATTTCTCCATTGCTAATAATGGATTGCCAGGCCTCGGACGGAGGCAAAGGCGTCTCCCATCGCTTCCCATACCGTGGGATGGGCGTGCACCGTGAACAACATGTCATCAATGGTGGCCTCGAGTTGCAGGGCCGCTACGGGCTCGGCCAAAATTTCCGTCGCCAGCGGTCCGATAATGTGCACTCCTAGAATTTCGCCGGTCTGGTCATCCGCCACTACTTTGATGAAACCATCGTGATGGTTGAGTATGGAGGCCTTGCTATTGGCCAGGAACGGAAACTTGCCGGTCTTCACCGCATAGCCGGCGTCGCGCGCCTGTTTCTCGGTGAGCCCGATCGAGCCGATCTGCGGCTCGCAATAAGTGGCGTTGGGAATGCGGCTCCTTTCGAGCGCCGGCACCTGCTTTCCAGCTATTTTCCCGACCGCGATGATGCCTTCCATGGATGCCGCGTGCGCCAGTTGGGGCATTCCCGCGACGATATCTCCGATCGCATAGACTTGCGGTTCGGCGGTTTCCATGTATCGTCCGACGTGCACGAAGCCGCGCTCGAGCTTGGCGCGCGTTTTCTCCAGGCCCACGTTTTGAGTCAATGGCGATCTTCCCACCGCAAGGAGCACATGCTCGGCCGCGAGGTTCTGCGACTGGCCGGATTGGTCGCGAAAAACGACCGTGGCACCGGCGGCGTCCCTGCGGACGGATTCCACTTTTGCTTCCGTGAAAATGCGGATTCCCCTCTTGCGAAAAGCCTTTTCCAACTCCACGGAAATTTCCTCGTCTTCCAGGGGCACCGCGTGCGGAAGCATTTCGAGGATGGTTACTTCCGAGCCGAAGGACCGAAAAATGGAGGCGAATTCAACGCCCACCGCGCCGGCGCCTACCACCACAAGAGTTTTGGGGATTTGCGGCAGCTTCAGGATGTCGCGATTGCCGACAATCACTTTACCGTCGAAGTCGACGCCGGGCAGGGAGCGCGCCTCCGAGCCGGTGGCAAAAAGGATATGGGTGGCTTCGACGTCTGCGGTTTTTCCGGCATTCTCCACTTGCACATGGTGCGGCGCCGCCCAGCGGCCCCAGCCCTGCAGGACCTCAACCTTGTTCTTGCGGAAAAGGAACTCGATGCCCTTGGCGTGTTTATTGACGATGCGCTCCTTGCGCGCCAGCATGGCGGGCCAGTTGATCTTGAAATCCGAGATCTCGATGCCAAATTCATCGGCGTGCTTCAGAGTGTCGTAAAGTTCCGCGTGGTGGAGCAGGACCTTGGTGGGGATGCAGCCTACGTGCAGGCAGGTGCCGCCCAGGAACCCGTCCTTTTCGATGACCAGAGTCTTTAAACCCCATTGGGATGCGCGAATGGCGGTGACATATCCGCCGGGTCCGCTGCCGATAATCGCCAAGTCGTATGCAGGCAAAAGCGTCCTCCGCCATCCGTCGAAAAGGCCTTTCGGCCCCGGCAGGCCATTTTCGCCGAGTACGGGATCAGACGCAACTTACCGGCGAGCGCAGCCTTGCCGGTCCGGCGCTGCGGGCCCGTTAAGCGTAGAACTGTAGCGCCCGCAAAAAAATTACGGATGCGAGAATCCGAACTGCTCCAGTTGAATCTTAGTAACGGAAGCGGTTAAGGCCGACGGGCCTTTCTTGACACTCGGAAAGGTGGTACGTACAATGACCGTTTTGAATACTGCCGACAAAATGCACCGTGGGACCGCAAGCATGGATAAGAAGCGCCTGGAATACTACAAGAAAAAGCTGCAGAGCAAGCGTGAGGAGCTCCTGCGGAGCATTGCGCGTACGGAAGAGGAAGGCCGCTCCGCGGACGATGATCCGACCGTAGACCTGGCGGACAAGGCCGCCAATTCCTACACCAAGGAGTTCCTGTTCGGCCAGAATAATACGGATCGGAGTACGCTGCAGCAGATTGACGAAGCGCTCAATCGCATCCGCAACAGCACCTTTGGCACCTGCGTGAATTGCGAGACCGAACTGCAACAGAAGCGGCTGGAAGCAGTTCCCTGGGCCAGCCATTGCACGGTTTGCCAGGAAAAACACGAGCAGGGACTTCTCTAGCAACTACAAGAAACCGAGCCGCCGCGCGGGGACACTTTTCCTACCAGCCCCGAATGGGCTAACCTAACCCCGCGTGGGGGCGGCGTGGAAAGCCTTCGAACACGTGTGCAGGATGTTTGTGAGGCGCTTGCTTCGTTATTCTTCCCGGCGCCCTGTCGGCTTTGCGGAGAAGTGCTGGACACCGCCTCACGAATACCCGTATGCCGTTCCTGCCTCGCGTCACTCCGGTCTTTGCGCGGTCCCTGCTGTACCCGTTGCGGACGGCCATTTGCCTCATGGGTAGCGATTGAAGTCGAAAACTTGCCCCTCTGCCACGTCTGCCGCCGCAGCCTTTACGACTTTGATTTCGCTCGCAGTTATGGGCCTTACACCGCACCCATGGCGGGCGCGATTATGCTCTTGAAGTACCAGGAAGTAAGGCCGCTGGCCACCTGGTTCGCGACCGGTCTGCAGGAGACTTTTAACCGCCATCGGGAAATGTGCCAGGCCGACGTAGTGGTGCCGGTCCCAGCGCACGCCTTGCGACTGCGGGAGCGCGGTTACAATCACGCGGAACTGATCGCCCAGCCGCTGGCGCGATCCCTGGGATTACCTTGCCGGTCCTACCTGCTGGTGCGCAGCCGCCCGCGCCCTGATAAGCTGCGGCTAACCCTGAGGGAGCGCTGGCGCAGCGTTCGGGGCGCGTATACGATCCGTCAAGGGCTGCGAGTTGACAACCTTCGGGTTTTACTGGTAGATGATGTACTAACTACTGGAGCCACGCTCGACGCCTGTTCGAGGGCCTTGCGGAAGGCCGGAGCGGCAAAGGTAGCAGCTCTGACGGTGGCTCGGGCAATCGTACGCCGGGAAGAAGCCGGTTTCGAGTCGCTGCGCAGGGGGCCAGACGGATGAACTCGGACCCATCGGATGACGGTGCAAGTCGGCAGGAGAAACCAGTCCTGCCGCGCTCCAATCGCGAACATCATCACTTAGTCCTCGGCCCCCCCGTGCATCGCAAACCTGCGGTCATGCAGGAACCGGTGTTGGTTTTAAATGCCACCTTCGAGCCGATCAATGTTACGGCGGTTCGGCGGGCTATGGTCCTGTTGCTTAAGGGCGTGGCGCAGGCCGAGGAGTTGAACCATCACGAAGTCCATTCGACTTCGCGGGTCATGAAAGTGCCTTCGGTGATCCGCTTGCTCGCCTACCGGCACATTCCCCAGCAGACGCGCGCTCTCTCGCGTAAAAACATCCTGCTGCGCGATCGCAACACGTGCCAGTTTTGCGGGGGCATATTCCCGGCTTCGGAGTTGACGCTCGATCACGTCGTGCCCCGCTCGCGCGGCGGAAGGTCTTCCTGGGAGAACCTGGTGGCCTGCTGCTATCAATGCAATAATCGCAAGGGCGATCGGACCCCGGAAGAAGCCGGCATAAAGCTCGCGAGGCGCCCGCGCCCGTTCACGCTATACACTTCTCGCCAGCTCATGCGGCTCATTGGCCACCGTGACGAAAAGTGGCGTAAGTATTTGTTTTACTGATAGTTACGGAAATCCATTTCCGCGTGGCAGCTCCTGCAAAATATGCAACTTCTGCTGATTTCAAGGCATCTGACTAACTAAGACCACTTCTAGGACACACCCCGGGAAGCAGCTACGGCTCAAGCCAAGGCTGCTTCCATTTTTTTTTTGGCATCAACGAAGAGTCTGCCGGAGAATGACGCGCAGGCCGCGACGCCAATTTTCGTTCAGTCCAACCCGGTAGATTTCGATATCCGGGATGAGATAGCGGGCCAGGATATCCGCCGCAGGGTGAAATCGCAGCGAGGGTGCCACCAAAACAAGTAGGGGTGGCTGGGAGCTGATGTCCACCCCTGGGAAATAACCGTAGCGCGGAAGGTCCCCGTGTTCCTGGTGGCGCCGGACTCGCAGCCAGTAGTCAATCGCCTGCATCACGAGCTGCACATCTTCGCTGGCCTTGAGTTCCATGATGACAAGCCGCGCGTCGCGGGTAATCCCCAGAAGATCCATGATGCCCCGATCTCCCGCTGCAATGGCCGGCACCTGGGCATAAAGAAAACGCGGATCGATACGCGCCTCGATGCGCGCCGCGTCCGCCATCACCAGCGACTCCAGCCAGCGCTCCGCTTGTGCGCGATAAAGGGGACCTCGAGACGAACTGGCCAGAGGGGACCGATAGATCTCCAGTTTGCGCACCAGGCGCTCAAGTTCCGGCCGGGTAGCAGGCGTCAGCGCTCGCTCGGAGCCAATGCCAAAAAATGCGCCGTCTGGCCCCCAGCGAGCAAAAAGGAGTCCGCGGAAGCGCAGCGCGACCTCGGATGTTCCCGGTATCGGTTCAGCCGTAATTGCGGCTGGATTGAGCCGGCAAATAGGTTCGATGGCTTCCCGAGCCTGGGCCAAGGCGCCCTCCAATTCGCGACGCGGGACCAGCCAGGATTTCACGTTGCCGCCATCCCGCGGATCAATACGGCGCGTTCGCCGGGTGGCGGTGTCATATTCATATAGCTCCAAAGTCATGGAAGGTGACACGGCCTTCAGGCGATGCGCAATCACGTTGCCGCTGCCTGCAGGAAAAAACAGGCGTAGCCCGCCGATTGGCTGTCGCGATTTGCGATAGCGCGAGCGGTCAAGCCAAATCAGCCCAAACGTGAGGAGTGCATCGTAGGTCGCAGAGTTCTCACCCGGAGCCGCGGCCATGATGGCTGTGCCTCGATTTCGGGCCATGGTTATCCCGCGAACGTAATTGCCGGAAAGGGAATGTTCGAGATCAGGGGCCGAAGTCAACGAGGAGACCGTTTCATCCGGAAATTGCTCGGCCAGCATTTCGCTGAAGCGCGCGCGAAATTGCTCGCGCCTCAACTGCCCTGACTCCGGCTCTCGTTCCCTGCAAACGAACTCGAGCCGGTCCGGGCGCGTGCGGCCGAAGCGCGTCACCTTGAGCGCCAGGCGCCCGTCCTCATCGGCGTCGATGCCGATGACGCGGCGAACCAGCGTGCCCTCTTGAGACCACAAATGCAGCAGGATGGCGCCAGCTTTTTCGCGCACTTCGTAGTCGAAATCCTCAAGCGACGCGAGCCAGGAGCCGTTTTCCTGTATCTTCACCCGGCCGCTCGCCAGCAGCCGCTCCAGTCCTTGCTTGAGGCTTTCGCGCAGTTCCACGGAGGCAAAGTATAGGCGAGAAGAACGCGGCCGCGAAGCGGCCGGTCAAAATGCGGAGACCGCGTTACTGCAACTGAAGGCCGGTTATGCGAATCGTTGGATAAGCCTGATTCCACTGCACCGGAAGGGTCTCGTAGCCGAGCTGAAAATCGCGCCGATCGTTCGGCGCCAGGGGCGCCGCAGTGGCGCCGAACAGCCGCTGCTTATCTCTCAAAACTACTTGATTGAAGGGGTCGTGGAATTCCAGCGTGATCTCGATCTGACGAATCGGACGCGGGCCATTATTCAACACAGTCCCGAAAACGAAAGTCACTTCTTGATTCAGAAAGTTTGCGGCGCGGGCCACCTTGGGCTCCAAAAATTGGATCTGCGGCACGTAGGCTTGCTCCGCCGGGCCCATAGGCAAAGGCTGCTCGACGGCCTTCGCCGGCGCGGGCATCAAGCGTCCCACCAGGTAAAAGATGCCCATCAACAGCAGCGCAGCGGCCACCCCGACCAGCAAAACGATTGGCGCTCTGCTCTTTTCTTCATCCATGTGATCTCTCTCGACGCGGCCTCACCGTCCAAAGGCCAGGCGCAAAACCAGCGCTTCCGGCGCCCCGGCCCGTTCCATGCGATCCTGCACAGCGGAAATATCGTACGGCGTGCGCCAGAATTCCACGGTTCGTTTTTCGAGGTCGGCGATAGCAAAGGCAGCTCGCGGGTCACCATCGCGCGGCTGACCCACAGAGCCGGGGTTCAGCAAATAACGTGTCTTAGCTTCGAGATGAACTACAGCCGAATGTGTCCCCGGCTTCGGCGATAACTCGACGCGTTCGATCCTCGCACCGTCATAGGAAAACCCGCCTTGAATGTGCGTGTGGCCAAAGAAAGTCACGGGGCGGCGTGACGCCAGCAGACCTGTTAGCGCTTGATCGGCAGCAAAGACGTATTCATCTTCGTCTTCCACGGCGCCATGAACGAGGGCGATCCCATCCGTCTCGACCGGGCCCACCGGGAGACTCCGCAGATAACGCGCATTCTCGGGGAGAAGCTGGTTGCGCGTCCATTCGAGTGCAGCGCGCGCCACGGGATTAAAATCCCCGAGATCGGGAACGCCGCTTGCGGCCTTGTCATGATTGCCGCGAACGATGGCGCTTACCAGAGGGCGGACACGCTCGATCACCTCATTCGGGTCGGGGCCATAGCCGACCACATCCCCGAGACATACCGCCCGCTCCCAGCGTCCCGCGCAGGCCCGGAGCACCGCTTCGAGCGCGGTCGCGTTCGCGTGCACGTCGCTGAATACCAGCAGGCGCATGGGAAGACCGCCGGAACGGCAGCGGAGGAGTATGAATTATAGACGAGGGCTAGAGGTTTGCGCGATGCCAACTGCATCGCGGGGCTTCCGGGCTACTGCAGGTGGAAGACGATGGTGACATTGATGTGAGTGGGGATGGGTTGTCCATTCAGCAGCGCCGGCTGGTATTTCCGAAGACGCAGCGAATCAACGGCCGCCTGCTGCAGAAGCGCATTACCACTAATCACGTTCGTCTCGGCCACCTTACCCGCAGCATCGATGAGGGCATCGATGGTCACTTCGCCTTGCACCCGCCGAGCGCGAGCGAGCGGAGGATAAACCGCCGCGACGGAAGACAGCAGCTTGGGTTGTTGCAGTTGCCCCCCTTTCACCGGCGCTGGGGGAGCCGGTTCCGCCGGAGGTGGGGGATTGCTATGAGCCGTCGTGTTGACGACGCTCTCGCCGATTACACCGGGCAACCCATTTGCGTCCGCCGGTAAAAGCGGAGGAGGTTCGCTGGAATTCAGTTGTGCGGCTCTTTTGGCTTTCGGCGCCAAAATCTTGCTCACGTTTATATTCGGCCGGGAAACGGACTGGGGCTGGACTTCCGCTTTCGGCGGCTGTACGGCTGGGATCGGCACCGGTCCTGCGGGCGTTTCGACGGGGTAACTCGGCGAGGTGCTGGCCACGGGCTCGAGAGAGCTTGCCTTAGCGGCCGCGTGGCTGATTGGCCTTTCCGATTCTGAAGGTATCGGCAGTGGCACCCGGGTTGATGGGACGGGCCGACTCCAAAGCTGCTGAGCCACGCCACGGTTTGGCCGCAATAGCACTGACCCGCCCACGATGCCCATCGCGACCAGAACCACGGCCGCGATGGCGAATAAAGCGATCGCCTTTGACCCATTCTTATCTTGCGGGATGACAGCCTCGAACGGCTGTAGGCGCGGGCTGTGGAAAGGCGCGGCGTGCCGCTGCCGATGAGCGGGGGCCGGACTCGCGGTGATCTCGGAAAGTTGTGATTGGGCAGCCGGGGCCTCTTTAAGAGCTGCTTGGGAGTCCGCGGCAGGTATATCCGCTAGCGGTGTGACCGTTGGCGATGCTGCGGGGGCCGAACTTTTTTCCGTTCGTTGCATTCCCGCGATCGGTGAGCCAGATTGCCTAGAACCCGAGGCGAGCGGCATAGGCACAGCGGGCGTCGCTGTTAAGGTCGCGGTGATGACGGCCGCCTTCCCTGTGGAATTGCCACGGTCATTCGCCGGGGTTTCCTCCCAGAAATCTAAAGCCCGCTGAGTAAATTCCAGGTGGACATAGTTTTGAATGCCCGGCTGAGTCTTCACGCTCGTCACACGGCAGATCACGTCCGCCCCAGTGCGCTTGTTCGTGAGCACGACCAGTTCACCCGGGGTGACCATGGCGGAAAGCCGAACCACTGCGCCTTGCGAGAAAATGATCACAGTGCGCGTCTCTTCATGTACCGGGGACAGCTTCCCGGCGCCTTTCGAAGCGGCGGAATATCGCGAGGCGTGGACGGTAACCGGAATTTCGGCGCCAAACGCGCTATTCGCCTGCGACCCTTGGGCCTCACCTCTGGCTAGACCGAGAGTGGTGGTTGCTTCCGGAAGGGCGTCCTTCGCACTGCTTGGCATATCAAAGTCCTTGCAGCGCCCTAGGGTGGGCGCCAAAGTTTAGAGGGGTCGTACCAATTTTCGAATCGAACCATAAACCGGCGTAATAGTACTTTCGTACTACCGCGGCTAATGCGGCAACTACGGGCTTGAGCGCGTGACTTGCGGTTTTCGCGCGGAAGGTGCACAAGAAGGAGCTTCCCCGCTCTGAGCACACCGTTGACGGCTAACGAATGAGCATACAGTCTCCATAGCTGTAGAAGCGATATCCAGAGGCGATCGCGTGGTGATAGGCGGATAATATGGCTTCGCGTCCTGCAAATGCGCAAACCAACACCAGCAGCGTCGAGCGCGGCAGGTGAAAATTCGTAAGAAGCTGATCAACCAGCGCGAATTTATGGCCGGGGCGAATGAAGATATCCGCACATGCGCGTCCGGGGGCGATGGCTTCGGGAGCGCGGCCAGCCCGGATTGATTTCTGTGCGGCATCCTCGAGCGCCCGAACTACCGTCGTGCCTACCGCCAAGATCGGCCTCTGCTGGCGCCGCGCCGCTGAAATCGCCGCTGCGGCACTGTGCGCAATCTCATAAGCTTCGCTATGCATCAGGTGATCTTCCAGATTTTCAGTCCGAATAGGCTGAAAAGTCCCCAAGCCGACCTCGAGGGTTATCTCGGCGATCTCAATTCCTCTCTCGCGCAATTCCTCCATGATCGCGGGCGTGAAATGCAGGCCCGCTGTCGGCGCAGCCACGGCCACAGGCCGCTTTGCAAACACGGTTTGATAGCGATCTCGGTCCAGGGCTTCATCCAAGCGCCGGATATATGGAGGCAACGGCACGTGGCCGATTTTGTTGATGGCCTCCGACACGGTTTCCGCCTCACCGGTGTGGAATCGCAACTGGCGAAGGCCATACGAGCCTCGTCCGACGACCTCCGCTTCGAGCTTCGCCCCTTCAAAGAAGAGACGCTCACCCTTGCTGACCTTTCTCCCGGGGCGAACCAGCGCCTCCCACAGGTCAGAATCGATGCGCCGGGCAAGCAGGACCTCGATCCGTGAGGACAGGTGTTCCTTCCGTGAGCGACTGCGCTTTCCCGGAGGCTCCGCGCGAGCTCCCGAGCGATGTGCGAAGAGTCTGGCTGGAATCACCCGAGCGTTGTTCACTACGAGCAGTTCGTTGCCCTGCAGTCGTGAAGGCAGTTCGTGGAACTGGCTGTCTTCGAACCGACCCGAACCTCGTCCCAGCAGGAGCATGCCTGCTGACGCGCGGTCCTGCAGCGGCCTCTGGGCAATCGATTCCGGAGGGAGGGTATAGTCAAAATCTGCGAGGTGCATTTCACGCATGATACTACGAGACCTTGTGTAAGTTGCTGTAAAAGTGGGATATTACTCTGCTATGGAGCGCGGCCACATTGTACTTGACATCATCACGCTCATATTATATGCTGTTGACATAATAATACCACTAAGGAGGAGTTACACATGAGTGGCATGACCCGTTGGGAACCCTTTCGCGGTTTGAACTCTTTGCAGGAACAGGTGAATCGCCTGTTCCAGGATAACTTTGCTCGCAGCCGATCCAGCCAGGCCGAGCTGGCCAGCTGGGCTCCGGCGGTGGATATCTATGAGACGGAGAACGAACTGGTGGTCAAGGCTGACTTGCCAGACGTGCAGGAGAAGGACATTGACGTCCGGGTGGAGAACAACACGTTGACCATTCGTGGCGAACGGAAGTTCAGCAACGAGGTCCACGAGGACAATTACCTGCGCATAGAGCGCGCCTATGGTACGTTCACCCGCAGCTTCTCGCTCCCCAACACCGTCGATACCGAGGCCATTAAGGCTGAGTATCGCAACGGCGTTTTGAGTGTGCGAATGCCCAAGCGTGAGGAGTCCAAACCGAAGCAGATCAAGATCAGCGTCTCGGAAAACGGCAAGAAGCAATCCAATTAGACGCCGAAAAAAAAGGGGCCGGATATCCGGCCCCTTTGGTCTAATCTGGATAAAGATCAACGTGGGGTAAGAAAGAAGAACGTAGATGCTGCGATACGACAAATTGACGGTAAAGGCTCAAGAGGCGCTGCAGGAGGCGCAAGATATTGCCGCAAAGGCAGGCCAGCAGCAACTTGAGCCCCTGCACCTGCTGGCAGCGCTGGTGGCCCAGCACGATGGAGTCGTGCCGCCGCTCCTCAATCGTCTCGGTGTGCGCCCGGAGAGCCTGGAGGCGGAGATCCATGCGCAGCTTTCGCGTCTCCCAAAGGTCAGTGGTGTTTCGCAGCAATATCTGGGCAAAGACACGAACGAGGTACTGGAAGCGGCATTTGATGAAGCGGAGAAATTCAAGGATGAGTACGTTTCCGCGGAACACATCCTGTTGGCCATCGCGGGGCGCGCGAAAGATCCCGCCGGGCAATTGCTGGCCCGTCACGGAGCGTCGCGCGAGGCCCTTCTGCAGGCTCTTGCGGCCGTGCGGGGGAGTCATCGCGTAACCTCTCAAACTCCGGAATCGACGTTTCGGGCCTTGGAGCAATACGCTCGAGACCTGACCGAATTGGCGCGCCGCGGAAAGCTTGATCCGGTAATCGGGCGTGACGTGGAGATTCGCCGTGTGATGCAGATCCTGGCGCGGCGCACCAAGAATAATCCGGTGTTGATCGGAGAACCTGGCGTCGGCAAAACGGCCGTGGTCGAGGGTCTGGCGCAGAGAATCGTAGCGGGGGATGTTCCCGAAGTGCTCAAGCCCAAGCGTATCGTGGCGCTTGATCTAGCGGCGCTGGTGGCAGGCACGAAGTATCGCGGCGAATTCGAGGACCGTCTGAAAGCGGTGCTCAAAGAGATCACCGAAGCCGAAGGGCAGATCATCCTCTTCATCGACGAACTGCACACATTGGTCGGTGCGGGCGCGGCGGAGGGCTCGATGGACGCCTCGAACATGTTGAAGCCGGCGCTGGCCCGCGGCGAACTGCGAGCCATCGGCGCCACGACGATAAACGAGTATCGCAAGCACATTGAGAAGGATCCGGCACTCGAACGGCGCTTCCAACCGGTGCTGATTGCCGAGCCTTCGGTCGAAGATACCATCGCGATTCTGCGCGGCCTCAAAGATCGCTACGAGTTGCATCATGGCGTGCGCATCAAGGACGCGGCCATTCTTGCCGCGGCTACGCTTTCGCAGCGTTACATCACCGACCGTTTTCTCCCGGACAAGGCCATTGATCTGGTGGACGAAGCAGCAGCGGCTTTGCGCATGCAGCTCGACTCACTTCCCGTAGAGATCGACGAGATCGAACGGCGCATTCTGCAACTGGAGATCGAGCGGCAGGCTTTGCTCAAAGAAACCGACGCGCATTCGCGCGAGCGATTGGCGCAACTCGACCAGCAGCTCGCCGGACTGCGCGAGCAGTCCAACGCCAGCAAGGCGCGCTGGCAAGTGGAGAAAGACGCCATTGCCGGAATTCGCAAACAGAAAGCACAGATCGACGCGCTAAAAGCCGAGGAGCAGCGTTACGAGCGCGCGGGCGAACTGGCCCGCGTCGCCGAGATTCGTTATGGCAAGCTGGCAGCGGCCGAACGCGAACTGCAGGAGGCGCAGAAACGCCTGGCCGACCTGCAGAAGAACGGCCGCATGCTGAAGGAAGAAGTCGACGAAGAAGACATCGCCGCGCTGGTCAGTAAATGGACCGGCATTCCCGTCGGCCGGCTTCTGGAAGGGGAAGCCAGGAAGCTCGTCAACATGGAAGAACGGCTGCGCCAGCGGGTGGTGGGACAGGACGATGCTCTGGAGCGCGTTTCCAACGCCATTCGCCGTAATCGGGCAGGCCTTTCGGATCCGAATCGGCCGATCGGTTCGTTTATTTTTCTTGGTCCTACTGGCGTCGGGAAGACCGAATTGGCGCGCGCTCTGGCCGAATTCCTCTTCGATGACGAGCGCGCCATGATTCGGCTAGATATGTCGGAATACATGGAGAAGCACTCGGTGTCGCGCATGATTGGCGCGCCTCCCGGCTATGTGGGCTACGAGGAAGGGGGGCAACTCACCGAGCAAGTGCGACGGCGGCCCTATTCGGTTGTTTTGTTCGATGAAATCGAGAAGGCACATCCGGATGTATTCAATGTTCTGTTGCAGATCCTGGAAGACGGCCGGCTAACCGATGGCAAGGGGCGCAAGGTAGATTTTCGCAACGCGGTCCTGGTGATGACCAGCAACGTGGGCTCGGCGGCCTTGTTTGAACTTGCGGGTAAGGATCCCGAACGCGCCCGCAAAGAGGCCACGGAGGCTTTGCGGGCGACGTTTCGCCCCGAGTTCCTGAACCGCATCGACGATATCGTGCTCTTCAATCCGCTCGGCCGCGAACAACTGGAGAAGATCGTCGATTTGCAGCTCGCCTCGGTATCCAAGCTCTTGGCCGAGCGCCAGGTGCGCATCGAGCTGACGCCCGCCGCGCGGGCGTTGGTCCTGAGCGAGGGTTACGATCCGGCTTACGGCGCGCGGCCTTTGCGGCGCAGCGTGCAGCGGCTCGTCCAGGATCCTTTGGCCCTGGAGATTCTCCAGGGCAAGGTGCTTCCCGGCGACATGGTCCGCGTGGATGCTTCGGGAGGGCAAATGAAATTCGAGCGCATCGAAGCCAAAGCGGCGGGAGCCGATGCGCCCGCGCCGGTGGCGGCGGGCCGAGCCGCCTCACGCAAGCGCTAGGTGCGACGGAGACACGCAACATTGACGCGGTGCGCGGGCGCATCTAGACTCTCATGGCAACGATGTTTGGCGCCACTCACGGAATTTCAGAGGCGAATGAATCATGAGGACACTGAAAACCGGATTTTTGCTGACCGCGCTAACCCTGATCCTGCTCTTCGGCGGCGAAGCCCTGGCCGGCCGCCCAGGCATGACCTTTGGGCTTATTCTCGCGGTGTTTATGAACGGCATGGCTTACTTTTTCTCGGACAAGATCGCACTCGCCTCAAGTGGAGCCCGACCGGTTTCGCGCGAGCAGGCGCCGCGCCTCTACGCCGTGATGGAGCGGCTGGCAGCCAAGGGCAATCTGCCTATGCCCAAGCTGTACGTGATCCCGCAGGCGGCGCCCAATGCCTTCGCCACAGGCCGAAACCCGTCGCATGCCTCCGTCGCAGCAACCGAGGGGCTACTTGAGTTGATGACCGACGATGAACTTGAGGGCGTCATTGCGCATGAACTCTCTCACGTGCGCAACTATGACATTCTAACCACTTCCATCGCCGCCACACTCGCTGGCGCCATTACCTGGATTGCACAGATGGGCCGCTGGGCGCTGCTTTTCGGCGGGTTCGGCGGCAGCCGCGATCGGCGGGGAGGCGGCGGCTTGGAGGCGCTCTTGATGCTGATCGTCGCGCCCATCGCTGCGCTGCTGATTCAGTTGGGCATTTCGCGACAGCGCGAATATGCAGCCGATGCCGCTGGGGCGCGTCTGGTGGGCCATCCGTATGGGCTGATCAGCGCGCTCGAGAAGCTGGGCGCTTATAACAAGCGCATTCCGATGACCAACGTCACGCCCGCCACGTCCTCGCTTTATATCGTCAAGCCGCTCAGCACCGGGCAAGTATTTATGGGCCTCTTCAGCACTCACCCGCCACTTCCCGATCGCATTGAAGCCCTGCGGCGGATGACGATCACACGCTAGCTGCCGGTTGGCAATCCTCCGGTACTAGTTCCCCGGACTAGGCTTACTATGCCGAAATGAAGTCGTCCCGGAAAAAATTCCCGCTCTAGCCGGTCATTCTGCCGGCAACGCTCAGGGTCACTCTTTCGTAAATAGCTGATTTTAGAGGCCCGCTATGGAAAGCTAGTTTTGGGCGAGGTTGGAGCACGTCGTGCACGTCATTTTGAGGGGCAAAAGTTTTTCAGGGGGCTGCCATGACGTGCAGAGAGACCGTCCGCTTGATTTGTGAATACTTGGAAGGGCGCCTCTCGCCTGGGGTTGCTGCTGTGGTTTCACGCCACATTGACCGCTGCCCGAATTGCCATTTAGTTCTGGAAGCTGCTCAGAAAACGCTTAACACCTACTTCG
>WNGN01000346.1_pt1 | contig 27783 bp, 29 predicted proteins | sample 5400561 | NCBI WGS metagenome assembly WNGN01 (sample SAMN13153379, study PRJNA577476) | soil metagenome | isolation source: 115 cm soil or saprolite under Garry oak tree replicate 2 | place: USA:California | collected 2016-06-15 | reverse complement strand
TCGTACTCGGGGCGATGGGCCTCGAACCAGGGCTTCGCGTTGTGACGGGCCAGCCCGCGGAAAAAGCGGGACGTGGCGGCGGTGAAGGACCCGGGGTCGTCCACGAACGAGGACTGCTCCCGCCCTAGTTCCCGGAGACCCGCGGCGCCTCCTTCACGTACTTGTCGAGAAACTCGAGCGCCGTGCGGTACGCCTTGATGTTGTTCTCCTTTTTGATGAACCCGTGGCCCTCGTCGGGAAACACCACGTACTCCGCCACGCCGCCGCGGTGGCGCACCGCCTCCACGATCTGGTCGGACTCGACCTTCAACACCCGGGGATCGTTGGCTCCCTGGAGCACGAGCAACGGCTTCCGGATCTCGTCCGCGTGGAACAGGGGCGAGATGCGGTACAGCCGCACCGAGTCCGCCCCGTTGGGGTCGCCCAGCTCGGCATAGAGCGCCTTGCGGAACGACTCCCACCACGCCGGGATGCTGCGGATCGTGCGCACCCAATTCGAGATCCCGAAGAAGTCGACGCCCGCGGCGAACGCGTCGGGGCGGAACGTCACCGCCGCGAGCGTGAGATAGCCGCCGTAGCTGCCGCCGGCCACCGCCACGCGGCTCGTGTCAACGTAGCCCAGGGTCGCGAGGTAACGCTTCGCCCACACGAGATCGTCCAGGTCGGCCTCCCCGTGCCGCTGGTCGTCCAGCTTGTCGAACGTCTTGCCGTAGCCACCGCTGCCGCGGTTGTTCACCGCCAGCACCACGTAGCCGTGATTCGCGAGGTACTGCAGGAACGGACTGTACCCGACGCGCGACTGGCCGCCCGGGCCGCCGTGGATCCACAGCGCCGCGGGCGCCCGGTCGGCCGAGGACGCTTGGAGCGGCCGATAGAGCAGGGACGGGATCGCGAGCCCGTCGTACGACGGGAACCGCACCACCTGCGCCTCCACCAGGTTCGCGGGATCGACGTCGGGGCTCAGGTTCTGCGTCAGCCGGCGCAGCGCGCCCGTCCCGAGGTCGAGCACATAGAGGTTGCTCGGCGCGCGACTGCCGTTCACATACAGCGCCATCGACCGCTCGCTCGGCGAGATCTGCACGCCCCGGATCTCGCCCATGGGAACGCGCGGCAGCGCGACCCGGCGGTACGTCGCCGCCTCGTACACCCGGATCTCGGTGCGGGCGTCGGCGTTGACGCCGGCGACCAGGTACTTACCGTGCTTGGAGAAGTACGCGAAATCGACGTCCCAGCTCGGCCGTTCCACCGTGTCGCGCCGCCCGGTCGCCAGGTCGTAGCGCGCGAGCCAGGCGAACTCGCTACCCTCGTCGGTCGTGTAGTACAGGTATTTCCCGTCCGGGCTGAACGCCTGGGGGTTGTATTGCACGTCGCCTGCGTGCGGGCTCACGTGCCGCACCTCGCCCGTTTGCATGTCCCGGAGATACATCTCGCTGTTCTGGGTGGTGAGCGGGCGCTGCAGCGCCATCCAGTGCCGGTCAGACGAGATCGCCGCGACCTGGTAGCCGACCGTGTCCCGAAACACGAGCCGGGGCGTGAGGGTCGCGACCGGCATCTCGTACACGTCGAAGAAGCGCCGATCGCGGCCGTTCGTGGCGTAATAGAACGAGCTGTCGTCCCCGGTCCAGTCGACGAATACGGCCTTGAGGCTGTCGCCCGGCGTGAGATCACGCGCCGTACCGGTGGTGTCGAGGAGATAGAGGTGGTCGTTTTCGTTGCCGCCGGCGCCCTGCAGGTAGAGCACGCGGCGGTCGTGCGGCAGATAGCCCACGGTGAAGATGCCGTCCGTCGTCGAGTGGGTGCGCGCCTGCGGCTTGCCGCCTCCTGCGGGGATCTCGTACGCGTTGAACACGCCCGACTGGTTGCTCGTCACGAGGATCGCGCGCTCGTCCGGCGAGAACGACGCGCCGACCATCGAGGTTGTGTTCATGAACTGCTCGATCGTGTACCGGGGCACGGGAGCGCGCTGCGCGGCCGCTGCGCTGGGAATGGCACTCGCGAGCAGCAGTAGGATCACGCGGCCAGACGAGGGTGGGCAACGCACGGGGCGCTCCAGCGGAGGAGGCTGTCAATGTAGCTCCCGGGACCGTGGGCCGCCGAAGTCAGGACGCCCCATCAACTACGCCACCGAATCTGCCTCTGGGGTCGTGCTGACCGCGTTCACGGGCTGCTCGTGACCGCCCCTGCCGCCGCCTGCGCGAAGGCCACCGCCGACGGCCAGCGCTCCGCGGGCTCGGGATGGAGGGCCCGCGCAACCACCTCGGCCAATTCGCGGGAACAGACCGGGCGGAGCCAGTGCACCGGGATGGGCGGGCGCAGCAGACGCTGGATCCGAAGCTCCGGGACGGTTGCCCCCGCGTGGGGGAGGCGACCCGTGAGCATCTCGTAAAACACGACGCCCAGTGCATAGATGTCGCTCGCGGGACCCAGCGCATCGCCCAGCAGCTGGTCTGGGCTCATGTAGGCGAGGGTGCCCGGCTGGAACTCGTCGGCTGCCAAGAGCTGGGCCATCTCGTGGGCGACGCCGAAGTCGAGCACCTTCACGTCGCCTCCTGGACCCAGCATGATGTTCTGCGGCTTGAGGTCGCGGTGGAGAATGCCGATCCAGTGCACATGGTTCAACGCGTCAGCCACGACGCGCAGCACACGTAAGGCCTCCGGGAGCGGGAAGGGTCCGCCGCGCTCCAGTCGCTGTGCCACCGTCTCACCCGCCACGTACTCCATCGCGAGGAGGAACTGGCCGTCGGGCAGGCGGTCGAAATCGTAGACCTGAGCGACTCCCGGATGGCGCACCCTGGCGACGAGCAGCGCCTCCTGTCTGAAGCGCTGTTCGGCGCGGGGATCGTCCTCACACAGTGGAGGACAGAGCACCTTCACGGCGGTGAGGCGGCCGAGGTGGACGTGCTCCGCGAGGTAGACGGTCCCCATGCCACCGGCTCCGAGACGGCGCAGCACCCGGTACCGCCCGGCGAGCAACTCCCCGACCCGGTCGCCGGCCAAGCGCGGGCGTCCGCCGTTCTCGTCCATGCGCTGTCCCGACTCCAGCACGACGTCGCGCATCATGCCCTCAAGGGTGAAGACCACGGTCCCCTCCATCTGATTCCACCAACCCGAATTCCCTTTGGACCGTGTCCCGGCCGATCCACACCACCTTGGCACCGCACATGATGGCGTCCACGGCGTATGGCGTGCGTCCGAACGACTGTGCGTCCGAAGTCGGGACCTGAGTGCCCGGGAAGTAATACCAGCAGCGCTCACCCGTGGGGTGACTGTGGATCATGCCGACCGTCCCCGTCCACCCGGCTTCCTCGCACGTGGTTTCCGGCACGACCTCCGTCGCTGTAGACCGCAACGGGCGCACATCCGCTGGAGCGATGCGGTCCACGCGAACCGCGCCGTCGCGGATCTCCCCGATCATGCAGCCCAGGAACTCCGTGTGAAACGACCGATATTGGAGTGTGAGCAACCGCACGGCCTGGTCGGACAGCACCAACGCCCGCACGGCCGGCAGCCGCGGCGTAATCAGTGACGGGCCCACGGTTGGTGTCGTGAGCGCACCACTCAGAGTGATGCTGATGAGCGATCGCAAAGCGTGGGCCCCCTGCAGCTTCATGCGACTCAGCACTGCCACTGACGCATCAGGGCGCCCGGTGTGATGCGGTAGGCTCGCTTGAAGAGGCGGGTGAAGTGAGCCTGGTCGGCGAAGCCCGTGCGCTGTGCTATTCCTGAGAGGTCGGCTCCGCACAGCTCGAGCAGCCGCCGTGCGCGCTCGAGACGAAGCCACAACAGATATTGATGTGGCGCCTGGCCCATCGTCTCCTTGAACGCGCGCGCAAAGTGCGCCGGCGACAGTCCGACCTCGCGGGCCAGCATCTCGACCGTCAACCGCGCATCCAATCGGGCGTCGATCATCTCCAGCACCCGGCGCCTGGCCACCCCCGAGAGTCCTCCCCGCACGCGGAGCGGCCGTTCCCGCTCGACGCCCGCGTGCCTGACCAGGAGGTGACCAAGCGCGGTCGTCACAGCCTCGACGACGGCCAGGCCGCGGGGATTCCGGTTGTCCGCCTCGTCTTTGAGCGTCATCATGAGCCTGGCGATCTGCGGTGCTGCGACGCCGTACGTGCGTCGCAGGCGCACCGGCTGGTCTTCACCGGGCGACCGCCCCATCAGTCGACCGAGGTGCAGCGCGTCGATCGACACACGGAGATACGAGAGGGCGCTGTTCAGACGCAGCGTGAGCGGGTCGAGGCCCGGACTCACCCAGACACTCAACGGGGGGATCGTGAATTGCTTGAAGCCGGTCGCTCCCTTCACTTCGAGCGTCAGCGGCTTCGTGTCGAGGTTGAGTGACAGGTAGTGCTGATCCCCCACGACGTCGTCGACGGCCGCGACATCGTTCTTCCCGGCTTCCAGGAGGACGCCGGGCCAATCGAGCACCTGGCTCGTGAGCACGGCGGGCATGCTGTCGCGCCGCGTCAGGCGCCCACCGGAGATGATGGACTGTAACAAGACGCTTTGCGTGGCCGGCTCCTTCAACGGTGTAAGCATGTTCAGTTGAGCGGCAGCCCGGCCGGCTTGGGCCACAAGGCCGCGCTCCAGAGTACCTGGTGGCCGGTGATCGTGAGCCGGGCACTCGGCTCGGGCGCTCCGCTCGCACCGAGGCTCGTCCTTGCGAACTTCGTCAAGGTCCCGGCGCCCCCCACGACCCACAAGCTCCCCTCGGCATCGAACGCGAGGCCCACCGGAAGGGCCAGGGACCCGTCCGTCGAGGAGAGCACGACCTGAGGTGTGGGGGCACCCGTGACCGCCAGCTGCGCCGGGCTGAATGCGACCACGTTCCGAGCCTGGAGGTTGGCCACCCAGAGATTCCCGTCAGCGTCGAAGGCCAGGCCGAGGGGAAGCGGAAAGGCGTTCTCAGTCTCGGTCAGCACGACGGCCGGGGCAGGCGAGCCCGACGCCGCGAGATCCGCGGCACGGTACTTGGCAATCGTCTGGGCCACGTTGTCCGACACCCAGAGCGACCCGTCGCCATCGAAGGCGAGGGCCGTCGGGTGGCCCAGTCCGGACAGCACCACCGCCGGCACCGGGGCGCCACCCGCCGCCAACTGAGCGCCATCGAATCGGACCAGGGTGCCATTGTCGTGATTGGCGACCCACAGCCGATGAGCCGGATCGAACGCGAGGCCGGTGGGCGCACTCAGCGAGCCAGCGTTGGGCGCGATCACCGCCGTGGCAGCCTTGAAGCCGGAGCTCGTCAGCGCGGCGGGTTCAAACGCCAGCAGACGGTTGTCGTCCGCACTGGTGATCCACATCTCGCCGCTTGGGTCGAACGCGACGCCAAACAGTGTCTGGAGTCTGGCGCTCGGCGTGGTGAGCGTCGTGGCCGGGTCGCGCTCCCCAGTGCCGCTGAGCTGGGTCGGGTCCAGGCGGAGAATGGCGGACGGACTCGCGCTGGCGGTCCAGAGGCCTTCAGGGACCGGAGGGCCGGGCTCCGGGTCCGGCGGCGGGCTCGACAGCGTGGAGTCGGAGCCGCAGGCGGCCATAACCGCCAGCAGGAAGGTGAGCCTCGCCCGGAGAGCCGTGAGGAGCATCGCCGTCTACCTGCTGAAGTTCGCCCGCGCGGTGCCACAACCCACCCCCTGCACCCAGAGGGTCTGCTCCCCCGGGATGTCGGGCGCGATGTCGGTGTCGGAAACGATCATCTGCGCGGTGAACGACTCGTCGATGCCGTCGCCCGCACGGTAAAAGTCCGCGCGCAACACCACGATCCCTGCACCCGTGACGGCGGGCTTCCCCGCATCAGCGCCGGTGCACTTGAAGGTCGTGGAGGCTAGGAGCTGCGCGGTGTCCCAACGCACCCCTTGGCCCGCCTCGCACCCCGCGAGCGGCCCCTGGGCGACCGCGGCGACGCAGCGGAATCCGCCGCCCGACTTCACGTCGGTGTCGGTGGGCACGACGTTCGAGGCAGTGGTCGCGTCGAACGACCCGCCGCCGGTGAGGAACACCGCTCCGGTGGGGAAGCCGCTGACCGTACCGTTGAACCCGAAGCCCTGACGGGCTCCAGCGGTGGATGCCGCCGCCAAGCCGGAGGCGGAGTACGACGGGCCTGCAGGCGCCGTGGGGTGGTCATTGCAGGCGGCCCCAGCGACGGCCGCCAATGCCAGCATTCCAGCTGTGATCGTTCTCATTTCCTGTCTCCCTCTGGTTGACGATGATGGTGCCGTGCCCTCGTCGCGCGCACTCATTCTGCCTGGGGGGAGTGCTTCCGCCAATGACTGATCGTCCCGACTTCCTGCTCCGGCGTATCTCGATCGGGCTGATTGTGGACGGGACTACGACTGGGCGGTGCGACGGACCTCGCGCCACGCGCCGGGGGCGAGCCCGGTCGCTTTCTTGAACGCCCGGCTGAACGCGGCCTCGGAGTCGTAACCCACCTCCGCACCGATCGCGGCGACCTTGGTGCCACTCTGGGCCAGGAGGTTGGCGGCGACCTGCATCCGCCATTGGGTCAGATACTGCATCGGTGGCTGACCGACGAGCAGCGCGAACCGCTTGGCCAGGTTGGACCGGGAAGAGGCCGCTTCCCGAGCCAGCTCGGCGAGCGTCCACGGATGACTCGGTCGGTCGTGGAGCAGCTTCAACGCGCGACCGACCACTTCATCACGCAGTCCGGCGAGCCAGCCGGTCTGTTCTGGAGGCAGGTCGTCGAGGTAGCGACGCAGCACCTCGATGAACATCACTTCGGCGAGTCTGGTGAGGACACTGGCAGCGCCGGCCCGGCCGAGTCGGGATTCTTCGGACACCTGGGGGATGAAGGTGCCAAGCCACGCGCTCGACATGCTGCGTATGTGTATCTGGCGTGGGAGCGCCGCAAGCAGGGGGTTGAACGGGCGGCGGTCGCAGCCGAGAAACCCGCAGACGATCGACGTGACCCGTGGGCCCGGGTCGCCGAAGAAGACGGTGAAGGGATAACGGGCGGGGACGATATTCTGAGCGTTCTGACCGACCCGAACGTCCCGCCCACTCGACATCACGTGCGCGTCTCCGTGCGGGAAGACGATCACGTCCCCCGCGACGAGCTCGACTTGCTGCTCGCCCACGATGCCTCCGTAACAACGACCTTCGGTCAGGATGTGGTAGGAGATCAGGTGCTCTGCGGTCGGCATGATCCGAGGCGAGAGCTCCCTGGCCGCCACGGTCTCGGCGCTCCAGGGCTCCGCCGCCTCGACCGTGTAAAAGTAGGCGCCATCCAGGCGGACAACACGCAGCAGGTCGGAAAGCGGGTCCATAGCCCGAGAAAATCTAGCGAAGGGCAGGGACGTTCAAGACTGCGCGCTCGTTTCGATCAAGACCATGTGGCGGCGCGTCCCTAGGTTGATCGCCTCACAGCCACATGGAGACACACATGTTGACGCGCAAGACTCGACTCGTCCTGGCCACCCTGACCGGAGGACTGATCGCGATGGCATGCGGCGGCGGCAACGGCTACAGCACCACCGCACCACCCCCTCCTCCCCCCGCCGGCAACACGGTAGCGGCCACGGCGTCCCTGACGTTCACACCGAGCACGCTCGACGTGAACGTTGGCGATGACGTGACCTTCGCGTTTGGGTCGGTGCCGCACAACGTCTTCTTCACGCAGCAGGCCGGCTCGCCGGCCGACATCGCGGGAAATAACGCGAACGTATCGATCGAGCGAACATTCGCGACGGCCGGCACGTACGAGTACACCTGCCACATCCACCCCTCGATGCAGGGCACCGTAGTGGTCCGCTGAGTGGCCCGGGGACGTGAACACGGCGGGGTCCCAGCTAAGGACCCCGTTCCGCTTCCTCTCGCTCGTCTGAGGATGAGAGGTTCATGCGCCCGCCCCCAGGTCCGAGCAGCTGCAGCGATAGCTTGTGACGGTCGCAGTTGAGTGAGTGGGCATCTTGTCCGCGACCCACTCCCCCCAGCCGGCATTCATCTCTCGCGCGAACAATCCGTGCTCTACCAACTGTAGAGCCAGCCGGGCCGAGAGGTGTCAGGTATGGCTCCAGCAGTAGGTCACGTACTGCCGGTCGGCGGCGAGGATCTTCACCGCGTCGGCAGCCTGTTCGAGGGGGACGCTCAGGGCGCCGCGAATGTGACCGGCGAGAAAGGAGTCGCGGTCCCGGGCGTCGAGCAGCACGAACACTCCTCGTCCGTCCTGCACCTTGTGCTTGACGGCGTTGATTTCGACTTGGCCGAAGAGTTTGGCTTCGTAGTAGGCTTTGAGACGCGTCAACTGCTCGGGCGACGGTTTCATGCGCGCGCACCTCCTTGCTCTCAATGGAACCCGTATGACTCGTCTGCGCTAGCTTTCGGCCCGTGCCACGTTATGCCGCCTTTCTTCGGGGCGTTACCCCGATGAACGCGAAGATGCCCGAGCTGAAGCAGGCCTTCGAGTCGGCCGGCTTCACGGACGTGAAGACCATCCTCTCGAGCGGGAATGTCGTGTTCAGCGCGCGCCGCGCATCGGAAACGTCGCTTGAGCGAAAGGCCGAAGCCGCGACGATGCAACGGCTGGGTCATGCATTTCTCACGTTCGTGCGCCCGCTGGACGCGCTGCGCGAGATGTTCGCGTCCGACCCGTACCGAGGCTTCCGCCTCAATCCCGCGGCGAAGCGCATCGTCACGTTCCTGCGCGATAAGCCCACCTCGAAGCTGGCCCTGCCGATCGAGTTCGACGGTGCGCGCATTCTCGCCGTGAAGCGCAGGGAAGTGTTCAGTGCCTACGTCCCAAACCCCAAGGGGCCGGTCTTCATGACGCTGATCGAGAAGACATTCGGCAAGGACGTGACGACCCGCACGTGGGAGACTGTCGCGAAGGTCACGCGGTGAAGCTACGGCCGATACAGCTCGGGGAGCCGCTCCTTCAATTGCGCGAGCTTGGGCAGGTCGTTGTAGACGATGTACAGCTGATCGGGATGGCGCGCGAGATAGTTCTGATGATACTCCTCGGCCGGATAGAACTTCGCCAAGGGCACGACCTGCGTCACGATCGGCCGGCTGAAGACGTGATCGCGCTCGAGGCGCGCCACGTAGCCTTGCGCCGCCAGCCGCTGGGCGTCGGTGGCGTAGAAGATGGCGGAGCGATACTGCGGGCCCTCGTCCGGCCCCTGGCGGTTGAGCTCGGTCGGGTCGTGCGCCACGGTGAAGAACACCCGCAGCAGGTCCCCGTAGGACACCTGCGCGGGATCGAACGTCACCTCCACCGACTCGGCATGTCCCGTTGTGTGGGTGCTGACGAGACCGTAGTGCGCGGTCGCGGCGCTGCCCCCGGAGTATCCGGACACCACCCGCACCACGCCGCGCACGTGCTTGAACACGGCGTCCACGCCCCAGAAGCAGCCTCCGGCGAACACGGCGACCTCGGTCGCCGGCGCCCGCGAAAGCTGGGCGGGCGCTGGAGCGGCTACGAGCGGGAGGACGAGTAACAGAAGGGCGCGCATGGTCCTTGAAGTATGGCTCGGGACGGTGGAGTCGTACAGTAGACGTCGCCGACCCCGGAGCTGGATTGCCGCGACGGCGCTTGACGCCGCTGCCAGGGCGGCCTATTAAGGGGCCGATGGCCGTCGACGATTTCGCCGCGCAGCTCGCGCGCGAGCGCGCATTGAAGCAGGCCGAGAAGATGGAGACGATCGGCCGGCTGACGGGCGCCATCGCGCAGCAGTTCCATGAGCTCCTCAGCGTCATCCTTGCGCGCAGCGCCACGCTGGCCAAATCGCTGCCGCCGAACCGCGACCTCGACGAGCTGAACGCCACGGCCCAGCGCGGCGCCGAGCTGGCCCAGCGGCTGTTGGGCTTCAGCCGCCACCGGGTGCTCGACCTGCAACCGCTGATCCTCGCCGAGTTCGTGCGCGCCGCGCTTGACGCCCTGCGCCGCCAGCTTCCGGCCAACATCGAGGTGCAGTTCGAGGCGGACGAAGATGCGGGCGTCGTGGAAGCCGATCCCGCCGCCGTGAAGCAGATCCTGCTGCACCTCGTGACCAACGCCCGCGACGCCATGCTGAAGGGCGGGACGCTGCACGGCGAAGTCCGGCGGGCGCGGCTCGGCGCGGCGGATCGCCCGCTCCACGCCTGGGTCGAGCCGGGGTCCTACGTCAGCGTCGCGCTGAGCGACACCGGCGTGGGCATGGATGCGCAGACCCTGGCTCGGGTGTTCGAGCCGTTCTTCACCACCAAGCCCGTGGGAGTCGGCACCGGCCTCGGCATGGCGATGGCCTACGGCCTCGTGAAGCAGCACCGCGGATACCTCCACCTCTACAGCGAGGTCGGGCAGGGGACGACGGCCAAGGTGTACTTCCCCGCGGTCCGCGATCGGGGGATGTCGGAGGCCGAGGCCGCAACCGACGAAGACCTGCCCGGCGGGACGGAAACGATTCTGCTGGTCGAGGACGATCAAACGATACGCGTGGCCGCGCAGCAGCTCCTGTCCAAGGTCGGCTACCGGGTCGTCACCGCCGTCGACGGGCAGCAGGGACTCGACGCCTTCCGCGCCCACCGCGCTGACCTCGAGCTCGTGATCACCGACGTCGTGATGCCGAAGCTCAGCGGGTTCGACATGTACGAGGTCATCCGCGCCGAGTCGCGCGGCGTGCGGGTGCTGTTCATGAGCGGATTTCCCGCGCCGAACTTCCGGAAGACCGTCGGCGAAGATCCCGGCGTGGCGTTCGTGACCAAGCCTTGGACCGCGAGCGAGCTGCTCGCGCAGGTGCGGCGGCTGCTCGAGCTGCCTCGAGCCTAGCCAGCGGGACGTCCTCTACCCTCTACAACACGTGCTCAAAGGGCTCGGCGCCGGCCCCCGGGGTATATACAGGTGCGCCCGGACTTCGACTCAGGAGACCCCATGAGCCGTCGAGTTCTCGCACTCCCCCCCAGGGCGCACGCTGCCGTGGGCACGCTCGTCGTAGCACTGATCAATCCGAAAGAAGGATGAGAGGCGCCCATGACGCGTTGCCTCGTGTTGATCCGTAGCCACGAGCCCCTGCAAGAGGGGTGGCGCAAGCGCTCGTTCGGCCCGGCCGGGCGGCTCGTCGAGGAGAGGGTCAAGGTCGGGGGCGTGCGGTTCGACGAGACGTATCACCCGGTCCGCGTGTTGCGTCGCATCGGTGCCGGGAACGACCCTCCCGTCGCGAGCTTCCGCTACGGCGGCGTCGGGCCGGGTGACAACTATGCCCTGCGGGCGGATTTCGCCGACCAAGACGCCATCGCACGGTTGCGGCGCGACCGCGGGGCCGAAATCGTCGGGGTATTCGCCGACCCCGCCGTGTCCCCCTTCCCCTCCGCCTACTGCGGCGCGGCCCCGATCGGTGCCACGCGGGACGTGGCGCGGCGGCTCGGCGTCCCGGCGCTCCGGCGCGCCGGGCTGACGGGCGCTGGCGTCTCGGTCGCGATCGTCGACACCGGGATCGACGGGTCGCGCATTCCGGTCGCCGGCGGCTGGGCGCCGACCCCCGGCTACGTGCCGGGCTCGAGCGCGCCCGACCACGGCACCATGGTGGCGTACGACGTCCGGATCGCGGCCCCCGACGCGCGCATCCTCGACTACGCGCTCCTCAAGTCCCAGGCGGGGACCTGGGCCGCGTTTCTCTCGGACGGCATCGCCGCGTTCGCGGACCTCGTGGAGCGCGTGAACGCCGCGCCCGGGCGGTGGGTGGTCAACAACAGCTGGGGGCTGTTCGACCGTGCGAGCGACGCACCGGTCGGCTCACCGGAGAACTACAGCGCCAACCCCGACCATCCGTTCAACCAGATCACCGGCGCCCTCGTCGCGGCGGGCGCCGACGTGTTCTTCGCGGCGGGGAACTGCGGGGCCGACTGCCCCGACCCGCGGTGCGGCAAGGGCGATACGGGCCCCGGGGCCTCCATCCACGGCGCCAACTCCCATCCCGACGTCTTCACCGTGGCCGCCGTCACGGTCACGGACCGGCGCCTGGGCTATTCGTCACAGGGGCCCGGCGCGCTGCACTCGCGTAAACCCGATCTGGCAGGCTTCAGTCACTTCGCGGGGTCGGGCATTTACCCCGCCGACGGGGGCACCTCGGCCGCGAGTCCGGTTGCCGCCGGAGTCGCGGCCGCGCTGCGCCAGCGATTCGCCACGGACCGGCTGGCGCCGGCGCAGCTCAAGGGCCTGCTGCAGCGGACCGCTCGCGATCTGCGGGGCGACGGCTGGGACTACGACCTGGGCTACGGGGTGATCGATGCCGCGGCGGCGGTCAAGGCGCTGGGTGTCAAGCCGCGCGCGAAGAAACGCCTGAAAGCGAGGGCCTAGCGCGCCGTCAAGAGGTAGGCTCTTGGATTGCGTCGGCGAAGAAGCGCACGCCGGGAATCCGCTCCGCCCGCTCGCGCGCGTCGGGCGAGGCGACGCCCCGGACCACGTAGCGACCGAGCTGGGGGTTGATCGGGACTGGGCCGTAATCCGGGTCCACGGTGACCCCAACGCCGTCGAGCAAGGAGCGGATCGTCGCCATGTCGACCCGCTCGCCGGGCCGGTCCACCTGGATGATGTAGCGCGTTGCGGGTGACATCTCGCCGCGGAGAGAGTAACCGCTTCCACAAAAAACGGCTAGCCCGGCGGTGTGGCGCTCGGGAGGAGCGCAATCATGTGTCACTGACCCCGGGCGCAAGCCCGGGGTTTAGGGAACCTGCGGGCTACTCAGCGGGATGCGTGACCACCGCGGCATACGGCGTCGTGAGCATCGGCGGGACCGCGCATGCCGCCGCTCAACCTCCGCCGAATCTCGCCCGTATATCACTCATGAGCGCACCGGTGCCGAAAGGAGTTTTCTCCATGAGATTGACGACAGTCGTGCTGATCGGCGTTGTCGCCCTCGGCAGCGCCGCCACCACCCCGTTGTGGGCCCAGCACCCGGATCTCTCCGGCCAGTGGACGTTCAACGCCGCGCAAAGCGACAACCCCAGGGACATGCTCCAGCCGCAGGACAGCGCCGTCAGCGGGTCGCGCGGGGGCCGGTCCGGCGGCGGCTACCCTGGAATGGGTGGAGGTCGTGGCGGGTTTGGTGGACGCCGCGGGCGTGGTGGCGAAGCGCGGGGAGGGGGAGGGGGAGGGATGAGCGACGAGCAGCGGCAGCGGATGCGCCAGACGATGCAGCTCGTGTTCCAGGCGCCCCTCGCATTCACGATCGCGCAGAGCGATTCGAGCGTCACGTTTGCGTCCGACAGCGGCGGGGCGCTGGAGCTCTACGGCGACGGCCGCAAGGTCACCCAGAAGGTCGAGGGGGCCGGAGATGTCGAGATAAGGGGCCACTGGCAGGGAAACGATTTCGTGGTGGAGCGCAAAGTATCGAGTGGCGGCAAGGTGACCGAGGACTATCTCCGCTCTGAGGACGGCAAGCACCTCTTCGTGATCGTCAAGTCTGAGGGAGGGCGCGGTCGCTCGATCGAGTTTCGGCGCGTGTACGACGGCGCTGCGACGAAATAGCCGGTCAAGCTCCGTCTGACCCCGGGCGCAAGCCCGGGGATCACCCTCCGGGGGGCGCCTCCTGCGCCACCAATTCCCCTATATTGCGACCCCCCTCTCAAGGCATCGCGTGACGCTGCCCGACCCCCAGCCACTGCCCGCCGATTCCTGGGTCGTCGACGAGCACGCCCTCAAGGCGTTCGCCGACAAGCTCAAGGAAGCCCCGGCCGACCGCGCCTGGTACGAGCTGCGGCGCGAGGCGGAGCGCATCGCCCTGGTCCCCGGCTTCGACCGGCTGATCACCCTCGATGCCAACGCCATCAAGGAGCTGCCCCACCAGATCGACGTGGCCCAGCGGGTGCTGCGCGACATGGGCGGCCGCGCCATCCTCGCCGACGAGGTGGGCCTGGGCAAGACGATCGAGGCGAGCATCATCTACAAGGAGCTCGCGATCCGCGGGCTCGCCCGCCGCGCGCTGATCCTGACGCCCGCTTCGCTCGTGGGCCAGTGGCAGGGGGAGCTCGAGGAGAAGTTCTTCGAGCGCTTCGACACCCCGACCGACCCCGACGACTGGCCCCGCGTCACCAAGGCGATCGTGTCGCACGACCGCGCGCGCTCGCGCCGCCACGCCGAGGAGATCCTGCGGCACCGCTGGGACCTCGTGATCGTGGACGAGGCGCACAAGGTGAAGAGCCAGCGCGGCGCCACCTACCAGTTCATCGAGAAGATCGAGCGCGACTTCATCCTGCTGCTCACGGCGACGCCGCTCCAGAACGACCTGCGCGAGCTGTACAACCTCATCACCCTGCTCCGGCCGGGCCAGCTCGGCACCTGGCAGGAGTTCAAGAGCGAGCACCTGGTCTCGGGCGACCACCGCCAGCCGCGTGACCCCGAGGCCCTGCGCGCGCTGACGCACGAGGTGATGATCCGCACCCGGCGCTCGAGCGTCGTGGACGACCTGGCCCTGCCGCCGCGCCGGCCGCGACACCCCGAGGTCAAGCTGACGCGCGCCGAGGCGGACCTGTACCGGCGCACCACCGAGTTCCTGCGCCGGCTCTACCGGGAAGGCTTCCTCCAGCCGGCCGCGGTGGAAGAGACGGAGGACGGGGCGCCGCGCCGGCGGCCGACCAAGAAGGGCCTCGTGCAGCTCGCCGTGATCCACCTGCGGCAGCGGCTGTGCTCGTCGTCGCGGGCGCTCGCCGAATCCCTCGCGCACCTCGCGGAGGGCGAGCGCGTGAGCCCCGAGTACCGCGCCATCGCGCAGCAGCTCGCCAAGCGGGCGGAGGGCATCAAGACGCACGCCAAGCTCGACGTGCTGACCGGGTTGCTGCGGGAGACGCCCGACCGCCTCGTGGTCTTCAGCGATCACCGCCCGACCATTCAGCTGATCGAAGAGCGCGTGAAGAAGCTCGGCCGGCAGCCGATCGTCTACTGGGGCGCTCACTCGACCGCCGAGCGGGACAAGCGCATCCGCGCCTTCCACGAGGACGAGACGAGCGTCCTGATCGCCACCCGCGCCGGCAGCGAAGGACGCAACCTCCAGTTCTGCAACGTGCTCGTGAATTACGACCTCCCCTGGAACCCGATGGTGGTCGAGCAGCGCATCGGGCGCCTGCACCGCATCGGACAGACGCGCGAGGTCCACATCGTGAACCTCGCGGCGGCGGGGACCATCGAGTCCTACATCCTCCAGCTGCTCGACCGGAAGATCAAGCTGTTCGAGCTGGTCGTGGGCGAGCTGGACCTGATCCTCGGCGAATTCGGCGGCGCGCAGCAGTTCGAGGGCCGCCTCGCCGAAGAGTGGCTCGCCGCCGAGAGCGAGGAAGACTTCGCGCGCCGCGTGGAGACGATCGGCGCCGACATCGAGAAGAGCAGCGCGGTTGGCAAGGAGCAGGAGCAGCTGAACTCCCTCATCGCCCCGGACGACAACGCCATACGCCTCGAGCGCCGGTTCGAGACGCTCTCGGTCCCGGGCCGCCTAAGACTCGGGCTGGGCACGAGCCAGCTCGTCAAGGCCGCCGGCTGGGAGGCGAAGCGCCACCGGCTGCGCGTGCACGTGACGGAGCTGCTCGAAGCGCTCGAGTCGATCGAGCCGATCGGGGGCGTCACGACGCAGCAACCGGCCGGGACTCATCCCGAGTACGGAGATCTGGTGCGGCTCACTGGCTTGACCAGCAGCGGACGCGCTATCACGCTCGTGGCGCAGGTGGACCGCCTTCCGCTCGCGCTCGTGGACATTGAGGTGGACGCCGCGTGAAACGCCGCCCCCCCCGCAAGCCCCGGCCCAAAGCGCGGCCCCCGCGGCCCCCGCGGCCCCCCCGGCCCCCGCGGCCCCAGCCTCCCCCGTCGGCCCCCGCCCCGGGCGGCGACACCGATCCGCTCGCCGACGCGCGCATCCGGCCGCTGCTCGAGCGCTACTGCGACCTCGCCCGCGTGAAACACGCGGCCCTCGGCCCCGATCACTCCGAGCTGCGCTTCCCCCAGGCCGAACGCCCGTTCTTCAGGGACCGCGCATCGCTGCGCGTGGCGTTCTCGCTCGACGCGCTCGAGCGCGACCCGAACGCCGAGATCGCGGTGCTCGGGAGTCCGTTCCTCTCGCAGCTGATCGAGGCGATCCGCGCGCGCGCGGCGCGCCTGTCGCTCGGTCTGATCGCGCCGGCGTCCTCAGCATCGTCCCCCCTCTCCCGAAGGGAGAGGGGGACAGGGGGTGAGGACGTTCGGGAGAGGGGGGACCATAGTGGAGTCGACCTGCCGATTCCCGTGCGGGACGGCACGGTCAAGTCGAGCAAGACGAAGCTGGCCGTGCATCCGGTGGGGCGGCTCGTCGCGCGCGTCGTGCTGCGCGCCGGCGCCGGGGTCGAGGAAGCGGTCGTCGAAAGCGACGTGTACGACCTGTCGGCCGGCGCCAAAGTCGGTGACGATCTGGCCGGCGCGTTCCAGGACTTGGAGGCGGGCCGGGTTGAGCCCGCGGATCCGTCAGACGTGGCTAAAGTGGCATTCGTCCCGGCGCGGGAGCCCGCCGACTTGCTCCGCCTTCTGTTGAGCCATCTCCAGGAGAAGTCGGCGGAGCGGGTGGCCGCGCGGCGGGCCGCCGCGGAACAGGCGCTCGCCACCGAGCTCGCGCGGCTGGACCGGTATTTCGAGTCGATCCTGACAGAGCAGTCCGACCCGGAGGCCGTCGCAACCGTCACGGCGCTCGCCGAGCGGCGCCGCACCGAAGAGATGCGGCGCAGCCAGGTGAAGGCCATCGTGCATCCGTTGCAGCTCGTCGAGGCGAGCGTCCTGATGCAGCGCGCCGAGTGGCAGCTCGAGTCGGCACACGGGCGTCGCGCGACCTTCAGCGCGCAGCGGTCTCTCAGTGGCGGGTCGGCTTGGTTGCTCGCGTGTCCGCATTGCGGCCGCCCGCCCGCGACCCTGGTGATCTGCCGGCAAGACCACTGCGGCTGCGAGGCCTGCACGTCCCGCTGCTCGGTCTGCGCCGAGGACTTCTGCGCGGACCACGGCATCGCGCGCTGCCGTGTGGATGAGCAGCCCGCCTGCGAGGAGCACGCGCGCGTATGCCAGTCGTGCCGCATGGCGCACTGCTCGGTGCACGAAGCAGTCTGCGCGGAGGGCGACCACATGGCTTGCTCGGCGTGTCTCGCGGCGTGCGGCAGCTGCGGGCGGATCGTCTGCAACCGCCACGCCGAGCAGAGCCGCGCGGACGCGCCGCGGGGCAGCCGCCGCTTGTGCTCGGCGTGCCTGCGGTACTGTGAGGGTGGGACCAACGAGCCGGTGGGCATGGACGAGGTGACGCAATGCGCGAGCTGCGGCCAGTCGGTCTGCACGGCGCATCAGGCCGTGTGCGTCGTCGATGGGCAGGTGCACTGCTCACAACATCTGCGCCACACCGACACGTCGCGCCGCCTGGTCTGCGGGAAGCACCGGGCCGCGTGCGCCGAGGAGCCGGCGGCGATCTTCGCGTCGGATGAGGTCGGGGCGTGCGCTTCCTGCGGGAAACTCGTCTGCGCCGGCCACTCGGCCGAGTGCGTCGAGGACAAGCTGCGGCACTGCGTCACTCATCTGGAGCCGCTACACGACGCGAGCGGCTCCTATGGCTGTGCGGAGCACCGCAAGCAGTGCCACGTGGACGGCCAGGCGTTCTCGCTCACCGGTGTGAGCGAGTGTCCGATCTGCGGGAAAGGCGCGTGCGCTCGGCATCGGGCGGCGTGCGGATACTGCGGGCGGCACGTCTGCACCGCGGATCTGGCGGAGCCGGCGGGTCCGGGGCGGCTCGAGCTGGCTCGCCAAGCGCGCCGCTGCTCCACCTGCGCGCAGCTTGCCGCCGTGAGCGATCCCCCGGACGCAGTCGTCGCAGCCGCGCGAGCCGTGACGCGCGGCGCGCCGAAATCGTCCCGAGCGTGGCGGCTGGCGCGCGACCGCAGTCACCTGGTCGTGGAGCTCGATCTCGGGCTGACGCGGAAAGCGGTATTCACGTTGCGACACGGGGACAGCGCGCCGGACAGCGTCGTGAAGCATTCGTTGCTCGGGTCGAAGCGACGGAAGTAGCCCGAGCGAGGCATCAAGCCTGGTGGGCCCGCCACGCCCGGTAGCACAGGTCCGCCTCGTCCACGAATCCGCCGTGCCGCGGCTGCCAGCCGAGCAGCCGGACCGCCTTGCGCGCGTCCACGTGCTGGCTCAGCGCCAACGCCGCGGCGAAGTCCCCCATCGTCTTCGCGGCCTCGGCGAGCGGGACGGGACGGATCTCGCCCCGATACCCCGCCGCGCGCGCGGCCGCGGTGGCCATCTCGAGCACCGTGGCGCGCGACCGGTCGCTGATGTCGAACACCTCGCCGCCGAGCCCGCTCTCGCCCGCCCGCACGTAGGCGTCGGCGAGGTCGTCCCCGTGCACCATCGTCCAGCGGCTGCGGCCGTCACCCACGACGGTGGGCGCCTTCCCCGCGCTCGCATCGGCGAACCAGGGGGCGGTGAGGCCGCCCGATCCGCCGTACACGCAGCCGGGCCGGATCACGAGGCCGCGCACCCCGGACGCCTCGAGCACCAGCTGCTCGTGCGCCGGCCGCCACGCGACCAGCGTGATGGGGTTGAGGGGCGTCGTCTCGTCCACCATGCGGTCGCCCGTGTCGCCATGCACCCAGACTCCGCTCGTGAGGATGAGGGTCTTGGGTTTCGCGCCGCGGCGCCCCGCCTCGATCAGCGTGTCGATCGCCTGCTTGTCCTTGGCGACGCCGTTCGCCGAGTACTCGAAGGCCGCGTGGACGAGCACGGCGCACTCGGCAGCGACCTCGGCGTACGTCTTGGGATCCCCTAGCTCGCCCACGACGGGCTCGATCTCCTGTTGCGCGAGCCGCCGCGCCTTGGCTTCGGTGCGGGTGAGGCCCCAGACGCGGTGACCTGCCCGCCGGAACGCCGTGGCGACGCTCGACCCGACGTACCCGGTGGCACCTGTGACGAATACTTGCATTGCGAAGCTCCAGTGGAGGGATGCGTCTCTGCCAACGGCCTTTCGAACGACACGGTTCCGCCTAGGGGCCCCGGGGGGCCGCCGCCTGGTACACCGGATGGATCTCCCACAGCGCGCGGAGCGAGGAGTTGCAGCGGCCGTGCCGGACGGCGTGCGAGGCACCACCGCCGGCCGATTGCTTCTGATGGTACCCGTCGTAGAAGGCGGCGCCGGTGAGCTGGACCCGAACCGGTGGATCGACGTCGCCGCTGGGACTGAGCCGGGTCGTGTCCACGAGGGCGGCGAGCGCGCCCCGAGCCTGGCGGTAGATCACCCCGTAGGCCTCCGCCGGGATCTCGGCGATGATGCACGACCTTACCGGCGTGGTTGCGGCCGCGGTCAGCTCGATGTGCCAGTCACCGTCGCTCTCGTGCAGCCGCATGCGTCGGACCCAGCCCGTCACCACGAATACGCTGTCCTCGCGCCCCGCGCGCGGTGCACATGCGTCTTTGCTCGTGAGGCTCGAGGGCGCCCACGCCGCCAAGATCTCGGAGATGAGCGTAGGAGTCGCCAGTCGACTCGCGAGCGCCGTGTCGACCTTCTCGCTCCAGCGATAGTGGGGTTCGGCGCACCGCTGCCGGTGCGTCGCTCGAGGCAGCAACAGCAGCCAGCTCACGCCGAGACCGACGACGAGGCGCGTCATGGTACGCTCGTTGTACACCCCGCGGCGCCCTCCGGGAACCCGCGGTCCGGACGGGCCCTCCTGGGGTAGCAATGGCGACGCCATGACCACCAAGCTGCCGCCCGCCCAAGGCCGCCCCATCCGTGTCGTCCCGATGCGCGGTGCCGGCGGGCTCGTCGCCCCGGCGCCCCCGGTTCGAGCACCCTCGGCGGCGCAGCTCACCTATCGGGGTGGGCCGCTGCTGACTGCGGTCGAGGTGGTCACGGCCTTCTGGGGAGTGGCCTGGAACGAAGCGACGGTGCAGGCCTTGAATAGCTTCTTTCAATTCGTGGTTGCTAGTCCCTACTTGGATCAACTCGCGGAGTACGGCACGCCGCAGCTGAAGATCGGCCGGGGACGCTATGCCGGAACGGCTCGCGTCACCGACACGGCGCCCAGCGCAAGCGCGACCGACGGCGCGATCCAGCAGATGCTCGAGGCGGCGGTGGCGCGCAAATCCCTCCCCGCGCCGACGGCGAACACGGTGTACTTCGCCTTCCTGCCGCCGGGGGTCACGGTGGTGGCCGGGAGCGAGCGCTCCTGCCAGGCGTTTTGCGGCTATCACGACCGTTCAGCCGGCGGGCTGTATTACGCCGTCGTCCCATACCCGAATTGCTCGGGGTGCCTCGGCAACCTGGCGGCGCTCGACGCGCTGACGTCCGTCTGCTCCCACGAGCTCGCCGAGGCGATCACCGATCCGGTGCCCGGCCAGGGCTGGTACAACGATACCAATGGCGAGATCGGCGACATCTGCGCGTGGCAGAACAAGAAGCTGGGTGCCTACGAGGTGCAGCTGCTCTGGTCGAACCGCGCGACGGCGTGCGTCTGAAGCCCTAACTCCACCCTAGGAGTGCCGCATGGCCGCAAAGCGCCAAGCTCCTCGCACCGATTCCGACCGCGCGCTCCGGGACCACGTCCTCGAGCTGCTCGGCAAGGGACACGCCCACGTCACGTTCCAGGACGCGATCGCCGCTTGGCCGCCTGCGCTGCGGGGCGCGAAGCCCGCGGGGCAGCCATTCACTCCCTGGCGGCTGCTCGAGCACATCCGCATCTCGCAGTGGGATATCGTGCAGTTTACGAAGAGCGCAAAGCACGTCTCACCGGAGTGGCCGGCGGGTTACTGGCCCCAGAGCGACGCGCCACCTGACGCCGCGGCGTGGGACAAGAGCGTCGCTCAGGTGGAGCAGGACCTCCGCGCGATGCAGCGCCTCGTGCGCGACCCAGCCACCGATCTCTTCGCCCGCATCCCGCACGGCACCGGACAGACCGCGCTGCGCGAGGCCCTCGTCCTCGCCGACCACAACTCCTATCACCTGGGACAGCTCGTGCTGCTGCGACGCCTGCTCGGCGCCTGGAAGGGGGACTGACGTTAGCGACCCGCTTTGAGAGCCCGATCGGCGAGCTCGTGATCACCGCCGGCGACGCGGGGCTTACCGGCGTGTGGTTCCCCGGAGGGGGCCTCCCGGGCGTCCAGCCGGACGACGGGCGTGGGCCTGCGAGTGGCCTCCTGTCCCGTGCCCGCGATCAGTTGGCGCAGTACTTCGCCGGGGCCCGTATGGCGTTCGACCTTCCCCTGGACCCGCCCGGCACGGCGTTTCAGCGGCGCGTGTGGAGCGCTCTCCGCGCCATTCCGTACGGCACGACCGTGAGCTACAGCGAGCTGGCGCGTCGCTTGGGCGACGTCCGTGCCACCCGCGCAGTCGGTGCGGCCAACGGCAGGAATCCGATCCCCATCATCGTCCCCTGCCACCGCGTGATCGGCGCGCGCGGCGAGCTCACAGGTTTCGGCGGCGGCCTGGATCGCAAACGCTGGCTCCTCGAGCACGAGGGAGCGCTGTTGCCGCTCACCTAGGCCGCCGGTCGGGAAATTATATTGCGATATGACCCAGAAGATCGTGGTCAACGGCACCGAGTATGATTCGCCGGACGCCATGCCCCCTGACGTGCGACGTCAGTACGAGCGCGCCCTGCAGCTCGTTCAGGATGTCGCTAAGGGTGCGGCGCCACAGGGGACGACGGAGCGAACGGTCGCAACGACGCGCGACGGCGTGTCCGTCAAGGTGCACACGAAGCAGGTGAAGTACAGCGTGGACGGCAAGACGTACGACGACCCGTCCCAGCTACCGGCCGAAGTGCGCGCGCGCGTCGAGCAGGCCCTGCATGGAGCCGAGCCGCTGGAGCTGCGCGACGAGGGGCCCCGAGAGGTGCGGGTCGCGAACGTGGTCACGGAGACGCACTCACGCGCGTGGGTGCCGCGGCTCCTGTGGTGGCTCGTGATCGGGTCGCTCGTGGCGGTCGTACTGTTGTCCCGTCTCTAAGCGCATGTCCCCATGGCCCTCGCCCAAAGCGTCATTCTGGGCATCGATGCCAACCGCACCGTCAAAGACGAGCTGACCGCGGCGCTCAAGCGCCAGGGCCGGCGCCGCCGCATTTCGGTCACGGACCTCGTCAACCCCCGCCAGGCCTTCTTCCAGCGCGCCCGACCCGACATTCAGCCCGATCCCGAGCGCAAGCAGGCGATGCTCGCGGGGACCGGGTTCCACGAGGTGTTCGGCCGCGCCGTCTCCACCGAAGAGTTCGTGGAGCAGTTCGTCGAGTTCAACGGGATCGTGGGCAAGATCGACATTTACGACGACGTCCCGGTCGAGCTCAAGACCACCGCGTCGCTTCCCCAGGGCGCCGCCGCCGCACGGCCCGGCTACATCGACCAGCTTGGCATGTACTGCACCATGACGGGCCGCGACCAGGGACGGCTGTTCGTCTACAAGCGCGCGCTGTACGGCCGCCCCGGCGCCCTCAAAGGATTCGATGTGCGCTTCAAGGATCTCCCGGCCGTCGAGCGGGAGATGGTGCGGCGCCGCGACCTGTTCCGCGAGGCGCTCGCGAACGAAGACCCCTCCCGCCTGCCGCGCTGCGAGTGGTTCGAGCTGCGGTGCGACTACCGCGCGGTGTGCGGCTGCGCCACGGCCGAGCCGCTGGGCCGGGTGGTGCCCGCCGCCGCCGTCCGCATCGCCGAGAACCCCGAGCTCGTCGCGGCAATGACGGCACTCCTCACCGACGCCCCCAAACCCGGTCCCCAGTTCCGCCTGAACGACCTCGTGTTCCCGCGCCGGGCCGCGATCGAGCGTCAGGCCGTCGCCGAGGCGAAGCCCGAGGAGGAAGGCGCGGACCTGGACACCGCTCTCGCGGGCATGGAGCGGCTTGGCTTCGGCGACGCCCTGAAGGACGCGCTCTGGTACGGCGTGCCCGGCGCGTTCGCCCGGATCCCCGTGTCGCTCCGCACCCTCAAGGGCAAAGTGGGAACGTTTCGCGGAGTCCCCACGATCTTCCGCTCGACGCGCAAGACGAAGCTGGTAGACCGGTCACAGCTCGTGGAAGAGTTTCCCTACTACTTCGACCGCATCGCGTTCGAGTGCGCGCTCAGCGGTCACCAGACGGGGCGGGTCGTCGTCTACTACGAGGCCGTCAAGGACGACAAGTTCATGGTGTACGACGTGCACTTCCGGAGCCTCGAGGAGATCAAGGCCGAGGCGGACCGGCGCCTGGCGCTGCTCGAGGCCGGAGCGGCGCCCGAGCAGCTACCCCCGTGTGAGCCGGCGTGGATGCCGAACTACTGCCCCCACGGCCCGCGGTGCGCCTGCCGCGGTTCGCCATTCCCAGGCTGAAGCCTGGGCTCGGCACGGCACTGCCCTTAAGGGCAGCGTTTCGCCGAGCCCACCCTTGAGGGTGGGAAACGACCGAGCGGAGAGTTGATCTCACCGTTTCTGCCACGTCGCCCACATGTCCTGCGCCACCAGGTTCACGATCCGGTTCACGAGCGGCCCGTACGCCGTCTTGGGATCCCGCGCTGCGAAGTTCAGCTCGCCCCCCACGAGCGAGACCTGCCCCACCTTCTGGGTGGCCCACGCGCTCGAGCGCCACACCGTGCCCCCCGACTCCGCCGACAGGAGCCGCACAGCGAGATCGACCCTGATCGTCGCCTCGAGGTGCGGCGTCACGAGCCCGGCGATCCCGCCCCCCGCCGTCGGGTTCGTGACCTTGAGATGGCCGGCGAACACGGCCGCCACGCCGCGCTCCTTGCCGAGCTGCTGCGCTCGCGCCGCGTCGAGCTCGGAATCGATCGGGCCCAGCTCCAGCACCTCGATCCCGGGCTGCGCCGCCAGCATCTCCTCGGCGAAGCGCTCGGTGGCGAACTGGTGCAGCGACCCTTTGGCGTTCTCTACCGTGAAGGTCACGAGTCCGAGCTTGCCGTAGGGCCTCAAGTCGAGCCGCGGCGGCACGAGGACTTTATTCCCCCCGCACCCCGCCGCGAGGAGGATGAGAAGGAGGGCTCCGGAAGAGCGGGAGACGGTCATGGACGGGTCCCGTGTGAAGGACGGTCCACAGTAGGGTAGGGCGGCGAAACGGTCAAGCTGAGGGGCTCAGCACGTCGTCGATCGCCGTGGCGACCGCCGCGAGATCGGCGAGCAGGTGCGCGCGTGTCACGATGGAAAGACCAGTTGCTTCGCGCACGTGCCAGAGGCAACCGTCCAGGACGTCCAGGGCGGCGCACAGATACACGGTCGCCTGATCGGCCGCGGTCCAGAGGCGCTCGAGAGCGCCGAGCGACAGGCCGACGAGCTCGAGCGTCAGCCGCTCCGGGCTGCGGCGCTCGATCGCCGCCGGGGGCGGAGTGGGAAGATCGTCGCGGACCGGCGCCACGTGCCAGCGGTGCGCTCCCAGTCGACACCCGAGCCAGAGGCTTTCGTCGCACAGCACCCGGCCCCAGCGCCGCAGCACTCCGGCCACGTCGAACTCGATCGCATCGGGCGGCGGAGCGGCCGCGCTCGCCACTTCGGCCACTGCCGGTCCCCAGCGCCGCACGCGCCACAGCGTGACCAGCCGGCCACGCAGCGCGGCGCTCGCTTGGCGGAGAATCGCGCGGCGCCGCTCAGTCAGTCCATGAGGCGAGGATTCACGCATACGACCCCCCGCTCGCGGTGTGTGGTGAAGATGCCGCACTCGCGCGCCAGGGTAACGCCCCATTTTGGGAATCAGCGACTTACGCGTGCGAAACCGAACAGACCGCGAACATCCGTGGCCCGGTCAGTTGGCCTTGAGGACCGCCTCGATGAAGCTCAGCGTCTTCGTCTCGACCCACTCCGCCGAGACCGCGTCCACGGTCATGGTCCCGATGCGGTCGTGGCTGCTCGTGACCATGCGAGCCCTGGTCGCGGGCGGCTTGACGTCGCGCTGCACGGCGATGCCGCGCCGCGGATCGTAGCGGAAGGTGAGTACCGACGCGAGCGCGCCCGGGGACCGCGGCGCGAACGCCAGCCCCACACTGGGATACCCGTCGATCCCCTCGGTGTGGTCCTCGATCAAGGCCCCGTGGCCCACACCGCGCAGCGCGGCCACGAACGCCTGGAGCACGGGCAGCACCACCTGCCGCAGGCGCTCCCCACACTCTTCTCGGCGCCGCTCGCCCTCGGCGTCGGTTGCCTTCGGTTGCGGCTGGAGCTTCGCGACGCGCTCCGCGTAGCCCTTCAGGAGGGTGCGCAGTTTGGCCATGGTCTTGTCGGTCATGACAGCATGATACGGTGCTACTTTCTCCTGAGCCATGACCCACACCCTCGCCACCCTGTTGCTCGCGCTCTGCTGCCTCGCCGGCCTCGTGCTCGTGCCCCTCGGCCTGCCGGGGCTCTGGGTCATGGTCGCGGGCGTCGTCGGCTACGGCTGGCTCACGGACTTCCGCTCGGTCGGCGTCACGACGATCGCCCTCGTCCTGGGGCTCGCGCTCGTGGGCGAGATCGTCGAGACCTGGCTGGGATTCCGGCTGGCGCGCCGCTACGGCGGGTCATCTCGCGCGGGGTGGGGGGCGCTGGTGGGCGGGATCGTCGGGGCCGTGGTCGGCGTGCCGGTGCCGATCATCGGCAGCGTGATCGCCGGGTTCGTGGGGTCGTTCGCCGGGGCGGCCATCCTCGAGTACTCGCGCTCCACGGCCGCGACGGCGGTGCGTGCCGGGTGGGGCGCGGTGCTGGGGCGCGCGGCCGCGGCCGCGGTGAAAATCGCGCTGGGAATCGTGATCGCGGTCGTGGGGATCTTCGCGGCGCTGCAGGGCTGAGGACTGGGAGATGAACGTCGGCAAGACTTTCTACGCCACGAATCGCCGCGAATGGCGCGGGTGGCTCTCCAAGCACCACCGCACCGCTCCCGAGATCTGGCTCATCTATTACAAGAAGCAGAGCGGCAAGCCGCGCATCCCGTACAACCACGCCGTGGACGAGGCGCTGTGCTACGGCTGGATCGACAGCCTCCTCAAGCCGATCGACGCGGATCGCTACGCCCAGCGCTTCTCGCCGCGCCGGCCGACGAGCCGCCTCTCTGCCATGAACCGCGAGCGGGTGCGCCGGCTGATCGCCTCGGGCCGCATGACCAGGTTCGGCCTGGAAAGCATCAAGCATGCATTCGACCACAGGAGGGACGCGAAGCCGAGACCGAAATGGGAGATCCCCAAGGACCTTCTGCGGCGCCTCAAGGGCGACCGGACCGTCTGGAGGAACTTCCAGCGCTTTCCCGCATCGTACCAACGGATCCGCATCGGCTGGATCGTGGCCGCGAGGCGCCGGCGGGATGTATTCGAGCAGCGGCTCCGCTACTTCCTCAAGATGACGGCGCAGGACAAGCGGTTCGGGATGGTGCAGTAGGGGCGTGCGCCTCCACGACCTGGTCCAGACCTCGCGCGCCGTGGCCCAGACCGGCGGCCGGCTCGCGAAGATCGAGCTCCTCGCCGCTCTCCTGAAGCACGCCGCTCCGGATGAGATCGCAACCGCGATCGCGTTTCTCTCGGGCTCCCCGCGACAGGGGCGGATCGGCGTCGGCTACGCTGCTCTCCAGGCTGCGCGGGCCAGCCTCACCCCCCTTCCCCCTCTCCACGAAGTGGAGAGGGGGAGCGAGGGGGTGAGGACGGAGAAGGGCCAGGGTTCGCTCGAGCTCGCTGAAGTAGACCGGACACTGGAACGCCTGGCGCAGACGACGGGGAAGGGGTCGACGCAAGCGAAAGAACAGCTGTTGCGCCAGCTGTTCGCGTGCGCGACACCGGAGGAGCAAGAGTTTCTCTTCCGGCTCATGATCGGTGAGCTGCGCCAGGGGGCGCTCGAGGGGCTCGTCACCGAAGCCGTGGCCCGCGCCGCGGGGCTCGAGTCGGACCTGGTGCGCCGAGCCGCGATGCTTGCGGGGGACCTCGGGGCGGTGGCGCATGTCGCGCTCGCCGAGGGCGCCCAGGGCCTCGCGCGCTATCGCGTCGAGCTGTTCCGCCCGGTCCAGCCGATGCTCGCCCAGGCCGCCGATGACGTGCTCGACGCCCTCACCCAGCTCGGCGAGGCGGCGCTCGAGTACAAGCTCGATGGCGCCCGCATCCAGGTGCATAAGCGGGGGGATGAGGTACGGGTCTTTTCCCGCCAGCTGAACGACGTGACCGTCGCGGTGCCGGAGGTCGTGGCAGTAGCTCGGCGGCTCGCCCTGCGCGAAGCGATCCTCGACGGCGAGGCGATCGCGCTCCGCCCCGATGGCAGGCCGTTGCCGTTCCAGGTGACGATGCGCCGCTTCGGCCGCAAGCTCGACGTGGAGCGGCTGCGGGCCGAGCTGCCGCTCGCATCGGTCTTCTTTGACATCCTCTATGCCGACGGATCACCCCTGTTGGACGAGCCCTACGCCCGCCGCTTCACGGCGCTCGCCGCGGCCGTGCCTGACGCGCACCGTGTGCCGCGCCTCGTGACCGCCGATCCACGGGAAGCGGCAAGGTTCTTCGAGCAGGCGATTGCCGCCGGCCACGAGGGCCTGATGGCGAAGGCACTAGGCGCGCGCTACGACGCGGGGGCGCGCGGCGCGGCCTGGCTCAAGGTGAAGCCGGCGCAGACGCTCGACCTGGTCGTGCTCGCCGCCGAGTGGGGCCACGGTCGTCGCAGCGGCCGCCTCTCAAACCTCCACCTCGGCGCCCGCGACCCGGACACGGGCGGATTCGTGATGCTCGGCAAGACGTTCAAGGGGATGACAGACGAGACGCTCGCGTGGCAGACCGGGAAGTTGCTCGAGCTCGAGACCTCGCGCGATGGCTACACGGTGTACGTGCGCCCCGAGCTCGTGGTGGAAGTCGCCTTCAACGACGTGCAGGCGAGCCCGCAGTACCCGGGCGGCCTC
>WNGN01000345.1_pt1 | contig 27810 bp, 26 predicted proteins | sample 5400561 | NCBI WGS metagenome assembly WNGN01 (sample SAMN13153379, study PRJNA577476) | soil metagenome | isolation source: 115 cm soil or saprolite under Garry oak tree replicate 2 | place: USA:California | collected 2016-06-15 | reverse complement strand
TTCAGGTGGACAAAGATCCACAAACACGGCTGTTCTTGTTTCCCGATGAGCCTGAAACCATCGAACAGTTCAAACGCCTTCGTGCTGGTCAGTTCCAGCACTTGCGTTTTTCAAGGGGGCATCAAGATGCATGATCGAAGCACTGCGAGATGTCTCCCTCGATGAACCAAGCAGTTCCTGCCCAGTGATAATAGATTTCTCTGAGCGCGGTCGCACAACTGCGTTCAGGGCGAAACCCGTGTGAGTGGCTTGAGAACTGCGGTTCGTAATACGCTTGGAGGATGAGGCGTGTCACTTCCTGCACGAGTTTGCTTGACCAGTCTGGCAGTCCTAGCGGGCGTTTCTTCCCGTTTTTCTTCGGGATGTATACCCGTCGCGCTGGAAGCCATTGAAACCGTTCATATCGCAATGCTTCAATGATGGCGTCAATCTTTGCCAACGACATGCCGTCGGGGGTTTCATCCGTAACACCGTGTGTCATGGCACCTGTGTTGCGGTAGATTTTCCCGTAGGCCATCAGGTACAGGTCTCGGTTAAACAGTTGTCGGTAGACCCGTTCTAAAGGCAATCCCTTGTTGCCTCGTTCACGAACGAGTTCCAGATACGTTACAGCACTCTGCATTTCGCATACCTTCCGTAGTGAACTCATCGATACCTACCCTGCCTGTCTCTATCAACTGACAGACTCTCGTCCTCTTTCGAGGACTGCCCCTTCGTTCGTGCTCCTCTGCACTCCCTACTATGGGGGTTCCGTCGCCCTGGGACTCGCGTCCGGTAGGCGATCCCATGTTTGCACCCGTAAGACGTGAGCGCGTGTAGGTTCCCGTTCGTCTCCTTGCCCCGTTCGTTATCGGGTACTCGCCACAGAGAGCCTTTCTACTCGGAGAGTGCATCCAAGCAGGTTTCGTGCTACATGGACGATGGCACTTAGTGCGGCGTCATCGCTTCAAGTATGCTGCGATGGGTGTTTGGTTTCACCGTTGGAGACTTGGGTTCAGCAAACTCAGCTTGACCATGCGCGCAGGGCTTGCGGTGCGTCACGATACATACTTTCTCGTTTAACCGCTTTTCTGACATGCTCTTGTCCCTGCTGTCTTTCGATGCTAGGTAAGTCAGACGCCCTAGAAGGTCATTTCGCTCTCTCCCTTCTGTACCTGTGGTACAATCTTACGTGCACCGACATGGCGCACTCCAGGCCCACACGCGTTGCATAATAAGGCTGTCTGTCAGCACTCCGCCTTTTGTCAGGACGTTTGCCATTGAGGCGATGAGGCCAAAGGCAAGTAAGAGGACTGACAGGCTTGAGGCAAGCTCCAAGAGGTACAGTATCGCTGTGTCAAGTTTCTCGATTGTGGTAAACTGTTTCATGATTGCTCCTTGTTATAGGACCAGTGACCATGAGAACAGGCTCATATTGTGTATATATCCGTACTGGTATGTTGACAACGAATGCGATCAGCAGCGCCAGCACTATGTCCGCGCCAGGAGAGGTGCCAAGGGCGTAGAATATGCCGAACGCGAGTGTTGCCCCTACCGGGGCCGAGAAGACGGCGTTGAAGATCATCGCGTCGAAGGCTGACGCTTCACGTACAAGACCAGATGATTGCCGCACAAATAACGATGAGGACTGCCTTGACGTTTCCATGTAGTGCTCCTTCATTGGTACAGTCAAAACAAGTAGTTCGGTGCCTGCCGCCTGGAGAAAGCAGAAGTGCGCTAGCCTTGCCTGTATCATCATTGAGATCCGCTCATAAATGGGAGTGCAGAGGGCTCCGTCCCCCGCCGGAGCGCCAAGTATCCGCGCTCTCTCCATCCTCTAAATAGGAGTGCAGGGGGCGAAGCCTCCTGCCGGGGTGCGGGGTGTCCCCGCCACACTCCTCTTCTCTCAGAGCGGGCCACAGGCCCGCTAGAAGAATTATGAGTGGATGACAGTCCTCAGGCTTGACAAGCAAGAGATTATTGACTAAAGTATACAATATGTAACACCATTTAGTCGATAAAAATTGTTCAATTGTGTTCGATCTTGTGAGCAAGGCAGGAACGCCGTAGGAGAACATGCAATGCTGGCAAGCGAGCGACGCAGGTTGATCCTGGAACGAGTTGCCGAGCACCAGTCGATTGAAACCCAGGCGCTGGCGGAAGAGCTTGGCGTCTCCGAAATGACCATCCGGCGCGATATCAAACGCCTCGAGCAGGATGGATTCTTACGCCAGACCTACGGCGGAGCAACCGTACACGTCACAAAAAGCGTGGAGCTGGGCTTCAATAGCCGGGCATTGCAGTTCTCTTCGCAAAAACGCCTCATAGGAGCAAGTGCCGCCAGGCTGATAGAACCCGGTCAGACACTCTTTCTAGGAGAAGGTACGACGACGGAGCAGTTCGCGCAGTTCTTGCCTCCTCATCCGCGCCTGCTCGTGATAACTGCCTCGCTCTCCCATGCCAGCCTTTTATGTTCGCGTAACATCTCCGTGATTGTCGTCGGTGGCAAGCTGCACGCGGACGAGTTGACCATGTTGGGTCCCATTGCAGAAGCAACCATCGGTCGCTTCTATGCTGATATCTGCGTCCTGGGGGCCGCGGGAATCGATCCACATGTTGGAGTGACAGAGTTGGACTATGAGTCTGCAGCATTGCATCGTTTGATGATGGAACGCTCGCGTCACATCATGGTGCTTGCCGATCATAGCAAGCTGGGCTTCCGCGCACCAGCGGTTGTGGCTCCAGTGCAGATGCTATACACTCTGATCACCGATGACGCCGCGCCTGCAGAGATGCTGGAGCAGTTGCGGGCTTGTGGCTTGCAGATCTCACTCGTAGGTGGTCAGCGCCAGCGTATACACGTAGGCGTAGAGGGATGAAATCATGGCTGCAACACGCATTTATTACGCCAGCGATGTTCACGGGTCCAACCGCTGCTTCCGCAAATTTCTGAATGCAGCGAAATTTTACCAGGCGAACGTGCTCGTAATGGGCGGCGACATCCTCGGTAAAGCCATTGTTTTCCTGGAAGAGGTTGATCCTGGCGTCTACGTAACCGAAGAACATGGGCGCCAGGTTCGACTCACCACGGAGCAAGAAGCGCAGGCTTTCGAGTCGAGGGCGAGTGATAAGGGCCTCTATCCCTATCGCTGCCGCCAGGGTGAGCCCCAGCAACTGCACGCTTCAGGTGAGCTCAAACCTCTTTTCGAGCGGCTCATGCAAGAGCGGCTCCAGGCATGGTTGACCCTGTCCGGCGAACGCCTGGCTGGAACAGGAGTGCGCTGCTTCATCATGGGCGGAAATGATGACCCGCCCTCCGTCCTGGAGGCTCTGTCCGGCGCAAGCGTTGTCCGCGTCCTGAACATCTTATCGTGCAGCTCGACGATGACAACGAGATGATCAGTTGCGGCTGGTCGAATCCGACCCCCTGGCACACCCCGCGAGAGTGTAGCGAGGACGAACTGGGAAAGCGCATCGATGCCTTGATGGCCCGGGTCAGGCGACCGGAAGCGCTGGTGATGAATTTTCATGTGCCTCCTTTTCAAAGTGGTCTGGACGATGCGCCGGAACTGGATGCATCGCTGAAGGTACAGACGAGTCTGGGGCAGACACGTTTCAAGCCCGTCGGCTCGACGGCGGTGCGTTCAGCAATTGAGCGTTACCAACCACTGCTGGGATTGCACGGCCACGTTCATGAAGCCCATGCCTCGTGCAAGATTGGGCGTACCGTTTGCATTAACCCTGGCAGCGATTATAGCGAAGGTATCCTTCACGGCGTGCTGGTAACACTCGATAAAGGCAAACTCAAAGGCTACCAGATGGTCAGCGGTTAGGAATCCACCAGGTCAAAGCCAAATTCTAACTGGAAGGAACTGGCAATATGCCGCATCTACACCTTGGCATCAATACATGCTTTGCGGTGAAGCGCTGGCCTGAACCGGAGCAGTGGCTGACCATCGTGGAACAGGAACTCGGCCTGAACTGCTGCCAGTTCAGCCTGGATCTGGTGGACCCGATGCTTGACGAGGTCGCGACAGCCAGCTATGCCAATACCGTACGCACGTACGCTGCTGCCCGGGGTATCTTCCTGCACAGCACCTTCACCGGCCTGGCAGCGTACTCCTGGAGCCAGCTGCTGCATCCAGATGAGGCAATGCGGGAAGCCGCCATGCGCTGGTATGAACGCGCCATTGATTTTACTGCCCATCTTGGCGCCCTTGGAACCGGCGGCCATATCGGGGCATTGAGCGTGCGAGATGCAACAAACGACCTTCGCAAGCAAGCCCTTATCCAGGAATTGCGTGAGCGGCTGGCGGCGCTCTCTCGTTATGCCGCGCGGCAGGGGCTGCAATTCCTCATGTTCGAGAATATGGCTGTGTCCCGGGAGTGGGGGCATAGCATCGAGGAAGCGTACTCGCTCATCAGCCTTCTGGCCGGTGGAGGCGTTCCCATCCTGCTCTGCCTTGACGTGGGACATCCCTGTGCCCTGCATACAGGGACGGCCAGCGATGATTACCTGGCATGGCTTGCTCACCCCTGGCCGCATACGCCACTGATACACCTGCAGCAGACCGACCGCACTGGCGACCACCACTGGCCTTTTACTCCAGAGTACAACAGCCAGGGTATCGTCAGCGCAGAAAGCATCCTCGAGACCATCAAACAGTGGCCAGATGACGTCGACGTCTACCTGTTCCTTGAGCCGATTCATCCATTTGAGGCCGGTGATGCCTCGGTGCTGCTCGATCTGCGGCAGAGCGTGCAATACTGGCGAGAGGCGATGCGGCCTGATAAATCTCTATCTCATTTGTTGTAGTGTGTAATCGTAGCGATGCAGTTCGGAACTTTAAGCGAATCAACGCTGTGCCTCTAGTGTCGTCCTGGCGATATCATGTTTTATCGTTCTGGTCTTAGGAGGGGCCAATGTCTACAGTAAGTGGTTCTACCTCGCTCTTTGTGCGCAACGCGACGGGGTTAGTGCGCGAGCTTTCCCCCTTTGATGCCTTCAACCTGGTCTTTTCGGCTGTGCTCATTCCCGTCGGCATTACCCAGGTGTTCTCGTTTGCGCCAACCTTCTGGCCTGGTGCCAATGTACTGGTTTCGTTCTTACTCTCCATCCCGCTGGTGCTCTGCTTTGGCCTGGTGTATCTCTACTTCACCATCGCCATGCCGCGCTCTGGCGGAGATTATGTCTGGGTCAGCCGTGTTCTGGGGCCGGGAGTCGGCTTCCTGACGAATCTTGCGCTTACCTTCGTCTTTACGACCTGGGTTTCGTTCAACTTCACGACCATGATGACGCTGCTGCTCCCAGGCCTGGGCTTCGTAGCGGGTTTCTCATGGAGCCCCAACCAGCTCACTCAGTTCCTCATTGCCACCGTGCTCACGATTGTCTTCGCCGCTCTGATGGTATTGGGCACGCGGCGCGTGGCGCGCTACATGGTCGTTACGTTCGGCATCGTGTGGATAGGCATGGCTATCTGGCTCATTGGCCTGGCGATCACCAGTCACAACGCCTTTGTCGCCAATTTCAATGCCCATAGTGGGATTACCCTCAACCAGGTAACAACAGCGGCCGCTAAAGCTGGTTATTCAACGGGAAATGGTATCGCCTGGGCTGGCACGATCTTTGCTATCATTTACGCCTTCCAGGTGTTCACCGGCTTCCAATGGACCGGCTACTTCGCGGGCGAAATTAAAAATGTGCGCAGGACTGCCATTACATCGATCATAGGAGCGCTAGTGATTAGCGCTGTGCTTTATGTGCTGGCTACGTTCCTCGTCTACAACACCTACGGCTTCGCGAATTTCGGCTCCATTGTCTATCTCGGCTTCAATACCCAGAATTCGCCACTGGGTTTCGCTCCCTACCTCCCGGCGCTGGTCAAATTCCTGGCGTTGCCGAGCTTCTTACAGGTGTTTGTCGCGTTTTGCTTTGTGCTCTCGGTGCTCTGGTGGACTCCCACTGGCTTCCTGATCGCTACCCGCAATCTCTTTGCCTGGTCATTTGATCGCCTGGCTCCTGCACGTGTGGCCGAAGTGAATGATCGCCTGCACACACCGGTAGTGGCGACGGTAGTCGTAGCGGTCTGGATTGAGGTGCTAAACTACCTGAACATCTATCAAGGGTTGAGTGCCTTACTCATCAACGTAATCGCGGTGATGGCTGTTGCCTTCATCGCCGTTGCATTGGCGGCCATTGTGATGCCCTTTACTCGTCCTGACCTTTTCAACTCGGCGCCGTCTATGGTTCGCGCTAGCATTGGGGGCGTTCCCTGGCTCACCATTGCCGGTGTTGTGATGCTCCTCAGTTGGGCCTTCGTGCTCTACGTTACTTTCGCGACGACGGCCTTTGGGCAGGTTGCCCCCATCTCGATGATCGAAGCTTTTGCGGTCCCGATCCTGGGAGCGCTATACTACCTGGTAATACGTCTGGTGCGTGAACGACAGGGCATCCACCTGAAGGCGGCTTTCCAGGAGATCCCGCCCGAGTAAGCCCTTCGGCATGCGGATAATCACGGTGATTATCCGCATGCCCTCGGTTAAGCGGAAGGTATCCAAGTTAGCGGGGAGAGACACTCCATGTCCGATGTCCATAGCGATGATTGTTCTATTCTTGAAAAGCTCTTTGGCCGCCCCAAGCCGGTAATCGCAATGATGCACTTGTTGCCTCTGCCCGGGCGTCCGCTTTATGATAGCCACGGCGGAATGGCGGCGGTTGTAGCTGCCCTGCGCCGTGACCTGGATATTTTGCAAGAAGGTGGGGTCGATGGGCTGTTATTCTGCAATGAAGGCGACCGGCCGTATCCCCTGCACACTGACCGCGCGCCAATTGCGGCTATGGCGGCAGCCATCGGTGAACTACGCCCCCATATCCGGCTGCCCTATGGTGTAGACCTGCTCTGGGACCCCATGGCCGCTCTTGCCGTAGCCAGGGCAGTGCGTGCCAGCTTCGTGCGGGAAGTCTTCACCGGCGTCTATGATAGTGATATGGGGCTGTGGCAGCCTGATGCTGCCGCTGCTCTGGATTATCGCCATCACCTTGACGCCAACGACGTGAGCCTTTTCTTCAACATCGAGCCGGAATTTGCGCGCCCCGTTGCTCAGCGCTCCGTTGGCGCCCTAGCGCGCAGCGTTGTTGTTTCGTCCCTTGCCGACGCCATCCTCATCTCGGGTCCCATGGCAGGCGCTGAAGCCGATCTCAGCCACATCAGCGAGGCCAAGTCGGCAGTGCCCACTACGCCGGTTCTGGCGAATACAGGCGTGCGCATCGAGACGGTGCGAGCGACCCTGGCTGTCGCCGATGGCGTGATCGTCGGCACCGGCCTCAAACGTGACGGCTATACCTGGAACCCCGTGGACCCCGAACGTGTACAACGTTTTATGGACGAGGCGCGTGCGGCGCGCGAGCAAAGTGAGAATTAAGCCATGACTGCTCGCTATGTGCTTGGTATCGATGTTGGCACAACGGCCCTCAAAGCCGTTGCCCTGGAACGCGATCGTGGCATTGTTGCGCAGGCAGAGCAACCTCACGAACTGTTATCTCCTCATCCAGGTTGGGCTGAGGAGGACGCGGAGCGCTGGTGGACTACCACTATCGAGGCCGTGCGTGAATTGCTGACGATTATCCCTGCCGGGCAGGTCGCGGCTATTGGCGTTTCGGGCATGGTGCCAGCTATGGTCTTGCTGGATGCAGCAGGTCTACCGCTTCGAGCAAGCATACAACAAAATGATGCACGCTCGACTGCCGAAGTGAAGCAATTGCGTGCTGATGTCGATGTGGGCGAGTTTTTCACCATCACCGGTGGCATGCCCAACCAGCAGAATATTGACCCGCGCTGGCGCTGGCTGGCGCGACACGAGCCAGCTGTCGTAGAGCGTACGGCTCACCTGTGTGGCTCCTACGATTTCATCGTCTTCCGGCTGACAGGCCAGTACTCATTGGAAGAAAATTGGGCAGTTGAAAGCGGGCTCTATGATATCCGGCAGCACCGGTGGCACATACCCTACCTGAGGCATACTGGCATAGACCCCGCCATCCTGCCGCCGCTACGACAACCGACCGCAATCGTCGGCGGCGTCAGCAAAGAGGTCGCGGCGCAGACCGGACTGCGAGCAGATACGCCGGTCGTGGCCGGGAGCGCCGATCACATAGCGGCTGCCCTGGCTGCCGGGCTGACGCAGGATGGCGACGTACTGCTAAAATTTGGTGGCGCTGGCGACATTCTCTATTGTGCCGGTCACCCTGAGCCCGATCCCCATTTTTACTTTGATTATCACGATATTCCGGGCCTCACGCTCATCAGTGGCTGCATGGCCACCAGTGGTTCATTAGTGAAGTGGTTCGAAAATACACTGGCTGGTGGCATGCCTCTAGCGGCACTGGACTCCGAAGCTGAAGCGATCCCTCCAGGCGCAGGAGGCATCATCGCCCTGCCTTATTTCCTGGGCGAGAAAACGCCCATCTTTGACCCCGAGGCCCGGGGTGTCTTCGCCGGGGTAATGCTGCATCATACGCGTGCGCACCTCTACCGTGCCATTCTCGAAGCGGTCTGCTACGGCTTTGCGCATCATCTCGCGCTGCTTGCTGAAGCTAAGCGCCCCATTCGCCGCATCTGTGCTGCTGACGGTGGAAGCCGCAGCAAACTCTGGATGCAGATCGCCGCAGATGTCGTGGATCAGCCGCTGCAGGTAGTCGCAGGTGAAGCAGCTTCAGCGCTGGGCGCTGCCTTTGTAGCTGCAATGGGTGTAGGCATGTTCGCCGATTGGCACGAGGTCACACGGTTCATCTCTCAGGGATCGCTCTACCAGCCGCAAAAGGTAAATGTAGAGCGCTATCAAAAAGGCTTTGCGCTCTACCGCGATCTCTACACGCGCCTACAAACCTACTTACCCGAACTGAGTCAACTTGATGACACAGGATAGAGAGGAACTGGTAATGCTGTTAGCAGGTCTGCGCGGGTTTATTACCGGAGCTGGCATGGGTATTGGCCGTGCCATCGCGCTTGAAATGGTGCGCGAAGGAGCTGATCTTTATATTACCGACCTGGATGTAGCAGCTGCGCAGCGAGTCGCGAACGAGGCCCGGGCTCGCCGTCCAGAAGCGCTCATAGGCGCGGGGCAACTTGACGTGCGCGACGCGGCAGCTGTGCTAGCACGGCTCCGGGATGTAGTAGACCTCCTTGGCAGCCTCGAACTGGCCGTCAACAATGCCGGCGTCTCTTCCATGGGGAAGGTAGTCGACCTGACCGAGGCCGATTGGGACTTCAACATGGATGTGAACGCCAAGGGCATTTTTCTCTGCTGCCAGGCCGAGGTGCGCCTCTTTCTGCGGCAGGATAAAGGCGGCAGTATTGTGAATACCGCCTCCATGGCCGGTAAGAAGGCCGCGCCGCTCCTGGCCCATTACTCGGCCTCCAAGTTCGCGGTAATCGGCTTCACGCAGGCGCTTGCCCTTGAAACGGCTGCCAATGGTATTCGTGTCAATGCGGTCTGTCCTGGTTATGTACGTACCTCCATGCAAGAGCGCGAGGTAGTATGGGAATCGAACCTGCGCGGTATAACGCCAGAGGAGGTGCGTGCAGATTATCTCCGGGCCATTCCGCTTGGGCGCCTGGAAGAACCGGAAGATGTGGCCCGCGTCGTGGTGTTTCTCCTGAGCGACCGCGCGGCCTATATGACTGGCCAGGCTGTGAACGTGACCGGCGGAGCCATCATGTTCTAGAAAGGTGTGACGCTGTGAGTCGGCAGACCACTATCTTCTTCGCTACCGATATCCATGGATCGGAACGCTGTTTCCTCAAATTTATCAACGCCGCTAAATTCTACCAGGCAAATGTCTTGATTCTCGGTGGCGATATCACGGGCAAGGCTCTTGTGCCCATCGTGCGCCTAACGGGAGGCAACAACTACCGTGCGACCTTCCTCGGCCAGGCTGCCACACTTGAGTCCGAGCAGGCCGTTGTTGATTTTGAACGCCAGGTGCGCCATGCCGGAGCCTATCCCTTCCGTACAACACCGGAGGAAGTGGCGGCGATGGAGGTCGATCGTGCACTTGTGGATCAACTCTTCAGCCGCTTGATGCTGGAAAGTGTGCAGCGCTGGTGTGATATTGCCGGAGAGCGGCTGCGTGGCAGTTGCGTACGCTGTTTGATTGATGCCGGTAACGATGACGAGCCCGGGATCGTCGAAGTGTTGAAGCAGGCCTCTTACGTCGAAATGCCGGAGGGGCGCGTCCTCATGATCGACGATGAGCATGAAATGGTTAGCTCAGGCTTTGCCAACACCACGCCGTGGCACGCGCCGCGTGATATTCCAGACGAAGACCTGGGCAGATTTATCGATGCTATGGCCAGCCAGTTACGTGCTCCCGAACGCGCCATCTTCAACATCCACGTGCCGCCCTACGCTACCGGCCTCGATATCGCTCCGCTGCTGGATGAGACACTGAAGCCAATCGTGTCCGCTGGGGAAGTGATATCAGGTCCCGTTGGCAGCAAAGCCGTACGTGCAGCGATCGAGCGCTACCAGCCACTCGTCTCCCTCCATGGTCATGTTCACGAATCGCGGGCCGTGACCAGGCTCGGCCACACCACTTGCATCAATCCCGGCAGCGAGTATAGCGACGGAAGTTTGCGAGCAGCGCTGGTGAATATTAAAGGCGATAAACTAGTGAGCTATCAACTTATTACGGGATGATGTTACGATCAATCATCTCAGCCGGCGCATCTAGCCGCCGTTCAACCGTGCTGGCCTGCTCGCGCAAATGGCGTAGCGCAACCATTACAACACCTCCACAGCCTTGTCTGGACTGGCTGACAGTTCTTCTTCCACGCCCTCAGCAGGCGCACCCATGCCGTGCGAACGGCGTGTCAACTCGCGTTTCTCGCGCACAAGCAAAGTGGCGATCAGCGCTGCGCCGACGAAGATGGCCGCGAAGAAGAAGGCATCCTGTATCGCCAGGACTGTCGCCTGCCTCTGCACCAGCCCGGCAATCACTTGCAGCGCCGCCCTTCTGGCAGCCTCGGCGCTGGCTCCGTGCGCCATAAAGAACGCCGAGATGCGTGGCAGGAGGTGGCCCAGCGGTGAAGTCGCTGTCACCTGCTCGGCCAGGTGGCTGTAATGCACCTTGCTATGTGTCTGCACCAGCGTTGTCAGGACTGCGATACCCAGTGAACTCGCAATGGAACGAGCTACCGTCATCATGGCCGAGGCCAGGGGTAGGTGTGCCTGTCGTATCTCTGACATAGCAACCACTCCTAAAGGCTGTATTGCCAACCCAAGCGCCGTCCCACGTAGCATGAGCAGCACCTGCAGCCACCAGTAGGGCGTGTGAAGGGTGATGAATGAGAGCTGCCAGTTGGCGAAGCCGATAATCAACAGGCCGGGAATCGTCACCGCTTTGGCCCCGATCAGGTCCACCAGGCGCCCTCCCGCGATCATCGCTACCATCGAAACCAGCGCCTGCGGCAGCAGGATCAGACCCGCCTGGAAGGCGCTCAGTCCACGCAGATTTTGCAGGTAGATGGGTATTAGCAGCAGCCCGCCGAACATGACGAAGAAGACCAGCATGCTCGCAAACGTCGCCGAACTGAACGCGCTATTGCTAAACAACCGCAGGTCGAGCAGCGGCTGCCCGCCCCGCGAGGTGAGATGTAGCTCGATAGCTACGAAGATGCCTAGCGCCAACAGGCTGCCACAGAGAAACCCTAGTACTGTCGTCGAACCCCAACCCTCGGTGCCAGCTTGGGAGAGCGCATAGAGAATCGCTGCCATGCCCACTGCGACGAAGAGGAAACCTGCAAGATCGAAGCGGGGGCGTAGCTCAGGGCGTACCTCGCGCAGGGTGAAGAAGGCGAGCAGTACGCCGAGAATACCCACTGGCACGTTGATAAAGAAAATGAAGCGCCAACCAAGAGAGCTCACGATATAGCCGCCCAGCGTTGGCCCGATGGCCGGGGCAAGCAGCACAGTTACCCCGAAGATGCCCGAAGCAAGACCACGCTGGTTGCGCGGGAACTCGCGGAAGATCAAGGCCAGCGACATCGGCACAAGTCCCGCCTCGCTCAATCCCTGTATGATGCGGAACGTGATAAGGATGGGCAGCCCCCACGCGAGGCCGCACAGCGTGGAACTGATGGTAAACAGCGCAATACAGGCAATATAGAAACGCTTGAGGCCCAACGTGTCGGAGAAGAAGGCCGTAGTTGGCGTGCCCACTCCTTGTGTCAGGATGTAACCGGTGAAAACCCACTGCACCAGGTGAATATCCGCCCCAAAGGCGTTTTGAATCTGCGGAATGGCAATGTTGACAATCGTCTGATCCAGGGCACTCATAAAGGTGCCGATGACCGCTACTATCAACACCACCCACTTGTAACTCAGCCTGCCGCTGCGCCTGGATGTTTGTTCGCTCACTTGCGTTTCTTGCATGCGTTTTCTCCTTTTTGCAACAGGATGCCCGGACATACGTACATACGTATGTCTACCAAATCAACTCCGTGATATATTTAACTTTCTAACATGGGAACGAGCAAAGCGACACGAGCCTTCGTACAGGCCGCTTTAACGCGCCTTCGTTCCTCGATACCTCGAATAAATTATCAATATGCGTTCTCTGTTACGCTTTAAGAATACGCAACACGCTATCTACGTCAGGAAAGTTGGATACATACTGCTCGTGTTCGGAGAGTATATCAAACGCCAGCCCTGTGATGCAGGCGTTATACACGGTGGCAAGCCGATCTGGATCATCTTGTACCACCTGTCCCGCCGCCTGCCCCTCAACGATCAGTTGGCAAAGCATCTTTTTGTGCGTCACAGATAGCCTCTGTATCATCTCTCTCAACTCCTCTGGCGCCGATTCGGTGGTGAGCGTCTGCAACACCAGCATGGCATACTCAGGCTGGTGTTGTAGCCCTTCCAGCTCCTGTGTTACCATCCAACGAATGCGCTCCCATGGAGTACCTGGCCCCTCCAGCGCCTTCTGTAAGACCCTAATGGCTCCTTTCATGGCCTTTTCGACCAACCCGCTGAAGATCGTTTCCTTGTTAGCGAAGTAGTGATAGGCCAACCCATAGCTGACTCCAGCCTCAGCAGCGATATCTGCCATCTTCGTGGCAGCAAACCCCTTATAGGCGAAGACCTTGCTGGCGGCAGCCAGGATCTTCTCTCGCTGCTCATCGCGAATGCGTTGATTGACTTCTTCCGTACGTGGTGACATGCTAACCTGCTTTTTGATTGATACATAAATCAACTTATAGACCAAGTATACCTGCTCTTTTTTCTCCTGTCAAGGGCAGTATCAACCGTCTCAGATATCTACCACTACCTTCCCCTGACCCGCCTTCACCCGTTGCTGCAACGTGCGCCCACCCACCTGCACAATAACCTCGTACCACTCACGTTGTGGATGGTAGCCATCGAAACGCTCCTCGATCTCTACCTCGGTCAGGTCACCACTCACGCGACAGTTGATGGAAGTCTGGGCAGACGTGCCGTTTCGATACGCCATGGTTGACCCGTCATCCTCGTACAAAGTGTAGCTCGCCAGGCCATCTTCTGCCATAAAGCAGGTGATGGTGAGCGGATCAGTTGCGCGTTGGCCTGTATACTGCATCAGCGGCCCACTGGGAACTATGCTATTGCCGCGTACGAACAACGGCCAGCGTTCAAGCGGAGCAGCGATATCGCTCCAGCCCATACCTGGAAATTCTGTGCCATCCCAGTAGTCAAACCATGTTCCCTCTGGCAGGTAGACGCGGCGACCAATCGCACTCTGTTCGTAAATAGGGGCTGACAGTAAAGAGTCGCCAAGCAGGAACTCGGACTCCACGTCATGTGCCTGCTCATCCTGGCGATAGTGATAGTAGAGCGGGCGCATAATGGGTGCTCCAGTAGTAGCTGCTTCGTGGAAAAGCGTATACAGGTACGGTATGAGGCGATAACGTACCTCGATGGCCTTGCGACAGGCGTCTTCATACGGCTCGCCGAAGGCCCATGGTTCCTGGTCAGGATTATCTACGGCATTGTGGTTGCGGCAGAATGGCAGCAATGCGCCAAGTTGTGTAAAACGCGTCAGGAGTTCCCCGTTGCTGGCCTTCCAGAAACCTCCAATATCTACGCCGACAAAAGGGACACCGCTCATGCCGATATTGAGACACATGGGCATCGCCATCAAGATATGGTCCCACTCGCTGCTATTGTCGCCGGTCCACACGGCCGCGTAGCGCTGCACTCCCGCCGTGCCGGAGCGAGTCAGCACAAAAGGACGGCTGTCGGGCCGCAGGCGTAAAAGCCCATCGTGCGTAGCGCGCGCCATCTCCATGCCGTATGCATTATGAAAGAACTTGTGGAGCGTAGGTGGTCCATCAGGTCCGGTAGGTTTGTCATCACCTGCGCGATTCAGCACATCGCTGCTCATCGTCACGCCATGAACCTGAGGCTCATTTCCTGATAGGACATTCGTCAATCCAGGTTCATTCATATCATTCCACATGCCATCCACCCCTTGTTCAAGCAAATCTTTATAGAGATTCCCCCACCATGTACGTACCTCGGTGCGCGAATAATCGGGGAAAACGCACCTCCCAGGCCAGACATTGCCCTGGAAAAGTTCGCCACTCTGGTGGCGACAGAAATAATCGTGCTCCATGCCCTGCCGGTACACGCTGTAGTTCTCGTCAACTTTCGTGCCGGGATTGATGATCGTCACCAGGTGAAAGCCTTGTACGTGCAGGTCGTCCAGCATCTGTTTGGGATCAGAAAATGCCTCAGAATTCCAGGTGAAATCACGAAAACCGTTCATATAGTCAATGTCTAGCCAGATCGCCTCACAGGGATGGTTACGCTCTCGCAGCTTGCTTGCAAGTTGTTGTACCTGCTGCTGTGAGTCATAGCTCCAGCGGCTCTGGTGGTAGCCTATCGTCCAGCGTGGTGGCAGCGGCATGCGTCCCGTGAGATCAGTGTATTGTCGCATCACGGCGGCAGGTGTCGGACCGGCAAAGAAATAGGCGACAAGGGTATCGCCCTGCACGGTCATGCTGGCTTCCGCCTCATTGCTCTTGCCCATGTCCATCTCGACCAGCCCTGTATGATCGATCAGCACACCAGATGCGCGTCCATCATCCACATGAAAACCGAGATAAAAGGGAATGGACACATACATGTTTACTGTCTGTGGACCGTGATACTGAGGTGGATCGATATTCCAGATAGGATATGCCTGGCCACGCTTATCCATGCTGCCGGTATGTTCCCCCATCCCGTAGATACGCTCTGCACTCGCGAGTGGGCGTGCCAGGCGCATTGCAGTGGCAGAAAAGGCAAACCCTTGCAAGTACGGCTCCAGTACCTCGCGCACTTCTGTATCGCCCATACCCTCCGGCCACTGTTCATCACCCCTGGCGACGATCCAGGAGTGATAGGGCAGCGTGCTCGTTCCACCATCGACCAGTTGATAGCGCGCTTCACCAAACACGGCCACCCGCAGGGCACGTATGCGTACTATCTCACTACCCAGTACAGTACCTGCAAGCATGCAATTCAAAGTATCACCTCTGCCTGCATCCCAGATATGCTCGCGCCCGCTTTTCCCCCGGTAGTGTAGCTGTGTGATCGGAGTAAACATTCTTGCTGACCTTTCTTTCTAATTGGGAAATAGAGAAATGGAGAATAAGTGTTCTTTTCTCAATAAGTGTTCTTTTCTCAACCAGAATCGCTGCATTCACATAAATCTCAATAACATCTTAACACATCGTCAACCTTGATCTTACTGTCCAGGCTTTATCATACATAGCAGGGGATAAAGTCACGTGGGGATGCTCTGGGGGGAGCATATAGTGACTCAGCATTTAAATTTTGTATGGGGGTACAACAAGGAGAGCGCTCAGGCGCTCTCCTCTGTTTTTGGGTATCAATAGCCTTCCTTGACCTTCCTGCATCCATAAATCTTCCCAAAAGTGATACAATTTAAGTATGCACGTTTTGCACTGAATTGCAGAGTATGTACTCTTCTTAGCATCACCCAGTGCATAGTGCGTGCAGCGGGCGAAACTGTCGCCTCAATGTAGAGGTACACACCTCGTATTTTTGGAAACAATAAGGAGAGACGTCTTATGGCATTCGAACTTCCACCATTGCCTTACGACTACAACGCGCTTGAGCCGCACATCGATACGCAGACGATGCAGATCCATCACGACAAGCATCATGCCGCGTATGTGACCAACCTGAACAATGCACTTGGCAACCACGAGTTCGCATCCCTCGCGGTTGATGATGTGGTACGCCGCATCAATGAAGTCCCCGAGAACATTCGTACTGCTGTCCGCAATAATGGCGGCGGTCATTCAAACCACACCATGTTCTGGCAGATCATGAAGCCCAATGGTGGCGGTGTGCCGACGGGAGCACTGGCAAACGCTATCCAGAGCACCTTTGGTTCATTCGATGCATTCAAGGCTGCATTCAACGATGCAGGCGTCAAACGCTTCGGCTCAGGCTGGGCGTGGCTGATTCTCGACAAAAGCGGCAAGCTCCAGGTGATCTCCACAGCCAACCAGGACAGCCCTTTGATGGATGGTCTCTACCCGGTCATGGGTAACGATGTCTGGGAGCACGCCTACTACCTCAAGTACCAGAATCGTCGTCCCGACTATCTCAATGCCTGGTGGAACGTAGTCAACTGGGATGAAATCGCCCGTCGCTACTCTCGAGGCGGCGGCCATTAGGAGATCCTGCTAGCAACATTGACCCTTGCGGTCCCTGCCCTAAACGTCTTCAACCCACCTCAAGATGAGCGTCTGTTTAGGGCAGATTTCTGTCCCCCGAATCTACCTCATTTTTCTGTCCTCTCGAACAGTGCTTTAAAACCCGCCTATCAGATATGCTTGTCATAGGCCAGAAACAGTTCCAAGAGCGCATGAAAGGAATCTATATCATATGCAGACTATCCACACAGGCACTGCCGCCGATCATTTCGAGTCAAACGGGCGATCCTTCATCCGCGCCGCTAGCGTTGCCGAATTGGAGCAGCGTCCTTTCAAAGTCGTTACCCGTCAGTCACCCCACAGCGTTACGCTGGGGGCTTGTAGCTAAGCTCCACCGCAACTCCGCATACCGTTGCCGGTGTGCGACTTTGGCTTCATCACTCGCTACATCGGGGCGTACTGACAAGACGCCCGTGCTCATCCAGTCTTGCCGGAGGAGCAGCGTTCGCAAGGTCACATTGCGAGCACCCACTAAATCAGCATGGAGGGTATAGTGGCAACTCTGACAGATAAACAAGAGGCCCTTGTTCGGGCGGTTCGCTTTGCTTGCATAGCCACACCTGGGGCATGCCTGACTGGTATAGTGGGCATCCACCTTCACTGCCAGAGAGCCTGCTAGCGTGGCTTTGTAAGCAATGACGCTGTGCAGTTCAGCAAAAGCCCACCTGGAGGCATGCTGGTTCGCCCGTCTTTGCTTCTTGGTGGCTTGCTTGCCATGCCGTCGTTTGGTTCGTTCGCGAATGTCTGTCAAGTTCTCAAGACCGATGATGCTGTGTGGGTGGCGCTGGACAATGTGCTTGGCGATGGTATGGTTCGTCTGCAGCTTCAACCGTCTCTCTCGTCCACTGATGATCACAAGGCGTCGGGTAGCGGAACGAGTGCCTTTGCGCTGCAAGCGTTTGCGGATTCGAGCATAATGGTCGGCTTTGGCGCGTACCGCTTTGCCCGCATAGAAAGCGGTCTGTCCTGATGGAGTAGCCGTCACCGCTAGGTACCGCTGCCCCACATCGACACCGACGATGGCTTTGTGGGTTTCTGGGGTTGGGTCTGCTACCTCAAGTTCCAGGGAGAGTAGCAGATAAAAGTGCTGGTGTGGCTTGTCATACCACAGCTTCGCCGCACCGATGGCAGCTCCATGGGAGAGAAGAGCGACATGTTTGTCATATCCAGTATAGGAAACAATCACACGCCCATCAAGCGTTAGGATGCTCACCTGGTGATCACGCTTCAAGCTGTAGTCGTGCTGGTAGTTGTAGGTCAACGTGGGTGAAACATATTTAGGCGGCTTATCCAGGCCCTTGTAGCGTTTCCTGGTGATGCCCGCCTTGCGATGAGCCGCATTCTGCTTGGCTTTGGTCCACAAGGCTTTGTAGGTAGCACCGACTTGACGCGGCACGTTACAGGCCATCTGGGCGGGCAAGCCATAGAGCAGACGGATCTGGTCATACATCTCACGCTGCAAGGTACGCTGATTGCTGATCTTGCCATGCTCGTACGCATAACGACTCACGGCATTGAGGGCATCCCGATACGCCAGTTGTGTCTTGCGCAGAGCCTGAAACTGGTCAGGAGTCGTATGCAATTTCAGTTTGGCCGTGATCAGCTGTTTCATACCTCAAGCATAGCAGATATTCACACCAATGTCAAATACAAAAATGTGTGAAATAAGGAACGCCGCATTCCCCCCATGCATGCGGGGGACTCCTGCGGTGGATCGTTGAACGAGGACGCATAATCAACTTTGTGGTTGATCCGTTGCAACCTGCTTCTCTTTCTTCGATGCCGAACCCCCCGTTCGTCGCGTCGTCGAACGTGCCGGAGCGGCAGGAGTAGCAGCACTCTCCTGGCGGTGTATCGTCTTGAGCTTTTCCACCTCGTAAATAATCTCAACCCAGCGGTCGATATCTGCTTCGTGTTGAGATTGGAGAGCATCGAGCTGTCGCCGCAGCGATTCTGAAGTCAACATGCGTTCTGTTAGCAAACTGTGCAGGCGGCCGCTCAGATCCGTAAAGATACCGGGTTGGCTCGAAGGAGGCGCGTCGAGGCGATCGCTTTCATAGGCTTGTCGCATCTCCAATTTGTCTAGTTCATAGCGGAAGAGGTAGGCTATCCGCTGCTCAGTACTCTGGGCCAATCCCCCGCAGATAACATCGAGAATCGGCCCCATTGCCATGCGGGCCTGCTGGACAATGTTTTCCGGCTTACTTTGTCGAGCGATAATGCTATAGAGGGCATCCACGGTAGGGTCGTCTTTTGCGGGCGTGTATTTCCCTTCGTTTAATAGATCGCCCATTGTCACATATAGACAGATATCACGTGCCTTCTCACGAATGCCGCGCTTGAGTTTGTTATATACTCGGGAAATCTCGTCCAGTTCGCCGCCAAACTCGCCAAGTGCTACACGATGAATATCTAGCGGTCCATCGACTTCTTCCTTGTGCGCTATGGCAATGAGGAATGCATCGGCGAGGGCACGTGCAGGCTCATTCAACTCACGTTCCAGGGCGGCGCTGAAGTTTGACCGCAGTTCTTTGATGAGGTTCCAACCATCTATGTCTGCCCAGCCGCTGCCAGGCTCCATCGCCTGCGCATTGCCGCGCTGATTCACTTTGATAAAGTAGTCGAAGTGTCCCTGCATGACGCGAATCTTGACGCGCCGTGTCGCCCGGTCATGGGCCGTCTCCAATGCTTGATGGAATGCGCTGTTCTCACTGTGGACCGCCGCATCAAACTCCTTCAGAGCGTCATTCCATGCATCTCGCATTTCATTGATACGCAACTGCAACTGCTCAAAACGGATTGCACTGCGTCTTCCCTGGCGCAGGTTCACCTCGTGTTGAAGCTCTTGTAAGTCGTAGCTATGGATGCCCAGGTTATTCAGGTTCTCCCAGCACAGGTCCTCCAGGTATTGCAGGGCCATCGTAAGCTGTGTTTCGGCCTGCCGTAATTGCACCTCGTAACGATTGCTCGTCAGAAAGGTTTGCAGGTCATTGATCAACTCCGGAAGACCACTCAAGTGCCGCATAGCCTCGTGCTGCTTGAGAGTAACCTGCTGGAATTCCTGTGCGACCATCGTTGTAGGCAGGGTCGAGTCAATGTTCAACAGGTCGGGATAGACGCTCAGGATGCGCCCTGCGTAGTCCCGGCCTTCTTGCTGGCGGTCTGCATCGAGCTTGTGTTTCTCGATCCCGAGGGTAGATAGAAGCGCGTCGAGCGCGCGTAGTGGGTAGAAGAAGAACTTGCGGTTGGGGCCGTGATGGTGGTAGCTGTTATAATTTGTAGGAAGATCGCCCAGCAAGGGACGCAGGCTGCCGAGGGCCTTCTCCAGGCTGGCTGCCGAGTTGACCTCGTCCCAGTGTGTTACGACGAGAAATACCATGCATGCAGCCACCTCGGGCGAACGCGCTTGCACAACTTTGCGTCTGGTCAGTTCAACAATGCGCCGCGTGCGGGCATCGTCACCAAAACGGTTGTTCCCAATGACCAGGATCACGGCATCGACTGAGTTCAATTCAGCGCGCAAAATGACATCGTGTCGTAGCTGGCCAGTAGCTCCCCCTGGCAGATCAACCAGTGCACTCCCCGGCGGCAGCAGTGCATTGACTCCTGCGTGTACGGTATACTCAACGTAATCAATGATGCGCACCAGGCGAGGCTCCTGGCTGTCGCGTGCTGGCTCTTCGATATAACGGCTGCTCTCCGTCTTCCAGCGTTCGCGAGGAATGATCTCGACATGCGCCTGTTCATCTTTGAGGTACTGATCGGCGAAGGCCTCGCAAGCCTTGAGTAAAATACTCAGTTCGACCGCCAAGGCATCGCGTGTGTGCTGGCTGGAAGCATTTTTTATGGCGTGCTGTGTCTGCTTCAGCAACTCATCGAAGGCTCCGCGCGTGAGAAAATGCACGTGCATCTCTTCTGGCTCTTGCTCGCTGCACAACCGGACTCGTGTGCGCACACCAGTCACAGCTCCACCGGCCAGGCGAGGGAAAATGTCCTGACCAAGCAGGGCAGCCAGAAGAGTACTTTTACCGGCCCCCGCATGCCCAACCAGTTTAACTGTATACTCGCGTGTAAAGTCAAGCGCACGTGTCGCCTCAGCCAGGTAATAGCGCAATTTAAGAGCTTGTTGTGATGTGATCTGCTGTAGTTGAGGCCGTTCAAAAAGCTCAGTGCTGGCAAGCGCACGCTGTAACTGCTTTTTCCAGGCTGTCATTTTTTGCGCTTTCCCAGCCAGGTCAGCTGGGAAATAACGCCCAATATGCACTGCTTGCTCCTGCAGCTGGCGCAAGAGGTATAGGAGCTCTGCTGGTGTCGCCGGAATCGCAATGCCCTTTCCATTTTGTTCCGGCTCGTCTTCATCTTCATCTATATACTCGTCATCATCTTCAGCATCCTCTATCTGTGAGGTAAAATCCGGTGGAGGATATGATGCTATTGGCATTCCCGTGTGGGTATTAGCTAAGGGGGGGCGTAGTCGTTTGCCACAAATATTACAGAACTCCGCGTCAATCGGTACAACGTTATCGCACTGCGGGCAGATGATAGCTTGCTGGGTCTGCGTGGTGAATTGCATAAGCGCTAAGGTTCTCCCCTCCACTGGATTTTTGCTGATAATAGCATATTGCGCAGTTGGGAGGCAATATGCCCGTTACTATCAGGAGGGAAAATGTCCTTACCCCGTTCCACCTTCACTGCGCTTTGCCTTCGAACAAATGGAAGAGCGCGAATTCCCACAGCTGGATATGTAATCACACGTCTTTTAACTGAAAAAACTTGACGGGGGAATAAAGTCGGGCGTATTATATCGTTAAGAGATACAAAATGAACTAGGAATGTGGAAGAGTGGTTATCGCGGGGTGGTACGGATGCTGTCAATCAATCTTCCTGGCAGAACGTATAGTCAGCGATCATAGTATTAGTTCGTATAAGCTGTCGGGGGGAACAAGACAATGAAGATTGCGCAGATAGCTACGCCGTGGATATCTATCCCACCCAAAAACTATGGTGGGACAGAGGTTGTTATCTATAACCTGGTCGAAGCACTGGTGGCACAGGGGCATGATGTAACCTTGTTTGCTCCTGGTGATGCCCGAACATCGGCGAAGCTGGTTTCCTTCTTCCCAAAGTCACTTCTTGAGAGTGGGGTGCCATGGCCTGCCCATCTCAAGAGTTATTATCATCTATACAAATCATTGGAACACGCTCAGGAGTTCGATATTGTCCATACGCATCTTTCCTCCAGCTCAGATCTGTATATCTTCCCTCTCACCGCCTCACTAGCCACCCCTCATGTAACTACGTTACATAGCCGTTTCCCATTTGATCGCGTCAATATTTGGACTGGTGACGCAGATTACCTTTATATGGAATGGGCGCCCTACGTGCCTATGATCGCCATCAGCGAAAGCGCCCGTGCCGAAGTACCGCACAAACTCAATTTTGTAGGCGTGGTTCCCCACGGCTTGCCGATGGGACAGTTTCGTCCTACCGGTAGAAAACGGGGCGACTTCTTTGTGTGGTTAGGACGTTTTGTTCCTGATAAAGGCGTTCACCTTGCCATCGAAGCCGCAAAACGGGCGCAGGTGCCGATAGTGCTGGCTGGTACCATAGATCGCTACAGCCAGGAATCGATACGCTACTATCATCAAGTCATCGAACCTCTCATTGATGGTAAGCAGGTCAGGTACGTTGGCCCGGTCAGCATGAAAGAGAAGATCAGCCTGCTCAGCCGCGCCCGTGGCTTCCTCAACCCGATTGAATGGGAGGAGCCATTTGGTATAGTGATGATCGAGTCTATGGCCCTTGGCTGCCCTGTCATCTCTTTCGCTCGTGGAGCAGCTCCGGAGATCATTGTATCCGGTAAAACAGGCTTTTTAGCGCATGATCTCGATGAGATGGTAGCATGCATACCCCGCATAGATGAAATTGATCGCAATGTAACGCGCATGCACATCGAAGAGCACTTCTCTGCTCCTGTCATGGCCAAAGAGTATGTCGAGATTTACGAAAAGCTCGTGAAGACCTGGGACAATGTGGCGCAGCCGCGTGTCGCTGAACCGGCAATGCCGCTTCGCGCCTGACTCCTGTATTAAAATAGCCTCCCCTGCTCGGGTCCCGTATCGAGGTGCTCAGACTGCCATGGCAGTGGGGGAAGTGAAACCAGCGCTCTGATACGTTCATAGAGGGCAAAGCAAATAACAGGCGAATGTATCTCAAACGGGCAGTGACAGAAGACATATGCAGTCACCTTTTGCTTCAGCCATTGCGCCAGTTGTCGTGCCCATGTCTCAAGGAATGGATTGTTGACATCCATATTGGGGTTGCCGATGTAGCGTACAAAAGTAAGGTCGGTGGTAATCGCTACCTGGAGAGGTAAATCAGGTTTGCGTTCGCGTGCCTGCAGAACCCGCTGTTCCTCGTCAGGTCCAACTCGAATGGGTCGCGTATCCATCAATACCCGCGCCACCTTGTACTCGCTAAGCAGCTTGTTCAGTGCCTCCGCGTGTTCTGCCTCAAAGAAATCTGCATGGCGTACCTCGACCGCCAACCGCACATCTGCCGGCCAGAACTCGAGAAACGAGCGTAATTGCGTCACTTGAACAGAGGAGAATGCTGGAGGGAGCTGTAAGAACATCGTTCCCAGACGTTCCCCCAATCCACGCATACGTTCGATGAAAAAGAACGTCTCCTGCCGGTGGTTTCCCAGGTCAGGTGTGTGGCTGATAGACCGTGGGATCTTAAAACAGAAACGGAATGACTCGGGGGTCTCAGCCCGCCAGCGCGCTACCGTCGCAGCTGCAGGAATCGCGTAAAATGTCGTATTTCCTTCAACCGTGGTCAACTTCCTGCTGTACAACCGCAAGAAGTCGCTCTGCGGTGTGCGTGGCGGGAAAAATTCCCCCACCCAGACTTGGACGTAAACCAGAAGGTTTTGTCTCAATAGTAATTCGCGGGTGATATGTTGCCGGATAGACATAAATACGCATCCCAAGCCGTTCTAAGGCATTTCTCTTTTCCTCATACGTTGGTTCGTAATCAGGGTTGGTTAGTGTATCCTGTCTCTCCCAGCACCAGATTTTAAATTCTTCTATGGCCTTTTGTTCGTCTGCCCAATTGATCTTCTGCCGCAGGATTGTATCGCGTTTTTCCTCAAGTCCTTTTTTGTTTGCGGCAAGTTCATCGAGACGAAGAAGGAGAAGATCACGCCCCTCAGAAGGAGGGGTTGTTTCAATCGTTTCAGTGATGTTTTTGATGCGAAATCTCACTTCTTCTAACAGTCCGTCACAAATGGCTAATTCGTCTTTTGTGGGATCAGTCGTTTTTTGCCTGTTGAGGTTTTCCTCAAGAGCCTCTGGGTTGCGAATAAACGCAACCGCTTCTTTCCAAACTAATGAGTCAAGAACTGAAGCGGCGATATCAGGAGCGGCGGGACATTCCCCATATCCTTTATGCGCTCGCGGGCAGCGATATCTAATGCGTGTTTTTCCTCTGCTGGGGCTTCTGTCAACTCCGAGGTTGTGACCGCATGTGCCACAGACAGCCATACCACACCGAAGGAGTGTATCTTCAGGATGCGGATTGTTCCTGGGTGAGTTCTTTTTATTGAGCGTAAGCTGCTCTTGTACTGCCAGGAATGTTTCCTCATCAATAAGGGCTGGCACCACTCCGTCAGGAAGCATTACCCATTCATCCGGGGGACGAAGCATTGTACGGTCTCCCTCACCAGGAGTAAACTCTGTTTTTGTCCTGTAAGCAATCGCCTCGCCGATATAGAAGCGGTTTGAAAGAATATTTTTCACTGTCTGGTATCGCCAGAGCTTTTTCCCATCAGGTGTCGGGATACCTTCACTTGTGAGAAGAAATGCGATTGAACGAAGGGACATCCCCTGTCTTGCCAGGCGGTAAATGCGGATAACGATTTGTCCATGCTCCTCATGGATAACGTAATATGCTTTCTCCCCTTCATCGTTCCACGAATAGCCATACAGTGGTCTGCGTCCAGCTAAAAGTTTCCCTTCACTGACGCGCTGGCGCAAACCATCTTGCGTGCGTTGAATGATATCCTGCCGCTCGATCTTTGCTTTCCAGGCATAGACCCGCCTGACAATTTCGCCTGCCAGGGAGTCATCATCGGCGTGTTCTTCAGGGTCAAGAGTCACGATTTTAACACCGTAATATTGAAACTGCTCACGAAGGATAATTTGATCGTCCGGCTCCCGCGAAAGCCTATCGAGCTTGTATAGGGCCAGTACGTCAAATTCGTGCCGTTTGGCTGCGGCCAAACAGTCTTGCAGGTTTTTGCGCTGCCGCCATACTTTGCCTGTGTACGTATCAACAAAGATATGCTCTTCTTTGATATGGATGCCTTTCTCGCGAAAGTAGGCGATAATCTTCTCCCGTTGAAATGAAACCGAGTAATTTTTCTCCTGTTTGACATCAGAGATCCTGATATACCCGGCTCCCCTGATGATCTTTTGAGGCATTAAAAACTCCCATTCTGGCGAATGGGTAGTACTTGAGGTAGGCAAGGTCGGACTCCCTTCCCGTTTATGGGTCAGTGAGTCCTGGACCGAGGGTGTGATCCTGTAGTATAATAGGGTCACGAGCTAGTCGGTGCGGACTCACTGGCTAGGCCTAGGGGCTTGTTGCCTGCTTCCAACAGGAACACTCCCCAGAGTCAAGGTACACTTCATTGTGTACCTTGCTTTATTTTCGGTACTGACACTTCAGTACCTTGCTACCTCTAAGTATACCCGCGAAACTATTTGCTTGTCCAGCTAAACGCACTCCCTGTATTAAACAGCACCATATCCGGCTCTAAACCTTCTACATGTACAATTAGGTCGGGCTTGCCGTCTGCGTTTACGTCCTGTACACGTAAGGTGATGACCGCGTGCCCAGCGCCTGTAACGCTTGCCAGGTGATATATGTGTACTGGTAGCCTGGCGCTACCCGGTAGCTCGATTACAACAACCTGGCTGTTATCATCAAAGGCCATAAACGTCGAGCTGCCCTGGTGTCCGACATTGGCATACAGTACCGCTACCCTGGCGTCGCCATAATGCCATTGGTCTTCGAGGCCCTGGATGAATGGCGCAACTACCATCTGCCACAATGTAATGCCTGCCAGTACCACCAGCATCCCCACGATGAAGTACCGCCGCCAGGGAGTACGCGGTTTCTCTTCAATAAAAAGCATTGGCTGGGTTTGGGCGCTGTAGTAGTTCGGTGGCACTGTCGGCATGTGCCTATCAGTAGTCACCTGGTATCGGCCTGCCTGCCGGTAGGCAAGGCTGGCGCGGCGGTATGGTGGCTGCTGTGCAATCTGCTCTTTCAGCTTCATACCGTCTTCCCCTTGATGATACGCGTGGCATCATCGGCGGTGATAATACCGTCATTAATGGCATCATTAATGGCAGCAATATTGTCGTTATCGCCGTAGCAGGGACAGGTGGGGTCGCCACAGAAGGGGTGTTCCGGCGTATGAAGTGGTTGCGGGTCCGGGATAACCGGTATGAAGTTATCCGCGTAGTGTTGCATGTGTTCACTCCTTGACACTGGGGGCTTCCACATGCGTAATTACAGGTGGAAACCCTGACACGGCTTCCAAAACAAGTGCTGGCCTAACGTGTAGCAGACGTTAGGTCAGTTTTTATTGCCTCCTTTCTATGTGAGTGGCTATTAGTGGATATGAGTCGCTATTAGTATACATTCATGGGCCTGAAAAGATCAAGGTAATTTGACGTTGAATTGGGTTGCGTTTATAATTGCTAAAAAACGAGGCTCGTAGGTATGGCAACTGAGTTTCTTTCTGTACAAGAGGTCGCCAAAGAACTGGGCTTGAAAGAAGATACTATCCGCAACTACATCCGGACAAAACAACTCCCTGCTGTGAAATTCGGCAATACCTATAGAATCTCCCGGAAGGACCTTGATAAGTTCATTGAAGAACGTCGAACCAAAAGGGATGAGTAAAAGCCCCTGGTAAGCATGAACGCCTACTATTTGTGATAGCAAAGCCATTTCGTCAAATTCTTCGTTATTTATAACCTCAACAATAAATGATATACTCCCTTCCAATTGCTCCTAAAAGGAATACCAGGGGGCATTGAGGTTCGTTCTATCAGAAAAGGGAGATATAACATATGAGTTTTGGTGCAAAAGTTCGGCAATATCGTAAGCGAAGCGACATGAAGCAATATACGCTCGCTGAGAGAGTAGGGCTTACACGTAGTCATCTTGTTGAAATTGAAGGCGACGTTGTTGGCCCACCAAAGGAAAAAACAATAGTTCGTATTATTGAGGAACTTCATCTTAGCCAAGAAGAGGCTGACGACCTCATAAAAGAAGCTTTCTATACTAAGGCAGGAGTCCTACGCTCTAGAATAGAAGCCACACTTGCCAATAGTCGGTAATTGAATGCTCTCTTATGCCCAGGCCAAATGGCCTGGCATTTTTTGTTGGAATTTCCTTGACTTTTGGCTATTCAGTGGGTATACTTCTAAAAATTTCGAATGTTTTGCTCACTAAGATGCTATCAGTGGCTGCAAGCCCGGAGGGAAGAACAGGATGGCACAAATACAAGCCAGCGCAGGACGCGATGACGCCTCCTGGCTTCATTCTGTCTTCGGGCGTGAGCAACAGTGTTGTAGTCGTTTTAGAATATTGTGCTCGGCCTTTGCGCCGGGCTTTTTGGTCTACGGGTAAAACGCGAAAGGAGGTGTACAATAGAGGCCAAAAACACAAAACGCTGAGTTTGCCGACTCAGCGCAATGTGTAACCGCTCCGTCGTCTGGACTGCCACTCAGAACAAGAACACAGTTCAGAAGATCCGAAAAACCAAAACCAGCCTTTTATTGCGTAAACGGGCAAAACCCAGCATGTGGAAACGCTCTGCGAGCCATTTCCACTACTCTTTACGCTGTAAAGGGTTGGTTGGGCGGGCGGTTTTCCGCCTCAGTATAAAGGAAGATTACTCATAAATTCTCAGTTTGTCAAGGTATATCCACTGACATCCAGTCATAACTGGTCGGGGAGGTGATAGAATCAGGAAAAACGGAACAAA
>WNGN01000719.1_pt1 | contig 27873 bp, 20 predicted proteins | sample 5400561 | NCBI WGS metagenome assembly WNGN01 (sample SAMN13153379, study PRJNA577476) | soil metagenome | isolation source: 115 cm soil or saprolite under Garry oak tree replicate 2 | place: USA:California | collected 2016-06-15 | reverse complement strand
ATGACCGGCGGGGGCGCGCTGATCCGCGGCCTCGACGTGCTGCTGCAGCAGGAGACGGGCCTGCCGATCCACCTCGACGAGGACCCGATGACCTGCGTCGTGCGGGGGACGGGGCGGATCCTCGACGATCCGGAGAAATACCGCAACGTCCTGACCACCTAAGGCCATGGCGCTCGGAGCGGACCGCTACGCGTCGCGGGCCGACACCCTCGTCTTTGTGGGGTGCGTTCTCCTCTCCGGCGCCGCCATGAGCCTGCCCGGCCGGCTGCGGGATCCCCTGGCGGGGGCCCTGCGCCGAACCGTGCTGGCGCCGTTCTTGAGTCTGCAGCAGCAGATCGAGCGCCTCTCGGCCTCGCTGGCGCGCTACGATGCCGTCGTGGCGCAGCGCGATTCCGCGGCCCTGGTCGCCACCTTTCTGCCCGAGCTGCGGGTGGAGAATGCCCGCCTGCGGAGCCTGCTCGGGTTGGGGACCCGGCTCGGCACCGGCTACATCCCCGCCGAAGTGCTGCGCGAGCCCGAGCCCACCAGTGCGCTCACGTTCATCGTCTCCGCCGGCAAGAAGCAGGGGGTCAAGCCGCTTTCGGCCGTGGTGAGCCCCGAAGGACTGGTGGGGATCGTGAGCACGGTGGACCAGCAGACCAGCGTGGTGGTGACGTGGGCGCACCCCGAGTTCCGGGCCAGCGCGATGGCAGCGGACGGGAGCGTGTACGGAATCGTCGCGCCACACGGGTCCGAGGGACCGCGCGTGTGGCTGCTCGAGCTCGAGGGGGTGGCGTATCGACAGCTCGTCCCCAACGGCACGCTGATCCTCACGTCGGGATTGGGCGGCGTGATGCCGCGCGGCATTCCGGTCGGCGTGGTGGTAGGCGTCGCGGGCGAGGCGGAAGGGTGGGAGCGCACCTACTTGCTGCGCCCCGCCGTGCATCCCGCCGCCGTCACGCACGTCATGATCTTGAGCGGCACGCCGACCCGGGGAGACCTGCGGTCGGTGTTTGAAGCGAGCGGGGAAGCGCCGTGAGGCGGAGCGACAAGTACCGCTTTTACGTGATCCTGGGCGTGCTGGTCGTGCTGCAATTCTCGGCGCGCCGCTGGCTCGGCGGCGACCGGGTCGCGCCCGACTTCCTGCTGCTCGCCCTCCTCATCTATACCATCCGGGCCCGGCCCGGGCCGAGTGCCGGGGCCGGATTCGTCGTGGGGCTGGTGCGCGACGCCCTCACCCCCGCCTCGTTCGGCGCCGGGGCGCTCGCCCACACGCTGGTGGCGTATCTTGCTTCCTCGAGCAAGGCGGTCTTCTTCGCGGAGAACCTGTTTGTGAACGGCTGTCTGTTCTTCGCCGGCACGTGGTGCCGCAATCTGGCGGTGGCGGTCGCCTCGGGGAAGCTCAAGGGCGGCATGCTCGGCTGGGAGCTGCTCGTCTGGTCGCCGATCCAGAGCCTGACCACGGCCGTCGCGGGCGTGCTCGTGCTCTGGCTCGTGGGGCGCCGCATCGCGGTGCGGCTGAGCGACGCGTGAGCTCGTTCCACCCGCACCTGCTCGATCGCCGGCTGCGGCTGGTCCGGCTCGTCGTGTGGGGGGCCGTGGCGGCGCTCGTGATCGTCTTCTTCCGCACGCAGATCCTCGAGCACTCCAAGTACCAGCTCCAGTCGGAGACCAACCGGTTGCGTCCGATCCCGTTGCCGGCGCCGCGCGGGATCATCACCGACCGCAACGGCAAGGTGCTCGCGGAGAACGTGCCGGGCTACACCGTCTCGCTGCTCCCGGGGGCGGACGAAGACTCGCTGCATGCCACCCTGCGGCGCATCGCGCCGATCGTGAAGCTCGACAGCGTCGGCATCGAGCGCGTGCTGGCCCGTTACCGGCGCACGCCCTACCTGCCGGTCCCCGTTCTACCCAATGCGACGTTCGCGATCGTGTCGGCGCTGGAGGAGCGGCGCCTGATTTTTCCGGGGCTGCTCATTCAACCAGAGCCGAAGCGCCACTACCCGGACAGCTCGCTCGTCGCCCACCTGGTGGGCTACATCGGGGAAGTGACCGAAGCCGAACGGGCGCAGCGGCGCCTGGCTCCGGTGCGCCTGGGCGGGCTGCTCGGGAAGGATGGCTTGGAGCGGGAGTACGACGACTCGCTGCGCGGCGCGGACGGCGTGCGATTCGTGGAGGTCAGCGCGCTGGGACGCGTGGTGCGAGACGCCGGCGCGGCCTCGACCCTGCAGCCGATTCCGGGGCGGGCGCTCTCCACCACGATCGACCTGGACCTGCAGCGCTACGTGGCGCGGATCTTTCCCGCGGGCCAGCGCGGCGCCGTGCTCGCGCTCAATCCCAACAGCGGGGAGATTCTCGCGCTGTACAGCGCACCGGGGTACGACCCGAACGCGTTCGTAGGCGGTGTCGATCCCAACTACTGGCGCTCCCTCAACACGAGCCCGGCGCACCCGCTGCTCGATCGCGTGATCAAGACGTTTTATCCCCCCGGCTCCACCTGGAAGCTGGCAATCGCGACCATGGCGCTGCGCCGCGGGATCGTCACCTTGCGCTCGCACATGCCGATCCCGTGCCGCGGCGGGCTGCAGTACGGCAATCGCTTCTTCCGCTGCTGGCACGCCGGCGGCCACGGCGACCTGACGCTCACCGACGCGATCGCGCAGAGCTGTGATGTGTACTTCTATCAGCTCGGGCTGAAGCTCGGGCTCACGTCGCTGCTCGAGGACGCGAGCGGGCTGGGGTTCCGCTCGCGCACGGGGATCGACCTCCCGGGCGAGATCACGGCTGTGTTCCCCGGCGGGACGGACTACTTCGACCGCGTGTACGGCCCGCGCCGGTGGACGTCCGCGGTGACGCTCAACCTCGCTATCGGGCAGGGGGAGAACGCGCAGACGCTCGTGAACATGGTGCGGTTCTACCAGATGCTGGCCAGCGATGGGCGCGCCCGGCCCCCTTACCTCGTGCACCCCGCCGCCGGCACGACCGCGAGCCTCGGGCTCCTCCCCGACCAGCTCGCCGGCCTGCGTCAGGCGATGGTCAGCGTGGTGGAGCGGGGCACCGCGCGCGGCGCCGGGCGCTTCGGCGGCAGCATCGCCATCGCCGGCAAGACCGGCACGGCGCAGAATTCCCACGGACCGGACCACGGCTGGTTCATCGGGTTCGCGCCCGCCGAGAAGCCCGAGATCGTGGTCGGTGCCATCATCGAGTTCGCCCGCGAGGGACCGTATGTGGCGCCGCTCGTCACCCGCGTGATCGGGCACTACCTCGGGGTCGATACAACAGCGGCCTCCAACGTCCGGATCGTGCTCCCCACCGATACGGCGCCACATCCGAGGCGCCTCCTCCCGGGCCCACCGTCAATCGAGGATTCCACGATCGTGCCGATCGCGCCCACCGACACGGGCGTCACACCCCCCGATACCGGCAATGCGACCCCCCCTCCGCGAGATCGATAAGCCGCTCCTCGCGGTCACGGTCGCGCTGGCGGCATACGGGCTCGCGGCGCTCTATTCCGCCGGCCAGACGGACGTGCCGACGTTCGTGACGACCATCTGGCACAAGCAGCTGATCTGGCTGGGGGTGGGGCTCGTGGCGCTGTTCCTGATGTACCGCACGTCGCCGCGGTTGCTCGAGTGGGCGACGCCCTACGCCTACGGGATCGGCATCCTGGTGCTCCTGATCACGCTCTCGACCGGGACCGGGGCCGGCACGGCGGCGAGCGAACGCTCGTGGATCTCGATCGGCGGGATACGCCTGGGCCAGCCGGCCGAGCTCGCCAAACTCAGCGTCATCCTGATGCTGGCGCGCTGGTTGGCCGAGCGCCGCGAAGCGCCGGCCACGCTGCGCGACCTCGTCCCGCCCTGCCTCATCGCCGGCGTGCCCACCCTGCTCGTCGCCAAGCAGCCCGACTTGGGAAGCGCCATCGTGTTCATCGCGGTGCTGTTCGCGATGCTCTACTGGGCGGGCACCAAGCCGTCTTTGCTGCTGCTGCTCGGATCGCCGGTGATCGGGTTGGTGCTGGCGTTTTCGACCGTGGCATGGGGCGCATGGATCGTGGTGCTGTTCGCGCTGCTCTTGTGGTGGCGTCCCTACGTCTGGGAGGGGCTCGGGGTGATGCTCGCGAACGTGGTCATGGGCGTCATCGCCGTGCCGTTCTGGCGCCGGCTGGCTCCATACCAGCAGAACCGGCTGCTCGCCTTCCTCAACCCCGAGGTGGACCCGCGCGCCACGGGGTGGCACGTCATCCAGTCGAAGATCGCCATCGGATCGGGTGGGTTTTTGGGGCAGGGGTTCACCCACGGGCCACAGAAGCGGCTCGCGTTTCTCCCGGCGCAGCACACCGATTTCATCTTTCCCGTGGTGGGCGAAGAGCTCGGTTTCGTCGGGGTGATCGTGGCGCTGGCGCTGTTCACGGCGCTCGTGCTGATGCTGTTGCGCATCTCGCGCCGGGCGACCGATCAGTACTCCAGCCTGTGCGTGTTCGGGATCTCGGGCCTCCTGTTCACGCACATCATCGAAAACGTGGGCATGACGGTGAACCTGTTGCCGATCACCGGCATCCCCTTGCCATTCTTTTCATACGGCGGCTCGTTCATGCTCGCCTGCTCGCTGGCGGTGGGAATCTCGCTCCGGGTCGCATGGGAATCGCGCCAGTCAGGCTATGCCGAGCTGTGACAAGGAGTTACGCGAACGGGGCTAGCGCCGATCGCGACCCGCTCCCAAATTGTCGCCTTCTACCCCCCCTCTATGGCGCGCATGGCCTGGTTCAAGAAAGAGCGCAAACCGCGCACGTCGGAACGGGTCAAACTGGAGATCCCGGCCGACGCGTGGGAGAAGTGCGACGAGTGCGGCCATATCGACATCAAGGATCGGTTCGTTCGTGCCCTGAATGTCTGCCCCAATTGCGGCCACCATCGCCGCATCTCCGCTCAGGAATACATCGACCTCCTCGTGGACGAGGGCTCGTGGCACGAGCTCGACACCCGGCTCCGGTCCACCGATCCCCTGCATTTCGAGAACTACAAGCAGCGCCTCGAGACCGCGATCCATAAGGCAGGGCCGCTCGAGGCCGTCCGCACCGGCTACGGCCGGCTGGACGGGATACCGGTCGGCGTGGGCGTGATGGATTTCAACTTCATGGGTGGCTCGATGGGCTCGGTGGTGGGGGAGAAGCTCGCCCGGGTCGCGCGGCGCTCGGCCGAGCGACGGACGCCGCTGATCATCGTATCCGCCTCGGGCGGGGCGCGGATGCAGGAGGGCGTGCTGTCGCTCATGCAGATGGCCAAGACGTCGGTCGAGATCGCCCGGCTGCGCACGGCGCGTGTTCCGTTCATCTCGATCCTCACCAACCCCACGACCGGCGGCGTATCCGCTTCCTACGCCATGCAGGGAGACGTGATCGTGGCCGAGCCGGGAGCGGTGGTCGGATTCGCGGGGCCTCGGGTGATCAAGCAGACCATCGGGCAGGACCTGCCGGAGGGGTTCCAGACCGCCGAGTTCCTGCTCGAGCACGGCATGGTGGACGCCGTGGTGCCGCGGAGTGAGCTGCGCGACACCACGGGTCAGCTGCTGCGTCACATGGCGGGCCGGCAACCGGCGGAGGCTGCCGACTGAGCCTGTTGTCCTTCGAGGACGCCTGCCGCTTTCTCTTCGCACGACAAGGGAGCCGCATCAAATGGAGCCTCGGACCGACCGAGGGGCTCCTGCGCGTGCTGGGTCATCCCGAGCGCCATTTCCCCGCCGTGCACATAGCGGGGACCAACGGCAAGGGGTCCACCTGCGCCTTCGTGGCGGCGGAGCTGCGGGCCCGCGGCCTCAGGGTCGGGCTGTACACGTCGCCCCACCTGGTCTCGGTCCGCGAGCGCATCGAGGTGGACGGCGTGCCGATCGGCGAGGAGGCGTTCGCCGAGTGGACGAGCTTCCTGCAGCCGGAGATCGAGCGCCTCGATGCCAGCTTCTTCGAGGCGACCACCGCGATCGCCCTGGCGGACCTCGCGGCCCGCGGGGTGGACATCGCCGTCATCGAAGTGGGGCTGGGCGGGCGACTCGACTCGACCAACGTGATCACGCCGCTCGTGTCGGTCGTGACCAAGATCGCGCGGGAGCACACCGACTACCTCGGGACCGATCTCGCGTCGATCGCCCGGGAGAAAGCGGGCATCGCGAAGTCGGGCGTGCCGTTCGTGACGGGGGAGCGGGACCCCACGGTGCGACAGGAGCTGGCGGCCGAGGCGGGCCGGCGGGGCGCGGCGCCCGTGATCCTCGTGGACATCACGCGCTCCCCCACGCGACGCCTGGGGCTGCTCGGCCGCCACCAGCAGGCCAACGCCTGGGTCGCGCTCGAGGCCCTGAACCGGCTGCCACCCCCGTTCGGGCCGGTCGGCGACACCTGGCCCGAGAGCTTCGGGCAGGCGTATGTGCCCGGCCGGTTCGATGTGCGCGGCAAATGGATCTTCGACGTGGCCCACAATCCGGACGGGGCAGTGGTGCTCGCGGAGACCCTGCGCGACTGCAACCCGCCGCGTCCCCGTCACGCCCTGGTCGGCGTGCTCGGCGACAAGGATTATCTCGGCATGATCGACGCGCTCGCGCCGCAAGTCGATGCGTTCGTGTTCACCGTGCCCGACACCGCGCCGGAGCGGCGGCGTTGGGACCTGGGGCGGCTGGAGCGCGAGCTGGGCGGCCTCACGGTAGCACGTGCATTCGAGCCAAGTTTCGCCGGCGCGCTCGAGCGGGTGGCCGTGGGCGCGGCGACGGTGATCGTCACCGGATCGTTTCACACCGTCGGCGACGCGCTCGCCCGCTTGCCCGGCTTCGCGCCGATCGCCTAAATTGTTGCGATGCAAGGACAAGCCCTACCAGGGTTTCGTGATTTTTATCCTGAAGAACTAGCGCTCCGCAACTACATTTTCGCCACCTGGCGCGACGTGGCGCGCCGCTACGGCTTCCAGGAGTACGACGGGCCCCCACTCGAACCGCTCGAGCTCTACACCGAGAAGAGCGGCGACAGCTCAACATGGACGTGATCGGCGAAGCGGGACCGGCGGCCGATGCCGAGATCATGGCGGCCGTGATCGACATCGCGCGAGCGTTCGGGCTGACGCCGGCGGACGTCCGCCTGCGGGTGTCCGACCGCCGGATTCTGGCGCACGAGCTGCAGGAGCACCACGCCGTGGCGGCCGGCGAGATGCTGGGGGTCCTGAGCGCCCTGGACAAGTGGGGCGACGAGCCGGCGTTGACCGAGCGGCGGCTGCACCAGGCGCTGGGCGACTCGCCTGAACGGAAGGCCTCGGTATCCGCGTTCTTGAGCATGCTGGCCAAGGAGGACCCCGCGACGGTGGAGCGGCTGCTGGCGGCTCCCGCGGCGGAACCGCTGCGAGAATGCCGCACGCGGCTCGACGCGATGGGCTTGGGCGACTTCGTCGCGATCGACTTCCGCATCGTGCGTGGGCTCGCCTACTATACCGGGCTCGTGTTCGAGCTGTTCGATGCCAAGCGGTCGCTGCGGGCGATCTGTGGAGGCGGCCGATACGACTCGCTGATCCAGGAGATCGCGGGCGTCGATCTCCCTTGCGTCGGGTTCGGGATGGGAGACGTCGTCCTCGGAGAACTCTTGAAGGAGCACGGCAAAGCCGCCGAGGCGCCGAGTCGACTCGACGCCTTTTTGATTGCGGTGGGCGGCGAGGACGTGGCCCCGGTGCTCAAGCTCGCCCACGAGCTGCGCGATCGCGGCGTCGCCGTCGAGTACGCGCTGCGGGACGCCCCCCTCCGCAAGCAGCTCGAGCTCGCCGTGGCGCGGGGCGCCCCGCGCGCGGTGATCGTCGGACCCGACGAGCGCAAGGCCAAGGTGGCCGTGGTACGGGATCTCAAGAGCGGGCGGCAGCGCAAGGTGGCGTTGACGAAAGTCCGTAAGGGTGTGTTCAAGTGAAGGCCCAGGCCCAGAAAATCACGCCACGCGCGCAGGACTTCAGCGAGTGGTACAACGACGTGATCATGCAGGCGGAGCTGGCGGACTACTCGCCGGTGCGCGGCTGCATGGTGATCCGGCCGCACGGCTACCGCATCTGGGAGCTGATGCAGCGGGCGCTGGACGACTTGTTCAAGGCGACCGGTCATCGCAACGCCTACTTCCCCCTGTTCATTCCCATGAGCTTCCTGGCCAAGGAAGCCGAGCACGTGGAGGGGTTCGCCAAGGAAGTGGCGCTGGTGACGCACACCCGTCTCAAGGCCACGGGCAAGACGGGCGCCCAGGCGGTGATGCCCGACCCCGCGTCGGTGCTGGAGGAGCCGCTCGTCATACGGCCCACGTCCGAGACGATCATCTACGCGATGTTCGCCAAGTGGATTCAGAGCTACCGCGATCTGCCGCTGCTCCTGAACCAGTGGTGCAACATCGTGCGCTGGGAGTTTCGGACCCGGCTGTTTTTGCGCACCACCGAGTTTCTCTGGCAGGAGGGACATACGGCGCACGCGACCGAGGCGGAGGCCGAGGCCGAGGCGCGCCAGATGCTCGGCGTGTACCGCACGTTCCAGGAGCAATGGATGGCGATGCCGGTGATCACGGGCCTGAAGACGGAGAGCGAGAGGTTCGCCGGTGCGCTCCGCACCTACGCGCTGGAGGCGCTGATGCAGGACAACAAGGCGCTCCAGGCGGGCACGTCGCACAATCTCGGCCAAAACTTCGCCAAGGCGTTCGGCGTCCAGTACCAGACGGCGGCGGGCGGGCTCGAGCACGTGTGGAACACGTCCTGGGGCGTCTCGACGCGCATGATCGGTGGCCTGGTGATGACGCATTCGGACGACAACGGCCTGGTGTGTCCGCCCAAGCTGGCGCCGGTGCAGGTGGTGATCGTGCCGATCTGGAAGTCGGAAGAAGAGCGGGGTCAGGTGCTCGGGGTGGGGGACAAGGTGAGGGCCGAGCTCACGCTCGCCGGATTCCGGGTGGAGCTCGATGCGCGCGACAGCCTCAAACCGGGTGCCAAATACTTCGAGTGGGAGGCCAAGGGCGTGCCGCTGCGGCTCGAGATCGGCCCGCGCGACGTGGCGGCGGGGCAGGTGATGACGGCGCGGCGCGGGGGAGGCAAGGCGCCGGTCAAGCTCGACGGGCTGGCGCAGAGTGTCGCCAGCGTGCTCGACGAGATCCAGGCCGGTCTCTTCAAGGCGGCGCGCGACCGGCGGGAAGCGCACTCCGTCCGCGGCGTCACCAAGCAGCAGTTCCTCGAGTTCATGAAGGGTGTCGGCGGGTTCGCGTACGGAGGGTTCTGCGGCTCGGCGGCCTGCGAGGCCGAGATCAAGCAGGAGACGGCGGCCACCGTGCGCGTGCTGCCCGATGCCGAGTTCCGCTCGCCCGAGGCGCCGAGGACATGCATGTGGTGCGGCAAGCCGAGCATCGCGGAGGCGGTGTGGGCGCAGGCGTACTAGGGTTCGATCCCGCGCTGCTCCGCTCCATCGCGGAGCGGGTCGGCACACCCGCGTACGTCTACAGCGCCAACCTGATCCGGGCCCAGTATCACGCGCTGCACGACGCGCTCAAGGACGTGCCCCACCGCATCTGCTACTCGGTGAAGGCGAACGGCAATCTCGGCGTCCTCAAGGTGCTGCGCACGCTCGGCGCCGGCGCCGACATCGTGTCCGTGGGCGAGCTGCGGCGCGCGCTCGCCGCCGGGTTCGAGGCCGGCGCGATCGTGTTCTCGGGCGTCGGCAAGACGGCGCCCGAGCTGGACGAGGCGATCCGGACGGGCGTCGGCTACCTGAACATCGAGTCCTCGGCGGAGCTGGACGCCGCCATCGCCGTCGCGCGGCGCGGCAAGCGGCGCGCCTCCCTGGGCATCCGGGTGAACCCCGACGTCGCGACCGAGACGCATCCGTACACCAAAACCGGCGAGAAGACGGCCAAATTCGGCGTCCCGTACGACGAGGTCGTGAGCGTGGCGCAGCGCATCGCCGCCGAGCCGCTGTTCACGCTGCGCGGCCTGGCGATGCACCTGGGCTCCCAAATCACCGATGTGGAGCCGTACCATCGCGGCACCGTCAAGCTGCTCGAGCTGGTGACGGCGATTCGCGCGTCGGGCATCGGCACGATCGACGCGCTCGACGTGGGAGGCGGATTGGGCGTGCGCTACCACAACGAGAAGGCGCCCACCCCCATGGCGTTCGCGGACGCCGTCGCGCCCCCGATCAGGCAGGCGGGGCTCGCCCTGATATGCGAGCCCGGCCGCTACCTCGTGGCGAACGCCGGCGTGCTGCTCACGCGTGTGCTGTACCGCAAGCACGCGGGCGGCAAGGAGTTCGTCGTGGTAGACGCCGGCATGACGGACTTCGTGCGACCGAGCCATTACAACGCCCATCACGACCTGATTCCGCTCGAGGACGGCACCCGGCCCGAGGAGGTGGTCAACGTCGTGGGCCCGATCTGTGAGTCGGGGGATTTCCTGGCGCTCGATCGCAAGCTGCCCGCCGTCGTGCCGGGAGAGCTGCTCGCGGTGCTCGGCACCGGAGCCTACGGCTTCGTGATGAGCTCGACCTATAACCAGCGACCCCGGCCGCCCGAGGTGCTGGTGGAGGGCGACCGCTACTACGTGGCGCGCCAGCGCGAGACCCTGGACGACCTGCTGCGGGGCGAAGTGCTCGAGCCGACCACCTGGTATCACGGTGGGCCCGCTGGCGGGAAGGGCACGGGATGAACCGCGTTCTCATTCTCGACTACGGATCGCAGTTCACCCAGCTGATCGCGCGCCGGGTGCGCGAGGCGCACGTGTACTGCGAGATCCACCCCGCCGCCCGCGGCACCGACCTCGGCTTCATCCGGCAGTTCGATCCCCGGGGGATCATTTTCTCGGGCGGGCCTAATTCAGTCTTCGATCCCGGCGCTCCCAGCGCCGACCCCAAGGTCCTCGAGCTCGGCGTGCCAGTGCTGGGGATCTGCTACGGGATGCAGCTGGTGGCGCACCTGGCGGGCGGCGAGGTGAAGCCGTCGCGCCAGCGGGAGTACGGTCGCGCCGACGTGACGGTGCGCGAGGCGGTGGGTCTGTTCGCGGGCTTCGAGCCGGAGGCGTGCATCACCGTGTGGGCGAGCCACGGCGACCGGATCGAGCAGCCGCCGCCCGCGTTCCGGGTCACGGCCTCGAGCGCCAATGCCCCGGTGGCAGGGTTCCAGCACGAGACAAAGCCGGTCTTCGGCATCCTGTTTCATCCCGAGGTCGCGCACACGCCGCGGGGGCGCGAAATCATTCACAACTTCCTGTTCCACGTGTGTGGGTGTACGCCTGATTGGACGCCGGGACACTTCATCGACCAGGAAGTGCAGCGCATCGCGGCGTTGGTCGGGCCCGAGCGCCGGGCGATCTGCGGGCTGTCCGGCGGGGTGGACTCCGCGGTGGCGGCGAGCCTGGTGCACCGCGCCATCGGCGACCGGCTCGCCTGCATCTTCGTGGATCACGGGCTGTTGCGGCAGGGCGAGCGCGACCAGGTGGAGCACACGTTCCGGGCGCACCTGGGCATGGATCTGCGGGTGGTGGACGCGGGCGCACGTTTCCTCGAGGCCCTGGAGGGCGTGGACGATCCTGAAGAGAAGCGGCGCCGGATCGGCCACACGTTCATCGATGCGTTCCAGGACGCGGCCCAGCACGTCCCCGGCGACGTCGGATTCCTGGTGCAGGGCACCTTGTATCCCGATGTGATCGAGTCGGCGTCGCCCTCGGGCGGTCCGTCGGTCACGATCAAGACGCATCACAACGTCGGGGGCCTGCGGCCCAATCTGCCGTGGAAGCTGATCGAGCCGTTACGCGAGCTGTTCAAGGACGAGGTGCGCCAGGTGGGCCGCGAGCTGGGCCTCCCGGAGGAGATCGTGGGGCGCCATCCGTTTCCCGGCCCGGGACTCGCCATCCGCGTGCTCGGCCCCGTGACGCCGGAGCGGCTCGAGCTGCTGCGCCGGGTGGACGCGATCTACATCGAGGAAATCCGCGCGGCGGGCCTGTACGACCAGATCTGGCAGGCCTTCGCGGTGCTGTTGCCCATCAAGTCGGTGGGCGTGATGGGCGACTTCCGGACGTACGATCATGTCGTGGCGCTGCGGGCGGTGACGAGCCGGGACGGGATGACGGCGGATTGGTACGCCTTCCCGACGGAGGTGCTCGGGAAAATCAGCAATCGGATCATTAACGAGGTACGGGGCGTGAATCGGGTGGTCTACGACGTAAGCTCGAAGCCGCCGGCGACGATAGAATGGGAGTGAGGCGTTGTCGGGTGATTCGTTGTCGGGTACTGCGTTGCCGGGTACTGCGTCGCCGAGTAGACGCCTCATCCGGCAACGCGTCATCCGGGAACGCCTCACCCGACAACGCCTCACCCTAGATATTCTTGTCCTCCAGCAGCTTGAGGAACTCCTGCGGGGTGCCGATCTTGGCGAGCTTGTCGGGTACGTCTGATTCTTTCGCGAACTGGGCGATCTTACCGAGCACCGGGAGGTACTGGTTGGACACTTCAAGCGGGGGGGCCACGATCAGAAAGAAGTAGTTCACCGGCTTGCCGTCGATCGCGTTGAAATCGACCCCCTCGAGCTTGCGGCCGAAGGCGACGCGCAGCCGGTTCACCGCGAGCGCGCGGCAGTGGGGAATCGCGATGTTGTGACCGATCCCCGTCGAGCCCAGCGTCTCGCGCCGCTTCAGCATCTTCACGAGGGTCTGCTCGGCCTTGTCGTCCAGACTGAGCAGGCCGACCAGCTCCTTCAAGACGTCGTCCTTGGTGCTGCTCTGCAGCAGCAGGTTGATCGCGTCTTGGGAAAAGAACTCGCGCAAGCGCACGTGCGGTCTCCAGTGCGTGAACGGCGGCCAAACGTAATGAGTGGTTGCTCCTCGCGCAACGCGTCATTACGTTGTGAGCCATGGACTTCCCGTATCGCACGGGACACGCGTTCCCGCTGTTCCTCGCGCCCATGTCGGGCGTGTCGGAATCGCCGTTCCGGCTGCTGTGCCGCCGCTTCGGCGCCGACGTCGTGGTGTCCGAGTTCATCTCGGCGGTCGGGGTGGCGCGCGGCCTGGAGCATCTGTTCGACGACATGCGTTTCGAGGAGGCGGAGCGACCGATCGGCATCCAGCTGTATGGCGCCGACGCCACGATCATGGCCCGTGCCGCCGAGATGGTGACCGCGGCCGTCAAGCCCGACTTCATCGACATCAACTTCGGCTGCCCGGTCAAGAAGGTCGTCAAGAACAACGGCGGATCGGGGTGCTTGAAGGATCTGGGGCTGGTGCAGCAGATCATCCGGGCGGTGCGAACTGCAACGCACCTGCCGGTGACCGTGAAGATCCGCAGCGGCTGGGACGAGACCCAGCGCGACCCGGTCACCATCGCCCTGCGCTGCCGCGAGGCGGGTGCCCAGGCCCTCACCCTGCACGCGCGCACGCGGACGCAGATGTTCTCAGGGCAAGCGAACTGGGACGAGATCGCCCGCGTGGTGGAAGCGCTCGACATTCCGGTGATCGGCAACGGCGACATCACGACCGCGGCCGACGTGATCGCCGTGCGGCGCCACACGAACTGCGCCGGCGTCATGATCGCCCGGGGCGCGTTCGGCAACCCGTGGCTGTTCGCTCAGGCGCGGGACCTCGTGGCGGGGCGGGCGCCGCGCCCGGCTCCCACGGCCGCGGAGCGGTTCGCGGTGGCGCTCGAGCACGCGCGCCTGGCGCTGACGCTCCAGGGGGACACGCGCAAGACCGCGCTCGAGTTCCGCAAGCACTTCGGCTGGTACACGAAGGGCGTGGCCGGCGCCGGGAGCCTGCGCGAGCGGCTGTTCCAGATCGAGTCGATGCGCGAAGCGGAGGCGATTTTCGCGGCCTATCTGGCCGGGAGCGCGGTGGGGCAGGCGGCGTGAAGCTCGACGACCTGTCCCGCTTCATCGAGCGTCTCCCCTTCGCCAGCATCGATCACCTCCGACCCCTGACGCAGGGGCACGAGGAAGTCATCTTGTGCCAGGGCAAGACCGCCGAGCAGGTCGTGGCGATCGCCGAGCGGCTCGTCGCCGCTTCCGGCAGCTTCCTCGCGACGCGGGCCGAGCCGCCGCATCGCGCCGCCCTGGCGGTCCGGTTTCCCAAGGCCGAAGTGGGGGAGCTGGGGCGCACGGTGTACCTGCCACCCGAGCCTGAGCCCGAGCCGACGGGGCGGGGCACGATTCTGATCGTCACCGCTGGAACGAGCGACCTGCCGGTCGCCGAGGAAGCGGCCGTTACCGCCCGGGCGCTGCGTAATCGCGTCGCCCGGCTCACGGACGTCGGCGTGGCCGGCATCCACCGCATCCTGACCCAGACCGAGCTGCTGCGCAGCGCCGCCGTGATCATCGTGGTTGCTGGGATGGAAGGCGCGCTCCCGAGTGTGGTGGGGGGACTGGTGCCGGTTCCCGTGATCGCCGTCCCCACGAGCGTGGGGTACGGGGCCTCGTTCGGTGGCATCGCCGCGCTGCTCGGGATGCTCAATTCGTGCGCCTCAGGCGTCACCGTGGTCAATATCGACAACGGGTTCGGCGCCGCCGCCGCCGCCAGCCGCATCAATCACGCATGAAGCTGCCCCCCGCGGGGGTTTGGGTCGGGCGCGGACTGGCGGCGCTCGGCCTGATCGCCGTCGTGCGCGCCGTCCAGGCGGCCGACGTGTGGGCACTGGTGGCCGCGCTGGGCGGGTTCGTGGCCGCCACCGGGCTGGCGCTCGGGCCGATCGTGCGCTCCTGGCTCGCCGACCAGCCCGTCACCGTGCCCTCGGACTTCGAGCACGCGCTCGACTTGCTGCGCCGGGCGCACGGCGCCAGCGCGGGCTGGGCCGTGGGACTGGCCGCCGGCGATCTCGAGGTCGGCGGAGCGTCCGACCTCGACCGCGCCGTGCGCGAGCGCGGCGCGGCGCTGGTGCAGCTCGCGTCGGCGGACGGCCGGGCGCACGTGGCGCGCGAGCCCGCCGGCACCTTTGTGGCCGTGGGTGACTTCCCCTTCGGCGCGGGCCTGTTGCTGCCGCGGGGCGACGGCGGACCCCAGGTGGCGGCGGCGGTCGCCGACGAGCTGCGCCGGCTGGTCGCGAGCATGCGGCTCGCGCAGCGGCACGAGCCGGGGGAGCAGCCCGGGCAGGTCGTGTCGCGGCAGCTCGCGGCCCTGGCGGGCGGAGCGCTGACACTCGAGGGCATCGCGAAGGCGGGCGTCGAGCTGGCGCACCAGGTGGCGCAACGCGCGGCGGCGATCGTGCTGCCCGCGGCCGGCGCCGGGCCCGGGGGCCGCGTGGTCGCGCTGTCGGCGGGCGCGGACGGGCGGCTCGATAAGCTGGCGGTGCCGTCCGAGGCGCCGGTGATGCGGGCGATTCATTCGGGTGTCCCCGTCGCCGCCCAGGGCGCCGATGACATCTTCGGCGCCGCCATTCCCGACCGCCGCCGCGCGGAGCGCGCCGGCACCGCCTATCCGCTGCGGGACGGACACTTCGTGATCGGCGCGCTCGTCGTCACCGGGCCGCCGATCGCGCCCGCCACGCCGGCGGCCGACGTGCTACAGCGACTCGTTGCGGACCTCGGCTCCCGGCTGGCGGCAGCGCGCGCGGTCCACGAGGCCGAGCAACGCGCGGTGCGCGATCCCCTCACAGGGCTCGCCAACCGCCGCGAGTTCGACCACCGGTCCGCTGTGGCCGCGGGCAAGCCGCCGGCGTTCGTCACGCTCGTGTTCGTCGACATCGATCACTTCAAGCGCTTGAACGACTCGCTGGGACATCAGGCGGGCGATTCGGCGCTACGCCACGTGGCCGACATCCTGCGTCGCGCGGTGCGCGACAACGACCTGGTGGCGCGGATCGGCGGAGAGGAGTTCGCGATCTGGATGCCGCACACGCCGATCGAAGTCGGCCTGGAGGTGGCCGGGCGCATCCGTGCCACCGTGGAGGCCTCGGCGTGGCGCTGGAGCGGCCAGGCGTATCCGCTGACGTTGTCGTGCGGCGTGGCGAGCTATCCCGATACGGTGCGCGACCTCGCCAACCTGCGAGGCGCGGCCGACGCGGCGCTGTACGCCGCGAAGCAGGCGGGCAGGAATCGCGTGGAACGGGCTCACGGAGCTGTGACGCGATAGACCGGATGGATCTCCCACAGGGCGCGCACCGATGCGTTGCAGCGCCCGTGCTCACCGTCGATTTTGTCGCTCCGTCGCCCGCCACGCCGGTGCTGTCCATCGAAGAACGCTGCTCCGCTCACGCGCGCCCGAAACGGTCGCGCGATGACGCCGCCGCGGCGAACCTTCCCGTCGCCGATCAGCGAGTCGAGCGCCGCCCGGGCCGGCGCGTAGCGGAGGCTGTATTTCGGGGCCGGGATCTCGACCACGATGCAGGAGTCGGAGGGACTGTCGGACCGCTCCGTGAGCTCGACGTGCCAGTCGCCGTCGTCTTTGAGCTTGTCGACCCGACGTACCCACGCGCTGATGTCGTACACCTCGCGCTCGCGCTCCGAGCGAGCAGCGCACCGGTCTCGCGGCCCGAGGTCGGGCGGCGTCCAGGTCGCGAGCATCGCCGCGACCGAGGCCGGCCGTGGCGCGAGGTCCGCCAGTGCCGTGTCGATCTTCTGCGTCCAACGGTAGTGGGGCTCGCGGCACTGTTGCGCTTCCGCGGGGCCGCCATGCAGACCCACCAGCGCGAGCCCGATCACGCTCGCCGCGACGTCAGGTCGCAGCACCGGTCAGCGCGAGGAGGCGCTCCTGCGAGCCGCGGGGATCCGCGCCCGGCGTCGCCGTGCGGCGGCGATAGCCGCCGTCCGGCTCCAGCTCCCAGGCGGTCGGATCGGCCAGCTCGTCCTCGAGGATGCGGTCGAGCCGGGCGCGGCACGCCGCATCGAGCACGGGCGTGACCACCTCCACCCGCTGCCGGAGATTGCGCGGCCGCCAATCGGCGGAGCCGATGTAGTACTCGGGATCGTTCCCATTGGCGAAATGGTAGACGCGAGCGTGCTCGAGAAACCGCCCCAGAACGCTGACGACGCGGATGCGGTCCGACAGGCCCGCCACGCCGGGCCGCAGCGTACACACACTCCGCACCAACAGCGCGATCTCGACGCCCGCCTGCGACGCGCGGTACAACGCCTCGATGATCTCAGGATCGGCCAACCCGTTGAGCTTGGCACGAATGCGCGCTGCCCGCCCCGCCCGGGCATGCTCCCCTTCCCGGTCGATCAGCGCGATCAGACGCTTCAGCAGGTAGGTCGGTGACACGAGGATACGCCGAAACGGCGTCTGGGGAGGCTGCGAGGATCCCGACAGCTCGTTGAACAGGTCGTTCACGTCCGCGCCGAGGGCCGGGTCCGCCGACAACAGGCCCAGGTCGGTATACATGGCCGCCGTCGCGGCGTTGTAGTTGCCGGTGCCGATATGGACATAGCGCCGAATGCCGCCCGCTTCGCGGCGCACCACGAGGGCCGTCTTGGCGTGGGTCTTGAGCTCGACCAGACCGTAGACCACCCGGATGCCCGCTTCTTCGAGCTTGCGGGCCCACTCGATGTTCCGCTCTTCGTCGAACCGCGCTTTGAGCTCGACGAACACGAACACTTCTTTGCCGTGCGCGGCCGCGCGCACCAGCGCGTCGACGATGTCGGAGCGCCCCCCCGCGCGATACAGCGTTTGCTTGATCGCCAGCACCTGCGGGTCGTCGGCCGCCTCGGCCACGAGGCGCTGCACCGTCGTCTCGAACGCATCGTACGGGTGATGTACGAGGACGTCCCGGTCGGCCAGCACCGCGAAGATCGACCGGCCGGCCTCGATGGGCGCGCCGCCCTGGTGCGGCGCATAGTCGAGCCCCGGGAGCGGCAGGCGAGCCAACTCGCGCACGCTTCCGAGGTCCACGAAGTCGCGCGCCTCGTACACGTCGTCCGAGCCGAGCGGGCTCGTCGACGCCGCGTCCTCGTACTGGAGCTCGCGCAGCAGCAGCTCCCGTACGGAGCGGGGCATATCCGCCGCCACCTCCACTCGCACCGCCGCGCCGAAGGGTCGGCGCTTCGTTTCCTCTTCGATCACCTGCAGCAAGCTCGCGGCGTGGTGCTCGTCGAGCTCGAGGTCCCCGCCGCGCGTGACGCGGAAGGCGTATGCCTCCTCGACCACTCGCCCGGGATACACCATGCCGAGATTGGCACGGATGACGTCCTCGACCGGGACGAGCCCGCCGCCGTCCGCCAGGTTCACGAAGCGGGGCAGGGTGTCCGGCACCTTCAGGTAGGCGAAGTGCACCGGTCCGGCGCGCGAGTCCCGCACGAGGGCGGCGAGCGAGAGCCGCAGATTGGGCATGACCGGGAAGGGATGCCCGGGCGCGCGGGTCAAGGCTTGTGGCGTGACGAGCGGAAAGATCTGGTCCGTGAAGTACTGCCGCAGCGCTTCATGCTGCGTCGCGGACAGCTCGTCCCACCGGAGAATCCGAACGCCGTGCTCCGCGAGCGCCGGCCGGCAGACCTCGCTGAAACAGCGGGCCTGCCGCTCGAGCAGCGCACGCACACGGATCGCGATGGCGTTGAGCTGCTCCTCTGCCGCCGGTCCGTCCGCGCCTCCCAGCGTCGGCCCCCGGCCGCTCGCGCGCTTCAGCGCGGCCACGCGCACCATGAAGAACTCGTCGAGGTTCGCGCTCAGGATCGACAAGAACCGGATGCGGGCGAGCAGGGGTACGCCGGGATCATCCGCCAGATCCTGCACGCGCGCGTTGAACTCGATGAGGCTGAGATCGCCGTTCAGAAAATGATCCGGACCGGCCCGGTCGAGATCGGAGAGCGGAGAGCGCAACGCGAAGTCGGACAGGCGCACTCGTCGCTGGCTGCCGCCGGGCAGCGTCGCCGTAGTGAGCGTGGGGCGGGGCGCCCGCTCCGAGAACGCGTCCGACCGTGCGGCCACGGTGAGGGCGGCGAGGGTGCGCGGATCGCGCAGGGACGGCGAGCCCGCGCTGGCGAGCAGCTCGCCCAACGGCAGCCATTGCAGGCGGCCGTTGCGGTCGGCATCCCGCGCGCCGGAGACGCGCCGGGCCAGCCAGACCTCGAGGACCGGCCGCGTGGCCCCCGCGGGCGCCGTACCGAGCAGGCGGATCTGGCCGTCCGCACTGCCGAAATGCGCGCGCAAAACCTCGCGACACGTATCCTCGCCGCTACCGCCCCGGACGGGGAGCGTGAGCGCGCCCGCTTCCGAGAGCATTGCCACGCATCCCTCGGCCAGGACCACCACGGCCACCTCGCGGCTGCCACGGGCCACCTGCGCCAGGTCTTCGCCTTCGAGATCGCGGAGCAGCTTCTCGGCTCGGTCCACCTTTCCCACGAGCAGTCGACGCAGGCCGTAACGCTCCTGGAACGCCCGGGCGACACGCTCCAACCCAGGTCGTCCCGCCGCGAGCTCCCGCAGCTTCACCTCTTGAAACGTCCGTGCCAGCCGCCGACTGCGAACCGTCACGGCGTCGTACACGACGTCGTAGCGCGCGCGCGCAAACCATCGGGGATGGGTGTGCCGCAGCCGCCGCTCCGTTTCGAACGCGATCCGGGGAACGAGCAGGGTCGGCTCGATGAGGGCACGCAGGCGGCGCGCCGGGTCGGACATCCCCCGGAGTGCTTCCTCCCCTTCCAGTTCCGTGACGTCCGCTTCGAACGTCTGGGGCAACACGAGCGGCTGGCCGCCCTCCCACCGGCCGACGGTGCGCAGCGTGAGGATGCGCCGATCGTCGACGCGCGTCCGGAACCGGCAGCTCACGCCGCGGCGCCGCAGCGTCCAGTCGGCAGAATCGAAGTAGACATCCCGCTGGAACATCTGCTCCACCGGTCCGGCGTGGAGACTCAACGGGAGCGCTTCCGTCACCATCTGGTTCAGGAGCGCCAGGTTCGGCACGTCGCCCGTCCATGCGGACGTCATCGCTAGAACGGGAATCCCGCCCGCACGTACAGTCGCGTGCCCTCGACGCTGTGCGCCGCCGCCAGGGACACGGTGTTGGCGGTACTCAGGAACGCGAACCACAGGCCGCCGCCGGCCGCCGCGTGCCAGCGGTCCGAGGTCTCCCCGGACAGGTACACGCGTCCGGCGTCGCCGAGGCCGAAGACACCGAGCTCTCCCGGAAGCAAGAGAAAGAATCTCGCCACCGACAACCGCAGCTCTACGTTCCCATACACGGCGGCGTCGCCCGCAAAGCGATGCTCGACGAAACCGCGCACCGTCGTCGCCCCGCCCATATAGGCCGCTTCCTGCAGAGGATAGGTCCCCCACACCCGTTGCGCCGCGACTCGCACCGCGAGCGTCGGGTGCAACGGGATTCGCGCCGTGAGGTACGAGCGCGCTTCCGCATGCCCTTCGCCGAACGGCGTCGTGACGTCGAGCGCCTGCGGGTACCAACTCCCGCCGACCCCGAGCCACAGCCCCCGGCGCGCGGCACGCGGGTCGTCGCGCGTGTCGAGGTGGAAGTCCGCTGCGCCGCCGACCTGGCCCAGGTCCCTGACGCCATACGGCCGTGCGGCGTCGATGAACGTGCCCGGCTCGAGGTTGGTGTGGGCAAACTTGGCAACGGGGCCGACCGACAGGTCGACCGTAGACGACAGCGGAAAACGCAAGGCGGGGGCGAAGAGGTACTGCTGCTGTTTCACCTTATAGAAGTCGCTCGAGCCGGCAGTGGCGGTTTCGTTGCCGAAGCCGTAGAAGCGCAACACGTCAATTCCGGACGCGCGCAGCTGCAGCGTCACGACTGCGGGAGGCACGATGCCGCGGAACTCTCCCGCGAGCTCCGCGCGGAAGGTGCGGGCGGCGGTCGCGTACCCCGCCCTCACTCTCATGCGGGAGTTGTACGGGAGCCGGCGGAAGTCGTACCCCGTCCCCAGCGCCCCGGCCCCCACGAACAGGCCCACGTCGGATGTGTAGCCCAGCCACGTCAGCGGCATCCAACGCGAGCCCCAGTCGCGCGGAAATCCGAGCGTCGAGGTGTCGCGCGGTGGCTCGTCGTAGTGGCGTGGATCCACGGACGTTCGTGGCCCCGTAACGAAACGGTTCTTCCCACGGTCGTCGTAGAACCGCGTCGTTCCCGCGCGCGAGGAGTCGATCAGCTCGTCGTCGCCTCCGCCCCCGATCACCCGGACCAAGGGCCCCGATCCATCAGACCCCCGCACGATGGCGCGGTCGTCCCCACCGTGCAGGAAGAGTCGGACTTCTTGCGTCTCGCGTCGGTCGAATGTCCGGCGGTAGTACGGCTCCCCACCGGCGCGGGCCGAGAGTCGCACGGCCAGTCGCCCGCCCCCGAGCCGGTCGACCTCCGCCAGGTCGGCCTCGTCGGTGGCATGAATCTCCACCACCCCGGCGAGCAGGGAGTAGTACCGGTCCGTGATCCGCGGCAGCTGATCCCGCCGTCGCCGCAACGCCCGGCCGAGCGTCGCGCCGTTCTTCGCGTAGTACTCCGGTGGCAGCCGTCGGACGGCCGCGTCGATCACCGAATCGGAGAGACGCGACTGCAAGGCCTTCGCCACCGAGTCCCACACCGGCTTCGCGAGGTCCACCAGGAGGCGCCGGTCGGGCACTTGGCCAGCGAAGGTGAGACGCCAGATACTGGGATAGTGGTCGGCGAAGCCGACGACTTGCGGCTGGTAGAAGCCCGTCAGCCACACGAGCACGCCGTCGAGGCGCGCGAACGCCTGGTCGCGGTCGCGCGGGATGGGGCGCCACCAATGAACGTCGGCGGAATCGAAGCGCGCCCAGCGCCATTGATCCTGGTGCCGGTCCCAGTCCCCGATGAAAACGTCCATCAAGCGGGCGGCCAGAAACGCGCGCGAGTCCACCCGGTGGCGCGAGCTCCGCTCGAGGTGCTCGAACAGCTTCCTGGTATTGGCGAGATCGACGGCCCCAGGGACCGTGGGCTCGTTGTCGGGTCCTTCGGCCGGGCGCTCTTCGATCATGCCCAGCTCGCCGGCCTGCGCGCAGGCGATACCGGCGAGGCGGCGGTCGTCCGGCAGGACGAACAGCCGCGGCTCCGCATTGAGCACGCCGGCGGCGTCGAGCAGCGGGGCAACGACCAGCGGGGCGCCGGGGTGGGCGGAGCTGATCTGATCCTGGATGATCGCGCGGACGAACGTGGCGCGCAGCTCGGGAGGGAGTGCGAGCGTGGGGTCCTTGTCGACGGAGCGGAACGCGTACTCGCGCCCATCCGCCCCCGAGAAGTGCAGTGTTTGCGTCTGGCGCCGACCGCCGCACCGTTCGGGTGTGAGCCCCCCGGCGTAGCGGGCAAGGTCGAGTACCTCTACCGCGAGGGGCGTCCCCCACAGGTCGCGGTAATGGGCGCCCAACAGGAAGCGATGCAGCCACCCCGCCTGGTAGCGCGCTCCGGCAACTACGGTCCGCCGGGCCGGCGAGTCGGCCGGGGCCGCCGTCTGCCCGTGAAGGCCGACGGGTGTGAGCGCCATCGCCAGTTGGAGCCCGATCCGCCACCCCGGCCCACTCAGTTGAGCCACAGCCCGAACTCCTCCGTGGCGTTTCCAGCGCGATCGACGACGATCACACCCAAGCGCGCGCGGCCGTCACGCAGGAACGCGACGCGCATGAACCCGCTGGCGCTCCGCGCGAACTGGGTGCCGTCGAGTGGGGTGACCCGGTCACGATGCCCGAAGATGCCCGCCCCGCTGACGAGCTCGTAGCGGGCGCTCGTCCCGCGGATCACCTGGAGCGCGTGGTCGTGCCCGGCCGCATAGATGAGCGGAGCGGAGCCCGCGAAGGCGCTGTCCAGGGCGGCACGCATCCGCTGGTACGCCGCGCTCGGAGCATCCTGGCTCGAGATGCCGCTCTCGCGGGCGATCGGATACACCGAGCCGATGAGGGGAAGGGGGAGCCACAGCCACGACTTCCACGCCCGCAGGGGAAACACGTGGTCCTGCCACCCGAAGTGCCCACCGTGGGGGCCGCCACTCAGCAGCGGGTGGTGGGCGATGACGACCACCCGGCGCCCGCCTGCCGTGCCCAGCGCCGCTCGCAGCGAATCGATCACTTCGTGCTCGGAGCGCGCGGGGCACGACGAGGCCAGGCCCTGCGGCTTGAGTCCATCTTGTAGCCACCACTCGGTGTCGAGTGCCACGAGGCGCACGGCCGCTCCGACGTCTACGACGACGGGCCCGGGGCAGCCGCCGCCCGGCAGCAACGCGGCGCGGGCGCCGCCCTGCGTCGCGACGAAGCGCTGCTGCCGCCGCACGGCATCCCATCCTCCTGGTCCCTGCCCGTCCCAGTCGTGGTTGCCGGGCACAAACACCCCGCGCGCACCGCTGGCTCGCACGACGCCGAGCTCGGCGCTGAGCCGACGCTCTGCTTCGGGACGACTCGCGGCGCCCGAGTCCGGGAGCCCGCGTGGGTAGATGTTGTCGCCGAGAAACACCACGACGGCGTGGGGCGCGGCGGTCGCCGCGGTCCGGAGCGCCGTGAGGACCGGCTCCGAATCGGGTGGCGCCGCCGGGGCGCCTGCATCGCCGATGAGAAAGAGCGTGACGTCCACCGACCCATCGGGCGCGGCGGGCAGCGCCACTGGAGCGGCGCTCACCTCCCGCGACACGGCGCAGCCTGGCCAACCGATCCACAGCGCCGCCAGCGCGGTGACGCGCAGCCGCGCGGTGCGTGCCACTAGTCCTGGCCCCCCTTCAGCCCCCGGAGCGAGCGGAACTCTGCGGCCACGATGTCCGGCGCACCATGGGCCTTGAGGGCGTCGACCAACGCCGCGGCAAGCCCGTCGTCTTTGAGCCGGATCAGGTACTCGAGCGTCGACGTCCCGCCGTGCGACGGGACGATTTCGGCGAGCTTCCAGCGCTTGACTTGCTCATCGAGCACGCCTTCGGCCACGCGCTGCGCCGGCTCGACACGGGCGGCTCGGATCAGCAGCGCGCCATTGAAGCGTTTCTTCCGCTTGTCGTCGGCCGCGGCCTGGAGGTGCGGCTCCAGCCTGACGGCGCGGTCCGCACCCAGCCGGTCCGCGTAGATGTTCCCGACGTTCAATCGCCAGAGCGCCAGGACGGTCGCGTTGAAGACGAGCGACATCACCGCGGCGACGATCGGGACATAGACTCCTGCCGCGAGCCCCACACCCAGGGCGAGGTAGATGTACACGACATCCTTGGTGTCCTTGAGCGTATTGCGAAACCGGATGGCCGCCACGATCCCGCCGAGTGCGAAGGCCAGGGCCAGACTGTTCTGGACGAGGATCAACGTTCCCGCAACCGTCATCGGCAGGACGATGACGGTCTGGACCACCGATTGGTCGTAGCCCCGCTCCTGCTTGGTGATCATGTAGACCCACGCCGTCGGGACCATCAGCGCGAGCGCGCCGATCATGGAGAGGAACGTGATGAGGGCGAGCGCCGTGGAGCCGAGGCTGGCCGGCCCGGGGGTCCCCGTCGCCTGTTCGAGCGCGTCTTTCTTGCCGACCGCGCCATGGACAGGGGAGAGTTCCTGGAAGCGCTCGAACAAGTCGCGCAGCTGCGGAAAAGTCCGCACCAGCGCGATCGTCACGAGGCCGAGGACGATGTAGTACGCCGCCAGCCGCACGAAGGGGGATTTCCAGATCCGGCCCATAGCCCTCGTTTCGATTGCGAAATAGAAGGGCCGGTGCCTGGGTTGGCTAGATGCGTCGCTCGCCCGGCAGACGGGAGATCGCTAAGTTGCGCCCATGTCGGATGTGCTGGAGACCCTGCGCGCCAGCCTAGCGCCCCGCTACGACGTCGAGCGCGAGATCGGCGCCGGTGGCATGGCCCGGGTGTTCCTGGCGGTGGAGCAGCATCCGCGTCGCCGGGTGGCGATCAAAGTGCTCGACCCCGAGATCTCCACGCGGCTCATGCGCGAGCGGTTCATCCGGGAAGTGGACCTCTCGTCGAACCTCAGCCATCCGCACATCGTCCCGATCTTCTCGGCCGGCGAAGTCGACGGGCTGTTCTACTACGTCATGCCCTACGTCGAGGGAGAGTCGCTCCGACATCGGCTGTTGCGGGAGCGACGGCTGCCGCTCGAAGCGGCCCTCCAGATCGCGCAAGACGTCGCCGACGCGCTCGCGTTCGCCCATGCCCAGGGCATCATTCACCGCGACATCAAGCCGGAGAACATCCTGCTCTCGAGCAACCACGCGATCGTCGCCGACTTCGGCATCGCGCGCGCGATCAGCGCCGCGGGCAGCCTGACGCTCACCCAGGCGGGCCAACCGGTCGGCTCGCCCGGCTATATGAGCCCGGAGCAGGCGATGGCCCTCGGGGATCTCGATGCCCGCACCGACATTTACAGCCTCGGCTGCGTGCTGTTCGAAGTGCTGGCGGGGGAACCGCCGGCGCCGAGCATGACGGAACGCCGGGTGCACAACTGGACGGCATTGCAGACGACGCCGGCAATGCAGCGAGCCGCGCCCGACGTCGCGCGCGCCGTGAAGCACGCCATCTCCCGGGCCCTCGCCCCATTCCCAGATGACCGTTTCCCCACGGCGACCGAGTTCGCCGCGGCGCTCGGAGCACCGGCGCATCGCACGAGCGTGCCGACGCGCGGCATCTTCGCCGGCAGCCGGGGACGGAGAACCGCGCTCGTCCTGGGCGGCGCCTTCGTCCTGCTCGGCGCCGGGGCGGTCCTCCTGCTGCGCCAGCGCGCGCCGTACCTCAACGACCGTCGCGTGGTCGTGGCGGTGATCGAGAACCACACCGGGGACCGCTCGCTCGACAACGTCGGCCACATGGCGGCCGATTGGGTCACGCAGGGCCTGGCCCAGACGGGTCTGGTCGAGGTCGTCCCGTCCGTGTCGGTGATGAGCTCGTCGCTGGTATCCGGCGAGCACGGACCCGGCCATCTCGATGCCGCCGGCATCAAGCGCCTGGCGCGCGAGACGGGTGCCGGCACGGTGGTGTCGGGCGCGTACTATCGGCAGGCGGACAGCATCCGGTTCCAGGTCCAGATCTCCGCGGCGAAGGACGGCACGGTGTTGCGCGCATTGGACCCGGTGGCGGGACCGATTGCGCAGCCGCTCGGCGCCGTCGAAGCTCTGCGGCAGCGCGTCATGGCCGCACTCGCGACACTGTTCGACTCCCGGCTCAGCCGCTGGGCGACCATGGCGAGCCAGCCGCCGAACTTTCAGGCCTATCAAGAGTTCATCGCGGGCCTGGACCGGTTCGTCCAGTTCGACATGCGGGGGGCGATCGCCCACTTCGAGCGGGCGGCCGCCGTGGACACCACGTTCCGGCTGCCCCTGATCTTTGCCGCGAACGCCCACCTGAATCTGGGTGAGTTCGCCGCGGCGGAATCCACCGGCCACGCGCTGGAGCGGCACGTCGAGCGGTTCGCCCCACTCGACCGGTCGTACTTGGCGTGGGTGCTGGCGACGTGCCGGGGTGATGGGCCGGAGGCGCTGCGGGCCGCGCGCGCGATGGCGAATCTCGCGCCCGGCTCTGAGGCGCTCTACCTGCTCGCCGAGGACGCCATGGCGCTCAACCGTCCGCACGAAGCGGTGGACGCCCTCGAAGCCCTCGGCCCCGACCGCGGGTTCACCCGCGGGTGGTGGGTGTACTGGTACGACCTGACCACCGCGCTCCACCTGCTGGGCGACCATCGCCGCGAGCTGCAGCAGGCGCTCGAAGGCGTGCGCCGGTTTCCCGACAACCCGCAGATCCTGACCACGGAGGTCCGGGCCCTCGCGGCGCTGGGCCGGGTGGCAGAGCTGAGGCGCCGGGTCGCCGCGAGCGTGAACTTTCCTCCCGCGCGAGGCTGGGCGCCGGCGGACGTGCTGCTGCTGGCCGCCGTGGAGCTGCGGGCGCATGGCCACGCCCCGGAGGCGGACACGACGCTGGCCGAGGCTCGCGACTGGCTGGCCGCCCGTCCGCCCGCAGAGGCGGCCTCCCAGGCGCACCAGTTTCGCGTGGCGCTCGTCGCCTACACGGGCGGACGGCTGGCCGACGCGCAGCGCGGACTCGAGCGCCTCGCCGCCGACAGGAGCCCCGGCCGGAGCGACTCGCTCGCGGCCGTCGCGGTGATGGGCGACGGGTGGGACCAGATGGACTATCTCGGCTACCGGGGCGCGATCGCGGCGCGCCAAGGGAACCGCGACGAGGCGTTGCGCATAGACCAACTCCTCGCGCGGGTGCAGCGGCCGTATCTGTTCGGCCGGCCCGCCGTATGGCGGGCGCGGATTCAGGCGTTGCTGGGCGAGCGGGACGCCGCCGTGGCCCTCCTGCAGGACGCGTTCGCCCGGGGGTACCCGCACGCCCACGGACTGCACGTCGATCTCGCGTTCGAGTCGCTGCGCGACTACGGGCCGTTCCGGGAGCTGCTCACACCCAAGGAGTAGGGTGACCCGCCCTTGCAGGCCACTGGCCCCGGTGCATATTGAAACCCCTCAGATGTGTTGATCCGCGAGGCGCCTTCGGTTTCGTCGCCCATACCTCGAGGGAGCAAATGGTGAAACCGGCTGAGCGCGCAATCGCTTGGCCGGTTTTTTTGTTCGCGCCTGCGCGGTTGTTCCGTTTCCGACCCGATTGGAAAGGAAGCACACATGTCCTTCGGCCTGAAGCGACTCGTCGTCCTGCCACTGCTCCTCGCGCCGAGCCTGGGCGCCGCCCAAAGGGCGGATATCCGCGCGCCATCGAGCAATGCGGGGTTGGTCATTCCCACGACCTCGGTTACTCGCCTCTCGAGTGGAGAGGGTACCCGGGGGCATTTTTGGGCAGGCGCTGGCATCGGTCTGCTTGGCGGTGCCCTCATCGGCGGTGCGATTGGGTCGACTACGAGATTGTGCTTTGACAGCTGCACTGCTGACGAGGCGCGATCCGGCGCGATTAAGGCTGGGGTCGTCCTCGGCGGGACGGCGGGGTTTCTGTTCGGTGGCGTCATAGGCGCGCTAATTCGGTCCGACCGGTCGAGCTCCATTAGCGTGGGTCCGCGTCTGCGCGACCCCGGGTTTACTGTG
>WNGN01000344.1_pt1 | contig 27889 bp, 27 predicted proteins | sample 5400561 | NCBI WGS metagenome assembly WNGN01 (sample SAMN13153379, study PRJNA577476) | soil metagenome | isolation source: 115 cm soil or saprolite under Garry oak tree replicate 2 | place: USA:California | collected 2016-06-15 | reverse complement strand
GGCAAACACATCGTAGTCACGAGGGATGAATGTCTGGTGCCCCATCGAAGTGCCTCCTTTGGTTCAACGGCCAAAAATTTGACCATTGTACCTGTTACGGAGCACTCGGCGTTAATCACGACATCCCTCATACAAGTCTTAGGGTGAACGGCGTGAGTCTTGGGAAGACCGATCATTTCCGTTCATGCTAAGCCGTGTCGAAGCATGGAGCCTTTCTGGTCACGATATTCTACGATCATCAATAGTATAAAAGGCCTGGACGAATTCATTCCAAATGCCCAAATGCTCTTATCCAATTCTTTGGCTTTGCGGTATGGCCCTGACCGGTGACATCTTCGGCGAGAAAAACATCGCCAGGACCGAACGTTCTCACCGTTCCGTCCCCAACGCCGATCTCCACGGAACCGGATAATGTGATACACCATTGCCGGCGCGGCGCAGTGTGCCACCCGTGAAGATCTTCCCGGTTCATATCGTTCTTAAAAATTAAAGCCTTCACGGCGAGCGACGTCAAAAAAAACTTAGAACCCTCACGCTGGTCCAATTCCTCGAAATGGGATTTGCCGTCGCCGCCGGTATAAATTCTACAGAATTGCATCGATGCCTCCTCGTTGACGGTAGTCGAACGGCTGCATTATTAGAGAACGAATGGCGGGTTTCAAGCTTAATCTGAACTTTCCAAAAAAGCGTTGACATCGGTTCCTGCGGGTGAATAGTGTGGCTGGTATAATTCATCTTTGGCCGCAAGGAGGGTCAATCGACTATGAGTAAAGCGACTCCGAATGATGAAAGCCGGACATCGATCGAGACCACTTGGGGCAATCGCGAATTCATCGAGCGCTGGATCGCCAAAGGCGGCTGGCAGGGACCGATCCGTGAAATGCAGACGGCGATGGTTTTACGGATGATTCCGCAGCCCTTGGATGCTCCTATTCGTGTTCTGGATCTCGGCGCCGGTTACGGCGCGCTGGCGGTCGCCGTGTTGAGGGATCGCCCGAAGGCGACGGCGCTCTGTTTGGATGCATCGGCGGAAATGCTGAAGCTCGGCAGGGAACGTAACGCGCTCGGTCACAGGATTGAATTTGTGCAGGCCTCGCTGGAGACGCCGGATTGGCTCAACTCAGTGAACGGATTATTTGACGCTGTCATTTCTTCCAGAGCGTTGCACCACTTTACGACCAACCAGCGGCGGCGCTTTATGTTCAAAGAAATATTCGGCATTGTGCGCGCCGGCGGCTGCTTCATCAACGCGGATAACGTGCGGGCGCCGACCCAAACCCTGCGGGATCGATATAGCAGGGCGAGAGATGAGTGGCTCGACCGGCAGGTGCGGGAATCGAGCGGAGGAAAAACAACTTTGGCAGAGCTTCGCGCGGCGACGCCGAGCACCTACCACGGATCTCACAACAAACGGCTATTTGGACGAGGATCTCGCGTGGCTGAAGGAGGCAGGTTTCGCAGATGTCGATTGTTTCTGGAAGTTTGGAACGACGGTAGTCTACGGTGGCTTTCGAACTTGAGCTTGTACGAGGATCATCTGGTCGCGGTGAATCTCAGCCTCACATAGTCGGCAACCCAGTTACCTTTCAGAATCTCGAGGCGTCTTCGACACTTCATTACGGATCTCTTTCAAGAATGTCCCGCGCTCGTATTCGAGCACTGCTTTTGTGAAAGGCTGCCTGAAGATCTCTAACCAGGCTAAAATGTCCCCGGTAATTTGCTTGGCCTTGGAATAGGCTCGATGTAGCTTACGTTGAAACCTGTTTCCGTAAGCAGCTTTGAATATTCGTCGGGCGAAACTACCATTTCAAATTTGACTTGAAAATGTCGGCATTAACCCGTTTACTGTTACGGTTAAGTTTTATGGAGACACAGAACGTTGAGTTGGCATCGCTCAGGATCGACCGGTCATCGCAAGGATTCGGGCCATCGAGGCGTTCCCGATGGTTGCGAAGAATTATCCTGTGGACGGTTATAATTGCGGTGCTTATCGCCGGGTTCTTATTCTTAAAGGATTACTTGAACCCGGGAATCGAAGTGCAGCTCGCGACCGCGTCTCTTACTTCTCCGGCACAGGCTAATGCCGTTTTGACCGCAAGCGGTTACGTCGTTGCGCGCCGTAAGGCGGCCGTAGCATCCAAGGGAACCGGGACGCTCATGTTTCTAGGCGTCGAAGAAGGGGATCGGGTAAAAAAGGGTCAAGTCGTTGCACGTCTGGAAGACTCCGATGTGGCCGCTACGTTACAACGAGCCCGGGAGAATTTGCGAGTCGCAGAGGCTGACCTCAAGGATGCGAAGCAATCGCTCGAGCGGGAGAGAATTCTGCTGAACGAGGGAGTTGTTGCGCAGGCGGAATTTGATGCGGCGGAGGCGCGTTACAACAGAGTCGTGGCGTCCATCGATGCTGCCAAGTTCGCTGTAAAGGAAGCCGAGGTGGCCGTGGAGAACACGCGGATCGTTGCGCCATTTGACGGTACCGTTTTGAAAAAAAACGCGGACGTCGGAGAAATCGTCGCGCCCTTGGCCGGCGCAGCGAGCTCCCGCGCGGCGGTCGTGACGATAGCCGACATGTCATCCCTCGAAGTCGACGCCGACGTGTCGGAAGCCAATATCACTCGGGTCTCGCCGAACCAGAACTGCGAAGTCAGACTCGATGCCTATCCCGAGCGCGGGTATCTAGCTTACGTCAGCAAGATCGTGCCGACCGCGGATCGCGCCAAGGCCACGGTTCTAGTGAAAATTAAATTCAATGATTACGATCACCGGGTCTTGCCCGACATGAGTGCGAAGATCACGTTTCTATCCGCCGATTTCGCCCAGACGGCGGCTTCGACTCGGCCGGTTCTTACGGTGCCTACGACCGCCGTAGCGACCCGAAACGGACGACAAGTCGTGTATCAGGTGAAAGAGGATCGCGCAGTAGAAGTTCCGGTCGTCGTTGGGCGACTCATCGGCAATTTGGTTGAGATCAAGCAGGGGTTGAAAGAGGGACAGAAGGTTATTGGAAAAATTGATGAAAGAATTCAACCCGACTCGAAAGTCTCCGTCAAATCTCAATGAACATGTCTGTTAGATGGAACATCCGCTCATCGAAGTTCAGAACCTGTCCAAGTCTTACCACCGTGATAGTCTAGAGATCCCGGTGCTTCGCAATATCACGCTCGAGGTGGCGGAAGGCGAGTTCGTTGCCTTCATGGGGCCGTCGGGATCGGGAAAGACAACACTTTTGAATCTGATCGCCGGCATCGATAAGCCCACCGAAGGGACGATTCTGATCGCGGGAACCGACGTCACCCGGTTGAGCGAGACCGAGCTGGCAATCTGGCGCTCGCGCAACATCGGATTTATCTTTCAATTCTACAACCTGATTCCGGTTCTGACGGCGGTAGAAAACGTCGAGCTGCCGCTGATTCTTACGCCGCTTTCAAAACGGGAACGGCGCGCCCATGCGGCCACCGCCCTGCAGGTCGTCGGTCTCGCCGACCGCATGCGCCACTACCCGCGCCAGCTTTCCGGCGGTCAGGAGCAGCGGGTGGCTATCGCGCGGGCCATCGTCACCGATCCGGCGATTCTCGTCGCCGACGAGCCCACGGGAGATCTCGACAAGATCTCCGCCGAAGAAGTGCTGAATTTGATGGACCGGCTGAACCGCGAACTCAACAAAACGATTCTCATGGTGACCCATGACCCTCGCGCGGCGGAGAGAGCCCGCTCCGTGCGTCAGCTGGATAAGGGCGAGCTCGCCTGAGGAAAGACTTTGGAGCTGCTGAGACTTCTCTTCCGCAACGCTTTGCGGCACAAGCTGCGCAGCCTGCTCACCATCCTCGGAGTCGGAGTGGCAGTGATGGCATTCGCGCTTCTGCGCACGGTGGTGAGCGCCTGGCACGCGGGCGTGGAAGCGTCTTCCGCCAACCGGTTGATCACGCGGCACGCCGTGTCGTTTGTTTTTCCCCTTCCGCTGGCTTACCGCGATCGCATCGCCCAAGTCCCCGGCGTCGAAAACGTGACTTACGCCACCTGGTTTTCCGGCGTGTACATCGACAAAAACCAATTTTTCGGGCGCCTGGCGGTGGATTCCGAAACGTTCTTTGAGGTTTATCCGGAATTCCTCATTCCCAAGGACCAGTTCGACACTTTCAAACGGGAGCGTAACGCTTGCATCATCGGTGTCGATCTCGCGCGCAGATACAATCTTAAATTAGGCGACATCATGAATGTCGAAGGCGACGTCTACCCCGGAAGCTGGGAATTCGTCGTGCGCGGGATTTATCGGCCGAGGGATCAGACCACCGATCCGGCGACCATGATGTTTCACTATAAGTATGTCGACGAAAGAGTCCGGCTAGAAATGCCGGAGCGCTCGGGCGAGGTGGGTTGGTATATCGTCCGTATTCGTGATCCGGAGAATTCAGCCGCCGTATCGGAAGCCATCGACCGGCTGTTCGCCAACTCGCGCGCCGAAACCAAAACCGAGACGGAGCGCGCCTTTCAGCAAAACTTTTTGTCATCGGCCAGCGCCGTCATTACGGCCATGAATATCATGTCGTTCCTGATCATCGGCATCATATTGCTCGTGGTCGCCAATACCATGATCATGTCTGTGCGCGAGCGGACCCACGAGTACGCCGTCTTGAAGGCTTTGGGCTTTTCCGGCCGGCACTTGTTTTTTCTCGTCGCCGGCGAATCGCTGATCATTTCGATCTTAGGCACGGCTCTGGGCTTGTTGGTTACGTTACCGGCAGTCCGAGGTTTTCAAACCGCGCTCCCGAAAGGTTGGTTCCCAGTATTTTACATCAAGCCTGAAACGATTGTGCTCGGCTGCATCGCGGGCTTCCTGGTTGGTCTCATTGCCTCGCTGATCCCTACACGACGGATTCTCACGACTCGCATCATCGAGAGCCTCAGGCACGTGGGGTAAACGTTTCTATGCAAGTTCCGCTGAAGTACATCCTGCGCAGCTCTTCGTCGCGACGGCTTACGACCCTGATTACCGTCCTGGGCATCGCCCTCGTCGTTTTCGTTTTTACCGCCGTTTTAATGATGGCCAACGGCGTCCAACAAACGCTGAGATCGACGGGCTCCGACGATAACGTCACCGTGACTCGCAAGGCGGCGGCCAGCGAGATCATGAGCATCATCGATCGTGAAGCGGCAGGCATCGTTAGCAACATGCCGCAAGTCGCGAGGTCAGCGGACGGCCGTCCATTGAGCTCTCAAGAAGCGGTTGTGATTATCAATCTCGCGAAGCTCGGCGCGAAGGGAATCAGCAACGTCACGGTTCGGGGCGTGGATGAAGCTGCGTTTCAGCTGAGGCCACAGGTTCGGATCGTCGAGGGCCGAATGTTCAAATGGGGCGCGCGCGAGATCATCGTCGGCAGCGGCATAACGACGCGATTCGGTGGCGCGCAGATCGGTCAGCAGATCAAATTCGGCGGCGACTTGTGGAGCGTGGTAGGCATCTTCGACACCGACGGCAGTGGTTTCGATTCCGAGATTTGGGGCGATATCCATCAGGTCATGGACGCCTTCAAACGCGGATCGTTTTCCACGGTGACCTTCAGGCTCAAGGATCCCGACGATTTCGGGGAGTTGGTCACTGCCTTTGAGGCGGACAACCGCCTGCAATATTTCGTGCCGAAGAGAGAAAAGAAATTCTTTGAAGAACAGTCGGAAATGATGGCAAAGTTCATCCGTATTCTCGGCCTTTTCATTACGGTCATCTTCAGCACCGGGGCGACGATCGGCGCCATGATTACCATGTACGGCGCCGTAGCTAATCGAACGGTGGAGATCGGCACCATGCGCGCGCTGGGTTTTTACCGGCGCAGCATCCTGCTGGCTTTTCTTGCGGAGTCTTTCGTTTTGTCTTTGTCGGGAGGGCTGTTGGGGCTCGGACTGGCGTCGCTGCTGCAGTTCTTTACCATCTCGACCCTTAATTTTGGGTCGTTTTCGGAGCTCGCCTTTTCATTTGCGCTGTCGCCGTCAATTATCGCAAACGCTCTAGGATTTTCTTTACTGATGGGACTCATCGGCGGTTTTCTGCCCGCCGTTCGAGCCGCACGGCTGAATATCATTCAGGCGCTAAGGGCGGTGTAAAAAGGGCATCCGAACTTTCGGATTTGCGAATTGACTATCCACGTCGAGTCGCACTCGCGCGGTGTCGGCTGAAATCTCTCACAGCAAATGACCATCCTTCACAACTCTCTTGTCTGTCTCGCGATCGCGCTCGTGGCGTTTTTGTATGCGGCGGTGGGTCAGGGAGGATCGACCGGATACATTGCGGTCATGACCCTTTTCGGTTTCGGCGCGACCGTCGTGAAGCCGACGGCGTTATTTCTCGGCATCTTGGTGGCTAGCATCGGCGCGTTTCAGTTCTGGCGTGCCGGCCACTTTTCGTGGACGTTGTTTTGGCGCTTTGCGTTACTCTCTGTGCCGTCGGCTTACCTGGGCGGCTATCTGCGTGTACCGTCACAGCTCTTCAGACTGCTGCTCGGCGTCATACTATTGTTCTCGGCGGCGTGGTTGTTATGGCGGCACCGCGAACCGGCTGAGGTGACGCTCCCTAAAGCGCCGATCGCCTTGATTGCCGGTGCGGTCATCGGATTTTTTGCCGGTCTAACGGGCACCGGTGGCGGCTATTTTTTAACGCCGCTTCTGCTGTTTTGTGAATGGGCACGAACACGAAACGCAGCGGCTGCGAGCGTCTTTTTTATACTCGTCAATTCGATTGCGGGTTTGTTCGGCTACTTATATAGCGGGCAGCCGCTGCCGTCCATGGCGATCCTGCTGGCGGGAGCGGCGATCGCCGGAGGATCGTTGGGTTCGCATTACGGTAGCCGGAGATTGCCGGCGCGTGGCATTCAATGGCTGCTCGCCATCGTTTTGATTCTGGCTGCTGCAAATCTGATTCTGGCTAGCTGATTCGTCTGACGGGAAACGTGCGCCACCGTGGTTGTGGTTGAATATATTCAGTACGTGTCAAACATCCGTTGGATCTCGTCGGCGTTGTTGGTCTTGGTGAGGGCGAGCGCCAACAGCAACCGAGCCTTCCATGGTTGAAGATTGTCACCGGCGACGAAGCCGCGCCGCGTCAGGCCGGGACTTCGGACCACGCGGCCGGAGGCGACGCGGCTGCAGAGGCACATGATCATTCCTTTTTCCTTGAACATGCGGTCAAAGGCTTCGTCTTCGGCGGGCGTGGGTCTTCCTGCGCCGGTACCAGCGCTGACGATGCCTTTGGCTCCCGCGGCCGCCGCGGCTTCGATCATCTTGCCGTCCGCGCCGACGTAAGAGACAACGATATCGACGCGCGGCAGCGATTGCATATTGCGAACATCGAGTTCCGTATCCACCGTGTGTTTCTTTACCGGCGTGTGGTAGTAGACGATCTTGCCGTCGCCGTCGGCGTAGCCGAGCGGCCCGAGATCCCGCGATTGAAAAGCTTCCACTCGATACGTCGCGTTCTTCGTCACGTCGCGCCCGTTGAAAATCGTATCGTTCATGACCAACAGACAACCGCGCCCGCGGGAGTTGGGATCGGCGGCGACTTTGACGGCGTTCACCACATTCAAATAACCATCGGCGCTGATGGCGGATGAGGGGCGCATGGAGCCGACAAGGACGACGGGCTTATCGGTTTTGAGTGTCAGGTTTAGAAAATAAGCGGTCTCTTCGATGGTGTTGGTGCCGTGAGTGATGACGATGCCATCGGCCTTATCCTGATCGAAGATGGAATGAACGGTGCGCACTAGGTCCAACCAATCTTTGTCCACCAGCGCGTGGCTCGGCAGACGGCGGAATGGGACCTCCTGGACTTCGGCGATGCTCTTCAGCTCAGGAAGTTGCTGTAACAGCTCTCCATCGCCGAGGCGTTTCCCCGCTTCGATGTACCAGGCAAGATCCAATCGGTCTTTGCCGACGGAATCGATGGTTCCTCCGGTAATGATCAGCGCCACGCGCGGTAAATTGGCCATGGTGGGGGTCCTTTCTTACGGTGTTGGTGATTTTGAAACTAGATTGAGCAGATGGATTCTACTTATCCCAAGGCGTTACGAATTTCTACCTAGCCCGCATTATTCATGGTCAGAGGAAAACTACGACACTGTGTCGATCGAGGGATGAGCCTGGAGGAGTGAAGGCACAGAGACGAACAGCTTCAATGCCGTCTTTGGTGCTTGGCTCGGCGCCCGCATTTTTTCCCAGGCATTTGCTCCAGTAACTCAGTTTGCAGGCCGCTCCCAGGCACAGGGTCATTGCCTTCGCTCTGGAGGGCTCGCCCCTCGATCGCTGTCAAGAGTGCATAATCCGAGCTAAGAACTGTAAAAGACGATTCAATAGCATGGTGCTGCACGCGACAAGCTCAGTGCGAACGGGCAAGGGAAACGCCGTTCATGTGAGGAGGTGGAACCAGAACGGCGCTATTAGATCCACTGTATAGGCCGCTACGACTGATTGAAATCAACTCCGAAGAACCGGCAACGCTTCTTTAGCAAAGCGCTCGATCTGCTCCTGTCGTTCGGGATAGTGAGGGATCATGAACTGCAATCCGATATGGACAACGCCCAGATCTCGAAATTTCTTCAGCGCGTCGGCGACTTGTGCGCTACTGCCTTTCAAGTAGTCTTCTTCTTGCGGGACGTGTTTAGTTGTTAGTTCGATGGGCAGGCAACAGGCAAAGGTTAGTTCGTCCGGGTCGCGCCCGGCTTCGCGGGCAGAGCGCCGCACGTTATCGAAGCGCTTCGCCAGTTCGTCCGGCGTAATTCGGACGAAATAAGGAAACCACGCGTCGCCGTATATGCCGGCGCGACGTTGCGCCAGTTTGCTTTCGCCGCCGACCCAAATGGGAATCCGGGGTTTCTGGAAAGGCTTGGGGCTGAAAGCGATATCATCGATATCGTAATGTTGACCATGAAAATTTATGTGCTCGTCCTTCCAGAGCTTGTCGAGGAGTTGGAGCTGTTCGTCAGAGACTTGGCCTCGCTCTTTGAACGGCGCGCCCAAGGCAGCGAACTCTTCATTCATCCAGCCGACACCCACTCCCATAATCAATCTTCCGGTGGACAACTGGTCGATGGTCGTGGCGATCTTGGCCCAATAAAGCGGATGGCGATAGGGCATCACCATAACGCTCATTCCCAACTGGATCTTTTCCGTGCAACCCGCCAGAAACGCTAAACAAGTGAGTGGCTCAAAGAAGGGTCGGGCGGGCGGAACAATGAACGTCGCATTCTTACTATATGGGTAGGTGGTCTTGATCTCCCAGGGAATGATGATGCGGTCGGCGCTCCATACAGAATCGTAGCCGAGCTGTTCGGCTTGCTGTGCGGCTTCCATCAGCGTCTTGCGGCTGGCAGCCCTGCCGGAGACTGGAAGAAAAACGCCAAATTTCATCGTCGCTTAAACTGACTGAGAATTTAAAGTCCTAGATGAGATTCTGCCGGACCCTTCCTCGCGGTAAAGCCCGAACGGTTTTAGCACCGGCGCATCGTTCATCGAGAAAAGGCCGCCCGCTGGTATTCTCCAAATTCCAGAATCCACTTCATTCAGTGACGTATGTTGCCTCTGGAGTATTGGTTCTGCTATTTCTGTCTAGACGCGGGATTCCAAAGCCTTTGTTAACCGAAGCCACCCCCCTTGTCAAATTTTATCAAAACTACACATGAAGGTAGAATTTAGAATCGTGAAGAAGGTGTGGATTTTTCTCGGCCTCGCGCTACTGATCGTTTGTGGTCTGCAAAGTGCCGCCAAAGCGCAAGCGCTCGAAAAAGTTCTGATCACCCATTCCAGCGATAGCGTCAGCATTACGCCTCTGCTCTACGGCATCGAGAAGGGCTTTTATCGCAAGGAAGGTATCGACCTGCAGTTTCGGGTTCTGCGTGGGGAACTGGCGGTGAGCTCAATCGTCGCCGGCAAAGATGTCGATTACATGTACGGCGCCGGAACGGCGTTTTTCGCTGCCGTGCGCGGCGTGCCGATGAAGATCTTCTCCCATGACTTCAAGAGCGTTTTGTTTTATCTGATGGGAAATTCGCGAATCCAGTCCGGGCAAGACCTGAAAGGAAAGAAAGTCGCCGTCGCTTCTCTCAGCGGCACCGGCGCGGCGGCAACCCGCGCGTCTCTGCGAGCGATCGGCGTAGATCCGGATCGAGAGGTAACTCTGATCGTCATCGGCGCGGCTTCGGTGCGCATGGCGGCCATGGAGGCAGGGTCAGTAGAGGCGGCCATTATGCCGGTCCCGTGGAACATCCGAATGAAGCAGAAAGGTTTTAAAGAGTTGATCTTTGCCGGCAAGGTCATGTCACAACCGCTCACGGGCCTTGCGAGCTCGAAAGACAAGGCCGAGAAAAATCCGGAACAGCTCAAGAAAATGCTCAGAGGCTTTCTCCGAACCTTGAGGGCGGTGAGAGAAGACAAAAAGGGAGTGACGGAGTTTATCGCGAAAAAATTCTCGCTGGATGCCGATGCCGCCGACGAGACTTACAAAATCATGCTTCAAACGATGTCGGATGATGGCATGGTCAGCGAAGCGGATTTGAAGGATCTTCTCGAACAAGCGAAACAGGAGACGGGAGCCAAGCGCGATATCGCATTGAAGGAGATCGTGGACTATTCGCTCCTGCGGCAGGTGACCAGGGAGATGGGGCGATAGACTATTGGGGAGAGGTAGAAATGAAACGAGTTGCGCTCATCGTCGTGTTGTTGATGTGGGCGGATACAAGCGTGGCGGCGGATAAAGTGCGTCTTTCGATTTCAGCAGTGGATATTTCATTCCTGACCGCCGGGCTGGCTTCAAAACGAGGATTTTTCCGAGACGAAGGCTTGGACGTTGAGATCATCAGAATGAACGCGAACGTATCGATCACCGCGCTGAGTACCGGGAATATCGATTACACGATGATTTTCGCGTCGGTGGTTCGAGGCGCGTTGCGCGGCATGCCGATGAAAGTGGTTTCGAGCTACATGGACAGCTCGACGCATTTGTTGATCGCCCGCCCGGCCGGAATACAAATCTCTGAAAGACTTGAAGGGCAAAACCCTTGCGGTCAGCACGTTTGGCGCGACCTCCGACGTTGCGGCGCGGATGATGTTCAAACAAGGCGGTGTGGACCCCGAGCGGGAACTGAAAATTATTCCTCTTGGGGCGGAAAGATCGCGCTACACCGCTTTGCGCGAGGGAATCGTGGACGTGGCCGTGCTATCGCCCCCGGCAGACTCGGAAGCAACCAGGCTTGGCTTTAACGTGCTGTCGCGCTTTTTCGAGCATTTTAAGCTGCCGTTTACCGGGCTGGGGGTGAATACGAAAAAGCTCAAGGAAAAACCGGATGAGGTAAAAAGAATGATCAAAGCCGCCCTGCGAGCGAATCGATTTGTGCGGCAGAATCGTGAAGGGACCATTCAGACATTGATGGATTGGGTGCATGTGGACCGGGAAAGCGCCGCCGCAACATATGATTCGACGTGGCGCATCTTCAGTGAAGATGGAAACATCGCCGAGAGCGGTCTCAGATTGGTCATCGATCAGGGAAGACAGGCCATGAAGATTGACCGTCCTGTTGCCATCGAAGAAGTGGCGGATTTCGCGCCGCTACGCGAAGCGCAAAAAGAGCTGGGTATTAAAGGACGGTGACGTCGGAGGAGCCAAAATGCTTGAACAAATTCCGCCCCAGGCGGGTATGGCCTCGAGGAGACAATTGTCAATGCCTCACGGGATTACTCCGAGAATTCTTTTGGCGGTAGTAGCTATCGGCTTAGTTGCCACAACGAGTGCGGCCGGAGCCGAACCAAAACAAAGAAACGTTATTCTATCAACGACCACGAGCACACAAGATTCCGGTCTCCTCGACGTGCTTATTCCGCTTTTTGAAAAACAATCCGGCTACACGGTCAAACCCATATCGGTGGGGACGGGGCAGGCGCTTGCCTTGGCCGCTAAGGGAGATGCCGATGTGGCTCTTGTGCATGCGCCGAGCTTAGAGAAACAATACGTCGGCGAGGGCAAACTATTGAATCGGCGGCTCGTCATGTACAATGATTTTGTCATCATCGGTCCGAAGAACGATCCCGCCAAAATTCGATCCACGAAATCCGCTCTCGCCGCCTTGAAAGCGATTGAGCAGACCAAGGCGCCGTTCGTTTCCCGCGGCGACAACTCAGGTACGCATACCCTCGAGAAGTCGCTGTGGAAGACCGCAGGAATCGAGCCGAAGGGTTCCTGGTATATCGAGTCGGGCCAGGGCATGGGAGCTACGCTCAACATTGCCAATGAACGCAACGCCTACACCATAACCGACCGCGGAACTTATTTAGCCCTCGGCAAGCGGTTGAGTCTCCCTATTCTCATCGAAGGCGACAAGCTGCTCTTAAATATTTACTCTGTGATGGAAGTGAACCCTGCCAATGGCCCGAAGGTCAACCTAGCGGGTGGAAAAGCGTTCGCCGATTTCCTGGTCGCGCCGCAAACCCAGACCGTGATCAGAAATTTTGGTGTAGAGAAGTTCGGTCAACCGCTGTTCATTCCCGTCGCTGACAGGAAAGAGGGAGATCTCGGAGCCTAGCATGGAACTCATCTGGCAAGGCATCGCCAAGGCATTTGAGATCGTCTTCGGCTTAGACGCCGACGTTTGGACGATAACGTGGCTGTCGATCAAAATTTCAGGCGCGGCCACCTTCATATCGCTCGTGCTGGGAATCCCTCCGGGAATTGCCCTTGCGCTGCTCCGATTTCCGGGGCGCAGCGTGGCTGTAGCATTGGTCAATACCGGCATGGGGCTGCCTCCGGTCGTCGTCGGCCTATTCGTGTCGATATTTTTGTGGCGCAGCGGGCCGCTGGGTTTTCTCGAACTCATCTATACTCCGACCGCGATGATTGTTGCCCAGGTGATCATTGCATTTCCCATAGTGGCGGGGCTTACGATGGCGAGTTTTCAGACACTCGATCCTAAACTGAGCCTTCAGTTACTCGGTATCGGCGCATCGAAGCCACAACTCCTGTGGCTCTTATGCAAGGAAGCGCGCTTGCCGCTTCTAGCGGCAGTCATGGCGGGATTCGGCGGCGTCATCTCGGAAGTCGGCGCTTCGATGATGGTGGGCGGCAACATTAAGGACCAGACGAGAGTTTTGACCACCGCAACTGTGCTGGAGACCGGAAAAGGAAACTTCGATGTCGCGATAGCTCTGGGGCTGATTTTACTTGCGCTGACTTTCGGAATTAACTTTTGCCTCACCCATATTCAGCAGCGGGAGCAGCTCCGGTGGCCGAGACCGTTATAGCGCTGCGTGACATCGCCGTCGAATACGACGGCTTTACAGCCCTGCAGATTTCTTCCTTCGATATTCAGTCCAGCGAGGTGTTGGCTCTGATTGGGCCAAACGGAGCCGGAAAATCTACTCTACTGCGAATCGCCGGGTTGCTGCAGTATCCAAGCGCGGGAAAGGTTTATTTCCGGAATGAACAGGTAAACCGGAAAAACTCAATGGGCTTTAGGCGCCGCGTCGCCAGCGTCTTTCAAGAACCTTTGCTGTTGAATACCTCAGTCTATGACAATGCGGCTCTTGGCTTGAGGCTGCGCGGTTTAGATCGCGCAAAAATTGAGCGACTCCTTCGCCCCTGGTTGGATCGGCTCGGCATCGGCCACCTCGCCTCGCGTCCCGTTCGCACACTCTCCGGCGGCGAGGCGCAAAGAACGAGTTTGGCGCGCGCGTTCGTCTTAGAGCCGGAAGTGCTTTTGTTGGATGAACCTTTTTCACCGTTGGATCCGCTGAGTCGAGAATCGCTTCTGGACGATCTGCAGAGAATCCTGAGAGAGACGCGAATCACTACGGTGTTTGTCACTCATGATCGGCACGAGGCATTCGCAATGGCGAACCGCGTCGGAGTCTTGCACGAAGGCAAACTGGTTCAACTCGGGCCTGCGGCCGATGTCTTCGCCCATCCGCTAACGGAACAGGTGGCTGACACCGTCGGCATTGAAAATCGCATTAGCGGACTGGTCGAAAGTATTGATGGCGGAATTGCAACCGTTCGCATCGAGGAAGGTAAGGTTCAGGCGAAAGCTGTTTCGGCCCCCGGCAGTCGCGTTATCTTATGCGTCCGTTCTGAACACGTTCAGGTGAGCTGCCTGGATAAGCAGTTCGGTTCGGCGAACGCTGTTAATGAGCTCAAAGCAAAAGTAACCAGAGTGACTCCCGGAATGACTCACTGGCGTCTCACCTTGCGGTGTGGGAAAACCGTTCTCTTCGCCCGGATTGACCCGAACTCCCTTATTGGTTTTGATCCGCGTGAAGGAGAGGAAGTTGTGGTGCGCCTTGATCCAAGGACGATCCATGTCATAGGCCCCTCCGACGCCCCAACGTCCGGCATGGCTCCGTGATAGAAATCCGCCAAGGATTATTGTAACCCCGCCGCCTTGAGATATTGCAGATCGACAAAGCGCTCGGGAGCGGGCAGGGGCGGCTTCAGTTCCCCCGCCTCGGCCATGAATTGAATGACCTGGCCCAATCCTTTGACGTCCAGCTCGCCTTGCTTCGGAACCACGCCGCGATCGGGTTCGAAATAGAGCGATAGCGTTTGACGGGCGATCTCTTCGGGTGAGCCCGTGGTTTCGGCAGTCATGCGGACGACCTCATCGCGGTTTGCCGAGTTACGCATAAAGCGGAAAGCCGACGCGAGCCCGCGGACGTAGCGTACCAGAGCCTCTTGGTTCTTTTCTCCCCAGGATTTTCGTACGGCGCTCACGGTAAACAGAAAACTCGGAACCGCGTCGGTGGAAACCCCGAGCCGTTGGTAGCCCTGCTTCATTAGAAGGAAGTCCTCCGGTTGCCCCAGCGGTACCGCGTCGCATTCGCCCTTCCGCAGGCAATCGGCGCGCGCCGGCGTGCCGACCAGCTCCTTTACTTTAAAGTCCCCTTCCTTGATGCCGTTTTTCGCCATGAGCTTGCGGGTTGAAATGGAGATCGTATCGACGGCGAGAGACAGACCTACGACCTTACCTTTGAGGTCGGCGAATGTTTTGATCTCTGGTTTGGCAATCAGGCTGTAGATAGGTGTTAGCGTCTCGCCGGCGATAGCTACGCCTTCCGAACCCTTGAGGACCGCTTGAATTAGATAGGGCGTAGCGGTGCGAGTGATCTCCACGGTCCCTTTGTCGAGTGCGGCCATCATATTGTTGGCACCGCCTTCAATAGGCACCATCTCGAGATTGATTCCTTCACGTGAGAAAAATCCCTTACGCTGAGCGATGGTAAACTGAAGAGCGGATACGGTTTTGATGGTCGATGGAATTTGGCCGTAACGAACCGTGATGGTTTGTGCCGACAGAGTTTGAACTAAACCCAATAGCAAAAGTGCCTCTGTCGGAATGATTTTCCTCATTTTGGTGCATTCCTCTCTTTGGCCAAGTGAATCGTTGAAGGCTTATAGCCCGGCGAAGAGCGGATGTCCATAAAATTATGCTAGAGCCGTCGCTTGCAGGCCGAAACTAAAGTAGAAGAGGAAGAATTCTGCGGATTGGGAACTGCCTTCCCGGGTGGCAACATGCAAAGATAGACGGTTAACTTCGGAGCCTCGTGAGGTTCCCACGGCCGAAGTTTCGCCTATGGGACGCACTCAATAGATTTTTTGTTGCTCCTTAAATTTGCCGTTTTCCGCTCTTATCATTAGAGCCCTTCTTGCCTGTTTGGCTGCGCTTGGCGGATTGGACGAAACATTCGTTTGTTTCTTCAAACGGCTCTCCTGCCAGTGCCTCAAACCGCGCCGGATATAGCGTGGATTCAAATCCACTGCCTGACAGAGATTGTCAAAGGCGAATAAACGGTTACTTCGCTCCTCGAAAATCCACTGTTCAGTTTCCAGAAAGAGCTGCCGTTTCTTCTTGTCACGCGCAAAAAGGTTCTCTTGGAAGCAGATGACGGCGTCCTCTAAGACCGCAAGCATCAGCCTTTTTTCCGGCTCCAAAGGAACGGCCCGGTGCATCGTCTCCTCAAACTGCGCGGGAGCCAAGGAGTCCGGCTGAAAAAGTGGATTCATGGATGCTTCGTGCATATCGAAACAGACCTCGCTGCCGACGAATGACCGGCATCGTTCGCGAAAAGACTCTTGACCTGTGCTGTGACGGGACTCTTACTATAATAGTAGTAAACATTTTTTTAGCCGCAAGGGTCTCGGCTCAGATAGAAGAAATTTTTTTGCCACACGCAGAGCAATATCTCAGGAGTCATGTGAAGACGAAAAGGCGCAATAGATCATTCACGCTGCACTTTCCGCTCTTTTTTGCTATGACAATGCCATGGAAGTCGTGCAGGCGACACTTTGGATTTATGCCAATGCTTTGCGTCGGTCATTTCAATGCGTGGCAGAGAACTGGGTTATCAGTTTTGCCCCATTAGCCTACGCTATCGCCGTGTCATTGGCCGGCTTGGTCGTCTCGCCATTGGGCATCGTCGGCGGCCTACTTTTCGCTTTGGCGACTCAGGCGTGTGTGAGCTCGGGCCTCTATCTCTTAGAAAACATGGTGAAAATTGGCAAAGCCAACTTCAATGATTTTCTTCGGGGATTTACCGCATATCTTTGGGAGCTGCTATTTATTTCCTTTATTTTGTGGATTCCCATGAGGGTTACAGCGTTGGCTCTCGCCTCGTTTCCCAATGGCGCTCTAATATTTCTCCTTATTAGGATAGCTCTGTACGTTCTTCTCAACCCGCTTCCGGAATGCCTCTATCAAACCCGGTCGTCGGGGATTGAGCTGCTGACCGCCAGCTATAACTTTATTGTCGAAAATTGGATCGAATGGTTTTTGCCAAACATCCTCCTGACCGTGGCGGGATTTTTTGTGTTTCAGCTTCTTGAACTCCTGACTTACGGCTTGCCCGGCTTCTTGCAGCTTTTCGTGCTCGCCCTCGGACTCGGTGTTTGTTTGACGTATTTTATGGTTTTCCGCGGGTTTCTTTTTGCTGAGCTTAACGGCACTACGCGCCGAAGCCGGGTGTATCGCTACAACGCGCGTGGTCCGCAATAAAGGGTCCGCGGCCGAGCCGCCGGTATAACGTTAAGATTTTCCGCCGAAACGGGCGCCCAAACCTGAGCCTGGTTAACGCCATATGAGACTTTTGGGAACTTGAATGCGCTTGCGTCCCTGGTTGCTTGACCTCCATAAGTTCTTATGGTGTATGGAGTGATGCTCTGAGAAAAATTGTATGAGAATTACAGCGATAAAAGGTTTTTCCGATATCCTTCCGGAAGCGGTGGAACCCTGGCAATTCGTCGAGGGAAAGGCGCGTCAGGTATTCTCATCGTACAACTTTTCCGAGATTAGGATTCCCATTTTGGAAAAAACCGAACTTTTCAGTCGCTCCATTGGCGAGACAACGGACATCGTCGAAAAGGAGATGTACACCTTCACCGATCGGGACGGATCGATGCTCACGCTGAGGCCGGAAGGCACCGCCGGCGTGGTGCGCGCCTATGTCGAGTCGGAGATGTATAAAACCGAACCGGTACGGAAGCTCTATTATATGGGGCCCATGTTCCGGCGGGAGCGCCCACAGAAGGGGAGAATGCGGCAATTTCATCAAATCGGCGCTGAGGCGCTCGGACGAGCCGATCCGTTCATCGATGCGGAGATGCTGCTCATGCTGCGGGATTTCTTTGCCGCGGTGGGTCTTGACGGCGCCACCTTGGAGCTCAATTCACTCGGCTGTGCCGAGTGTCGTCCACGGTATCGTGAAAAGCTGCTTGCCTTCCTAAGACAAAAAGAACATTTGCTTTGCGCCAATTGCCGAAGACGTATGGAGCGCAATCCGCTCCGGGTCTTGGACTGCAAGGAGCCAGGTTGCATAGAGGCAACCCGAGAAGCTCCGTCTATCCTCGAGAGTCTTTGCGCGGAGTGCCGTGATCACTTCGACCTAGTGAAGCGTTTGCTGGCTGAAACCAACGTCGCTTATGTTCTCAATCCGCGCCTGGTTCGCGGCCTCGATTACTATTCCCGTACGACTTTCGAATGGACCAGCGATCAGTTGGGTTCGCAGAATACCGTCGCTGCCGGCGGCCGCTATGATGGTCTCGTTGAAGAATTAGGCGGGCCGTCGATTCCCGGTGTTGGCTTTGCAATAGGAATTGAGCGCTTGACTCTTCTGCTGCGGGAAAAGGAAACGAACCAGCCGGCCGGTCCTTCAGTCTATGTCGTCTGGGTCGGTACCCCAGCGCGGGACTGGGCCTTCGGGGCGGTGAATCGCTTGCGGCGGCAGGGACTCGTTGTCGAAATGGAAGGGGAGGCGAAGAGCTTAAAGAGTCAGATGCGACGCGCCGATAAACTCAAGGCGCGTTCGGTTTTGATCGTCGGCGATGACGAACTGCAGAAAGGTCGGGCCGTATTGCGCGATATGGCGAGCAAACAACAAGCCGAGATTGCGTTCGATAATATCGAGGCAGAGTTGCTGTCGAGGAAGGCAAACTGATGGCGGTGGAAAGAGTTTTTAGCGACCCGCTGGGCGAGTGGAAGCGCAGTTGCTACTGCGGCGCGCCGCGGGCGGAGGCGGTCGGGCAAGAGCTGATTCTCGCCGGGTGGGTGCAGTCGCGACGGGATCATGGCGGGCTGATTTTTGTCGATGTCCGGGACCGAAGCGGTATCACGCAGGTGGTTTTTAACCCCGAAGTCGACGCGGCGGCTCACGAGAAGGCGAAGCAACTCCGTTCCGAGGACGTGATCGCGGTGCGCGGCACTTTGGCCAAGCGTCCGCTGGAAACATTGAATCCTGACCTGGCAACGGGAGAGGTGGAGCTTCGCGGCAAAGAGCTGAAGCTCCTCAACGCTTCGCAGGTACCGCCTTTTAACATCGAAGACGAGACCGAGGCCAACGAGAACACCCGGCTCAAGTATCGTTATCTGGATCTGCGCCGGCCGCAGAGCCTTGGCCATCTGCTGTTGCGCTATCGCATGACGAAACTGATCCGTGATTATCTCGACGGCCTGGGCTTCATCGATGTCGAAACTCCGGTGCTGACGAAGAGCACGCCGGAGGGGGCGCGCGATTATCTCGTGCCCAGCCGTATTTACCGTGGAAAATTTTATGCGTTGCCGCAATCGCCGCAGCTGTTCAAGCAAATTTTGATGGTTGGCGGCCTGGATCGTTATTTCCAGATCGTCAAGTGCTTTCGTGATGAAGATCTCAGAGCCGACCGGCAGCCGGAGTTCACGCAGCTCGATATGGAAATGTCCTTCGTGCAGCGCGAAGACGTGATGCAAGTCGTGGAGGGAATGATCTCTGTGCTCTTCAAGGAGCTGAAGGGCATCGAGTTGAAGTGTCCATTTCCGCGCCTGACGTGGAACCAGGCGATGTCCCGCTACGGCTCCGACAAACCGGATATCCGCTTTGGATTGGAATTGACAGACTTTACAAATGCGCTCCGTAGCTCGCAGGCGAAGGTGTTTTCGGCGGCCATTCAGAAGGGCGGTGTCGTTAAAGGAATCTGTATTCCGAAAGGCGGCGAGCTTTCGCGGAAAGATTTGGATGATCTGACGCCGTTCGTCGCTACTTTCGGAGCCAAAGGAATAGCGTGGACCAAGCTGACCGAAGAAGGATGGCAGTCGCCCCTCGCTAAATTCCTGTCGGAAGCAGAGCGGAAAGAAATCGAAACTATCCCTGGCACTCAAGTGGGAGATATCATTCTCTTCTCGGCAGACACCGCGAAGATCGTTCACGACGCTTTAGGGAACTTGCGGCTGCATCTCGGCGAAAAGCTCCGTCTGATTCCGGACAAGGAATATGCATTGGTGTGGGTCGTCGATTTTCCGCTCATGGAATTCGATCCGGAAGAGAAACACTACGTTGCCTTGCACCACCCGTTTACGTCGCCGCTGGACGAGGATCTCCCATTGCTGGGCTCAAAGCCGCTTGAAGTCCGGTCGAAAGCGTATGATCTAGCGCTCAACGGCGTCGAAATCGGCGGCGGCAGTATCCGTATCCATCAAGTCGAGCTGCAAAAGAAAATTCTCGGCCTGATGGGCATCGATCCGGAAGAAGCCGAGGCGAAGTTCGGGTTTTTCCTAGAAGCCCTTGGTTTCGGTGCACCGCCCCACGGTGGAATCGCCTTCGGCATCGACCGCATGGCGATGCTTTTGAGCGGCGCCAAATCCCTGCGCGATGTGATTGCCTTCCCCAAAAGTCAGCGCGCGGTTTGTATGTTGACAGACGCGCCTTCGGCAGTAGATCCCAAGCAGCTGCGTGAGTTAGGCATTCGTACGACGACGGCTGACTAACCCTATCAAGCGATATTTAACGTTGAGACGATAGGGATCTTCTGTTATTGTCTGGGCGATCGATTATGACAAAAATTCTCCCTCTGGCGCTTCTTCTTGCGCTAGGCTGCAGCAGCTTTGGTCCTGGTAATCTTCAAAGCAGGCATTCGACGGATTTGCAGAATCGCAAAATCAGAAGAATTGCGGTTCTGCCTCCCGCGCTGACGCCGCCAGAACAGAATTCACGGGGACCTTTGGCGCCGAATTCGTCGACCGACAGGGCGACGGCAGAAGGGGAAGCGCCGGAGATTCTTGCCAGGCTCCTCTATTCGACCATGGCATCTATGCCGAATTGGCAGATCGTTTCCGAAAGTGAGGTGCGGGAAATCGCCCAACCCGTCCGGGCCAGCAGCGAGGCCGCAAGGCTCAAGCAGATCGGAGAGAGGGTCTACGCGGATGCCGTGATCACCGGCAGGATCCTGCGTTTTCGTGAGAGAATCGGCAACGAGTTGGGTGTAAAGAGCCCGGCTTCCGTCGCATTCGTCCTGGATCTCGTGGACGTCCGGCGCGGGGACATCCTATGGTCCGCCCGCTTCGATGAAACCCAAAAACCATTGAGCGAAAACATCTTTGCGATCGGCGACATCAGCCAACGCGGCGTGCGCTGGTTGACGGCCGAACAGCTTGTTCACGAGGGCCTAAAGAAAGCCGTTGCTCAGTTGCACGATATTCTGGTTCGCAATCCTACCTCCTGAAATCAAAACTTCCCTGCGCGATAGGATTCGCGGGCCGAAGACAAACTAATTATCCGTTGAGTGAGCGCGGCGTCCACTTCGATCGGTTTCAGTAACCGATCACTGATCCGTTTGCCTATATCTTCCAGTTTTCTCAAACTGCCCCGATCCAGAAGCACGGATTGTCCCCCTGACGTGATGAGACGCAGGGCGGGCACTGGAAAACTTTCTGCCGCTGACGATCCGGCCAAGGCGAAGCCGCTGTAAACCTGATCAACGCCGAGTTTGACTTTTTCTATTTCCGAATAATATGCGGCGAGCGTTGTTACGCTGTAAAGACTCCTCCGAGTAAGCGTGACTTCCTGCCTCGCCTTGTCGATAACGATGGTCCGTTTTTGCGATAGGAGATATAGCGAGATGCCAAAAAGTATCAGGTTCATGAGGGGGAAGTACCAAAGCGCGCCAGCGGGGCCCGCGAAGCCTCGGAGTCGAATGGCCTGAAAAATCGGAACGGATACGAACAGCAGCACAAGGGCGATGCCGAGACAGAGAAAAGCCGGAAAACGGGCCCCTTGCCAAATCAGCCGAAGCTTTTCGGGCGTTTCTTCGACGATGCGGAAGCCGAGCCGACTACCAATCGCTTCAAACTGCGCTGGATGACCGTCCATGGCGGCGATAAAAAGAACGGGAAGGATTCTGTGGCAACCTGAAGGGTTTATTGTTTCTGGTCTTTCTGTTCCCGATAAAAATCCCTGAAGCGGTATTGTTTTAACCGAATCAAATTCTGGTAGGAGCCGAAGCGCTGGGCCGGCTCTTCCACCCCATCGAGCAGGTCGATCGGGTTTTCTTCCTGCTCGAAGACGCGGAGCTTTTCGTAGGTGGTTGAGCGCTCCGCCGGGATGCGCCCCATTTCGCGAATCAGGCCGCGGAACTGTGAGGGCTTCATGAGCTGGCCGTAGCCGGCTCCGGCGGCGGTCGAGATGCTCTCGTTGATTAACGTTCCGCCGAAGTCATTGGCGCCGGCCAACAGCGCGATCTGCGATAGCTTCGGACCTTCCTTCACCCAGGAGACTTGTAGATTCGGGATCCATCGATTCAACATAAGGCGCGATACGGCATACATCTTCATCACTTCGGCCCCGCTGGCTCCTTGGCGCAAGCCGGGGATGCGCTTGCGGTGAAACATCGGCGCCTCTTCGTAGACGAAGCTTAAAGGCACGAACTCCGTAATACCGCCGGTTCGATTTTGCAGATCCCGTAAGATACCGAGGTGAACAGCCTTATCATGAGACGATTCGATGTGACCGTACATGATTGTCGAGGTCGTGGGTATTCCCACTTCATGGGCGGTCTGGATGAGATTAATCCATTGATTCGTGGTAATGCGTCCCGGTGAGACTTGCCGGCGGATATCATCCACAAGAATCTCGGCCGACGTGCCCGGAAGGCTGCCGACGCCGGCTTCCTTTAGTGCCGAAAGATAGTCGCGAACGGTCACGCCCGTGAGAGTGGAGCCGTAGAGAACCTCTTCAGGGGAGAAGCCGTGAATGTGAAGATCGGGCAACGACTCTTTTAGTGCTCGACAAAGCTTGACGTAATGCCATCCGTCCATCCCGGGAGCTAAGCCTGCTTGCACGCAAACTTCCGTCGCTCCGAGATCGCGGGCTTCCGTCGCCCGCCGGATGATTTCCTCCGTGGGTAAAAAATATCCCTCTTCGGCCAGATGGCCGCGACTGAAGGCGCAGAAACCGCAAGCTTTGACGCAGACGTTGGTAAAGTTGATGTTGCGATTGATCACATACGTCACCACGTCGCCAATCGTTTGAGACCGAAGATAATCTGCCGCCGCGGTCATGGCCAGGAGATCCGACCCTTCGGCGTCAAAAAGCTGGGTGGCCTCGTCAACGGCAATTTCATGGTTGGACAAAGCGCGATCCAAAATGCGACTGATAGCCGGCGTTAGGGTGGACAGAAGTCGTTCGAACGAACTTTGCAGGTGCGGAAAATCCATAGGGCGACTCTAACTTGTCAAGGCGTGGAACACAATAACAGTTGCGCCCGGAGCGCTTAGCTGTGAGTCCAGTAGCGGGCGAATTCCGTAAGGAAAGCGAGAGTCGAAAGATCGCGCATGCGATCGAGATAGACCTTTCCGTTCAGGTGGTCCCACTCGTGCTGAATGACGCGCGCGTGAAAATCGTGCGCGACAAAGTCCAACTCTTTCCCTTCTCTGTCCAAGGCTTGAACGCGAATGCTCTTGTAACGCGGCACTTGGCCTCTTAAATCGGGAATGCTCAAGCAACCTTCCCAATCATCCTCGGTTTCGTCCGTCAAAGGCGCGATCTTCGGATTGACGAGGACGCACAAAGGGATTTTGGGCTTCTCCGGATAGCGCGGGTTATCGGCGACTTCAAGGACGGCGATTTGCTTTGATTCGTGTACCTGATCGGCTGCCAACCCGACGCCGTCATATTCCTTCATCGTTTCAACCATATCGTCGATAACTTTTTGGATTTCGCCGGACTGAAGCTGCTGCAGGGACAGGGTGGCTGTGATCTGACGTAGGACCGGATGTCCGAGTCGCGCCACTTTGAGAATCGACATAGGACCTACTTAGCATAGCTACGTGCCCTGAGGAAGGGCCCGAATTCGTTCCTAAAAACCGCGAGGAGCCGGCTCCTGCTCAGCTCACTTGACAAAGAAGACCTAAGGAGTCTATATTTAAAAACAAGGGCTAATTTCATGAAGCGGTCAAAGTCGAGAGCGGAGCGAAGTTCGCTCATGAACGTCGGACGGCGGGTTGACTACGCGGTTCGGGCGTTGTCTTACCTTGCGGGCCAAACCGATGGAAAAATCTTAAGTCGGGCGGACATCGAAAAGAGTCAGGATATTCCTTCTTTTTACCTTTCAAAGATCATGAAGGACTTGGTGGCCGGCGGTTTGGTGCATTCGCACATTGGCTCCAAGGGTGGATTTACCTTAGCCAAGGCCGCCGATACGATCAGCATCAAAGAGGTTTATGAAGCAGTGGAACGACGCTTGGTGCTGATGGAATGTCTCGAAAAAGGGGCGAGTTATTGTTCCTACTGTGCGGTTTGTTCACAAAGGTCGATTTGGGAAGAAGCCCAATCTGTGTTGGCGAGTTTTCTCGCGGGCGTATCGATAGCCAATATCGCCGATAGGCAGGGACTGAAAGAGCGGTTGAGCAAGACTACCATGCAGAAGGCCGGATAACGCACCCCCAAGAGGAAGCATGATGTTGGAAATCAAGAATCTTCGAGCGAAGGTCGGGGACAAGGAAATTCTTCGCGGTATCAATCTCGGCGTAGGTGCCGGAGAAGTTCACGCGATCATGGGCCCGAATGGTTCAGGAAAGAGCACGCTTGCCCACGTTCTTTCAGGGCGTGAAAACTATGAAGTGACCGCTGGCGAGGTCATCTATAACGGTAAAGATCTTTTAGCCATGAGCCCTGAGGAAAGAGCGCGCGAGGGAGTTTTTCTGGCCTTTCAATATCCCGTCGAGATTCCCGGAGTGAGTACCACCTATTTTCTGAAGGCCGCTCTCAACGCTGTCCGCAAGCATCATGGGCTCGACGAGCTGGACGCCATGGAATTTCTTTCGGTCATTAAGGAAAAAATGAAACTGGTAGAAATGGACCAAGCGCTGATCAACCGGCCCCTGAATGAAGGTTTCTCCGGCGGTGAGAAAAAGCGCAACGAGATTTTACAGATGGCGGTCATGGATCCAAAGCTGGCCATTCTCGATGAAACCGATTCCGGGCTCGACATCGACGCGCTGCGTATCGTGGCCGGCGGGGTGAATGCGCTGCGGCGCGACGATCGTGCAATGATCGTCATTACCCATTACCAGCGTTTGCTCAATTATATTATTCCCGACTTTATCCACGTTCTGTTTGACGGGCGGATCGTCAAGTCGGGAGCGAAAGAATTGGCTTTCGAACTCGAGAGCAAAGGCTACGACTGGATTAAAAACGAAGCGGTGCTTCCGCAGTAATCAATAATCAACGACGACGATTTAATCGCAATGCAAGCAATCGAAAGCAAAGAGCATTATTTGTCCGCGTTCAGACGCAATCAGACCACGGGAGCCGCCGGCGTCCCGCCGTGGTTGAATGATTTGCGCGAATCGGCGATTGCAAGTTTTGCGGCATTGGGATTTCCAACGACCCGGAACGAGGAGTGGAAGTACACCAGCGTCGATCCCATCGCCGCGCTCGCGTTCGGTCGCGGGAACGGTCAAGCGAAAACCCTCACTGCCGATGAGCTGTTGCCCCTATCGTTCAGCGATTTGTCTTGTAATCGTCTCGTTTTCGTAAACGGTGTTTACGTTCCACAGTTCTCCTCGTTGCGAGAGTTGCCGGAGGGGGTTCGGGTGCAGAGCCTGGCGGAGGCGATCCTAGGGGATGATCAGATTTTGCGGCCCTACTTGGGGCGCTATGCCAGATATCAACGAGAAACCTTTGTGGCACTCAACACGGCTTTCATGGAAGACGGAGCCGTTGTTGTCGTTCCGGAGGGTTGCCGTTTAGAGGAGCCGATTTATCTCGTATTCGCTTCCATGGCAGGGGAAATGCCGATTGCCTCGCATCCGCGAAATCTCATTGTCCTGCGATCGGGCAGCGAGGCGAAAATCGTTGAGAGTTATGTCGGGCTCGGGACCGGAACTTATTTCGCCAATGCTGTAACGGAACTGGTCGGTGAGGAAAATGCCAGTGTGGACCATTATCGGCTGCAGCGCGAGACCGAGAAGGGGTTTCATATTGGCACATTAGAAGCTCGCGTCGGCCGCAATTGCAATTGCATGGCTCATGCAATCACGTTGGGCGGCTCGCTAGTGCGTAACGATGTGCATGTTGTGCTGGACGGTGAGGGTTCGGAATGCGTTCTCAGCGGTCTCTATCTAATGGAAGGCAAACAACATGTCGACAATCATACGGAGATCGAACATGTCCAACCCAGGGCCACCAGCTTAGAGCTCTACAAAGGGATTCTGAGCGGCAGTGCTCGCGGGGTGTTCAACGGCAAGATCGTCGTCCATAAGGACGCGCAAAAAACCGACGCCCGACAGACGAACAAGAACTTGCTGCTCTCTGAAGGCGCGATGGTCAATACCAAGCCCCAGTTGGAAATCCACGCCGACGACGTCAAGTGCAGCCATGGATCGACCATCGGGCAACTGGACGGCGACGGGCTCTTTTACCTCCGGTCGCGGGGAATGGGTCTAGAAGATGCCCAGAGTCTTTTAAGTTACGCCTTTGCCAGTGACGTGGTGGGCCGAATGCGAATTCCTCGGATGCGGGCGCGACTGGACGATTTTTTGTTGACGAAGTTCGGGAGAAAGTAGACCTCGGGATCCAATGAAAGCGGCGCAGGAAATTTCAAAACTGGAGCCTCGGCGAAATAGGTTTGACGTCGAACAGGTGCGCAAGGACTTTCCTATCCTCGCCCAGAAGGTGCATGGCAAGCCTTTGGTGTATCTGGACAATGGCGCGACAAGCCAGAAACCGCGGGCGGTTATTGAGGTGCTCAATCATTATTACGCGGAGCAGAATTCCAATATCCACCGGGGCGTTCATCACTTGAGCGAGCGGGCGACAGCAGCGTATGAAGCGGCGCGTGAAAAAGTGCGGCGCTTTGTCAATGCCCGGCGCGAGCAGGAGATTGTCTTTGTTCGGGGCACTACCGAGGCCATTAATCTGGTCGCGCAGAGTTACGGGCGGACCTTTCTTAAAGAAGGCGATGAAATCATTATTTCAGCGATGGAGCACCACTCCAATATCGTTCCATGGCAGATGCTCTGTGAGCAAGTTCATGCGAGGCTCCGCGTGATTCCGATGAATCACAACGGCGAATTGGTGATCGACGAATATCGTCAACTCTTGAACGAAAAAACCAAGTTCGTTTCGGTTGCCCACGTGTCCAACGCGCTCGGGACGATCGTTCCGGTCAAAGAAATGGTGAAGCTGGCTCATGAAAGGGGAGTGCCGGTTCTGGTGGACGGGGCACAAGCGGTACCCCATCTCAAAGTTGACGTCCAAGATATCGGCTGCGACTTTTATGCTTTTTCCGGCCATAAGATGTTCGGTCCTACGGGCGTAGGAATCCTTTACGGCCGCTCCGAGCTGCTCGACGTCATGCCGCCCTATCAGGGCGGCGGCGATATGATCAGCTTGGTGACTTTTGAAAAGACGCATTACAATGTCTTACCCTATAAGTTCGAAGCCGGGACCCCACACATCGCCGGCGGCGTCGGGTTGGGCGCGGCCATCGACTATTTGGAGGCGCTGGATTGGGAACAGCTGTCTTCACATGAAGATGATCTGCTGGCCTATGCCACAGGCGCCCTGTCGGACATTGAAGGGCTGAGGATCATCGGCAACGCGAAAGAAAAGGCCGGCGTGATATCATTTGTCTTCGACCACCTTCATGCTCACGACGTGGGGACGATCTTGGATCAGGAAGGAGTAGCGGTGCGTGCGGGTCATCACTGCGCGATGCCGGTGATGCAACGTTTCGGCGTGCCGGCCACAACCCGCGCTTCCTTCGCGTTGTACAATACGCGAGAGGAGATTGATGCGCTGGTGAAGGCGGTAGGTAAAGCTTTGAAGGTGTTTGGCTAATGTCAGATATGGACGAACTCTATCAAGAGGTTATTCTCGACCACAACAAGAGTCCGAAAAATTTTCGGACCATCGAGAATGCCAACCGAAAAGCGGAGGGCTATAATCCGCTCTGCGGTGATCAGGTCATCGTGTACTTGAAGCTGGAGAATGGCGTCATCAAGGATATCAGTTTCCAAGGGTCGGGGTGCGCGATCTCGAAAGCTTCGGCGTCGATGATGACATCGGAGCTGAAAGGGAAGACGGAAGCGGAAGCGCACGGGCTCTTCGAAAACGTCCACAGGAT
>WNGN01000398.1_pt1 | contig 28001 bp, 27 predicted proteins | sample 5400561 | NCBI WGS metagenome assembly WNGN01 (sample SAMN13153379, study PRJNA577476) | soil metagenome | isolation source: 115 cm soil or saprolite under Garry oak tree replicate 2 | place: USA:California | collected 2016-06-15 | reverse complement strand
GACCAGGCGGCGGGCGAGCATGGTCTTGCCGGCGCCGGGCGGGCCGACCAGTAGCAGGTTGTGGCCTCCGGCGGCGGCGATCTCCAGCGCCCGCCGGGCAAGCGCCTGGCCGCGGACGTCGGACAGGTCCTCGACGCGGGCCGCCGGCGCCCGCCGGGCGGGACCGGGTGGCGGCAGGGTGGCGGTCCCGCGCAGCCAGGCGCTGACCTCGCCGAGGGTCGAGGCGCCGGCGGCCCGCAGGCCCGGCACCAGGGCGGCTTCGGCGAGATTGGCGCTCGGGACCAGCAGCGTCCGCGCACCGGCCCGGCGGGCCGCCAGCGCCGAGGCCAGCACGCCGCGGACCGGGCGCAGATCGCCGCCCAGTCCCAGCTCGCCGATGGCCCACAGCCCGTCGAGTGCCGGTGGCGGGACCAGCTCGGCGGCGGCGAGCAAGCCGATCGCGATCGGCAGGTCGAAGCCGGAGCCCTGCTTGGGCAGGTCGGCCGGGGGCAGCGAGATGGTGATCCGGCGGTCGGGCCAGTCGAACCCGGAGTTGCCGAACGCCGCCCGGATGCGATCGCGCGCCTGGAGGACGGCGGTGTCGCCGAGCCCGACCACGGTGATGGAGGGCAGGCCTCTGCCGATGTCGACCTCGACCCCGACGGGGTGGGCGACCAGGCCGACGAGCGCGGTGGTGGCGACCCTGGCGAGCATGGTCAGAACACCGCCTCGAGATGGTCGACCACCGGGGCATGGCCGCGAGGCCAGTGGACGGCGACGACGTCGAATCGGACCCTGCACGCCGGGTGCTCGACGGCGGCCAGGTAGGCGGCGGCGAGCTGGCGCAGGCGGGCGCGCTTGGCCGGTGTCACCGCCTCGGCGGGGGTTCCGTAGCCGTGGCCGCGTCTGGTCTTGACCTCGCAGAACACCAGCAGGTCCGCACCCGCCGCGACGACGTCGATCTCACCGGAGCGGCAGCGCCAGTTGCGCGCGACGATGCGGAGGCCGAGGGCGGTCAGCCGCTCGCAGGCGAGCTCCTCGCCACGGCGGCCGAGCTGGCCGCGGCGGTCGGAGCCGGTCGCGCGCGCACGACCAGGGGTGGGTGCCGCATCGCGGTGATCGCTGGACATGACCGGAACCTACCGCTCTGGCAAGCTCCGTTGGGCCCGCCCACCAGAATTGTGGATAACTCCGCCCGTTGAGCCCCCCGCGACCCCGCGCCCGACGCCCCCGCGGGCCGAAGCGGTCAGCAGGGGCGGGGGTCGTAGTCGTGGAGGTCGAGGGCGGGCTTCTTGGCGGCGGGCTTCGTGCTGCTGGCCTGGGCGCCGGAGGAACTCGACCCGGCCGCGGAGGCGGATGGGGCGGTGGTGGGGGGAGCGCCCTGCTGGACGCCGGTGAAATTGCTGCCGAGGAGGAGGGTCAGCTCGCCGGCCGCGACGGTGGAGCTCTCCTCGACCTGGGACGGGCCCGCGATCCACGACTGGAGCGCCTGCGCGCGGGCGGTCTCGCCCGTGTGGTAGAGGATGCGGGTGACCGCGAGCCCGCCGACGCTGGCGTTGCCGACGTCGGCGACCCGGAAGCCGGCCCGGACGAGCTGGTCGCGGGCGCGCTGGGCGAGGCCCTGGACCTGCTTCAGCAGCTCGCCGCGGTACGACGTGCCCACCCAGAGCGGCTGGGTCGGCAACGTGTAGGTCGCCATCGACGAGGGGCTGAACGATCGGAAGCGCGCGGCCGTGCTCACGATCTCGGTGATCTTCATACCGTTGTCCTTGGTGAGATCGCCGACCACCGCACCGATGAACGAGTTGGCCTTGAGCGGGTTGGTGAGCCCCTGGCTGAGCCCCTGCTTGAGAACACCCTGGAGAAACGCCTGCTGGCGGCGGACGCGCCCGAGGTCCCCGTTGGGATCCCAGCGCCACTGCCCGTCCTTCAGGTACGAGAAGTCCCGGCTGCGCGCCAGCGAGAGCGCCTGGGTGCCGTTCAGCCGCTGGCAGCCGGGCCGGCGGATGTCGAGACCGGACATGTTGTGGCCCGTGTTGTCCATGTCGCGGGAGGGGTACGGGAAGTCGAACCGGATCCCCCCGAGCGCGTCGACGATGCCCTTGAAGCCGTTGAAGTCGACCAGAAGGTAGTGGTTGATGGGGATGCCGAAGTTCTGCTCGATGGTCTTGGCCACCCGGCCGGGCCCGCCGGAGAAGGCGGCGTTGATCTTGTCCTGCCGGCCGATGTCGGCGATCGGGATGAGCAGGTCCCGAGGGATCGACAGCAGCGAGACCTTGCGTGGTCCCGGCTCGACGTGGACCACCATGGTCACGTCGTTGCGCTGTCCCGCCACGTCGCCGTAGCGCCCGCCGGTGTTGGCTCTGGAGTCCGAGCCGACCACCAGCACGTTGAAGGGCTTGCCGGCCGCGGCCGCGTGCAGGCCCGGCACCTCGACGGAGGTGATCTGGCCGAGCCGCCAGCGCGCGTAGCCCACCGTGGAGAAGGTGACCACGAACACCAGGGCAAGGCTGATCACGCCGAGCCGTCGACGCTTCCGCCTGGCGCGCTCCTGGGTCGCACGGATGCGCAAGGCACGGGAGGTGGTGTCCAGCATATCGAGGGAAGCTACCATGCCTCCCGAACTTGCGTTATGCGCGGTTTTACCTGCCCCCGGCGGCCAGCACCCAGCCGACGAGCAGAGCGACGATCACGATCGCGGCGATGAGGATCGCCAGATCGACCGTCTTCTTGTCGCGATAGCGACGAGTAGCGTTGAAGCCCACGGGTCCGCCCTCGATCCAGCGCGAAGAAGCCTACAGCCCCTCCTTGCGGATCAGCTCCTCGATGTTGACGTCCTTGAAGGTGACCACGCGCACCTTGTTGACGAACCGCGCCGGACGGTACATGTCCCAGACCCACGCGTCGTTCAGGGTGAGGTCGAAGTAGGCGTCGCTGTCCTGATTGCGCACCTGCAGGTCGACCTTGTTCGCAAGGTAGAAGCGACGTTCCGTCTCGACGACGTACTGGAACATGCCCAGCACGTCGCGATACTCCTGATAGAGCTGCAGCTCCATCTCCGCCTCGTACCGTTCGAGGTCCTCGGCGCTCATCGCCCCTCCTGTCGTACCTGGTCGTCCGCTGTCACGCGGGGTAGCGCCGCCCAGGGAGCCGCGACACCCGCGAACGAGTAGCGATGGTAGGCCGAGGGGCCCAGCTTGCGCAGCGCGGCCCAATGCTCGTCCGTTCCGTACCCTTTGTGGCGTTGAAATCCGTAGCCGCGGTAGCGGCGCGCCGCGCCCACCATGATCCGGTCCCTGGTGACCTTGGCGATGATCGATGCGGCCGCCACGCAGGAGATCACTTGATCGCCCTTGCGCACTCCCAGCACCGGGCCGGGCAGGCCGTCGCCGAGCGGAAAGCCGTCGGCGAGGCCGTAGTCGAAGCCGCCCGGCAACAGCCGCAGCGCCTTGGCGAGCAGCGCCAGGTTGGTCCGTTGCAACCCCACCCGGTCGATCGTGTCCGGAGCCGCGCGGACCACCGTGACGTCCAGCGCGACCTCGCGGATCTGGACGGCCAGCTCCTCGCGCCGCTCCGGGGTGAGCAGCTTGGAGTCGGCCAGGCCCTCGATCGGGCACTCGGCCGGCAGGATCACGGCGGCCGCGACCAGCGGGCCGGCGAGCGCGCCGCGGCCTGCCTCGTCGACCCCGGCGACGCGGGCGAAGCCGACCTTGCGGAGCCGGTCCTCGAGAATGGCGGTAGCTAGCACGTCGGAGTCCAGGACGGGAGTGCTCTACTGGTCACGCCGCAGCCAGCCCGTGTGGCTGAGCGGCCAGATGCGGACGAAGGCACGGCCCACCAGGGTCGAGCGGTCGATCGGTCCGAAGGTCCGCGAGTCCTCGGAGTTGTTGCGATTGTCGCCCATCACGAAGAGCTTGCCAGTCGGCACGGTGGTCGGCGTGCAGTTCTCGGTGGTGGTGCCGGGTGCCAGGTAGGGCTCGTTCACCGGCCTGCCGTTGCGGTACAGCCTGCCCTGCTGGCAGGTGATGCGGTCGCCGGGTGTGCCGACCACGCGTTTGATGAAGTCGCGGTCGGAGGGCGGCGCGACCCCGACCGCCTGCCCGAGGCTGGTGAAGAACCGGGTCACCGGGTTGCTCGATTCGGGCTCCGCGCCGGGCAGGTCGTGGACGAACACGATCACGTCGCCGTCCTTCACCTCGCCGAACCGGTAGGAGACCTTCTCGACCAGCACCCGGTCGGAGATGTTCAGCGTCGGCTCCATGGAGCCGGAGGGGATGTAGAACGCCTGCACCAGGAACGTCTTGAAGAGCACGGCCAGCAGGATGGCGAGCACCACCAGGACGGCGGTCTCGCGCACCACCGCAAGCGCGCCCTGCTGGGGCTTGTCGCCGTCCTGGGGCTTGCCGCCGTCCTGGGAGGGCTTGTCACCGTCAGGGGGACGGGTGGCGCCGGAGACGTCGGCGCCCTTGCCGACCGCGCCGTCGTGTTCGGGTTCTGGTGATCCCACCTGCCTGGTCTCGGCGTCGGCCTCGAGATCGGAGCGGTGTGGCTTGTCTGGACTCATGCCCTGGTGGGGGTCCGCTTCTCCTTGATCTTGGCCGCCTTGCCGATGCGATCACGCAGGTAGTAGAGCTTGGCGCGGCGGACGTCGCCCCGGGTGACCAGGTCGACCTTGGCGATGCTCGGCGAGTGGACGGGGAAGGTCCGCTCGACGCCGACGCCGAAGGAGACCTTGCGGACCGTGAAGGTCTCGCGCAGGCCGCCTCCCTGGCGGCGGATCACCGCGCCCTGGAACACCTGGATCCGCTCCCGGCTGCCTTCGACGACCCGCACGTGCACTTTGACGGTGTCGCCAGGCCGGAAATCCGGAAGGTCGTCGCGCAACTGTGCGCGTTCGACCGCATCAGTGATCTGCATCGGGTGAAGCTCCTTCGGGGCCTTGAGGAGAAGAGCCGAGACGAGGCGCGCGCAGAGCAACGAGCGTTGCGCCGCGGCAACGCCCGAGGGTAACACGGCCCGAGCGGAACCCTCTACTCCATCGGGCACCTGTGGACCGGTCGCCAGGGCGCTCGACCTGCTATGCGAGGCCGTGGCGAGCGCGCTCCTCCTCGGTCAGGTCGGCCTCGTCGAGCAGGTCCGGGCGCACCTCGAGGGTCCGCTCGATCGCCTGCTCGCGGCGCCAGCGCGCGATCGCACCGTGATTGCCGGAACGCAGGACCTCCGGGACCTCGAGGTCCCGGTAGACCGCCGGCCGGGTGTACTGCGGGTATTCGAGCAGGCCGGCCGCGAACGACTCATCGGTGGCGGAGGAGGCGTTGCCCATGACGCCGGGCAGCAGGCGCGCGATCGCGTCCAGCACCGCCAGCGCCGCCGTCTCGCCGCCGGCGAGCACGAAGTCGCCGATCGACAGGACCTCGTCGACGCGGCCGCGCACCCGCTCGTCGATGCCCTCGTAGCGCCCACAGCACAGCACAAGTCTCGGCTCGAGCGCCAGCCGGGCGGCCGCGCGCTGGTCGAAGCGGCGGCCGTCGGGGGCGAGCAGGATCACCCGCGCAGGCCCCTCTTCGAGCAGGTCGTCCATGGCCTCGAACCAGGGCTCCGGGCGCATCACCATGCCCACGCCGCCGCCGAAGGGGCTGTCGTCCACGGTCCGGTGCCGATCGTGAGTCCAGTCGCGCAGGTCGTGGCGGCGGACGTCGAGGAGACCGCGCTCCACCGCCTTGCCGAGCAGGCCGGTCTGCAGCGGCGAGTCGAAGAACTCGGGGAAAATCGTGACGATGTCGCAGCGCACGGGGGGCTCACTCACTCCGGGTCCAGCAGGCCCGGGATCGCCTCCACGATCACGCGGCCGGCCTCGAGCTCCACGGTGACCAGGGCCGCGACCGCGGGGACCAGCACGGTCACGCCGTCGGGCCGCCGCACCTCGAGCAGGTCGTGGGCCGCCCCCGGCAGCACGTCGCTGACGACGCCGCGGTCGTTGCCCTCGACGTCGACCACGGCCAGCCCGACGAGCTGGTGGCGCCAGAACTCGTCGGCGCCGAGCTCGCGCGCGGCCTCCCACGGGATCGACAGCAGGTTGCCCCGCAGGGCGTCGGCAGCCTCACGGTCGTCGACGCCGGCGAAGCGGACCAGCATCCTGCCCTGATGGAGGCGGGCACCGGACACCTCGAGCGGCCGCAGCGGCGCCCCCGAGTCGGGATCCCCCGCGGCCACCGACGCGCCGGGCACGAAGCGCTCCGGCGCGTCCGACAGGACCTCGACCAGCAGCTCGCCGCCCAGTCCGTGCGGCCGGAGCACGCGGCCGACCACCATCCGAGCCGGAGCGGACACGGCTACTCGCCCTCGGCGAGGACCTCGACCTCGACCCGGCTTCCCGGTGGAGCCGCCGCCTTCACCAGCCGGCGCAGCGACTTGACGGTCCGTCCGCCGCGGCCCACCAGCTTGCCGACGTCGTCCGGAGCGGCCCTGACCTCATAGGTCAGGCCACGGTGACCCCGGTACTCGGAGACCGTGATCCGCTCCGGCTCGTCGACGAGCGCTTTGGCCAGGTAGGCGACGACCTCGCGCATGCGAGGCTCAGCTCCCCTTCCGCCGCTTGGCGCCGGCCTGCTCGCGGTGGGCGGCACGCTTGGCCCGAAGCTCCTTGGCGGCCTGCTTGCGCTGGGCCAGCTCCTCGATGCCGGAGATCGCCAGCAGCCTGGCCACAGCCTCGGTCGGCTGCGCGCCCTTGGCCAGCCACTCCCGCGCCTTGTCGGTGTCGATCTCGATGCGGGACGGCTCGTTGTTGGGGTGGTAGATGCCGATGTTCTCGATGAACCGTCCGTCGCGTGGGCTGTGCGAGTCGGCCACGACCACACGGTAGTAGGGCGCCTTCTTCATGCCCATGCGCATCAGGCGGATCTTGACTGCCATCGCTGAGAGAGACTCCTTCTCCGGGGTGGCCCGCCCGTCCCGGTGGGTCTGCCGTTCCCCGATCGCGCCACAGTGGCCCGGGACCCGTCCATCCATTCGGACATGTCTGCTGGGGAAGTGTACCAGCCCGACCGATCCGTGAGGCTCGCGGTGGAGAGCGCCCGTCAGGCGCGATCAGGCCCGAGGAACCGCTCACCGTTGAAATGAATCATGTGATCCGGAGCGTCGGCGCACCAGACTTCTGTCTCCCAAGATATCTGGGTAAGGTAGTGCGCCATGATCCTCCGGGTGAGGAATGCCGTCACGTACACGAGTGGCGCCTTCGAGTCCGCAAAAAGCTGCGCCAGCTCTCGACGGCGCTTGGCATCGATGGGCCCATGACTGGTGAATGCCTCGATAAGCAGCAGCCAGTTCTTTGACTGGTCGTGGACGATCACGTCAGGCACCTTGCCATGCGGATCTATGTGGACGCCCAGCGACGCAAGGCCCGCCGCCTCGTAGACGCCGAACTTCTCTCCGGTGTCACCCAAGTAGAGCACACTTGCCGATGAGCTTGGCGACAGGTTCTGGGGTGAAGTACTGGCCAAACTTGAGCTGATGACCGCGGGGCAGCCGCGTGACCGCCAGAACTCTCCGGCTCTCGACGCGCGCCAGCAACGCCGCCGAAGGATCGGTAGAAGCTTCGAGTAGTGCCATGTTTGGGAGCGTATCTCAGCGACGCGACCGAATCCCTACGTTGCGGCGGCGTGTGGACAGAGCGCCTCAGCCCGGCTTGGGGGAGCCGTCGCAGCCTACCTGGAGAGGCCCAGCTTGCGCAGGCGCTTGGGGTTCATACCTGCGAGCTGCTTCATCATCTTGCGGGCCTCGCCGAACTGCTTGATGACCGAATTCACCTGCTGCGTGGTGGTCCCCGAGCCGCGGGCGATGCGGGCGCGCCGCGAGCCGTTGAGGATCTTGGGGTTGTGACGCTCCGCCGGCGTCATCGAGCGGATGATCGCCTCGACCCTGGCGACGTCGCGGTCGTCGACCTCGATGTCCTTGAGGTCCCGGCTCATCCCCGGCAGCATCCCGAGCACCTGGTTCAGCGGCCCCATCTTCTTGACTTGCTGGAGCTGCTGGAGGAAGTCCTCGAGCGTGAAGGAGGCCTCACGGAGCTTGCGCTCCATCTGCTCGGCGTCCTGGCGGTCGACCAGCTCCTCGGCCCGCTCGATCAGCGTCAGCACGTCGCCCATGCCGAGGATGCGGCCGGCCAGGCGGTCCGGGTGGAACGGCTCGAAATCGCCCAGCTTCTCGCCGGTGGTGGCGAACTTGATCGGCACCCCGGTCACCGACCGGACCGACAGCGCCGCGCCGCCGCGGGCGTCGCCGTCCAGCTTGGAGAGGATCACGCCGGTCACGTCGATGCCCTGCTTGAAGGCGACCGCGGTCTGCACCGCGTCCTGCCCGGTCATGGCGTCGACCACCAGCAGGATCTCGGTCGGGTGCGTGGCCTCGGCAATCGCCGCGGCCTGAGCCATCATCTCGGCGTCGATCGCCAGCCGGCCGGCCGTGTCGACGATCACCACGTCCCGCCCGCTGCGCTCGGCCTCGGCGCGGCCGCCGGAGGCCACCGCCACCGGGTCCGCCGGGGCGCTGCCGTCGGCGGGCGCGTACACCGGCACGCCCGCCTGCTCGCCCAGCACCTGGAGCTGCCTGACCGCGGCCGGCCGCTGCAGGTCACCCGCGACCAGTAAGGGCTTGCGGCCCTTACCGGCGAGATGGCGCGCCAGCTTGGCGGCGGTGGTGGTCTTGCCGGAACCCTGAAGACCCGCCAGCATGATCATCGTCGGCGGGCGCGGCGCCAGCTCGAGTGGCACGTTGCGCTCGCCAAGGGTGACGATCAGCTCCTCATGAACGATCTTGATGACCTGCTGAGCGGGGGTGAGGGAACGCGTGACCTCCTCGCCGACCGCGCGTGCGCGCACACGGGCGACGAAGTCCTTGACGACCTTGAAATTGACGTCAGCTTCCAAGAGCGCCAGGCGAACCTCGCGCAGGGCGGAGTCCACCTGGTCCTCCGAGAGCCTGCCATGGCCCCGGAGCTTGGTGAACACGTCCTGGAGGCGATCTGAGAGTGCGTCGAACACGGGAGCGCGCGGATTCCTTCTCGATGATTGGACGGGATAGCATCTGCCAACGCAGTCAAGCATAGCCTGTCCTTCGAGCAAGGCCCGCGCGAGGCGAGCGAGCGGGTTCTGGCCACGGGCGAGCTCGGGCTACCGGAGCGACGGGACGAGGGAGTTCTGATGAGCGCGACGGCCGGCTGGCCAACGGCATCCGCGCGGCGCGCGAACGCGCTCGTGATCGGCCGCTGGTGGGGCGTGTCCGCCATCGTCATCGCGCTCGCCTGGCAGCTCCTGACCCAGCCGAACATGCGCGCGCTGCTGGCGCTGATCCCCGCCGCCCTGGTTGCCGGGGCCAACTTCCTGCAGCGGCGCCTCCTGCTGGCGCTCCAGCAGAACGCCGACGAGAACTCGCGGACGGCGCAGCGGGAGTGGACCAGGCTGGCCAGGCGCATCCGGCTGCTCGGACGGGTGCTGCTCGCGCTCGACACGGCCCTGGTCGTGCTGGCAGCGCTGGCGCTGGTGGAGGAGCCCAGCGGCGGCTTCTGGGCGCTGCTCGGCTGGCTGCCGGTGGAGGGCGCGATCACCGAGGGCACGGTCACCGCGGCCGTCGCCGGCACGGCCTCGGTCGCCGGGGTGATCGCCTACGACGCGGTCGACCGCGGCGGGATACCGTCGTTCGCGCCCGGCAGCGGGCTGCTCGTCCGCGTGATCGACCTGGTCGGCGTGACCGCGGTGATGATCGGGCTGGAGCGCACCCTCTCCAGGGGCGAGCGCATCATGACCGAGCGGCACGACGAGCTGACCGGGGTGGTCGACCGCGAGCGCGCCGCCCGGGCCGAGCTGGAGGCCTTCTCCACGATCGTGCTCGCCGGCGTGGCCAACCGGGGCGACCTGGAGGGGGCGCTCCAGTCGATGACCGCGGCGGTCGCCAGCCACCTCGCCTACGAGCGCATGGCGGTGTTCGTGATCGAGAACGGGCGCCTGCGGCTCTACTCGTGGTTCGGCGACTGGCCCGGCTCGCCGTCGTTCAGCCTGCCCGTCGGGCCTGGCAGCATCGTCGGCCGGGTGGCCAACTCCGGTATCTCGATCCTGGTCGACGACCCGACCGGGACGCCGGACTACTTCGCCACCGCGCCGGACACCAAGTCCGAGATCTGCGTGCCGATCCGCTTCGGCGACCGGGTGCTCGGCGTGGTCAACGTCGAGTCGCCGCGGCCGCAGGCCTACGCCCAGGCCGACCTCGAGCAGCTCCAGCGGCTGGCCGACCAGATGGCGGTGGTGGTCGACAACGCCCGGCTGTTCGACGCCCAGCGCGAGCTGGCGCAGCGCGAGAGCGCCGCCCGCCGCGAGATCGAGGCGGTCAGCCGCGCGGTCATGGCCAGTGTGAAGGGGGGCAGCTACCAGGCGGCGCTGGACCGCATGCTGGCGGAGGTCGCCGGCGTGCTCGGCTACCAGGCGCTCTGCTTCGCCGCGCCCGATGGCAACGGGCGGCTGCGCATCCGCGGCGCCGCCGGCTTCCCGGCGGAGGTCGTCCAGCGCCAGCCGCTGGTCGGCGAGGCGGGCATCACCGGGCGCGTGTTCGCCAGCGAGCGGGCCATGCGCAGCAGCAAGTCGGAGACCGGCAGCGGCTGGCTCACCCGCGACGAGGAGGCGAGCACCTCCGAGCTGGCCGTGCCGGTGCGGCTGGAGGGCAGCGTGCTGGGCGTGCTCACCGCCCGCTCCAGCGAGCGCGATGCCTTCGACGACCAGGACATCCCCGCCCTGTCGCGGATCGCCGACCAGCTCGCGGTGGTGATCGAGCGCGCCCGCCTGGCCGAGGGCGAGGCCGAGACGACCGCGCGGCTGAAGCTGCTCGACCAGATGCGCGACGACTTCGTGGCCATGACCACCCACGAGCTGCGCACGCCGCTGACGGTGATCCGCGGGTTCACCGCCACGCTGCTACGGCCGGGGGCGGAGCTGGAGGCCGACGAGCAGCGCCACTTCGTCCAGGTGATCGACCGCCAGACCGCGCGGCTGGCGCGCCTGGTCGAGGACCTGCTGCTGGTGTCGCGGATGCAGGCCGGCATGCTCGAGGTCTCGCTGGGCATCCACGACCCCGTCGAGCTGCTCACCGACTACAACGAGGAGTGGCCCAAGGAGCCGGCGCCGGTCTTCCTGGAGATCGGCCGCGACCTGCCCAACGTCCGCACCGACCCGGACCGCCTCGCGCAGGTCATGCGCAACCTGGTCGACAACGCCCAGCGGTACGGCGGCGGCAGCCCCATCCGGGTCAGCGCCCGCCGCGCCATGCGCGAGCTGGTCATCGAGGTCAAGGACCAGGGGCCGGGGATCGACGCCGCCGAGCTGCCCTACGTGTTCGAGCGCTTTCGCCAGGCCGGCTCCTCCAGCGCCCACCGCGCCGGCATGGGCCTCGGCCTGTACATCACCAAGCAGCTCGTCACCGCGCTCGGCGGCAACATCGAGGTGGAGTCGTCGCAGGGACGCGGCACCACCTTCCGGGTGCGCCTGCCCGGCGAGCGCGCGCGCTCGCTGCCATCCCGCAACCCGGCCCCCAACGTCTCCCAGTTCCTGCGGCGCCAGGCCCCTGGCGGGTAGAACGCCGGTCATGTGTCGGTACCGCGCCCGGATCACCCGCGGTGACATGGAGCGGGAACGGCGCGCACCGCGGGCACGTGACCGGCGCTCTCAGCCTATCCTGGGTGACACCCCCGCCAGAGCGTCACCCCTCGAGGAGGCTCCCCGCATGGACTACATCCACCTCGGACGGACCGGCCTGCTCGTCAGCCCGTTGTGCCTCGGGACGATGAACTTCGGGCCGTTGACCACCGAAGGGGACTCCCACGCGATCATGGACCGTGCGCTGGAGCACGGGATCAACTTCTTCGACACGGCCAACGTCTACGGCTGGCGCAAGGGCGAGGGCGTCACCGAACAGATCGTCGGCCGCTGGTTCGCCAGGGGCGAAGGCCGCCGCGACAAGGTCGTCATCGCCACCAAGGTCTACGGGGCAATGGGCGACTGGCCCAACCAGAGCAAGCTCTCGGCGGCCAGCATCATCCGCGAATGCGAGGCCTCCCTGCGGCGCCTCCAGACCGACCGCATCGACCTGTACCAGATGCACCACGTCGACCTCGACACTCCCTGGGAGGAGATCTGGCAGGCCATGGACGTGCTCGTCCAGCAGGGCAAGATCGTCTACGTCGGCTCCTCCAACTTCGCCGCCTGGAACATCGTCCAGGCCAACGAGATCGCCCGCTCCCGCAACTTCCTCGGCCTGGTCAGCGAGCAGTCGCTCTACAACCTGGTCGAGCGGACCGTCGAGCTGGAGCTGCTGCCGGCCTGCCGCGCCTACGGGGTCGGGGTGATCCCCTGGAGCCCCCTGTACGGCGGGCTGCTCGGCGGCATCCTGCGAAAGACCGAGGAGCAGGGCCGCAGCGCCAGCGGCCGCGCCGCCGACGCCCTGCCCAAGCTGCGCCCGCAGGTGCAGGAGTACGAGAGCATCTGCGACGAGCTCGGCGAGCAACCCGCCAACGTCGCCCTGGCCTGGCTGCTGCACCAGCAGGGCGTCACCGCCCCGATCATCGGCCCTCGCACCATCGAGCACCTCGACGGCGCCATCCGGGCCACCCAGATCACCCTCGACGACAAGGCGCTCGGCCGCCTCGACCAGATCTGGCCCGGCCCCGGCGGCCCCGCCCCCAACGCCTACGCCTGGTAGCCGCGCGGCGCAATCACGGCAAACGTGCGTCGGCTACCTTGCCCTGGCCATTCGTTGTCAATGACCCACGAGGGATTCTTGCTCTGACCTGGGCAAAGGACACGACGATGCCCCGGCCCGTCCAGGCAGGCGAGGGGGTCGAGGGGGACACCTCCCCCTCGGTACCGGCCACATCGATCGCCGGAAGCATCGTGGTGCAGGTTGGCAGTCTGCCGCCCTGTCACGATGGAGCGCCCGGAGCGGAGTCCAGAGCAATCTCGCCATTTCTGCAGCTCACAGGCACAAGCCCAGGCTCCTCGCCCTGCCTCGACGCGCGCGCACGGCTGCCTCCCCGTGCCCGCTCGGCAAGGGAGGGGGTCGAGGGGGAGGCCCCTCCTCCCCCCGGATACAGGCCACATCCAACAGCCTGGAGCCGTCCGCCGAGCAAGTTGAAGGAGCGGGGTCAAGCGCGAATGTCCCGGATCCTGAGCGCGCTGGCCGAGGCCGCGAACCCATTCGTGCTTGAGGCCGCGACCGCGCCCGGCGTTGGATTCATTCTGGGGTGGGCTTAGGGACACCACGCGGAGGAGGTGGGTTCACCGATGCTTGGACGAGGGTGGTTCGCTTAGAAGCCACTGCTCCCACATGGCGAGAGCCCTATCACGGAACTGTTCATAACGCGTGTACGGCTCCCGCACGCCAAGGGCACACGCAGCGAGCCACCACAGCGGGCGAGCCAGGAGAAGACGAAGCGGCCTAGCAACGTGGGCGACTCGGGGTCGCCGCGCTCGCTTCACAACGGTGATCAGCCCAGTAGAGCCTAACCCAACGGCAAATCCTAGCAGACCGCCAATGTCTGTAGAGAGCCGCATACCAGGACCCCTCCTCGGGGTTCCTGATGTGCCACCATCAGTAGCTTTGCAGCCTCTGCCGCGGGCAACTTCTGTGACTCAGGTGCTGGATTCTAAAATACGCGATCACGGATCACGGATCACGGTCGGCGACACGCCGGGAAGCCAGGCGATTGTCTGCGTATGACCAGTTCGTAGCGCTCTCTCGTACGGCTCGCGGAGCAGGTAGTTGGGAAGGCAGACCGTCATACCTTCGATCCAGGTGACACCTTCGGGTGGAAAGCCGCGAAACCTCGGCGGGCCAGTGGGTTCGCCATGTAGATATCTTCGGTGCTTGGGACACCTGAGAACCCCGGTCTCACCTGAGAAATCCGCCGGAACTCGATCTTCCCAACGCGGATAGCCATGATCGAGCTGCCATCCTCCGTTCGATACGTGAAGCACCGCACCATCAGGCCGCCGAGGCGACAGGATCGCCGCAGTCCCGATCATGCGTCGGCACCTGCCGCCCTTGCCATAGCACCGGATCTCAACAGCGATGGGACGTCCGTCGCGACTGACTCGAAAAGGCACGCCACCCTCCTCACGAATGGTGCATTGTCACTTGTGAGTCTAGGTCGATCATATGTTCGCCTCAAGCGTCACGCTCCGGTCACCTTGAGATTCCTGAGGCCGACGGCGGCCTTGGCAGCTGGCGGGCGGCCCAGCTGGTGTCCTGGGTGGCGATGCGTCGGCGATGAGCCCAAGCGTCGGCTCAGTGGCCCAGAGGGGCCGGCCGAGGCGGTACATGGAGTTTGGTCCGATCCCCCCCGGCCGGCGCCGAGCACGGGCGCGCCAGCGCCCGCGCGCAGGCGTGCGAGCCGGGCGGCTTGATCGTGTAAAGAGACTCGTAACAACTCGATGGTTGGGCAGTCCATTGGTCCCACGACCGGTAGCGGGCATGCCTATGCCGGGGAATGCGGACGGGCGTAGTCGGCGCCTTGGAGGTCATCGGAGGGTGCCCGATCACCGGGGCTGCTGAGCTGGCTTGCCCAGTTTTCGGCGTTGTCGACGGGCCGGTAGCCGAACTTCTCCGCCGGAGCAAGATCCCACCACCGGCGTTCGTTGGCCGAAATGCCGTAGGCGACGACGAATCCGAGGTTCGGCGCTGTGACAGCGCAGTAGAACAGCTCAACGGCGTCTCGCGGGCTCAACCAAGTGCTCAGGTGACGAATGTCGGTCGGTTGCTCCGCGAACGTGCCGATCCGTAGACACGCAACCTCAAGGCCATACTTGTCGGCGTACAGCCGGCCGAGATTTTCGGCGAACACCTTGCCGAGCCCATAAAGGGTATCGGGCCGTGGAGGAGCATCGGGGCCGATGTGTTCGTCGGTCCGGTAGAAGCCAGTGACATGGGCGCTGCTGGCGAGAACCACGCGAGTGCAGCCCTGGCGGCGCGCCGCCTCGAAGACGTGGTAGGTGCCCGTCATGTTGATGTCGCGGATGCGCTCAAAAGTGTCTTCTTGGGGGATGCCGGCGAGATGGATGGTCGCGTCGACGTCCGTCATGGCGTCGGTGAGGGCCGGGAGATCGCGAACGTCGGCTGCGTAGAGTTCTTCGCCTTGCTGAGCATCGCCAAGCGGCGCTGTGTCGAGCAGCCGGAGGGCGCTGACGCGGCCACGGAACCCATTGCGCAAGGTCGAGCCGATCCTTCCGGCGGCTCCCGTGATCAGCACTCGTCGCATGCCGCCATGCTATGCCAGTGCAACCAGACGTTCGTCAAAGGCCGCTCGTTGTGAGCTGGGAAGCTCGCGCCGACCTTCTTGCAAACGCCAGCGCGCGAATCCATCGATGCCCCGGTCCAAGGCAAGCTGGGTCGCCTCGGTGAGGAGCCTGACTGCATCGTCAGCGTCTCCGTCATGCACTCGGGCGATCGCAAGGTCAACGAGCAACCCGAACCGTGGATGCGGCGCCTGGGTGACGTTGAGCGCATTCTCCAACAAGCTGGTCGCCGCGGGATCGCAGAGAATCAAGAGGGTCTTGCCTGCGTAGCCAGGGAAGCGAGTTTCGTCCCAGAAGCAGAACAGGCCGTCCTCGTCTCGTGCTGGGCGGTTCGGAAGAGTGCTTTCGGCTCGCGCGAGCGCAGCCCTGGCCTTGCGACCGTTGTTAAGCAAGGCTTCCTCTTCGGCGATCCTTGCGGCGAGCCAGCCTCGTAATGCCGGAGCAGTGTCATCCGCCTTGCGATTTGCTGCATGGAGCAGATTCAGGGCGAGTACGGAAGTTGGGTCTCCGTCGAAATGTGGAATGTCGAGGGACGAGTAGAGCGAGCTGGTTGCCGCGAGGATTTGCGCCAGGAGCAGGTTGTCCCCTGCTGTACGGGCGTGATCCCGGCCGAGGGCCAGCTGCGCATGCGCGGTCACAAGGTCCCCATGTCCGCGAAAGACGACCCAACCCGCAATGGCTGCGGTCGTCGCGGTTACCCGGGCCAGGCGAGGCTGGAGATCCTGGCGTGCGTTGGTGGGGTCGAGGCAGAGAAGGTATCGGAGATGCGCGCGTATCGGCCCAATGATGGTGTGCGGCCGGGCGTAGTGGTGGCGATGGGCAAGGTCGACAGTCAACGATTCCAGGTCATGGAGTAGTGCGGCATCGATCGTGCTCGGGGCGTTGAGGTGGTCTGGGTCGAGAAGAACTGTGGCGGCGAGCGCGAGCACAGCCTTGTTGAATTCCGCGCGTCGCACGGGCTCGCTCCTAATCGGTGTGGAGGGGCGAGCCGTTGGGAGCAGTGCCAGTAGCTCGCCGTTGAAATCGAGGTTCGCGTCTATCCTCTCGGCGCATTCCCGAGAGATGCCTGTTGCCTTGCCGAGTTCGATTAGGTTGAGATGCGATCGGGAAATGCCGATCACTCGACTCGCTTCATCGAGTGTCAGCTCGAACGCTTGTCGTCGCTCGCGGACTGCCTTTCCGAGAATAGTCCGCCATTCGCTCATGTCCGACATCCCCTATCCCGCGCAACATCTGTTGCTATCTCGACAACATCAATCCGGCCAAGGTCTCCTACTTGTCCAGCATGGACAGAGTACGTCGAAACGTAGCAGACGGAGGGCGGATGGTCGCCCACAACTGGGGCATGGAGGCGAAACCAACCGACAGCATCGGCGTTTCCCGGCCTGGTGGTCGGGTGCGGGTCGTTGGTGTGGGTGGGTGAGCGTGATGGCGACGTGGACGAGGGAGTTGGAGGAGATGGTGGGATCTCGCCGGTTGGAGACGGCGCTTGACCTTGCGTCCTGCGGGCTGCCGGTGCTGCCGATGCATCACCCGAGGGCGATGCTGGGTCGGGGCATGGTTGGCTGCTCGTGCGATCAGCTCGGCTGCCACGCGCCGGGCAGGCATGCGATCGGCGGCCTGGGCGTCGGTGACGCGACGACCGATCCGGAGCGCGTTCGGGGTTGGTGGAAGCGCTGGCCACTGGCCAATGTCGGCACGGTGGCCGGGGTCGCGGTTGAGGTGGTGAACCTCACCTATCCGGATCTGGCGGCTGAGCTGGCCGGGTGGCTGCGCGCGCACGGTGCGGGGGACGGACCGGTTGTCGAGCTACCCAGCGGCCAGTTGCTGTTCCTCGGTACTGCGTTGCCCGCCAGTGTGCGGGGGCCGTGGCTCAAGCGTTTTGAGGGCGGCTGGGCGGAGCGCGCCGCACATGGAGTGTTGGTGCCACTGCCGCCCAGCCGGCTTGCGGGGCTCAGCTCTGGCGAGTTGGTGTGGCGGACCGGTCCGCACGTGGCGTTGCCCGATGGGGCGAAGCTGGTGGCCGCCGTGATGGCCTTGCCCGCGCCGGAGCAGCTTGGCGCTTGGGCCGCCACGCAGGGGGTGGTGGTCGGTAGGCGATGACCCGGGTGCGGATGGCCGGTTGTGGGGGGCGGGGAACGTGATGGTGAAGTGTCGAAGAGCAGGCGCACTGCGACGTTTGATCATGTCGGTGCTGGCGGTCGGATAACGCCGTTGGAAAGCGCGATGCGGTATGCGCTGCGTGGGGTCCGGGTGGTGCCGTTGCACTTCCCGGTCGGCCCGCCCAGCCTCATCGATGGCGGAGGAGACTCGGGGCGGTTGGTGTGCTCGTGCCTGGAGCTGGACTGCCAGGCGCCGGGATTGCATCCGCTTGAGCCGCTGGAGATCGACAACGCCACGTGTGATCCCGTCCAGTTGGCACGCTGGTTCGCGCAGGTGCCGAGGGCGAACGTGGCCGCGGTGGTCGGGGCCGGGCTGGAGGTCGTGGAGTTGCACTACGCCGCTCCGCCCGCGCAGCTTGCCGCCTGGCTGTCTGCCCAGGGAGTCCGGCTCGGCCCGGTGATCGTCGCCGGACGAGGCTGCCTCGACCTGATCGTCTTCTCCGAGGCCGGCCCGCCCGCCGAGGTCGAGCAGCTGGACTTGTGGCGCTCCGGCGGGTCCCTGTTCCGGCCGGGGCCAGGTGAGCTGGTGGTGCTGCCGCCCAGCCGGTTCATCGACGGGTCGTACGCGAGCTGGCTGGTGCCGTGGGAGCAGGCGGGGATGCCGCCCGACCGTGACCAGGTGCTCGCCACCGTGGCGGGCGTCCCGGCTCCGGATCGGCTGGCGGCCTGGGACGTGACCCGCCAAGACGGCCAAGGCGTGCGCGCCTGCGGCCAGTAGACGGATCGGAAGTGGGCCACGGGGTCGGGCAGGCTCGAGGTTGCCCCATTCGGTTGATCCGGTGGCCTGCTGCCCGGGGCCGAGTGGTGGCAACCTCCTCGGCCCCGGGCTCTCGAACAGATCTCTAGGGCGTGGAATGGCGGTGGTGTGAGCGTGGTGTGGCCATCGAAAGGCCAGCGGGTCGCGGGAGTGTTGGGCGCCAAGATCCGCGCGGCGCGGATTGCCGCTGGGCTGTCACAGAAGGAGCTGGCGGAAGAGCTTGGGGTCACCCAGGCAGCCGTCAGCCAATGGGAACGGGGCCTTGTCGAACCTGGGATCGGCCATTTCCTCCACATGGTGGGGCTGCTTGGCCTCTCCCTGCTGGAGTTGGAGGACAAGCCAGCGGACCACAACGCCGACGCCGCCGGGCTCGACGGTCAAGACCGTCAAGACGGGACGCAGGCAAAGCGGGTCGCGCGGCGGGTGCAGCCCCAGCGGAGGTCTGCTGATCGCCCGGTCGCCGGCCGAGCCGATGAACGTGGAAGCGGCAGTGGCGAGCGGCCGGTGTGGCGGCGCTGATGCTGCTGCCGGTTCGCAGGGCCGACAGACTGTCGGCCAGGTTGGGGCCAGCGATCCGGCGGTCGCGAAGGCAGGCCGGCCTGTCGCAGTGCGAACTGGCGGATCTGTTGAGCGTGGGTCAGTCGTCGGTGAGCAAGTGGGAACGTGGCACCACCGACCCGTCCGTTGGGCTTTTCCTCCAGATGGTGAGGCTGTTCGGCCCATCGCTGCTGGCGATGGTCTTCCAGGCTGCCGGCTACGGTGACGGCGCGAGCGGTGAGCGCGAAGGGGATTGCCGTCGCGGCGACGCGGCCGGGGAGGGCGGTGAGGAGCTTGCCGCGCTTGTCGCCAAGGGGCTCACCGATGCGCAGATCGCCGAACGCTATCGCGTGCGCGTCAAGACCGTGGTGCGCTGGCGCAGAACCTATCAGATTCGCCGGCAGACCCCACCGTAGTAGCAGCCCTGACGATCCCGAGCCGGCGGCTCGGATCGTGGATGACTTCGCCTACATGGTGGAATCGTTTGCCAGTCCAGTCGGGTATATCGACGTCTTCCGCGAAGCCCAGGTGGTGGGAGGATTCGATCAGCTCAATGATCGGGCCGAGGAGGTGGAGGTCGCCGGGCTCCGGATCTTCATCGCCGACCTCGACGACATCATCGCCTCGAAGGAAGCGGCGGATCGGCCGAAGGACAGGGCGCAGCTCCCGTTGCTGTATGCGCTCCGGGAAGAGCGGGGTCGGTGAACCGGCCCGTCAGCTCGCCTCCTCGGCGAGCAGGGCGTCGACGAAGGCTTCGGGATCGAAGGGGGCGAGGTCGTGGGCGGCCTCGCCGAGGCCGACGAGCTTAACGGGGATGCCGAGGTCGCGCTGAACGGCGATCACGATCCCGCCCTTGGCGGTGCCGTCCAGCTTGGTCAGGACCAGGCCAGTGACCCCGACGGCGTCGGTGAACTGGCGGGCCTGAGCGAGCCCGTTCTGGCCGGTGGTGGCGTCCAGGACCAGGAGCACCTCGCGGATGTTGCCGTTCTCGCGCTCCAGCACCCGCCGCAGCTTGCGCAGCTCCTCCATCAGGTTGGTCTTGGTGTGGAGCCGACCGGCGGTGTCGACCAGCAGCACGTCGGCGCCCCTCGCCCTGGCCGACGCGAGCCCGTCGAAGGCCACCGCCGCGGGGTCGGCGCCCGCCTGGTGGCGGATCACCGGGGCGTCGACGCGCTCGCCCCAGATGACGAGCTGCTCGGTCGCGGCCGCTCGGAAGGTGTCGGCCGCGGCCAGCACGACCTGCTTGCCCTCCTCGGCGAGCGCCAGGGCGAGCTTGCCGACCGTGGTGGTCTTGCCGGTCCCGTTGACGCCGACGACCAGCACGATCCCGGGCCGCCGGTCCTCTTCGATCAGGTCGAGGGAGAGCGTGCGGTCGCTGCTGCCGACCTCGGCGAGCAGCGCCTCCCGCAGCAGCTCGCGAAGCTCGGCCCCGGCCGCGCGGCTGGCGCGGGCCCGCTCGCGCAGGCGCTCGATCAGCTCCGTGGTGGTGGCCACGCCGACGTCGGCTGACAGCAGCGCCTCCTCAAGCTCCTCCCAGGCCTCCTCGTCGCCGGCGCCCCTGGTGAGCAGGCCGGACAGGCCCTGGGCAATGGCGGCGCGAGAGCGGCCGAGCCGCTCGCGGAAGCGGCGGCGGGGAGCGATGACCTCTTCGGTGGCGGTGGTGACGCCCGGCGGCTCCCCAGGGTGCACGTCCTCCTGATCGTCCAGCGGCCGTGCCGGCCCCGGTGGGGCGGGCTCCTCCCCGACCCCGGGCTCGCGGTCGAGCACGGTCTGGCCCGCGTCGTCGGCCGCATGGCGCTGGCGTCGCCCGGCCAGCAGCGGGATGATCGCGATCGCCGCGATGACCAGCACCGCGACGGCGATGATCAGAACTTCCAGTCCCACCTACTTCACCTCCACCGGAGACGGGCGGTCTCCGGCTGCTGCATCTTCGTGGCCGGCGCCCCCCAGAGTGCCACCTCCAGGCTCCCCGGTGGCCTTCCCGTTCAACTCGCCGTGGGATTTCCCGTTCAGCATGTCGGCCCGGTGCGCGCGGCCCGGCTTGCGGCCCTCGCGCAGCCGCTGGCTGACGACCTTGCTGACGCCGCTGCCCTGCATCGACACGCCGTAGAGCGCGTCGCCCGCCTCCATGGTGCGGCGCTGGTGCGAGACCACCAGGAGCTGCGCGTGCTCGCGGGCGTCCTCCAGCAGGTCCAGGAAGCGGTGCAGGTTGACGTCGTCGAGCGCGGCCTCGACCTCGTCGAGCACGTAGAAGGGGCTGGGGCGGGCCCTGAAGACGGCGAAGCAGAACGCCAGCGCGACCAGGCTCCGCTCGCCGCCGGACAGGAGCTGGAGGCGCTTGACCTTCTTGCCCGGCGGCCGCGCCTCGACCTCGACGCCGGTGTTCAGCATGTCCTCGGGCTCGGTGAGGACCAGGCGGCCCTCGCCGCCGGGGAACAGCAGGCGGAAGGTGCGGTCGAATTCCCGGGCGACGTCGCCGAACGCCTGGCCGAAGACCTCCCGGACGCGCTCGTCGACCGCCCGCACCACCTTGAGCAGGTCCCTGCGGCTCTCCTTGAGGTCCTGGAGCTGCCCCGAGAGGAAGCTGTAGCGCTCCTCCAGCGCCTTGAACTCCTCGAGGGCCAGCGGGTTCACGCGGCCGAGCAGCGCCAGGCGGCGGTCGAGCGCGGTGGCGATGCGGCGCAGCTCGGTGGTCTGCTGGCGGCGCGGGTCGGCCTGGTCGAGGCGGGCGAGCGCCGACTCGTCCGGCAGGTACTCCTTCAGCGCCTCGTCGGGGTCGACGGCGAACTCCTCCACCATCCGCTTGGACAGCTCCTCGACCTTGAGACGGGCTTCCACACAGGCGGAGTCGCTCTCGCGGGTGGCGGCGTGGTGCTCGTCGAGCGCGGCGGCCGCCTCGCGCCTGCGGGCGCTGGCCTCCGCCAGGCCGGAGCGCGCCGAGGCGAGCGCGCCGGCCAGGCGGTCGCGGGCCTCGACGGCGCCGGACAGCGAGCGCTCCAGCCTGGCCAGCGCGGCGCTGGCCAGGCGGGCCGTCTCGCCGGCGCGGTGCGCTCCATCCAGGCGCGCGGCCCGCACCCGGGCGCGGCGCTCGGCCGCCTCGGCGGCGGCCCTTGCCTGGTCGCGGAGGTCGTGGAGGCGCTCGGTCAGCATCCGGTGACGCTCGCTGGTGGCGGCGCCGGCCACCCGAGCGGCGACGGCGACCTGCTCGGCCTGGTCGGCGGCGGTCGCCAGCGGCTCGCGGGCCTCGGGATCGGGCAGCGGCACCCCGGCCTCGCCGCCGGTGCGCAGCGCGTGCAGCTCGTCCCGTGCGCTGGCGAGCTGGGCTGCGGCCTGCTCGCGGGAGGCGGCGACCTCGCCGCGGCGCCGGTCGACGGCGGCCGCCTCGCGCTCCAGGCCGCGATGCTCCTTGTCGACCGCGCGGTCCCGGTCGGCCGCCGCGCGGCTGGCGGCCTCGGCCTCCCGGTGGGCGCGGGCGGCGTCGGCGACCCGCGACTCCAGGTGCTCCAGCGCCTGCTCGGCCGCCTCCAGCTCGGCGCTGAGGGTCTCGGCGGCCTCCAGCGCCACCCGCTCGGCGCCGGCGGCCTCCTCGGCGGCGCGGCTGGCGGCCAGCCCGCTTGCCTGCGGCACCGTGCCGCCCTCGACCCGGCCGGCGGCGACCAGCTCGCCGGCCGTGGTGACCACGCGGTGGTCAGGGAACCTGGCGGCCAGGTCGCGGGCCTCGTCAAGGCTGGCGGCGAGCAGGACCCGGTCGAGCAGGGCCCTGGCCACCTCGCCGGCCGCGCCCGCGACGGTGACGCGCTCCAGCAGGCCGGCGTCGGGCGGGGAAGGCGCGTCCCGCCGCGCCGGGGCGCCGCTCCCCGATCCCTCCAAGGGGTGCAGCAGGATCGCGCGGCCGCCGGCGGCGTCGCGGAGCGTGCCGGCGGCCTCGCCCGCGGCCTCCCCGGAGGCCACCACGATCGCGTCCGCGTCGGCGCCGAGCGCGGCGGCCACGGCGGCCTCGTAGCCAGGCTCGACCGACAGCGCCTGCGTCAGCGGGCCGACCAGGCCAGCCAGGCCGGAGCCCTCCAGGGTGGCCAGCGCGTCCCCGCCGGCGGCGCGCGCGGTCGCCTCGAAGGCCTCCCTGCGCGCCTTGGCCGCGGCGCGCTCGCCCTCCAGCCGGCGCTCCTCGGCCCGCAACCGCTTGGTCTCGCCCGCCTGGCGGTCGTGCTCGCCGCGCGCGGAGGCCAGCGCCTCCGCCCTTGCCGCCTGCTCCCGCTCCAGCTCCGCGGCCTCGTCGCGGATGGCGTCGAGCTGGCGCGCCAGCTCCTCCTGGCGGCGTTCCAGGCCGCGCGCCTGGCCGTCGAGGCGGCCGGTCTCGGCCTGGAACTGCTCGATGGTCCGCTCCAGGCCGGCGACCTCCGCGGCCAGCCGGACCTCACGCTGGTGGGCCCTGGCGCGGTCGCGCTCGGCGCCGGCCACCGCCCGGTCGTGGGCTGCCAGCGCGTCGCGGGCCTGGGCGCGCTCGGCCTCGGCCGCGGCGGTGGCTTGCTTGGCCGCGGCCAGCTCGACGTCCACGGCGCCCAGCTCGGCCAGCACCTCGGCGGCCTCGCGCTCCAGGTCGGCGGGCGAGCGCCCGTCCTCCTCGTCGGCTAGCGGCTGGGCGAGGTGGCGGGCGCGCTCCTCGGCCAGCGCCATGGTGCCCCGCAGGCGCTCCCGCACGGTGTCGAGCTCGTGGGCGGTCTGGGTGGCGCGCGCCGCCATCGGCTCCTGGTCGTCCAGGATCGCCTGCAGGCGGGACTCCTCGGACTGGGCGGCTTCGTGGGCGGCCTCCAGCTCGGCCAGGCGCTGGTTGAAGCGTTCTTCTTCCGCCTCCAGCGCCCCGGCGCGCTGGCGGGCCGCGGACAGCTCGCGGGAGCGCAGCACCAGCCGGACCTCGCGCAGCTCGGCCTGCACCTCGGCGGCCTTGCGGGCGGCCTCCGCCTGCTGCTGGAGCGGCTTGAGCTGGCGGCGCAGCTCGCCGACCAGGTCGGACAGGCGGACCAGGTGCTGCTCCATGCCGGCCAGCTTGCGCAGCGCCTTCTCCTTGCGGCGCCGGTGCTTGTAGATGCCGGCAGCCTCCTCGATGGCGGCGCGGCGGTCCTCCGGCCGTCCCTGGAGGACGTCTTCGAGGCGGTTCTGGCCGACGATGGTGTGCAGCTCACGGCCGATGCCGCTGTCGGAGAGCAGCTCCTGCACGTCCAGCAGCCGGCACGGCGTGCCGTTGATCGAGTACTCGCTCTCGCCGGAGCGGTACAGCAGCCGGGCGATGGTGACCTCGGAGAAGTCGATCGGCAGCAGGTTGGCGCTGTTGTCGATGGTGAGGCTCACCTCAGCGCGACCCAGCGGCGGGCGGTTGGCGGTCCCGGCGAAGATCACGTCCTCCATCCGGCCGCTACGCAGGGACTTCGTGCCCTGCTCACCGAGCACCCAGGAGATGGCGTCGACCACGTTGGACTTGCCGGACCCGTTGGGCCCCACGATCACGGTGATCCCGGGCTCGAAGTCGAGGACGGTCTTGTCCGCGAACGACTTGAACCCGCGCAGGGTCAGCGACTTGAGGAACACGCGTCTGGCCGGGAACCTTTCGATCCGCAGGTCATCAGCCCGTACCGGTCATGATGCACCACTCCCGCGACATCGCGGGGCCCTTGGACGCTGGGGCCGCGACCGCTCGGGCGACGGCGAAGTCTAGCACGCACCCTGATCGACTCGGTGGAGGGACAGGAACTAATGAATCCTTACGACTCAAGACTGGAGAAACTTCGCAGGTTCTACCCGCTTGGTGGAAAAGAAAACGGGGCCCCCAAGAATTGAGGACCCCTGACAAACGAAAACCCTGGATCAGGCCAGGGCTGCTTCCTTTTTGGTCGAGGACTGGAGGTCCTCGACATCGCGAAGGGCGATCTCCTGCTCGGCTACCGCAAGAGCGCGCTCGAGCTCGCTAACACGCGCCTTGAGGGCGTTCAGCTCCCGCAGGATCAGGTACGCGGGCGGCTGCCCGACAAAGCCCATGAGCGCCTTCGACACCGGGAAGGTCCTCCCCTCAGCAACGACTTCGTCGTCCGTTGCAATCTCCACCCGCTCGGCCCACAGGCAACTCAAGGTTCATCCGAGGCCGAACGGAGAATTCCGACGGTTTCCTACTTCTGTTGGCTCTCTGGGTGAGGAAGGCCAAGGCGGTACTTGACGCTCGTCCCGTCCGTGGGATCGACGTCGACCGTGCCACGTACCGCATCAAGGCAGTTCCAGAGACGTGATTTCACAAGCGGACGATACCATGTTTTCGTTGGTACGCCAAGTAGCGTAGGGGCCGATCAGCCAGTGCAGCGGCCACCGATGCGCGGGTCAAAGATGGGCTAACGCCAGGAAAACCCGTCAAACTCACCGCTCGCCTCGAGCCGCTCGCTCGCCATGTCGTCGACCCTGGCCACGCGTGGTCCGCCGCGCAGGAAGTCCTCCAGCCGATCGAGCTGCTCGGGCGGTCCCTCCGCTTCGACATGAACCGAACCATCGGCACGATTTTCCACAAATCCCGTGAGCCCGAGACCCTTGGCCTCTGACAGCACGGCGTAGCGGAACCCGACCCCCTGGACCAGTCCCTGCACCGTCACGCGCAACCGCTCCTCCACCATGTCCCGGAGGCTACCAGACGGCCCAGGCCCGGCCGTGGTCCCGCGGCCCTGGGCGGGTGCCGGGCCACCCGGCCCAACGTCAGGCGTGGATGTCCACCGGGGAGCCGGGCGGAAGGAGGCTGGCCAGGGTGGAGATCGAGGGATTGGACAGGCGCACGCAGCCGTGGGAGACGGCCTGGCCCAGCTCGGAGCCGTTGCTGGTGCCGTGGAGGGCGATCTGGCCGTCGCCGGTGCCGAACTGATCGAACACCTCGGAGTACGCGGACAGGCCGAGCGCCCAGGCGCCGTACACCCTGGAGATCTGCGGCGGGCGCAACTGCACGGTCACGAAGAAGCGCCCGGTTGGCGTGGGCGTGTCCGGCTGGCCGATGGCGACCGGAAAGGTCCGGATCGCGTCGGTGCCCTTGTAGAGGGTCAGGCGGCGCGCCGACAGGTCGACCTCGGCGCTGTAGTTGCGGGCCGCGGCGCGGACCTGGTCGGCGCGCACCCAGCCGGTCGACTCGTTGGGACGCTTGGGCAGCAGCACCCGGTACCAGACCTGGCCGTCGACCCGGCGCGCCTCGCGCACCAGGAAGGGGGTCGGGGTGCCCCAGGGCAGCCTGGCCGGGAGCTGGTCGAGGCTCCGGCCGCCGCCGGGCTGGGAGCGGACGATGACCTCGCCGCGGGCAAGGGCGGCGTAGGCGGCCGCGCCGCCGAGGCTGACGGGGCCGTCGGCGGGCACGGGCGCCTCGGTGACCGCGGGAGCGGGGAGGGTCTGCGAGGGTGCGGCGCTCGACCCGTTGGCCGGTCCGCGCGAGCAGCTGGCCGCGGCCAGCGCGACCAGGCAGGCGAGGGCGGCCAGGGTCGTGCCCCATGACCTGGGGTGTGGCACCGCGTGGGAGTCGGGCATGTATCGGCGTCGCGCCTGGCCAGGGCCAGCGGCCTCGAAGCGGTAATGGCGCGCGCCGCGGATACGTGCCCGGCTTCCATAGGGGGAACGCGGGTTGTTCAACTCTGGCACCTCGGGCAAAAGTAGGTGCGGTCGTTCTCGTCGAGCTGCTCCACCACCAGCGGCGTCCGGCAGCGCCGGCATGGCTGCCCCTCACGCTGGTAGGCATTGAGCTGGTTCTGATATTCACCCTTATTGCCGTGTAAGTCGAGCCAGACGTTTTCGCCCACGGAGGTGCCGCGCTGCCGCACCGCGTCCTGGAGGACCTCCTGGATCGCCCGGTACAGGCGCCGGATCTCCTGCGGCGAGAGGGTGTTGACCTCGCGGTCCCAGCGCAGCCCGCTCGTCCACAGGATCTCGTCCGCGTAGATCGGCCCGATGCCCCCGATCAGGCCACCGCCGACCAGCAGCGGTCGCAGCCTGGCATGCTCGGTCAGCAGCCCGGCACCCAGCGACTGCCAGGTGAACGCGTCGGTGAGCGGATCGATCGCCGCGCGGTGCAGCTCCTGGAGCTCGCCCAGCTCCGGCGCGGCCGCCACGAACAGCTCGCCCTCGGGCGGCAGGTCGAGGACCCGCAGGCCTCCCCCGGTGGAGAAGGTGATCACCGCGTCGGTGCGCGGCTCCATGGACGCCGAGTTGCGCTCGCGCCGCAGCCGCCCGGTGGCGCTGAGCGCGACCACCAGCGCGTCGCCCGATTCGAGCTCGATGACCAGGTGGGCGCCCTGCCGCTCGACCGCCGCCACCCGCTCGCTGAGCAGCGGCTTTGCGAACTCCTTGCGGTTGCGGTGGCGCCGGACCGTGCGGGCGGCCTTGACCTCCACGTCGGTGATCTTGCGACCGACGATCTCGTGTTCCAGATCGTTGCGGAGCGTCTCGACCTCGGGCAGTTCGGGCACAGCCCTCCTCCCAGGCACTCGCCATGCCGGCGGGCGTGCAGTGTAAGTCAAGGTCCCCGCCAGTGCACGCATCTCGGCCCAGCCGGCAATCCCCGCAAACCTGTGCTTATCGGAGAAACTTGCTCCTGCGGCGGTCGGCGAGGACGCGGCCGGCGGTCTGGCAGGTCGGGCAGTACGAGGTCTCGCGCTGGCCCATCCAGACCGAGCGGATGGTGTCCCCGCAGACGAAGCACGGCTCGCCGGCGCGGCCGTGCACGGCGAACAGCCGTTCGGCCGCTTTCGGGATCTGGATCGCCCCGCCCACCTGCTCGGCCATCGTCCCGCGAGCCTCGGTGAGCACCGCCACCAGGGCCGCATGCAGGCGCGCGACCTCGTCCTCGTCGAGCCGCTCCGGCCGCGCGAACGGCGACATCCGCGCCCGGTGCAGCACCTCGTCGCTCCAGGCGTTGCCCACGCCCGACATCCCGCGCTGGTCGGTCAGCATGCCCTTGAGGGTGTGGCCGCCCGCGGCCAGGATCTCGGCCAGGCGCTCGACCGTGAAATCCGGGTCCAGCGGCTCCGGGCCGAGCGAGGCCAGCCCCGGCACCTGGTCGAGCGACCGGACCAGCCAGACCGCGGCGCGGCGCTGGGTGCCGCCCTCGGTCATCGACAGGACCTGGCCGTCCTCCAGCTCGATGGTGAGCACGGCGATCTTGCGGGACGCCGCCTTGGGCCCGAGCGACAGCCGTCCACCGAGCGACAGGTGCATGACCAGGTAGAGCCG
>WNGN01000336.1_pt1 | contig 28026 bp, 25 predicted proteins | sample 5400561 | NCBI WGS metagenome assembly WNGN01 (sample SAMN13153379, study PRJNA577476) | soil metagenome | isolation source: 115 cm soil or saprolite under Garry oak tree replicate 2 | place: USA:California | collected 2016-06-15 | reverse complement strand
CCAAAGCGAACGTCGCGGAATTTGAGATCGTCGTAGCTGATCCTGCCGCTGCGCGTGAGTAACTGGAATGCGAACTGCAGCGGGTCAAGGCCGAGGTAGCGTTTGATAGCCTCGAAGTAAGCCTGGCTTTCCGCTGCTGCTTTCTGGAAGACTTCAACGACGGGTTTGCGCTCTAACTCATAGGAATTGAGGGCAGTTTCGAGATCCTGGTGCTGCTCAAGCGAGCTGGCAAGAGCAATAGCATCCTCCATCGCCAGTTTTGTGCCTGAGCCGATAGAGAAATGTGCAGTGTGTGCACAGTCACCGAGCAGCACCATATTCTTATGATGCCAGAGCCGGGTCTTCAGGGTAGGGAAATTGATCCATTTTGAGTTATTCGATAAGAGCGATGCGCCATCCAGGTTTTCGGAGAGAAGGTGCTGGCAGTAAGCGAGGCTTTCCGCCTCGCTGGCCTTATCGAGACCGGCATTGAGCCAGGATGCCTCGTCACATTCGAGCAGAAAGGTGCTGGCAGTGCCGCTAAAAGGGTAAGCATGTACTTGAAACAGGCCGTGCTTGTTCTCGCGAAAGATAAATGTGAAGGCATCAAGCACTTTATCCGCGCCCAGCCAGATGTATTTGGCTTTGCCAGGCTCTATGGCTGGCCTAAAAAAGTGCGCATATGTCCTGCGCGCTACGCTGTTAATGCCATCGGCGGCGATCAGCAAGTCATAGGCGGGAAGCTCCGCGAGGTCGTTCACCTCGCGACTAAATTGCAAGCTGATGCCTAGTTCCAGGCAGCGCTTTTGCAAAATGTTGAGCAGAGCTCTGCGCGAGATGCCGGCGATCACATGGCCACCGCAATGCAGCTTCGCGCCGCGAAAATAGACATCGATAGTATCCCAGATCACGAACTGGTTGGCAATCTGCTCATAGGATTTGTAGTCCGCTCTCTGGAATGAAGCCAGCGTGCGATCAGAAAAAACGACTCCCCAGCCGTAGGTAACGCCGGCAGCATTGCGCTCAATGATAGTAATGTCGTGCGCGGGATTGGCTTTTTTAATGAGCAGGCCGCTGTAGAGACCGGCCGGGCCACCGCCGAGGATAATGATTTTCATCGCGCGCTCCTGCCAAGGGAAATGAGGATTTCAGCGAGTTGCTCAAGCTGGTAAATAGCGGGCAGTGCCGGGAAAAGGACTAATTCATCGCACCCGGCTTCTTCGTAGCCGCGCAGGAACTGAGCTATGGCTTGTGGATTGGTAAGCAGCCCGGCGGCGATCTTTTCAGCGAAAGGTCCGGTGAAGGCGTAGTAGGTCTTCATATAGCGGCGGCCTGCCTCAAGAGTAGCATCATCGCCGAGCGCGAAGTAGGCCTGGGCCCACAGTTGCGGTTGACCTGGACGCCCGGCATCAAGCCAGGCGGCGCGGGCTTTGTCAGCGGCGCGGGCGAATGTCCTGGGGGGTCCGCCCCCATGTATATAGCCATCTGCGTAACGAGCCACGCGCGCGTATCCATGGTCGCTCAGTCCGCCAACCAGTAAAGCAGGGCCAGCAGGACGAACTGTTTGTGGACCTACCATCTCCACTTCCCATAGAGAGCGCAGGGTGGAGAGCTGTTCCGAAAGTCGCTTCCCCCGGGTCCGGTAATCTATACCGGCGGCATCATAGTCCTCCTTGCGAGCGCCAATAGCCAGGCCCAGCACCAGTCTACCACCAGAGAGCGCATCAATGGTCGCTGCCATTTTCGCCAACAATGCATCAGCATGGAGAGGCCCGATGACGATGGCGGTCACTAATTTGACGTGAGAAGTGACGGCGGCTGCAGTCGCCAAGGTTGTCAATGGCTCGTAGCTATCGTAGACGAGCCGGTCGATCACTCCAAGGCTCGAAAAAGGACCTTTGTCTGCTTTATGCGCCCATTCTATGATGAGACGACTACTTGTGCCAGGGATGCCGGTTGGCAGCCCGACTCCGACCCGCATACGCGCAATCCCCCTGTTTGCTTGAGACTTGCTTAAAGAATACCACCCTTCCATTAAGAGCGCTTGCTAAAAGTATCTCACAAAGTGCATACCGTCTCAAAGTGACTGGGTAGCGATGCTGGCTCATCTGAGGCAAAGTCGAGCGGAAATGCACGAGAAGGACGAGAACGGTCAAGAGATTTGATCTGGCTTGCGTGCCCGAAGATAGGCGCGCTGCGTCGCTACCTCAAAGCCCTCGTAGGGGTCTCGTTCGATGCTCTCCTCGATCTCGAAGCCTATTGCTCTGAGATGATCCTCTATCCGCGCGCGCGGATAGAACCAGAAATCGAGGGAGACCTGATGCTCCCATAACGTGTCGAGATGGCGTACCTCGTCTCCCACATGAAAGGCCAGCAGCGCCTCTCCGCTTGGTCGCAGCACACGCCAGAACTCGCCTAGCACGGCGGCTAGCTCTGTTGGCGGAATGTGGATGATCGAGTAGAAAGCCGCAATGCCACTCCAGCTTCTGTCGGCCACATCCAGAGCCGCCATGTTCCCGACACGAAACTCAATGCCAGCATTGAGTTGCCGCGCCCGCTCAATCATGCGTGGCGAAAGATCCATACCCAGCACGTGCGCGCCCTGCTCGGACAGATAGCGAGCAACATGTCCCGGCCCGCAGCCCAAATCGCAGATGGGGCCAGGGGTTCCTACCGCTGCGGCGAAACGCGTGAGCCAGTCACGGTCCAATGGCTTGTGTTCTAGCTCGTGGTAGATGCGTGCGATATATTCGTCCGCGAGTGCATCGTAGCCAGAACTGATCTGCTGAAAATACTCGTTCATCCATCGTCTCCTGAATGCCGAAACACTTTTCTACATTTTGTTCGGGTGTGGTTCTCGCAGCAGCTTTCTTGTGCTCAAGTGCCTCTTAGCCCGCGTTCTCTCTCCGTTGTTCCCGACTCTCCGCTCACAGTTACTCATCTGCTCGTTTTTGTGTCAAATCGACCTTGACACAGCAGTCACAGCCGGGTCGCAGTCACGTGCTGATAGCTCTCCGGGTGCTGGCGGAAGTAGTCAGCGAATGCCTGGGGAACATGACCGGTGAGCGCCTGAACTGTGTGGCTGACGACAGACATCTCACCTGTGGCGATGGCGACGTAGGTGCTCACCCAGGCCTCAAGCTCCCAGTCTGTAGGATTGAACCTGGCTCGCGACGCTCTGGCTTCCTCGAGGGTTTCAGGCTGGTAGAAAGCAGGGAGACCCGTGGCAAGCGAGAACTGTTCGGCGGCCTCAGCAAGCGTGAATGCCTGAGCCCCGGTGATGTCATAGCTGGCCCCATCGTGCCCACTGGTAGTCAGGACGGCGACGGTTACATCAGCCAGGTCATCGCGTGAGACCCAGGAGATGGTGCCGTTGCCAGCAGGCCCCTTGATGACGCCCTCGGGGGAGAACCAACGAGGCGCCCTATCGAGGTAGAAGGTCGGGCGCAGGAACGTATAGCGTCTCCCGCTTGCGCGGATATGCTGCTCTGTGAGGTAGTGCTCGCGGGCATGCGTGAAGGTCGCCTGTGGGGCGGCTGCCAGGAAGGAGGTGTAGACGATGCGTTCGACTCCGGCAGCGACCGCAGCATCGATGGCACTGTAGTGTTGTTCCAGGCGACCTGGCCCCCAGCCCGACACCAGGAACAGTATCTGGATGCCGTCCAGGGCTGCCCTCATGGATAGACCATCTTCATAGGATGCCTGGACGATCTGAGTGCCAGGAAGCTGTGGGGCACGTGCGAGATCCCTAACGAGCAGGAGCTGGGGTTGACCCTGGGCTGCGAGTCGGGCTGCCACTCTGCCTCCGAGTTGCCCAGTGGAGCCGGTCACCCCTATGAGAGGGACGGAAGTAGTCATAAGATGTTCCTTTCTTGAAAACAATTCCGCTGTCTTGTACTCCTTTGGACAGGAAAAGTATCAATTACATATGATATACTGACTCTACCATAAATCTGCAAAAAAGAGACGTTGAACATATGGATAAGGCGATCCACTGGCGAACTCCTCTCTTTATCTGGCTACGGGCCTTAATCTACATGGTTATCGTAGCTACAGGCTGGCTCGTTGTGCTCCCAGAACTCTTGTTATTCTTTGAGCGGCGATCTTTCAAGGTGCAATTCCGATCCAGGCCCTTCGTGCTGCTCGGAGCCGTCAGCTTCCTTGCTGGCTCTTTCCTTGGAATAGCAGCGGGAGGATACTTGATACAGAAGGGGCACGGAACCCCCTTGCCGCTCGATCCTCCGCAGGAGCTGGTGACCACAGGTCCCTACCGCTGGGTCCGTAATCCGCAGGCGATTGCCATGACCCTGGCTGTCCTTGGTGAAATTATGGCGCTGAAATCGCGCAGAGTATGGCTGCTCCTGCCGTTGACCCTCATCTATCTAGAGGTCCTAGTCAAGCCCTGGGAGGAGCGCCAGTTACTTGCCGCTCACGGTGGGCGCTACCTGGCCTACAAAAAAGCAGTTCCTAAATGGTTCCCCAAACCAGCAAAGAACGCTGAATGGCAAACTTTGCTGGTTTGGGGAGCCAGAAGCAAATAGGAGTTTGAAAACAGGTTTGTAAGAGACACGGAGGCAAATGGAATGGCAGAAGAATTTGAGTATATCTCGCATGCCCGTCTCGTTTATCGTGAAGGGTACCGGTACGCCTACCTGGGCGAGGTAGTGGAGCCCGTCATCTATGGCATGCAGGGGGGACTGCGCCAGTACTATGGAGCGAAAGAGGGTCCGCCGGTTGCTTCGACCCTCGATCATATTGTCGCGGCGGTGGCTGGCTGAATGTACGGCACGCTTGCCGGTGCCCTGTCAGGGCGCAAGATTCGCTATGACCGCCAGACCTATACCGCCACTGTCGATGGGCGCATCGCCGGTGCCGGAAAGACCATCCGCATCCACTCTATCGCTGTTCACTACGATATTACTATACCGGCCGAGACTCGCGAGGCCGCTATCCGCGCAATTCGAGTTCATCCCCAGGGCTGCCCTGCCCACGCAAGCGTCAAGGATGCCATTACGGTGACCTGGGATGCAACCGTGCATGCCGGGGACGAGGTAATCACGCTCAGCAGCAGCGACGAGACCGCTGAGACCGAGTAGTGATTTTTGATGACCTTTGCGAATGGAAAGCTGGCGAACTACAAGAGACTTTATATAGTCGAATTCATTGACGTGCTGCCAAGGGGGCTATCGGGGAAGGTCCTGCGGCGGGTGCTCAGGGACCGGGAGCAGACCCGGCAATACTGAGCATTTGACAAGCCAACTGGCACGGCTTAAGATAGTATGCGTAGTGGTGCTACGGATGGCGAAGCGCCAATGCATTGCTGTGTGCTATTGCCCGGGCTCTGCCCCCGAAGATGGGTGCGCTACATCGAGCCCCCTACATTGTTACGTTCAGATATTTCATCGATGCCGAGAGAGGAGCGAACCATGCCTGATAACGTTCACACCAAGTATCTTTTGAGTGAAGACGAAATGCCGCGGGCCTGGTACAACATTGCAGCAGATCTGCCCAGGCCACCAGACCCTGTCCTGCATCCAGGCACCAAACAACCTGTAGGCCCTGCCGACCTAGCGCCGCTGTTTCCTATGGCGTTAATCCTACAGGAAGTGAGCACCGAACGCTACATTGAGATTCCTGAGCCGGTGCGCCAGGTTTATTTACTGTGGCGCCCCAGCCCACTCTTCCGGGCGCGCCGGTTAGAAAAGGCGCTGGATACTCCGGCCCGTATTTACTACAAGTACGAGGGTGTCAGCCCGGTGGGCAGCCACAAGCCGAATACTGCCGTACCCCAGGTGTACTACAACAAGCAGGAAGGCGTCAAGAAGCTCTCGACCGAGACGGGCGCGGGTCAGTGGGGTTCGGCGCTGGCGATGGCGGGTGCGTTCTTCGATATGGATATCGAGATCTTCATGGTCAAGGTCAGCTACCAGCAGAAGCCTTATCGGCGCAACCTGATGGAGACCTATGGCGCGACTGTGCATGCCAGCCCGACCGATCTTACAGATGCCGGGCGCAGTATTCTGGCAAAGGACCCGGAGAGCCCGGGCAGCCTGGGTATTGCTATCAGTGAAGCGGTAGAAGTCGCTGCCAAGAGCGGCGGCACAATCAAGTACTCGCTGGGCAGCGTTCTGAATCACGTTTTGATGCACCAGACGGTTGTTGGCCAGGAGGCGCTGCTGCAGATGGAGAAAGCCGGAGACTACCCGGATATCGTCATCGGCTGCGTCGGAGGCGGCAGCAATTACGCAGGTCTAGCCTTCCCCTTCATCGGCGAGGCGCGCAGAAAAGGGCTGAAGACGCGCTTCCTGGCGGCGGAACCGATGGCCTGTCCCAGCATAACCAGGGGCCTGTATGCCTATGACTTTGGCGATACCGTTGGTATGACGCCGCTAGTCAAGATGCATACCCTCGGCCACGATTTCATTCCGCCGGGTATCCACGCCGGTGGTCTGCGCTATCATGGTATGTCCCCCCTGGTATCCCTGCTGCATGAAGAAGGTATCATCGATGCCGAGGCCTATCACCAGAACGCGGTCTTCCAGGCAGCGGTACAGTTCGCGCGCAGCGAAGGCATCGTGCCTGCACCGGAAGCTGGACATGCCGTCCGGGCCGCAATCGACGAGGCTCTGAAGGCCAAAGAGTCTGGGGAAGAGCGCGTCATTCTCTTCAACCTGTCCGGCCACGGCCACTTTGACATGGCTGCCTACGACGCCTACTTCTCCGGCAGGCTGCAAGATTACGAGTACCCAGCCGAGGCGGTTGCTGCTGCGCAGCAGAGGATGCCAGCGGTTCCTTAGAAGGAAATCACCGCCTGCTTCATCAATCCGAGCCATTCATTCCCTGGCATCAAGCGGGGGATGAATGGCTCTTTTGCCCAGGTGGGACTCAGGGGGTAATGGCGATCACACGCAGTGGGCTGCCCGAGCCGCCAACGATCTTGAGCGGCGCAGCGATGATTACAGCGCCAGTGGGAGGCAGCAGTTCCAGATTCACCAGGCTGGTGATGCCAAATTTGCCCGCGCCGTGCATAATGGTGTGGTTCGGGAAGGGTGGGGTGAAGGTGCCTGCCTGGCCAGCATCGGTTCCGACGGTTTCTACACCGACGCCCAGGACGTTGCGTTCCTTTGCCAGGAATTCTGAGCATGTCTGGTGAAAGCCTGGCGAGTGCGCACCGTCAGCGGCGACGTTCAGGAATTCCTCGCGACCAGTGCGCGAACTCCAGCCGGTACGCAGCAATACCCACGCGCCAGCCGGGATGCGACCATGTTCGGCTTCCCATGCTTGCACACGCTCAATAGAGAGTAGGAAATCCGGATTTTGCTGTACATTGGCAGTCACATCGATTACGCAGGCTGGGCCGATGAATTTGCGCGGTGGGATGGTATCGGTGGCATTGTCAGGTAAGTCCTTGCCGGTGACCCAGTGGATCGGCGCGTCGAAATGGGTGCCGGTATGCTCCCCCATATTGATGATATTCCAATACCAGGCAGGACCCTTGCTGTCATAGCGCGAAATCTCGGTGAGTGTCACCCCTGGTGAAGGTGCAAATATGGGCGGCAGGTCAATCACTACCGTGTCGGGTCCCAGGGGTGTTGTCAGGTCGACGACTTTCAATGTGCCAGAGTTTAGTTCGTCAAGTAACTGCGATAAAACGTTGGAACTCATGCTTTCCCCTTTCTTTTCTTACCCGCGAATCAGCGTGTTTTTATAGCGATGAGTAATCCCGTGGACCAGTTGAGTTTCGTGATGCGTAAATCTTGCCTTTGCTCGAGTGCTCTAATAAGATTGACTACTCTTGCAGCATGCTGTTCTTCCCACGAAGGAAGAGGCAGCAGGTCATCCACCATGTAGATGCCGCCAACCTTGAGCGATTCTAGCGTCTCATCAAGATACGCGAACTTGCCGGGCTGCATATCTGCGAAGATGAGATCAAAGGTTATTCCCGACTCACGTATAGACGCGATGTATTTGATACCGTCCACTGTCAAGAAATGCACTCGTGCGTCCAACTTGAGCAATCGCCTGGCAGCCGCGCTAGTATGCTCATTGCGATCCACTGTGATCAACTGGGATTGAGCGTCCATGCCATCGAGTATCCAGGCAGTGCCCAGGCCGGTCCCAGTGCCCAGTTCGAGAAATGTGCCTGCCGGTTTGGTGGCGGCCAGAGCCCTCAACAGCGACCCGGTGAGCAGGTCGGACCCCATGGTAAAGCCGATAGATGCTGTTGCCTCTTGGATATCCTTCAGGACGGACGGGGGATTGAGATCATTGGCGTCAAGCATTTCAGGGATGGTCACCGCACCGATCCTTTCTGCAGCGCTTCCAGGCAGCGCTTGAACTGGAAGCGATTCTCCAGTAAGGGCAGATCCATGTGAAATGACTTTGGCCCAATCGCCTCGACTTTTGAAATGATGGTTGTCAGCGTATTACTCGCCAGCGCCTCCGCCACAGCGGCCTTCAGGTTTTCGGGCGTATTCGTTTCCGCTACGCGCGGCACACCTGAGGCCCTGGCGATACCGGCGAGGTTCGTGCCAGTGGCAGTCGCCGTTGGGAAACCTCCCACCGAGAGCAGGCTTTCGTTATCAAAAACGATGTGCAACAAGTTGCCCGGTTTGTAACGAGCCATGGTGCTCAATGTGCCCAGGTTCATGAGTAGTGAGCCGTCTCCATCGATGACGATGACTTTGTGTCCGGGCATCGAGAGTGCAATGCCCAGGCCCATCGACGAGGCAAGGCCCATAGCGTGTTCGAGATAGAAGAAGTTATGGCGGTGTCCGAGCATATAGAGCTCGGCGGCGACTGCACCCATGATGGTGACGACGATGCGGTGTTCCAGTTCAGGATAGATAGCTTGCAAAGCGTCGGCGCGTAACATAGTCAGTCCTCCCACATCAATTCGCGTGACAACAGAACGGCAACCGGGTGCAGCGAGGCGTTTGCCAGAGTCTGCGCGTCTTTGAGCCGCTGGTAGACATCCCCACTATTGGTCAGGTGCCAGATGGGAATGTTCAAAGCGTGCAGGATGGGTTCGGTGACCATACCGCCCTGTGTCTGCCAGGGGTCTTTTTCACCCATGTGCCCTCGGTAGCTGATCAGCATCAGTAAGGGAATCTTGTAGAGTAATGCCAGCGAAACAATGGGGTTAATGGCTGCCAGGAAGCCGTGGTTTTGCATCAACAGGGCGGAGTTGGCGCCCGCCAGGTGAGCCCCCGCCGAGATGCCGATGCCTTCTTCTTCTTTAGCAAGACGTACGAGGATCATGTCCGGGTCTTCATCCGCCATACGTATTAAATGCACAAGCCAGGTTTCGGGTAGGGCAGACATGATCTTCACATCGCAGGCCTTCAAGGCATCGTAGATGAGTTTGGAGTTGTTTACTGAGACAGGCATACTACCCTCCATGAAGCCGTAATTCGTATGTGAGCAAAGGAATGGCTGTGATCGCTATAAGTATAGCATATCGTCTTAGCAGGGTTGGTGTGTTGAATATCACACTAGCAACCTGCCAGGCGGGGAGGCCCCAGATGGATCCGCTGGCGCATTATTTCCAGGGGCCAGTGGGTCCAACTCCCCCAGCGTTCGGGCACGATTTTTTCCACCCACCACGTGACACCTGCACGGGCGTAGGAAGCTACCAGCTCAGCATCGCGGCCGGCATCCAGTCCTGTACTGATGCCGCCATGGATGATCTCGAAGGGCGTGGTGTAGCCGGGCTGAGCCGCAAGAAAGCGTACAATCGCCTCTACCTGCTGTGGGGAGAGCATTGTGGTCAGCGTTAGATCGCGGCCCTGGGGAAAGACTCCATCCCAGCGCAGGGCTCTCCGGAAGGGTGCTCTGAACGGCCAGGTGGCCGCTAACCAGATCGGAATGCGCGGCACCTGTAGCGGTCGCGGGAGAAATTGCGCTTCCTGGATGTGGTAATACGTACCTTCAAAGTGGAATGGCTCTCCGCTCCAGAGCCCGGTGAGCACCTGAAGTCCTTCATCCAACATGCCGGCAAGCACTTTGAGATCAGGGGTTTCTCCCAGTGCCGCGAAATCATAATAGCCCCCGCCCAGACCGGCACCGAAAACCATGCGCCCGCCGGACAGGTGATCGAGGGATAGCGTCTCGCGAGCTACTTTCCACGGGCGGCGACGAGGAAGCGCAGTAATGAGCGTGCCCAGGCGGATGCTGTTCGTGCGCAGCGCAATCGCGGCGAGCGCAACCCAGGGGTCCACCATGGGATCGATAGTAGGAGTCAGCGTGGTTTTAGCTACCTGGTCCCAGAGAAAGAAGCCATCCCATCCAGCATCCTCGGCCTCATGAGCCAGTTCAGCGAGAATGCGGGCATCACCATAGGGGCCAAAATTGAGTATATGCAAGCCGTAATTCATGCCTTGCTCCTTCAAAACGGCTGGTTAATGGTCATGCGTGTTTGCAATCCCGACCATTTCTTCACTGCTTCATCCTTGCTACTGCGTTCCATTAGCTCTCTGGCTCTCTCTTTGCTCTTCAGAATGTTCCCTGTTTATATCTTCTTCTGTCTATGGCCTGACTGCCACAGCCACTATATCACAAATCCTATCATATGCTTCCATCGACATGGGCGAGGTTTTCCTTTTGATGTTATCAAGGTCGCGACTCATGGATTGGTGCTGGTGCAGGAGTCGAAAGCTTGCAGATACCTTGCATGATGCGATGTAAATTTTAAGCTGCTGAGGTTAAACATGATGGGAGAGTAGTGACAGTAGTGACAGTTGGGATATTGATACTATGGTATTCCGAAGATGCAGTTAGACATCGACTCATATGATGGGTGACACATGTTGAAAGTATCCGTTAGAATAAAAATTGACTCGCTTGCAATCTCTCCAATGGAGCGTCCATCCTGAAAAACATCGGGTTCTCAGTGACTGAGTGGTGTGAGCTGTATCTGCTTCGCAAGCCCGTAGGCGGGCGGGAGATCACTGTCGCTCTCGACAAAGACACGACCAATAACGAGCACCGAATGGTGCGGCGAAGCAATCTGTTTCATGCCCTGCGACACGCTTCCTTTCCAGCCCGGCCCGCTGATCAGGTAATCGCCAGCCCCGGTTCCCGTGGTGCGTTTGCCGACGTAGGCAAAATTAGTGCCGTCCGACGGATCAGTGAACTGCACGCTGTAGTACCGGCCGGCCATGTCCGGCACGTGCAAAACTTGCGGCCCTTTGGAGAGGTCGAGAAGGCCGCCGATGTAGAGCACGTCGTTGGTCCCGGTTGCTAATAAGCTGGAGTTTGACGCCGAGGGCGAAGCGAGAGTGGGCACCGCGTAAAGCGTATTGACGGGGATTGGGTCGCCGCCGAGCCCATGCCGAACTACCGCTCTTTTGTAGGCACTGTACGTGATAGGCGGCCAAAAATACAGGAAAACGAACGTGCCGAGTCCCCATACGAGGACGGCTACGACGACGAACGTGATGAGCTGGCTCCCCCCCATAGAGAAATACCTGTAGATGACCCATGCGAGGACTGCCAGGATGGCGAACGTAATGGGATATTTGTATTTCAGAATAAACCTGTTCATATCAGTGCACTTGCATGACTGGCGGCACGTGGTACTCGCCGTCGAGGACAGCACGGCCAGGCAGATACGCACGGAGCATCAGCTTGAAGTAGCCTGCCGGTGCAGGCAGCCAGTTGGACTCGTGCCCTGCGGGAGCCGTGCGCTGTATAGCAATGTCGATTGAGCCATCGGCGTTCGGCACGAGGCCGGAGCGACTGCCGACGCTGTAGCGATCGATTGGGTTCCTCACCATGTACCCTACAACATCAGTCATGGTCAGCGACCAGAAGGCATCGTTCGGCGGGAGTTGTCCTACAGGAAAATGCAGGACGTAATCGCGCTGGCCGGAGAGCCTCCGCCCCGCGCTGTCGACGGTCGTCGTCCAGTACGCCGCCTCTTGCGCCACATTGACGGCGGGCAGCACTTTGGCGCATGCGGCCCGTAGGAGGATGCCATTGCCGGGCTGGCCGCATTTGAAGGTGGTGCTCCAACCGTTGACGGTCGTTGTCATGGCTTTAACCACAGCGTTCATAATGATCTGTGCTGTGAGAAACGCCAGCACGGCGCCAACGATGATTGCTTGCACGACGTGAGAGCCTGCGAGCATGGTGAGGATATTTGTCATACCTTAAGTATACTACTACGAGCTGTGAACATCAAGGATGAGCCCAGATGGCTGTCTGCTGTTTCTGGCTACGTTCGTGAGGAACTTCCGCGCCTCCATTCGTTGCGGGAGGGGCACATTCTTGTGATTACCCCTCAGTGCCATCAAGAAGCAATGACAGTTGCATCACCACCAGACGGCTTTTGCGTTTCCGGCGGCGCACAGGCGGCGCGTTGCGAATGATCACGAACCACTCGACCTCGCCAGGCTGCCAGAGCTCTTGTTGAGGAGATTGATAGGGATGGCGATAGAAGCGAGGATTGCCCACTCTCGCAAGGTGCCGCTCATCCAGTTGCCATTCCACTGAGTAGCGCGAGAGCTTTTCCTGCTCATACTCCAGGGTGAGGAAATCCTGGAAGATATTGACCTGCGTGATCTCCCCGGCCAGGGCGCGTTCGCCGTAGAGAGACCAGTTCCGAAATTTGGCATAGCCTGCTTTATCCAGGCGGCGCGTTTCACAGATCGCCGAGAACGCCTCATGCACCACAGCTTCCTCTGGCTGCATCCCCTTGATCCAGCCCAGGACCTCCGCTGGGCTGTGGCAGCCATCCTGCCGCTCCTCGTGCGCCATGTGTTTTTGGAAATTGTAGTCGCGCATCCATTTATCGTGAGCCGCTAACAAGTCTTCCCACGTCTGCGCCGAATCTTCGCTCCAGTCGGCCATACGTCTCTGCACGCCAAACGCTGCTTCTATGTAATTTTGATAGGGTTTTCCTTTTTTGATCTCCTTTTTCTCGATGCCGAGCTGCGCACATACCCTCCTGGTGTCGTGGGAAAGAAAGATGCTGCCATTATCCGAGACCAGCATTTCGGGAACACCGTACCGGCGAACCGCAGCATAGAAGACAGCGAAAAAGGCTTCGGTATCCTGGCGCACAGAGATAGCTGAAGCAAGAATGGAGCGCGAAAAATTTTCCAGGATCGAGATACAGTAAACCATTTCTATTCCCTGTAAACTGTGCATATCCAGGTAACGAATGTCAACGCTCCATATCTGATGACGCCTCTCGGCTTTGAATGGCATGGCTGCCTTTGGGCGCGGCCTGCGCGGCATCTGAAGATGATACAATCCCCGATTGATGGAAAGGTAGCGGCCACAGGTAGCGCGTGAGAGTTTGATGCCCATTTGCTCAAGCGCCGCGCTGACACGATAGGCCCCAAGCAGCGGGTTCTCTGAGAGCTTCTTAATCTCCTGGATCGTTTGAATATTAACCTTGCGCAGCTTTTTGTGGGCATGGGATTTATCTTCCAGCCCGGCAAATTGCTCCTCGGCAAAGCGTTGGAGAATCTCATGGACCGTCTTTCGACTCACGTCTAAATAGCCTGCAATCGATTTGGCATTCCAGCCGTCAACATGCAAGCGGATCACCAATCGTCGGCGCTCCTTCCCGCTCTCGATTTCTGCGTAGCGCGGGTGACGGCGCTCCGTCGTCGAGGGCTTGGGACCGGAGGCCAGAATGAGCTTGATGGTGGCCGGGGCAGGCTTGCGATTGAATTTGACAAAGCAAATCGTTGCGATCTCATGCGGGCGGAATGCCGGGTACTGCGTATGTAGGTCAACGATCTCCTGGCGAATGTGCGGAGGAAGCGACCGTTTATCCTGTTTGGGAATCTCTGGCGGAGGTGCTGGGGGAAGCAGAGAAGCCATCCCAGCTTGATCGAACAAGTTGGCCTTGTAGTAAATGGAACTCATCGGCATGCCGGTTTCCGCAGCGCGCTCTTTTGGTGTCTCCCACCCTAAGATGCAGGGCCGAATCACTTCATAGGTAATCTGCGCAGAATCCTTGAGGAATGGGCGAATCTGTTGCCAATCGTGCGTAGGTTCCCGTTGCTCGTACCGACGTTTGGGCATGGCTCTCCCTCTTCCGGTTCCATCGAAAAAACGTGCTGGTATCCCCCTTGAAGGATATATTACATGGTCACATTGGCTCAGGTCAATTTTTTTATTCTAACGGATACTTTCAACATGTGTCACCCATCATATGAGTCGATGTCATGCAGTTACAGGGAGTGTGATTTCCGGGTGACCAATCTTTAGTACGAAACCTGACGAGGAGCCGACAGTTGGGACAATTGTGACAATTGGGACATGGTTCCCAACAGGTGAAGAGTTCTGCGAGGGTCACATGGGGGTGGGGAATGATCACCATGGACGACCTATTATCAGTATACCAGAGTGATGCAAATGCTGCATCGACGAGCGCACAGGCGCCTACCGCGTGGCAGGCGGTCTGGTATTTGTCACGTGTTGTTTCGCCGGTAGCTTCGATAATGAGCTGGGGGCGTTCAAATGTGCCCCTTGATCCACACCGACTCCCAATCGCAGTGTCAACTCTCCACCCAGCCAGCCTGTGACCCCCAAGAGGGCTGCGCCGAGGAAGGAAAGTAGATATGCGACGAAAAACGGATTTCCAGGGGTCCCCGAGCGGATAAACCAGCTCAGCGCAAATAATATGAGGATGATATAATTGCCTGCGCCATGCTGTAGACCAACCACCTTGGCACGTGTTCCGGAAGGTATTTCAATCCAGTCGATCGTGCCGATACTTGCTGCGATGATTCCACCGGCCAGGCCAACAGCGATCACCCAAAAAGCAATTTCTGACCAGAAGCCATTGCCGGTGATCCAATGAACAAGATCGAAGATCACAGATGTTATCAGTAATCCAAGCGGGAACACGACCATGATAGGATGAAGGGGATGCCCCAGTAACTTGACTTTGCTTTCCAAGTTCGTCTCCTTTAGGAGCGATATGGTAGGGCCATTAGCGCGGAGTTACCACCGCGGCATAGCCTTCCCACCAATTCAGGAACTGCGCGTGAGTCAACGACTGGCGGTTATAGTAAGACGTATCGGCGAGATAGACGTAGTTGGCATCGCCCCCGGTCACAACAAGGATGTGACCGCCATCATAGCGGTCTGGTGGGAAGCTAATGATGACAGGTTTCCCACTGTTTGCGGTGTTGATGAGCTGGTCGATGTTCCAGGACAATCCCCAGTTAGTATTAAAGCCGAAATGCGTTGCAGTGAGTGCGACGCCACTCGGGTCCACCAGTCCGAGTGAGGGTGTAATCATGCCTATCTGTGCCTCGACCTTCAAAACATCTGTGACGTGCAGGTGATAGCCATATGCATTGAACACTTCGGTCATCGCAGCCGCCGAACAGGCTGAGTATGCCCAGGTATTGTATTCAGCGGACGAGTTATACTGGGCCGGGTCGAGTTGACTTATGCGTACCAGCCTTTTATTTGCATTATAGTTGTCATACAGCGATGAATGATTAGCGGTCTGCAGATTGTCGGACTGCAGATTGTCGGACTGAAGGGTATTCAGGATACCGAGGCGCAGGCTTTGCAGCGTTCCTCCGGCCAGGTTCGTTTGCACACACAGCGTGGTTACTAACATGAGTAAGAAGCCAAGAGAGAGCGCTATACGATAACGTTTGTACCAGGAAGACGGCACTATAAGGACAGGTGGAGATTTGGGTTTCTCAATATCTACTATAATGCCATCCTGCATGTACAGTACGGCAGTTACATGGCGATCAAGCGGGTGAGGGGGGATTTGTCCCCATGTTGCCTGTGCTGGCGTGGGATGCTGGCGATGGTACACACGCAATGCACCAATGATGAACCCGGCAACAATGAGTAGCACGATGCCCAGCGAAATTACTGCAACTACGGCAGATAGCATACATTCTCCTCGCTATATAGACATATCGACAAGCATTGTTCTCAGGCATGAGTATATCCGAGCGATGAAGAGCTTGAGCTTAGCGAGCGTTCTATCAGCCAAATATTGCTATTGTAATATGCGGTGATCTTAACCAGCGAAAATGTTGTCAGTGCGTTTATTTTCGCTCCAATGACACTGGGAGACGAAGAGGTTGGGGAACTATAGCGGGGGCATTACCTGTCCTCCAGACAGGGCATCCTGCCACTCGCATGAGACGGCTTGGCAAGGCGATGCGTTTAAAAGGAACGGCGTTCTCATCTCCATCCCATCAATGGGATGGAGATGAGAACGCCAGTTTGTTAAGCCGGGCAGGTCGCTGGCCAATGCGCTAGTTTCGCGGCGGATCGGCTCGTTGAGTCGGCTCGTACGAACCGCCCTGCTGTGGATACTGTGGCGGCACATTGAACTGGCCCGGTTGCTGTGGATACTGTGGTGGCACATTGAACTGACCGGGTTGCTGCGGGTACTGCGGTGGTGTATTGAATTGGCCAGGAGGTGGTGTGAACTGCGGTCTCTGGAACTGCGCAGGAGTTTGCTGTGGGTACTGCGGGAATTGACTGGGGTTCTGGCCATATGCATTGACCGGCGGCTGTGCTCCGAAGGGCATATCAATGCTGATGGGTGTAGCAATGCTGGCGGGCTGTGCCTTGTTCCTGTTCCTGCCACGTAACATGGGCAAGAAGAACGCCAGAGCGGCTACGATGAGGCCCAGCGCAATCACACCAGCCCCTATAGGCCAGTTATTCTGGTTGAAGCCCCTGGGATTCTGGCTGTACTCCGAGGAAGTGTATACCTTCGAGCCCTGGCCATTACTGCCGGGGGGAACGGTAATCTGCTCTACCGTATAAGCGTCTCCTGCCAGGTGAGTGCTGGTGTTCGTGGCGCTCACATCGATGGTGGTTGGGCTATCTGTGCGATAGACGAAAGATATGACATCGCCATCACCAAAGCTGTTGCCGTCAACTTTGGGTGTGAAATCGCTCTCATTGATGAGGTAGAGTTTAGAGTCTCTTTCAAATTGCAGGTAGCCCCTTTGATCGGATGAGGAGCTGTTTCCCGATAGGAAATGCGCGATGGTCTCCTGGTTAACTGCATTGTAGGTGACCTGGTGTGAGGTGGTCCCTATTACAACGCCGAAAATGATAAGCGCTCCGCCGAGGAGTGCCGAAATCAGCAGGCGAATAATCAAAACATTCCTCCTTCTGCATGTAACCCTGGCCGTATCGTTTTTGTAAAGCAAAAGTGATACAGCGCTGTCTCTCCTGTTCCATATCGTATGATATTCTTTGCGAATAGCGGTATGAACTAGTTCACCTGCAATGGTTGGCGTAGCTCACACTTCTCTCTCATTTGTTCCACAAGACAGCGTGGAGCGGATATCGCTACTATTGTAGTGCCTTTATCGGGTATGTCAATACCTCCGTGCTAAAGTTGTTGGCCAGGAACCACTCGACGCCTGCGTTGCTCTATGGTATCATCGGGAAAGTCAGATACCCCACAGCTAAAGCTGAGGGCTTGTGTCTAAGCTCCACCGCAATTCTGCATACCGGCGAAGGCGTGCAACTTTGATGTCAACGCTTGACACATCAGGGGCAACTGACAACTGCCCCGTGCTCGCCCAGTCTTGCCGGACGAGCAACGTTCGCATCGTAATATTCCTGGCACCGACTAAATCAGCATGGAGGGTATAATGACAGTTCTGGCAGACGAACAAGAGTCCTTTGCCAGGCCGATTGGCGTCACAGGTATGTCCACACAGGGGACACGCCTGGCTCGTATAGTGGGCGTCTACCTTGACTGCCATCGACCCATGCAAGAGAGCCTTGTAGGCGATCATGCTCTGCAACTCAGCAAAGGACCACTTGGAATAGGCCGCATTGGCACGCCTCTGCTTCGTGCTCGCCTTCTTGCCCTTCTTGCGGCGGCCTCGTTCACGGATGTCTGTCAGGTGTTCCAAGCCGATCAGGCTGTGGGGGTGTCGGTCAACAATGCGTTTAGAGACGACATGATTGGCGTCTTGCTTCAACCGTCTCTCTCGTCCACTAATCACCACCAGGCGGCGGGTAGCGGAACGAGTGCCTTTCTTTTGCAGACGCTTTCTCAGTCTCGCATAATGATTTGCTTTGGGAACAATGGATTTCCCTGTATGGAAGGAACATTCCCCTTTCGTCGTCGAGGTGACGGCCAGGTAGCGGACGCCTACATCCACCCCTGCCACACTCGTATGGGTCTCAGGTGTCGGGTTTGCTCCCTCGATTTCAAGAGAGATGAGCAGGTAGAAGTGCTTCCTGGCTTTGTCATACCACAACTTGGCAGCACCGATTGCAGTCCCTTTTGGATAAGGGCAATATGAGAGGCGTAGCCCGTATAGGGCACGATCACCCGCCCAGAGAGCGTCAGGATGCTGACGTGCTGCTCACGCTTGAAACTGTAGTCTTTGCGGTGCTGGTAGGTCAGGGTAGGAGAGACATACTTGGGCGGTTGGTCCAAGCCCTTGTAGCGTTTCTTGGTCTGCCCAGACTCTCGGTGTGCAGCATTCTGCTTGACTTTGGTCCACAGCGTTTTGTAGGTAGCACCCACTTGACGAGGAACAGAGCACGCCATTTGGGAAGGCAGATGAAAGCGGGCACGCACCTCATCGTAGGTGCCATCCTGCAAAGCCACCCGGTTGCTCATCTTGCCGTGCTCAAAAGCGTACGTGCTGACGTAGTTCAGGGCATCGCGATACGCCAGTTGCGTGTGGCGCAAGGCTTGGAACTGTGCGGGGGAAGTCAGCAGTTTGAGCTTGGCGGTAATGACCGTTTTCATATGTTCTATTGTATCAACATTTCAACGGCATGTCAAGAAGAAGAAATAAGTGAAGGATTTTACACCGGCGGTGCTGTTCATACCTGTCGCCCCATGATTGGAGGCGGGCATCCAGAACGGATTTTCGGTGAACAAAGGCTCGCGCCTAGGAGGATAGGGCTACGCTGTGTATCTCAAACGTTTGGAAATGCTCGGGTTTAAAAGCTTTGCTGTACGCACAGTGCTGGAGTTCAGTACAGGCATTACGGCTGTAGTGGGACCGAATGGGGCAGGGAAATCGAATGTTGCCGATGCTGTGCGCTGGGTGCTGGGCGAGCAAAGCATGCGCCAACTACGCGGTAAGAAGAGCGACGATATCATCTTCTCTGGTGGACATGGCAAGTCGGCGCTGGGCATGGCAGAGGTTTCGCTGACCATCGACAACAGTACAGGCTGGGTGCCTTCGGAATACAGCGAGATCATGGTAACACGACGCAGCTACCGTTCGGGCGAGAACGAATACCTCATTAACAAGCAGAAAGCGCGCCTCAAGGATGTCATCTTGCTGCTGGCTCAAGCGCGGATAGGTCATGATTCCTATACTGTTGTGGGTCAGGGGTTGGTTGATGCTGCGCTCAGCCTGCGCGCCGAGGAGCGGCGCGGATTGTTTGAAGATGCTGCTGGAATACGGCCATTCCAGGTACAGCGAGTTGAGGCCGAGGGCCGCCTGCGCCAGACGGAGCAGAATCTTGAGCGCCTGCGCGATATTGTTGGTGAGATCGAGCCACGCCTGGGTTACCTGGAAGAGCAGGCCCGCCGCGCCCGTGAGTATGGGAAGCTAACTAGCGAACTGCAAGAGGTGTTGCTCACCTGGTATGCCTTGCAATGGCGGCGGCTACGTGTGGCGCGCGATAGCGCGGAAGCTGCCGAGCAGGAACAGGCTGAGCGAGTGCGCAAAATGGAGCAGGCCCTGCAGGCTGCTGACGAGGAAAGGGATATCCTGCGCGGCATGCGGCAGGGCGTTCAGACTCGTATTGTCGACGCACGAACTGCCTTTACCGGAGCCAGCGATTTTGCGCAGAAGACCGAACGGGACCTGGCAGTAAATGAAGAACGTATCACCGGGCTAGAGCGACAGCGCAGCCAGCAGCAAGAAGAAGAGCTACGGATGCGCGAGCGATTGGTACTTATTCAGCAACAAGCTATCGACCTTGAAGAGCAGTGCAGCCTTGTCGATGAAGCATTAGACACAGACGCTGCTGCCCTGGCACGCCTGGAGACCCAAGCAGCCGCTGCGCAGAAGGACTACGAATTCGACGAAAGGCGTTTGCGTACAGTGCAGAGTGAGCTTATCCAGGTGCAGGCCCGGCTGGGAGCTAACCAGACTGATCTGGGACGGCAGCAGAAACACCTTGGTGAACGCAATCGCGCCCTGGCGTCACGACGAGAGATTATCGCCCAAGCCCAACAATCGCTGCGTATGCTGGAGAGGCGCCTGGTTGAGGAGCGCGCGCTCCTCGGTACGGCTCGCAGCGAGGAACAGCGAGTAATACAGCGCAAACAGGCATTGGCACGTGCCAATGCGGATTCCCAGCAAGAAATAGAGCGCCTGCAATCCGCATTGGCTGAAGCCGAGCGCCAGCGGCGGACGTTTTCTGACAGGCTCAACATGCTCAAGAACTGGCGCCAGAATCTGAGTGGGTATGGAGATGGTGTGCGTGCTCTGCTGCGTGCGCCCGAAAGCCGGGTAAGCGGCCTGATTGGCCCTGTTCCACAACTCGGTGCAGCTCCTGCAGGTATGGAGACGGCACTCGAGGCTGCGCTAGGTCCGTATTTACAGGCCATCGTGGTACGAACGTTCACCGATGCTTGCGCCTGTCTCGAGTATTTACAGACGGCTAAAGCAGGCAAAGCTATGCTGGTGTGGTTGGAAGGAGATCGCGTGCCGGTAGGGGACGATCATGCACAGATGCAGGCGGAAGAGCATGCTCTCAAGCGCTACCTGGAAGGAAGGAGAGAGCTGAGAGATCGCGTGCCCGGCCTGGCATGGCGTCATGTGCAGTGCGAGCAGCGCTACCTGGCCTTATTCCACAGGCTGTTGCGCGGGGTGGTCCTGGTAAAAGACCTGGAGACCGCCGGTGCATTGCTAGCACTGATAGCCGAAGATGCTCACCTCGAGGCACTGGTAACCCTCAGAGGCGAGGTCTTGCATGCCGGTGGCTGGCTGACTGGTGGCAGTGGCAAAGATAGCGCCCAGCAAGGGTTGTTGGCCTATGAGCGAGAGCTGCATGAATTGCCGCAACAACTAGATGATGCAAAGATATTGATAGATCGGTTGAATAGCAGGATAAGCGAGCTGCAGCGGAGCCAGGAGGCGCGTCACATAGAGCAGGCTGCTGTAGACAAAGAATTGCAAAAAATTACCGGCCGCATCAATGGGCTGAGCAAGGCTGTAGATACCACACTACGAGAGCAAGAACGCGTGCAGACTGAGTCGCAACTGACTGTATCCATTGAACAACAACTGGCTGCCGAGGTGGCCGGATTAGAACAGGAGGTGCAGGCAGCTGGGGAGCGTGTACAGGCGCACGAGAAGTCGCAACGCGAGATAGCAGGCCTGGTAGAGGAACTGCAAGAAGAGGTTGAGGAACGTGCTGCGACCTTCCGCAGCCAACAGGATGAACTGGGGCGTACACGTACTGCACTCGCTGTGAAGCGGCAAGAGGCCAAATCACTGCGCCAACAACTGGCAACACACCGGGCCCAGGCGCAGGATCTCAAGGAGCAAGTCGAGCAGCGGGTGGCACGCATAAAAGACGCGGAGCAGCAGCGTAAGATATTATTGGAGGCGGTATCGCTCCAGCGCGTAGAGCTTGAGCAGTCCCAGGCGCGAGCACGTAAACTGGCGGAGGAGTTGCGCATGGTGGAGGGTGAGGCCAGTGAAATCGATCAGCAAACTATGGCGCTGGAACAACAAACGCTCGAGATGCGCCATACAATGACAGAGTTAGAAAGCATTTATCGCCGCTGCCTGCTGGAAAGCCAGAAAATACGTGATGCCGTTGATGCGTTGCTGGAGCAACTGCGTGAGGAGATGGGCGTGGAAGACCCCAGAGACCTGGTGCGGAATATAGAAGGCTTAGAAACAAACCAGCAAGCTGCAGTGGCTGACGATGCTGGAATGCTCTCAGAGGAGGAGGAGGCCCGGTTACGGCGACTGCGGCGGCAAGTAGAGAGTTTGCGCAGCCGCCTCAAGGCTCTGGGTGGCTGCGACCCGGATGCCCCAATGCAATACGATGAGACGCGCACGCGCTATGAGTTTCTCTCCTCCCAGATTGCTGATATGGAGCAGGCTGCTCTGCATCTACACTCGATTATTGAACAGCTTGACGCGATGATGGCGAAGCAGTTCGAAGTTACTTTTCAGGCCGTCAATGCCCGTTTTCGTGAGCATTTCACCACGCTTTTTCATGGAGGCAGTGCTCGCCTTGAGCTGACATCTCCAAGAACGAGCGAGGAGGATGCTCCTTCTGCTTCACCCACGTCCAGTGTGCCTGCTGGCGTTGAAGTCATTGTCCAGCCTCCGGGAAAGAAAGTGCAGGACCTGTCTTTACTCTCCGGTGGCGAACGGGCTCTTGTCTCGGCGGCTCTGCTCTTTGCTCTGCTCGAAATCAATCCTCCGCCGTTCTGTTTGCTGGACGAGGTGGATGCCGCGCTAGATGAGTCGAACGTAACACGCTTCTGCGATATCTTGAGACAACTGGGGCAGCGTACCCAGTTTATTGTGATTACCCACAATCGTGTGACAATGACGTCGGCCCAGGTTATTTATGGAGTATCTATGGGAGCCGATAGTGTCTCACGGTTGATCTCATTGAAACTTGAGGAAGCAACGGTGGCCGGCGATCGATGAAGCCTGGCAGGGCACATGGCTGGATAAAGCGGGTAATCCATATAGCCTTGCTAACTTTTTCAGCGAAATATCTTATAATAAAGGGGTAGGAGCTGCTCGCATTTCAACTCTCTGAGCGCTACGTTCGCACCGCTCTCGAAGGAGGCTATTATGCCGATCATCCTTGGGCTGATACTTTTAGCACTCGCCGGGTACCTGTGGGGGTCGATTCCTTCAGGCTACTGGATGGGAAAGCTCCTGCGCGGAAAAGATTTTGATATACGCGATTACGGCAGCCACAAAACAGGGGCCACCAATGTTCTACGCACGCTCGGGAGAGGACCCGCCGCGATAGTGTTCGCGGTCGATCTCTCCAAAGGGGTGGGGCCAACGCTACTGGCTACGTTTATACCCATCTTCTTCTTCTCTGGCTGGGGACCCACAATTGCAGGTTTGATGGCCCTGATAGGTCACTGTTTCCCAATTTTCATTGGCTTCAAAGGGGGCCGTGGGGTAATGACCGGCTCCGGGGCTCTCCTCGTTATCGAGCCCTTTGCCTTTCTGGCCTGCCTTGTCACAACCACCGGTACCATAGCGATTTCGCGCTATGTTTCTCTGGGCTCTATCGTTGGTTCGCTGACGGCGATGCTATACGGTATTATTTTCTTCTTCGTCGGGCGAAGCAATCCAACTTTCATTGGCCGGGTCAGCCTGGCGCAACTGGTATTCCTGCTGATTGCTCCTGCTCTTGTTATTCTTTTCCACTACGACAACATTGGTCGTTTGCTGGCAGGAAAGGAACGCAAGATAGGGCAAAAGGAGGCGTCGGCTGCTCCAACGAGCGCTCCTTCAAACTCACAAGCATAGCAGCGGTCGCCCTGTACCACGGAGCGGAAAGAAATAGCTTCAACCGGCAGTATTGGGTTCGCGCCCAGGCTGAAATAGCGGTAGTGCGCTGATGAAGTATTCGACACCGGACATAATAGTCCAGAAAACAGCTACGAGTAGTAAGACATCAGCGGTCAACAGCAGAATGTCAGGCAAATTGAGTGTCTGGCTATTAAAAACGAGCATGGGTGGAAAGAGAGAGAGGTATTGAGCACCCAGGCCTTTTGCCAGCAATAATCCTCCTATCGCAACCAGTGTGATAAACGTTTTTTGCTTCCCCCAGGCCCCCGCTGGGATAACCTTGTTCCTGGCTGCCGCCATGGAGCGTAGGCCAGTAACCAGGAACTCACGTGATACGATGATGATAACAATCCAGGCAGGAACAAGACCAAGCTGAACGAGGGCAATCAAGATGGCGGCGACGAAGATTTTATCGGCGGTCAGATCCAGGAAGACGCCCAGGTTGGACACGACATGAAAGCGCCGTGCCAGGTAACCGTCAAAAAAATCGGTCACCGAGGCAAGGAAGAATAGGAGCGTTGCGACCAGGAATGCCCGGGGTTGGTTGATCAGTACCAATATAACGACCAGAACTGTTGCCAGCAGCCTGCTCAAACTAAGTAAATTAGGGATATTTTGCTTCATCCTACTTCCCTTCTTAATGAGGGATTATGCCAGGTAACTTAATTATAAGCAAACTCCCCACGGTTGTATAGTTATGCGATATTATGGGGATGTCTCACCGGTGATTCTGGGGCAGGGTGATAGAGAGACTCAGAGCTTAATTAGTAAGGAGGATTTTGTCAATGGTGAAGTATGTCCTAAGTATGGACCAGGGTACGACCAGTTCGCGAGCGATACTCTTCGATCACAACGGTGCAATCGTCAATGCGGCACAGCAAGAATTTCCACAGATCTACCCGGCTCCCGGGCTGGTTGAACACGACCCGGAGGCGATCTGGTCAAGCCAGCTCGCGGTTGCCCAGGAGGTGATGAAGAAGGCAGGGGTCTCGGCCAGGGATGTGGCGGCAATTGGTATCACCAACCAGCGCGAGACGACCATCATTTGGGACAAAAAGACGGGCAAACCGGTATTTAATGCGATCGTGTGGCAAAGCCGCTTGACCGTCCCCATTTGTGATGCTCTGAAGGCAAAAGGGTTTGACAAGGAGATTCGCGAGCGCACAGGCCTGGTAACCGATGCGTATTTCTCAGGCACCAAAGTCAAATGGATTCTCGATAATGTGCCTGGCGTGCGTGAAAAGGCTGAGCGCGGCGAAGCGCTCTTCGGTAATGTGGACACGTTTTTGATGTGGCGTCTCTCCAGGGGTCGTATCCATGTTACGGATCCTTCTAATGCATCGCGTACCCTGCTCTACAACATCTACAAGGGCGATTGGGATGATGTGATTCTGAAAGAACTGGGAGTTCCGAGAACCATGCTGCCAGCGGTGATGGCTTCGAGTGACGTCTATGGCGAGACCAACCCGGAGTTCTTCGGTGGGGCCATTAAGATGGCAGGTGATGCGGGAGACCAGCAAGCTGCCACTTTTGGACAGGCATGTTTCGATGTTGGTATGGCGAAGAATACCTATGGTACCGGCTGCTTCATGCTAATGAATACCGGTAACAAGGGAGTGCCGTCGCAGAATGGTCTGCTGACGACTATCGCCTGGGGCATAGGGAAAGATGTTACTTACGCGCTGGAAGGAAGCATCTTTATTACCGGTGCCGCAGTGCAGTGGCTGCGCGATAGCCTTGGCATCATCAAAGATAGCGCGGATGTTGAGGCTCTGGCGGCCTCGGTGCCAGACAACGGGGGAGTCTACCTGGTGCCGGCCTTCGTGGGCCTGGGCGCTCCTTACTGGGATTCCTATGCTCGCGGCACTATCGCTGGCCTGACGCGCGGCTCGAATGCCGCCCATATCGCCCGAGCGACGCTCGAGTCTATGTGCTACCAGACTCGCGATGTGCTCGAAGCAATGACTGCCGATAGCAATGTACATGTGAAGACTCTGCGTGTCGATGGCGGCGCGGTTGTCAATAACCTGCTAATGCAGTTCCAGGCTGATATTCTAGGAGTGCCGGTGCAGCGACCAAAAGTTGCCGAGACCACTGCTCTGGGCGCAGCTTACCTGGCAGGACTGGCAACTGGCTTCTGGAGCAGCATACAGGAAGTAGCCGAGCAATGGGCGGTTGATCGCACATTCGAGCCTAAAATGAGCGTGGACGAGCGCGATAAGCTCTATGCTAACTGGAAACGAGCTGTCGAGCGCTCCATGCACTGGGAACAGGCATAAATCGGACAGAGCAGGGAGGGAGTAGTATGGAACCTCTATCGTCAACGGTACGTTCGCGCAACCTGGCTATCTTGAATAATGAGCGTTTCGATGTCCTGGTGATCGGCGGTGGCGTCACCGGCGCCGGGGTCGCTCTGGATGCTGCCACGCGTGGGTACAAGGTTGCGCTCGTTGAGAAGCTTGACTTTGCCAGCGGGTCAAGCAGTAAATCGACCAAGCTGGTCCACGGTGGTATTCGCTACCTGTCCAACTTTGATTTCCCACTGGTGCATGAAGCGCTGGTCGAACGCGGTCTCCTGCTGCAAAACGCGCCTTTCCTGGTTCACCCACTGGCGTTTGTTTTACCGATGTACAAGGGGGACCGGCACCCGGTAGGCATGCCGTTTACTACACCGGGCGGAATTGGGCTGAGATGGATTCTCAACATGGGACTCTGGCTCTATGATTTAATGGCCGGCAGACGCAATATTCATAAGCATCACCACTTGAGCCTGGGCGAGGTATTGAAACAGGCTCCGGCGCTTCTGCACGATGGGTTGAAAGAGGGCTTTGTCTACTATGATGCACAGACGAATGACGCCCGCCTCACGATGGCGCTCATCTGTACTGCCGCTCAGTATGGCGCTATAGTCTCCAATTATACGGAGGTGACCTCGTTCCTGACTGAACAGGGGAAGGTGCGGGGGGTACGCGTTCGGGACCGCCTTGGCGAGCAAGAATTGACTATACATGCTCGTCACATCGTCAATGCCACCGGTATTTTCTCCGAGCAGGTGGAAGAGCTTACGGGCACGGAGCCGCAAGTTCAAATAGAGCCGAGTAAAGGGGTACACCTGGTCTTTTCCTGTGAGGACGTTCAACTGGGAGATATGGCGATTGTTTTACCGGAGACAGATGACAGGCGTGTCATTTTCATCATTCCATGGGAGTCGCGTGCTGTTGTGGGGACGACTGATACCGGCACCGGTGATCTTGATCGACCAAGTGCCACCCGTGATGATATTTTGTACCTGCTGCACCATCTCAATCGCTATCTATCTGTCCAGCTGACCGAGGAAAACATCATCGGCACCTATGCAGGCTACCGCCCACTGTTGCGCCCTCGCAATACGAACCAGTCTACTGCAAAGCTCTCACGCTCTCACTCCGTGCTAGAGAGCTCGTCGGGCCTGGTCTCGATTGTCGGTGGTAAATTGACCACGTACCGGCGGATGGCGCAGGATACTGTCGATGTGCTCAGTCGTCGCGATGGCTCGGTGCCAGTACATCCAACTCAAAATCTGCCCTTGCGCGGCAGCGCGGACTGGCCTGCTGCACAGCGAGAACTGGAAGTCAAAGGGGCAAGCCTTGGACTCGACCGGCAGGTACTGGCCCACCTGGGGAGGAGTTACGGGTCCGAGGCGAAAGTGGTTCTGAGCCTGGTAGAAGGGGATACCTCGCTGGGAGCACGTCTGGTAGAGGACCTGCCACATATCCGGGCAGAGGTGTTATATGCCTGTCGCCAGGAAATGGCCATGACACCATATGACGTGCTAGCTCGCCGTACCTCGCTCTCCCTTATAGATCACCAGCGCGGCCTGGGCGCCTTGGACGAAGTTGCCGCGCTCATGGCGAAGGAGTATAACTGGTCATCCGAGCAAGAACGCGCCATGGTTGACGCCTATCGCGATGTCATACAGCAGCAAATAGCTGCCGAGGCGCGAGCGGAGGCGGCAGTAATTCGTGAACAAGTAATGTAGAAGAATTGGAACTATTGACAACTCTCGCGGACTGTAGTAGTATACGAGACGTCGAAACAATCGCCTGTATGCGCGGGCGAATCGGTGGCTATAGCGAAGAGGGTACACCCGTTCCCATCCCGAACACGGTCGTTAAGCTCTTCAGCTCCGATGATACTGTGGGGGCAGCCTCATGGGAAAATAGGACGTCGCCGCTTCACCCGCTCACATGGGCGGTTTTTTGATGGCCTCTACCCGATTTCTGAAGCGTTCCGTTGTTGCAACACTGTCGCAGATCTTAAAACCTATATCTCCCGCAGTGCCTGCGCCAGAATATCGATCTCCTCCTCAGTATTGTAGAATCCCGTCGAGATGCGCAAAGACCTGGTAGAAGGGATATCACGGATGTAGATGTTGTGAAGGTCGCGCAGTTGTGTCACCACTTCTTTCACGTCATGGCCATCCAAAAGGAAAGAGACCAGTCCACTCTCCCCCGGTCGCGGAGTGAGTATGGTCACATCCGGCAAGACTTTGAGG
>WNGN01000846.1_pt1 | contig 28124 bp, 27 predicted proteins | sample 5400561 | NCBI WGS metagenome assembly WNGN01 (sample SAMN13153379, study PRJNA577476) | soil metagenome | isolation source: 115 cm soil or saprolite under Garry oak tree replicate 2 | place: USA:California | collected 2016-06-15 | reverse complement strand
GAACCGGTTTATCCGGAGGAAGCGAAGCGCCAAGGCATTGAAGGCGCCGTCAGATTGCACGTTATCGTCGGAGGCGATGGCGCGGTGCAGAGCGTCGCGCTAACAGGTGGCCCGGCCTTGCTTGCGAAGGCGGCAGCGAGTGCGATTCGCGAATGGCGTTACGCACAAACTTTGGTTGGCGGACAACCCGTAGAAACGGAGCAAGATGTAGTGGTCACGTTTCGGCTGGTCAGCCGGTCAAACTCCGAGAATTAAATTGACGTGCGCCCGATGCCTTAGCAAATGCAAAGAGGCGACCTGCATGGCAATGCAGTTTAGAAACGGAAGCGGGTTCCCAGGTCGTGCGCGATCACTTTACAAACAGCTTGGAGAGGCGTGCGTTGATTTTAAGGACCAGCGAGGGTAACGGTCTGACTTCCTCCGCCGTGGTGGCTTAGAGCAGCCGCAGCTCCGGCTGCACCGGCCGCTGCGGCGAGCCCGACAAAACCCCATACTTTACGGCTACTGTGCTTTTGGGCCACAGAGGTCGATTTCGGAGCCGCGGAAGTGGAAGCCTGCTGTTCTACCGGAAATAATTCGCCGTTCGGGGCAACGCTGACAGACTGACCAACCTGTAGAAACTGGCCCGATGCCCCTAGCAAGTTTAGGACTCCTATCGGTCCCTCTGAACACGTTACAAGGAAAGAACCATCCTGAGCCCTGTCAATTGAAGCTATGGCCATGCGCTCTTTCGAGGAAGCAACAACCACGTCATTCCCAATTCGCAACGTGAATCCGTTTGGTCCGCTGACGGAATTCATTACCACGGCTCCCGCCTCCAATTCAGCCGTATATTCAAATTTGCCGGAGAAGAGGACTTGGCTGCGCGGAGAGAGTTTGAGCGAGCCCTTTCCGCTCATGTTAAAGGTCGCGGAGCTGGAAGCCCCGGTACGCACTCTGTCCCCAGAAAAAATCGTGATTTCGACAGGTGCCGCCGAGTCATTCACATAGGTCTCCCCAACGCTGGTTAAGGAGCCCAAAGGCTCTCTCGCTTTCTCCTGGGGCGCTACCTGGGCACGGCTCAATGCGGGAAGGAGTAAGAGAAGCGCAACAAGAAGCAAGACAAGGCGAATAGCGAGGGCGGGGCTTCGTTTGTGTTTTGCGGCGAAAAGCAGCGTGGTAGTTAGAATCATGTGTACCTGCCTGACCGAGGAATACGAGCAAGGCTGACGAGTGTTACTTAGCTTTTCTGAAGATCGTTGTCGATAAGGAGATTACCGGTAATGGGGATCCGTGGAACCCCTGGAGCAGACTAACGGATCCGCCCCTACGAAAGCGTTCGAAGGATAGACATCGCTCTCACCTAGACGGACGGATTGGGGGTGCTTGAGCTTCCATTATTCGCATGAAGCGCTGCAATGGCCCGCAGATTTGTAGTAATCGAGAGGCGGAGAGGCACAGATTTCCGCGACCGTCGAGCTCAGGTCGGATTGCCGGGGAGCGGCAAGAATGTGACTCGCGTGTGGCAGTGCACAAGAAGTTTAGGCTGAAACTGCCTGCTTGCAAAGGAAGGCTAGGCGGTGCTAGAGTGCCCACGTTAGTTAGCTAGTTTCATTTTCTCTCGCCCGCCGCGCTGTGCTAGCAGTTCGGCGGGCTTTTTCTTTTAGAACTAGTCGCGTGGGACGTGTTCTTCAAGTTTATGATCAGGAGTGCGGTGCTAGTGTGCTAGTGAGTGATATCACGGAAGATGATTGGCAACGGTTCCGATTTTCAGGGCCTAGCCGGGTTGTCTTGGCCCAGCGAGCCTAGAATTGAACTCCCAATTCACAGGCACTGTTCTCCGCCCTTGTCGTCCGGCTCCTGGTCATCCAGTGGAATGCCTACGCGCAAGTTGGGAAGAAAAACACTCTTGATTCAATTGCTGTTCGGTCAAGATCTGGTTTCGCAGAACTGCGAAAATGAGCAGCGGAAAGATCATGCGACTGTTGAGCCAAGCAAGCGAGACCGTGCGATTGGAGACATCGCCACGCTTGACGAGTGCATCTTCTCAGCGGATGGCTACTTGACCGCGCCGACGGTGAAGCCGGCAATGAAGCGATCGAGGAACAGGTTGTACATGAACGCGATGGGAAGACTGGCGATCAAGCAGGCAGCCATCAGCGCCCCCCAGTAGTAAACATCTCCGCGAACCAAAAAGATGGGGATGCCCGTCCCGATCATCTGATTCGATTCGGATGAGATAAAGGTCAAGGCATAAACAAATTCCTGGGTTACCAGGGTAAACGTGAAGATCACCACGGTGAGAATCCCTGAGACGGAGATGGGAATCACCAACTTGACGAAAGCCCCGAAGCGCGTGAGCCCGTCCACCATCGCCGCGTCTTCCAACTCCTTGGGAATGGATTTGAAGAAACCCATGAGAAGCCAGATGGAAAATGGAACCGTGAATGTGGGGTAGACGAGAATTAATGCCCACAAGGAGTCCTGCAGGCCGAGATACGCCACTACTCTGGAAAGCGGAATGAAAAGCAAGGTCGGCGGGACAAGATAGGTGAGAAAGATGCCGATGCCGAGGCGTTCGCCCCAGCGGCCGGAGAGCCTGGCGAGCGAATATGCCGCAGGCACAGCCAGCAGCAAAGTGATAGCGACCACAAGGACACCGACGAAAACCGTGTTGCCCAGCCAGCGGACAAATCTGGTTTCGGTGAAGAGAAACTTCAAGTGATCGAGAGTGGGTCTGGCGTTAAAGACGAAGGGGTTGTTCTCCATAGTGTACAGATCGAGGTTCTGTTTGAAGCTGGTGATCAGCATCCAATAGAAAGGAAATGCCAGTAGGACCGTAAAAGTCCCCAACACGAGGCCATGGACGACGTTGCCCCAGATGCGCCGCGAAATTCCCTGGGCCATCAGTTCACCTCAGCGCGATGAGCGACGCGCAGCATGAAGTAGGCGATGATCACTAGCAAAGGCACAAGGAAGAGCGAGATCGCGGCGCCTGCGGCGAGGTCGCTACCCTGAATGCCCAAGGCAAAAGCCAGAGAAGGCAGGGTCTGCGTAGAGTCGAACGGCCCGCCGGCCGTAAGGATGTAGACAACGGTCATGTCTGTGAAGGTGAAGATGAGGCCGAAGAGCACGGCAACGCTGATGATGGGCCGCATCATGGGAATGACGATCTGGAGCTGTGTGCGCCAGAAACCGGCACCATCCACCGCTGCGGCCTCCGGAATATCTTTGGGTATGGCGGTCCGGCCAGCGAGCAAGATCACGGTGGAAAATGGCATCAGGCGCCAACTGTGGACCAAGAGGACGGAAGCGATGGCGAGACGAGGCTCGCCGAGCCACATGGGAGCGCTGAAGGGCTTGTAAATGTGCGCGGCCACGAGGACCCAGGTGATCACACTGTAGATCGAATCAAGAATCCATTTCCAGCCGATGGCGCCGAGCGCGATGGGCGCAACCCACGGAAGAAGAATGAGAAAACGGATCAGGCCGCGGCCACGGAATGTTTTTTCCAGGGAAATGGCGAGAATGTTGGCGCCTACAATCACCACGATTTGGGAGCAGATGGTGAAGATGAAGGAATTACGGATGGCAACTCGAAAACTGGGGCTTTGCAGGACGCTGCGGAAGTTTTCCAACCCAACAAAATGCATTTCCGTATTGCCTATGCGCGCGTCACTGAATGCATAGAAAATGGCAAGCAGAAAGGGTCCGCCGACGAGCAGCAAGATGTAGAGAACCGCAGGTGAAAACATGGCCGCGCCCAGCAACGGACTCTGAGCCGCGCCGATGGACTTTATTTTGTTGCGAGCTATTGCCACGACACCGTCCTCGGCTCGACGCGCTTTTCGGAGAAGCGGTCGAAAAACTTCAGGTGAAACTGTGGCACGGCGAAATCATATATGCCGCCCAGTTGAAGGTTCTGCGCCGAGGACAGGCGCGAGAAGGCCCTCCTGCCGTCGAGTTTTCCACCACTTAAGGTGCCGGAAACAATCCATTCCGAGCCCAGGTATTCGATATTTTCGAGCTTGAAACGGAACGGAACGGCGGCATCAGTTACCGTGGACACTGGCCGGAAATGCTCTGGGCGGAAGCCGACGATCACGTCGCCAAGCTCGGCAAGGTTCATCGGCGGCGAGCCGAGAAAAGTGGCGACGAAAGTGTCAGCGGGATTGTCATAGACATTGGTGGGAGTACCGAGCTGTCGAACGACACCTTTGTTGAGCACCATGACGCGGTCGCCCATGGCCATGGCTTCCACTTGATCATGCGTGACGTAGATGGTGGTGGTACCCACGCGGCGATGAAAGCGCTCAAGCTCTTCGCGCGCAGAGGCACGGAGCTTGGCGTCGAGGTTGGAGAGGGGTTCGTCGAGAAGAAAGACCTCAGGTTCACGCACGATAGCGCGGGCCAGAGCGACCCGCTGACGCTCACCGCCGGAAAGCTCACGCGGCTTGCGATCGAGGAGCGCGCCAATGCCGAGAAGTGACGCCGCCCATTCGACCTTTTCCTTATGGAGTTCTTTCTTTACGTTCTGGGCCTTCAGAGGAAAGGCAATGTTCTTGTAGACCGAGAGGTGCGGATAGAGCGCATAGCTCTGAAAGACCATGGCTATACGGCGGTCGCGAGGACTGAGGTCGTTAACCACTCGCCCGCCGATGAGGATTTCGCCGACCGTGGGAGTTTCCAGTCCAGCTATCATCCGCAGAAGAGTAGTTTTCCCAGAGCCGGAGGGCCCGAGGAAAACCAGAAACTCGCCTTCGCGAGTTTCGAGGTTCACGTTGTTGACGGCTCCGAGTTGTCCTTCTTTGAATACCTTTGTCAGATCGCGTGTCTCAACGACAGCCATCGGTTTCCCGCCCTGTTATTTCCATCTGGCAAAGATACGCTTGTATTCGTCTTCGGCAGCCTTGGCGGCATTCTCCGCAGTTTCGTCGCCGCGCGCCACTTTCGCGAACATCGTGGGAATCACCCACGCTTTGAAGGCTTCGTCAATGGCGGCGGTACCGTAACCGGGATAACCGACGTTTGTGGCCCAGTCGAGAACGTTGCCGAGGACTTTGTATTTGTCCGGGGGAGTGGCCCGCGGATCATTGGAGATTTCCTGTTTGAGGTCGGGGACGGTGCTGGGGAAGCAGGGGAAATTGTAAAACTGGCCGGCGGTAAAGCCGTCATGGAACGCATCGATGTAGTCAATCAGGAACTGCTGCGCGCCCTCCTTGTTTTCGGCGAAGTCCCATATCACGTAGCAGTCCATGACGTGCTCGGCGGCGATGCGGCGGACGGGCCCTTTCAGCGCCTGGCTGATCATGATCTTGGCATCGATAGGCAGATGCTCCCTCTCGGATTGGCGAGTGATGGAGATGGCATTCGCGACGTAAGAAACGCGGCCGGCGAGCATGGCCTGGTTGTTGGATGGCGGAGTCCAAGTGAAGACCTCCGGAGTTTCGGATTCCTGATAAAGAGCCTTCATGAATTTCAGGGCTTCGATGGTTTCCTTGGAATTGATGGTGACATTGCCGGTTTCATCCTGCTCGGCGCCGCCAAAGGACCAGAGCAGCGCGCGCATGGCCATGCTGGTATCAAGTTCTTGAGAGAGACCAAGGCCGCAGGGATGGCCGGATTTGTCGCGAATCTTCTTGGCGCCGACGCGCAGATCTTCCCAGGTATCGGGACCATTCGGGAAACCGGCGTCGGTCCACCAGTCCTTGTGCCAGTTGCCGGGATCAGGGACGTAGGAATCGGAAAAAGCGAAGTAGCGCTTGGTCTTTGGATTGTAAGTGGATTTGTGCGCCAGATCGATCTTCTTACCGTGCTTCTTCTCCACGTCTTGGTACACATGGGACATGTCAATGGTCTGCTTCTCATACGCCGCGGGTGGCGAGAGCAACATGAAAATGTCGTGACCCTTCTTTGCAGAGGCCTCGGAAGCAGCCTTCGCGGAAAGGTCAACAAGGTTTATGTGGTCGACGATGACGTTTGTGTCGTGTTTTTGTCCCCACTGCTTGCAGAAGGTCCCGTCGAACCAAGTGTCGTACGCGGGAACGAAGTGGCTCCACTGAAGAATTTTCAGCGTTTTTTGCTCGGCCGCTGCGCGTTCGGGGAATAGAAAAAATGGGCCGGAACTCACGCCGGCTGCAAGAGCGCCGCTCCCCGTCCATTTGATGAAGTCTCGCCGTGACAGCCCTTCCTGTTTTTTCTTTGCCATTTAGCTACCCTCCGAGGGACGACTCAATCCCTGCAAGCTCACTTCAAGGATGGAATGAGCTTGCCCGAACCGATGATGCTACTGCGCAGGCTCGCGAGTCAATCGCTTGAAACTGCCGCGGCGTGACTTTTCGTGCAACTAGAACGTAAAGATGGTGCCGCCCTCCGACCTCAGGTCGCGCCACGTGCGACACGGGTGCCATTGAACAACGACAAGGCACCAGTCGGTCCCGGCACAGCGTTGGTCTCGTAGAGCGACTGCTCGTAAGCGAAAGTGACCCAATTGTTCAGTCTGTAGTACAAGGTGCCGGCAGATACAAAGCTTTTATGGCGCGCACCAGTTGCCATGGTCTTAACCTCCTTCGTATGCGGACCCCCGGTCCGCGCCCCAACTCAGCCTGTTACCGCCCAACGTTGAGATGTTTTCCATCCGAGGCCGACTGGCCCCTGCGGAGCCCCACTCCCTAGGGGCCCCGCGAGGGCTTCCGTTGACGTTTGGTTCGCTCAGAACGTGAAGATCGTTCCGAACTCGTTGCGCCACGAGTGCGCCTGAGTTGCATGAATGCCTCGGAAGAACTTCACGTTTTGGCTGGCGGCGCGAGTGTCAATGTAGCTTGTTTCCTGAACGAAGGTGACCCACTTGTTCAGTCGGTAGGTCAGCGAACCCGAGTCGAGATCCGTACGGGCGAGACCGTTTGCACCTGAACGGCGGACATCTTGGGCCCTCGTTCGGTCGGTCCCATACGACAAGTGCAAAACCCATCCGGAGTTGTAGCCCTCTGAATTGAAGTTGAAGATGCGTGAAAGGGGGAAGCTCGCCTCGAAGAATCCGCCCAAGCCCCGAACAGGCCGGAAGCTTTGAGCAACTATGGGGTTGCCGTTGCAATTAAATGTGGCTCCGGTTCCTGTCGCGCCCGTGCACCCGAACATAACAATGCGACTGTCCAAGGCCATGACCGGGGTCGTGACCGCCGTAGCTCCCGTGGTGGGAATTGCGACAGCCCCGTTTAGGTCGTTAAAAACGTCGTTGAGTTGGCCACCGAATGGGAACCGCAGGTCGCCCCCCTGGTAATACTTTCCGGTGACTGTGACCCACGGCGTCGGCAATTGCGCTTCGGCGGTCCAGATGTTTTGGGGATGGTCGATTTCGAGGCCCCTAGGAAAAAAGTCCTTGATTGAACAGGTTCCCGAGGCCGTCCCGCAGCCTGCCGCTCCAGGAATCACGGTAGTGGGGAGGTTGCCGAAGGGGATGATCTCGTTGATTCGCGCGTGGTGACCGCTGGCGATGAGTTGCGCCGGCGCAACACCCTGCCAGCTATGCGAGAGCGGGAACTGCAAGACGATCCGGCTCTCTAGGGCTGGCTGGTTGCTTTCTGAGCCGGCCCGGTCACCAAACCGTGCCCGTTGTTCGTCAGTGAGCGCTGAGGTACCTGCTACCGGCAGCACGATAGCAAACTCGGGCTGAACCTTCAGATCCCCAGAGTGAAATTGTACGCCGGTTCGAAACATCGGTGCGCGCTCCCAGAGGGCGCCCATTGAGATCGCCGTCCCGGTGGTTTCGAAGAGGCTTGGCAGCGTCGAAGAATAGAGGGTCCAATCTTGGCCGAACTCCGCGAACCACGGCAGGCTTCCACCCAGCTTCGTGTCGAGCCGCGCCCACGCCAGCCGCGTTCGCAATTGGCCGTTCCGGGGTGAGCTGATGTTTACGCTGTTCTGGTTTGTGAAGTCGCCCTCGAAATCGGCTTCGAGCCTGCCGGTGACCACAATGTTTGAGTTTTTAGGAACCCATTCGAACTGGCTGCCGATGCGGAAGGACCGTGCTTTGATATGGACTTGAGGATCGCTTGTGGGCCCCGTATCGGCGAGCAGGAGCGGAAGCGGAAAGTCTTGGCTGCCGAACGTGGGTCCGCCACTCGATGCCGTGTCGGAGACCGCGCTGGCTTTGAAGAACCCGTACAACTTCATATTCGCCCCGCTGCCCAGCTTAATATCAGGAATCAGCCCGCCTTGCTTCGCGATGTCGATCGGCAACACGCGCAGAGGCGCCACCGCGGGGATTACTGTCGGTTCTTGGGGCGGCGGCGTCCTGGCGGAAGCAACACTCGCCCCATTGTTGAGAGGCACGCGATATACGGCAGCGACTACGGTCGGACTGGAAGAGGCTGGAGCGGAAGCGTTTATCATGCTCGCCGTGTTCACAGTCTGGTCGTAATCGGTTTGGGAGATTACGCCCTTCATGAGGAGCAGCTTGGCAAGCCGCTGGTCGGCATCGCTGGCAGACGATGCCTGAGCGAGTTGCGCCACTTCCTCCGCGGTCAAGATTCCCTTTGCCTGCAAGACGCGAACGAGCGGATTAACAGCAGACTTGCTGTCAGTCGGCTGCTGCGCCCAGCTTCGATCACACAAGACAAGGATCACCAACACCCACACCACTACACAAAATGCTAATAGCTTTCATGTAACCCGAGAGATCAAATGAAATCAGAGAGCAGGGCAGAGGTTGCACCAACTTGTGGGACGGAAGGTGAGCGGTCTTTTGGGATTCCGGCAGTAAGATTTTCGTTGGTCCGAGATTGAATACCTACCAAACGTAAAAGACTCACGATCACCGTGAGGGGTTCTTCCTGGAACAGTTGCGATTCCCGAAGAGTATCTCAACGAGTCTGTAGCTGAGTGTGCGGTAGATGCCCTCCGGGCACCCTCCGCGCCACGGCGCCGACCGAACTGGGCCTCCGCAGTCCAATAGCGAGTGCAGCACGCCATGCAGAAGACCTTGACGGAAGCCAGAGGAAGCTAACCTTGGGGCTCCGTCCGACGATGGGCATCCGGGATTAAACGCCGGCTCATGCGCCATGCTGATTCAAACGTCACCCTGGAGCACTACGCGCACATCGTTGGCGATGCCGAGCGCGTCGCGTCCGAGAAGTTCTCTCAGCGCATCGGGCAGAACATCACTCACTTGGAGTCAGACTCCGAATTGGAGTCAACTTCCTCAATTAAGACCGCGTAAAGAAAGGACTTGGCGGAAGCGTGTGGGAGTCGAATTTACTTGGAGCTGATTCTCCAAGTACTTACGAGGAAGGCCTTGGACTGAATTGGAAGGACTTACCATCCTTCGGTATTCTTAATGCCGCCTTTTTGCCGCCTCGTTTTCTTCCTCCCACTTTTCTCTTCGGAAGAACCATTTCAACGACTCGACTGTTGGCCTCCCGCATCGCATCGGGCACCGCTTGTGTGTAAATGTTCATTGTTGTGCGAATGTCCGAATGCCGCAGAAGTTCTTGCTGAACCTTCAAGTCCACTTGCAACGAACGAAGCAGTGTGGAGTACGAATGCCGGAAACTGTGCCAGCCGATAGGACCAACTCCGGCGCGGATCCCGGCAGGAAGCAAGTGATCGCGTTGAATCGTCCACGGCCATCGTGGACGCCCCGTCCCATACGGACTTGGGAACAACCAATCACAGTTCCCTGCTCCTGGAGCCGTCTCGGCCTTGTACGCAACCAGAAGATCTGCCAAATTCGGATGCACTGGCAGTCTCCTGTTTGAGTTCGTCGTCTTCACCTCATCGACTCGACCGATGACAACTCCGCGTTGAATATGGACCTCGCAAGCCTTCCAATCGAAATCGCCCCACTGCAAGCCCACGAGTTCGCTTGCCCTCAAGCCGAGACACGCCGCCACAATACACATCGTTCGAATCGGTTCTCGCAATTCGTCCAACAACACCCGGAACTCCTTAACAGACAGGATCCTGGGTTGTCTAAGACGCTTCGAAGAACCTTCTACTCGGACGAGACTCATCGGATTCATCCTATCAATTTCGATGAACTCCCATTTCATCGCCCAATTGAACAAGATATGCATGATGCTGCGGACATGGCCCTTGCTCTTCGGTGCAAGGTCGAGACTCATAAGCCATTCCTCGACAAGGAGAGGTTTCACCCTTCTTATAGGAATGGCCCCCCACTTCGGCTTAACGTGATGCGTGATCCATGAACGATACTTGCTCGCGGTGGAATGACGCCTCGGGAGCTTTTCGCGCATATAACGGTCTATCAACGCCCCAAACAAGACATGCTCGTTTGGCACTTGAGAATTCGCCGCTAGGCGGAATGACTCAGCCGCTCGCCATGCCTGCGCTTCCGTGGGATATTGCTCGACGGTTCCGACAATCACTGTTTCTCTCTTACGCCTTCCATCAGGGCCGGTCGCGTTTCGCTCCCAAACCCAGACATCCGGCTTCCTCTTGCGAGGTTTACGACGTAAATAACCAAACTGATATCGCGCTCGCTGGAACATGATGACTCCTCCTTAGTCTGTTCTAGCGGCACGAGTGACCTGACGAATTTAACTCTGTTCGCATCCAACCGTCCAGTTCCGATGCATAAAAAAACCATCTACCAAACCGAAAATGCCCTGGAAGCCTTCGATCTCGTGCCATACGCTTGATGGTCTTCGGATGAACACGGACAAGGACAGCTGCTTCCTCACAGGTCAGCGGACGTTCAACGCCAGACTGCCCTGGGGATTCGGTTGCTCGCACCCCAACGCTGGTCGCTTCCCCTGTGGCCCCCTTGTTTGGTTCTCTGAGTAATAACTCGAGTGACTCATTGAATCGAGGCGGCGGTTTCGGTGTCCCGTTAATCGTCCCCTCACTTGCAGGCGAGGGGTCGGACTGCAAAACCGAAGCATCGACAGGAAGGCGCGAGGCATGCTGTCTTGAAGACGCTGTACTCTCACGCGCACCGAATTGGATTGAATGCCGATTCATGTCTACTATACGTTCCTTCTAAGAGCGTCTCCTGCCATTTGTTCTTGATGGTGGTTGTTGATGTGTTGGCCCAGCCAGCGTTTGAACTCGTTGTCTTTCTTGAACAACAGCTTGAGGGCCTCACTGACGACGTAGGACGGGTTCGCATCGATGAACTCCGCGTACCTGTCGATTTTGTGTCTGACTTCCTCCTCCAGGCGGACCTGAAGAGTTGTGGTTTTAGATTGCTTAGTTGGTGCTTGCAGAAGTGCCAAGTCTTTCTTCTCCTTTCGTAATTCGCGTTCCACTACATCCTGCATTACAACTCGTATTCTCAGACTCCTGCACGCGGGCAAAACACGGTCACGCTTCCTGCGTGACGGGCGGGAGCGACCCCACCGAACTTTGGGCGGCTGAAAGCCGTCAAAAGTGGGGTCGCTCCCGCCAGTTTTAGTGTTTTGCCCGCGCTGACTTTTGTTTGCATCGCTTCTCTATCTCCTACGTTTAAAGGAAATTGCTCTGGCCACAGGCTGAAGAATTTGCAGAAGACGCAGCTGAAGCATGTAGTTCTTACATTCTTCACTCCTTCCCTGCTGGTTCCTGTGCAGGAGCCCCGACCCGGCGCAGCATTTCGGTAGCGAAGTGCGCCGTGACATCGTGCTTGCTACCACCAAACTCCTGAACGATGCTGGATTCAGTCACTCTGCCGACTTTCCATCCGCGATACAAATATTCGAAACGTTGTCCGGTGAAGCGCATCTTGGCCTGATTTCGAAAGATTAAATCAGCTTCAGTTAGAGATCCGTAGTGGCCGAGGTCCCAGGCCTTTCGGATTTGGAAGTAGCGCAACAATTCTGCCGACGCGTCCGATCCCAGCGGAACTGCGACCAAAGCATTGAATAGTTCTTTGGCCTCTCCGAAATGCAAACCGACTCTCGCCAGATAAAGAACGCGGAACTCCGAGAGCTGTCGAAAGAGAGGGAGGTAAACTTCGAGGTGGTGCACAAATTCCGTAAGACTGGCCCCTGGCCCTTGAAGGTAGGTGAACGTCACCACAGTCGAAGCGGCGTCGCCGTCGAGAAACATTGGAAACTTGTCCACGAAGTAGCGAAGCGTCGGCTGCGACGTTCTCTGTCCGTAATAGATCTTTGAGGGCAGAAAGTGGCGCGGGGTCTTCAGCTGATCACAGAAAAAGCTCATCTTCTCCGGCTCGGTTTCCAAGTACGTGTACTGTAGGTTGGAAAGGACAAAATCGAGGATTCCAATGCGCCGCTGGATGTATTCGATTTCGTGTTGCCGGCGATTGCGGATGTTCTCGCGGTCGATCTGGCGGTAGAGCCGGCGGGAGAATAGGTGGTAGACGACGCCGCTCTTTGGGAACCTTTCGGTGCGGGCATGCTTCTTGGTGTGAAGCTTGTTCCAGAAACTAGTGGTGCGCTCCCCCCAATGGGCGTTGGCGAAGGCTAGGAATTGACGTGCCACAAAGTAGCCCGAATGCGTCGCCACGAGGTAGAGAAAGCGAGCTTCCGCTTCGGTGTAGCCGAGGGCCTTCAATGCGTCGATATGGACAGGGGCGATGTTCATGGCGCTATTATTCGTGCAGCGTTCTCGGATTCGTCGAGCGCACGGCAAGGCCCCGCCGGGCGTACCCTTGCAGGGAAACCGACTTCGCGGCCGGCTGGCTACCATGCAGCGACACGCAACTTAGCGGAGGAACTGACGAAGTGGGAGGGCTCCGGCGAGCCTAGGGAGAAGCGAGCGAGAGCCCCCTCAATATACTAAGAGGCCCAAAGAAAGGAAAAACGCAATCAAGAACAAATCGTTTCGCATCAGACTGCTATGTCCTGGTAAGTCGCCAACCCGGACAAGTCCCGTCCTAGGACTCCAAATGGACGGTTACTGCGTTTATCAGGCATTTGGATCCAGCTAACTGGTTATGAGCCTCGCTACGATCTGTCGCTCATTTTCACCTTAGCTTGACTTGTCGCAACGTGGGAGGCTAGGAGGCATTTCGTTGGAACAATTGTTCCGTGGATGCAATTTGTTTCTCGATCTCGCCAGCCATGGTACGAGCCCGGCGGGTTGCGGCTGGTTCTTGTTCGCCGGGACGTGGCTTGAAGGTCAAACCAATGGCTCCGATTGTCGTGCCAGCGGCATTATGGAGAGGCAGAGTTACGTCAAAGTTTTCGCCCTCCTTCAACAGTATGGGCTGGTCGGTCTCCATCGCTTTCAAATCTTCGGGGTCGGACTTCCGCCCTATCCTCTCCGGTAAATTGCAGGCGATGATCAGGTTGTCGCTCTCCTTCGGCGGAGTGATGTGTAAAGCGATGCGCAGAAGGTCCGGGTGACCGGCAGCGAGTTTATCCACCAGCCGCTGCGCGTAAATTTTCTCGGCTGGAGGTGCGGAGACTGATCTAACTAAATCTTGAACCATCAAATCATCGAAATAGATCACCGAATCCGCTTTGGTCCACAGGCCGATTTTTCCGGCATCCCGGAAGGTGGCGTCCTTCGCGCTGATTTTGAGCTGACCGTCGTAGTAGCACTTGAATTCATCGTCGCGCGCTTCGACTTTGATTTCGTGCCATTGTTGCGAGCTCACCTTGAAATTGGCTCCGGCAAATTGAACCCGGCGTCCCCTCACGACGTGATAGAGCCGAAAGTTATCTTCGAGGGCGTTTGCGCGCACAACATAGTAGTTGTCTTTGTCCTTGAGACGAAAGACGAGGCCGGCTCCTTGGTCCACTTTGCCGGAGATTGCTTTGAACTTCACACTGAGGGAGAGATCTTTGTAGCTGGTATCCTCAGCGATGGCCAGGGGGAAGCGGTAGTCGGTATTGTCCTGGGAAGTTTGAGCCAAGACATTAGGCCGGGAGGGCGCCGTGGGTTCCTTCATGACCACCCACTGGCCCACTGTGCCTTGTCCCGTTAGGGCGAAGGCAAATCCTGCAGCGGGCTTTCCTGCTGCGTCTTTGTCGAAATTCCAGGTACGCCCGTTTGCCTGTGCGGTCACCGAGATGGGAATGATTAACACAGAAATCACAAGCAGGACAGCAATCAAACCGGCGGCGCTCTTCATAAGATTCCTCCTCTCAAAGCGGGTTTTGGATGGAGCCGCGATGTCGATCCGCAGTCTATCACTCCGCTCTACTTGCACATGCCTGGTTAGTCGCGTTACCGGACATTGAGAATTCTGCGACCGGGCTCTCAGAGACGCCAAAACGGGAGTCTGATATGGCTAGTCGTCGGGAGGCGGCTAACCATGAAGCGCAAACTCAAGAGCGGGCATACCCGACTGAAAACAAAGCTCGGCCTTCCCGACTTGGAGAATGCCAAGATCGCCGTGATCGTAAGCTTGAGGTCGTTCGAATCGCAGCGCAGTTATCGGCATTCGATCGATGAGTTTGTGGCTTGGTATTGCTCCGCTCCGCGACTGTCGTTTAACAAGGCGGTCGTTCTCCGTTACCGACTTCATCTCGAAGATCGCCACCTGGCTGCAGGGACCATCAACGTCAGGCTGGCAGCGGTACGACGGCTGGCATATGAAGCAGCAGATTCTGGACTGTTGAGCCCCGACCTCGCAGCCGGCATTCGCCGCGTGAAGGGCGCAAAGAAGCTCGGGTGCCGCCTCGGGAACTGGCTAACGGCCGAGGAAGCTCGAACGCTCTGGCAACTCCCTGATCCTGTTACATTGAAGGGTAAGCGCGACCGCGCGATTCTTGCTGTGCTATTGGGTTGTGGCCTGCGACGTCGCGAACTGACGGAACTCATGGTTGACCACTTCCAACGTCGAGAGGATCACTGGGCCATCGTCGATCTAATAGGAAAAGCTGGTCACGTTCGAACCATACCAGTGCCCTTGTGGGTCAAGCAAACCGTCGATGATTGGCTCGTAGCGTCGAGCATCGTTAGCGGGCGGTTATTTCGTTGCGTCTGTAGGACGGGAACGACTTGGGGCACCGAAATGACCGAAAAGGTGGTGTGGCACGTCGTCAAGCAGTACGCAGGCCAGGTTGGAATCGTAAAACTCGCGCCCCATGACCTTCGAAGGTCGTGTGCTCGTCTCTGCCACAGCGCCGGGGGCGAGCTGGAACAAATCCAGTTTCTACTGGGCCACGTCTCGGTTCAGACCACGGAGAAATATCTCGGATGCAAACAGCGATTGAGAGAGGCCGTAAACGACAAGATTGGAATTGAACCCGTCCCGTGAAAGGAGTGAGCAGGCGGCGATAATCCGGGTATTCTTTTTCTGATGAGACCTTGATTGCTGCAAGGTCCCAGCAACTTAGGAGGGCGAAGATGGAAATCGACCTTCACGGCTACCATCCAGCCGAAATCGTGTTCAACGGAGTTCTTAGAAAGATTCTGCAACAAGTTTGGGAGATGGGGAGGAGTGACCTGACGCTGATTCACGGCCATGGCCGCAATCGCGGCATCACACCGGGATTTGTAAACACCAACACCGGTTATTTTGGGCTCTGCATTCGGCGGGCGTTGCGTAATGACGAGTCTCTACGCCAATGGATCAAGCATACGACGCTTGATTGCCGACAGCTCGGCTGCACATCAATCAGATTGAAACGGAACTCAAATCCGACGAGAAAACAATTGGATTGTTTTTGACGCGCAGGATACCCGTTGAATTGGGGATTTGTTCTCAATGTCCGGTTACGCGACTAATCGGGAGTTGAGTGCCCGAGGCGAAGCGCAAAGGCGAACAGTCCCCGAAAAAGTTCGACGCGGGCAATTAGTCCATTCGCAAGAGGTATCGACGATAGCAAAATGAAACCACTGCCCCTAAGAGGCCTTACACGGTGGTGTTCGCACCCGCCGAGACCGGAAGGCAATGGCTTGACGGGCCGTATCACCGCCGAGGAATCGCTGCTCAGAGTGCGAGCTGGCCGTCCTTGACCACAACCTGACCATCTATCTCGACGGTCGCCTTCACGATGGGAAAGGCAAAGCCGAAGTTCCCCTGGGTCTTGTTGTTCCCTCCGAAGACTTGGTTGTCGCCAATGCCCACGTAGACTAGGCCGCCAGCCGAGCCCGGATAGTAGACCGCGCCATTTTCTTCGTGGACCTTGAATGCGGGATTGAGCCCGAGGCCAAAAAAGGCAACTACGTTCGTCGGTCCAGCAGAAGAAGAAATCAACTCCTGGAAGCACTGCCCTCCCCCTCCAGCTTTGAAATTCTCCATTTTGCCGTTCTGGAAGGTAAAGGAAACGTCGGTCATGGGCTCAAATCGGCACCCCGCCCGGGGCACCACGACTTTGCCGGTGGCGGAATTCTCCAGCGGCGCAACGTTAAGGTTACCTCCAGGGAGTCCTGCGATGCGGTCGAGGAATCGTTTGCTCTTTGCTTTCTCGGCTGACACAATGCCGTCATCAATGAAGATGGGGCGGTTGCCCACCGCAAACGTGAGGTTGGTGCCACTCGGAGACGTGATGTGCACTGTCTTGGCCCCTTGCAGCACTTTCTTGAGCGCATTGCCCGTTGCCGAGATTTGCTGGTAGTCAGCGCCAATGGCCCCCCAGACCATATTGATATAGGTGGCCGGATCGAGCTGGAACGACCGTGCTCTTTCCTCCGTGGGGAGGATCAGGTCCGCTTCGCGATATTTCATGCCATCGAGCAACGGTAGGATGAATTGGTTGGCCTTGTCGATTTTGGCGAGTCGCGCGGCTGACACGCCAGCTTGGAGCGCTTTGATATCTGAGGCCTCGGGCAGATTGATCCAGACATCCACCTGCTTGAGCCATTCAGCCACGTAACGCGGTTCCTGCGCGAGGTAGTTCTCAGGAGCATCCATGTAGCGGGAGCGGATCACCTTGTCCGAAGCAAGGAACATCGTGACCAGGCCTCCCGCTTTCTGAGCCTCAATGGCCAGAGCCTCCATCAAAGGAATGGTGTGCTTCCCCCCTACGATCACCACCACATCACCGGGCTTGACGCTGACCGACGTGGTCACGACTCGCCGGGCGAGCTCCCCCAAATCTCTTTCTTGGGGATTCGCGGGAACGGTGCAGAAGAGCCCAATAGTGAAGACACTGAGGGGGAGCATCAAACGGAGGAAGGAAATCTTTCTCATTGTTGGAACACTCCTTTCGGTTGGCAATGGGGCGCCTTACCTGGCGAGACTGACACTGTGCTTATACCCAAGCTACTGCTTTGGCGAATTTTGTCAAGGACAGGCATCACAGTTCGCTGTGATTCGGGACACGGGACTTTCCCAGGTCGCGACGGTAGGCACCGTGTTCAAGGACGTTTCGACGATGAGTTGCGAAGAGGATTTCCTGCTAACTGGTCCCAACGCCCGATTAACGCGACTAGGGTGGCGCACGATGGTTCTCCTCCTACCAGTACTTCGATTTTTTGTTGACACGGGCAAGCACGAAGCACAGAATCGCCGCCGCTCTTTCACTTTTTTCCGGTCCCTCGGCCCTTCTCTCGGTTGTTTCGTCACGAGCAAGCGGGCGCATCTGCGTTTCGCAAGGAGAACGAACATGAAAATGAAATCGAGATGGATTCTAGTAAGTGCGGTTGTGTCTTTGGCGGCGTTTTTGTGCGTGACAGTGGGTCTCCCAGTGGTGCAGGGCTCGGCTGACCATGTCCGCTGGGACATCATCAACTTCAACGCAGCAACTACTCCGCCCACGGTTAGCGCAGGCGGCTTCGCAATCGCAGCAGCTCGCAATAATCCCAGCACCCTGACGATCAAGCTCACGGGTTCTGGGACCTTCATCGGGCCTGCAAGTGGCGGCACGTCCAGCGGTGCCACCGGTGGAGGTACGTGGCAGACGTTTAGCGGTACCACCTTGACTGGAAGCGGCACCTATGAGGTAAGGGAACTGATCAGTTGGCAGTTCGCGAACTTTCAGACGCCAAGCATCATTGACCTGATCGACGACGGCGCAGGGGCCAATGGCAACGCGGTTTTGCGAATCGAGTATTCCGACGGCAGCAACGGCGTCCTCGGCGTCGGCTGCCATGGCCCTGGGTCGCTTGGCGGTATCGTGGAGGGAGTGATTGCCACGAAAGACTTTGTGACTTACTGGGATGCCCAGGCGCCCGCGGGCGTTGTGAACGCGAACCGGACGAGCTTCCACGTTAGGTGATAGGCCGGCTCGCTTGACGCTGAAATGCGGAATCCGCCCCGGGGGCGGCGAGGTAGTCAAGGAAATTCTCACTCCCGCCCACCGGGGCGTCAGACCTGATCGAAGACAGCCATGGGTTCGGGGCGCGCAGCGCGCTTTGCCCGGAGCCCAAGTTCTAATGCGAATTCACAGAGCTGCGTGGGGAGAAGAACATGCTAGTAAGGTTAAAGCTCGCGAGGCGGTGGCTTGTTGGTTTTTTGTTTTTGACAGCAATAATTGCATTGGCGGCAGTTTTCTCGACGCGTTCGGCGTCCGGCGGGGAAACTGCTGACAGAACGTTTGCCCGCGGCGGCGGAACGACGATCATCCAGGGTGGGACAGGACCGTTGGGAGGGTTCATCCCTGTTCTGACGACGATCGCCTTTCACGCCGAAAAGACCGGCGGCGCCGTGACAGGTTCACTCGAGTGTCTGGCGTTGGCTCCCGAACCCGGAACGGGCTCGAAGAGCGCTCAGTTCACCGTGAATGCAATGTACGTCACTGGGCAGATCACCGGAGCGACCGTACAAGGCGATACTGCGACTTTGACTGGCACAGCGAGCATCACGGGACTCGGAGCGGGCTCCAACGTTCCGTTCACGTTTGTAGTGCAACGAGGCGGGCCAGGTGCCACTTCCGTGCTGAAGGTGAACACTTTGCCCGCGTCTCCGTTCAATGAGATTCTCGTGGAGGGCTCCTTCCAGGTACACGGTGAAGATTAAGTCCGCTAACGTCGAACCGACCCTCTGATCGATACCCAATGAGGGCCGTGCTGTGGGGCCGTTCGCTCGATTGTCTGGCGCTGGCGCCGGAGGCCAGCACGTGCCTGAAGTGCGGTCAGTTCAGGAAGTTGCGCCCGATGCCCTAGGTCCTAGTCTCCACGAGCAAACACGAATTCGCTCGAAGGAGAACATGTTGACTACAAAAACCAGGTTGTCCTTCCTGCTGCTCGCTGCTTGTCTCGCCCTGGCGGTGGCGGCGGCAGCCTCGCATATCGGCCGCGAAGTCTCCGTCCCCGGACAGGAAGGCGTTGAACGTGCCTTCACGAATGGAACGGCCGATGGCGACGTAGTCACCGAGTGGAACAGCGCCGCGCTCAACGCCATTCGCGCTGGCAGGACGCCTCCGCCCATAGCCTCGCGGGCTCTGGCTATTCTCCACGCATCGATCTACGACGCGGTCAATGGCATCGACCGCGCGCACGAAGCCTATTTTGTGCAGAGCGCGGTGCCAGCCAGCGCTTCCAAGGAAGCCGCCGCCAGCGCCGCCGCGCACAGGGTACTCGTCACCCTCTTCCCCGCAAATGCTCCTAGCTTCGATGATCTCAACACGACGATTCTGGGCGCCATCCGGAACGGCCCACAGAAGAGCGCCGGCATCGCCTGGGGCGAATCGGTCGCGGACCAGATCCTCGCCTGGCGCGCCAACGACGGTTCCGGGGCAACGGTCCCTCCCCCTACCGGCAGGGGCCCTGGCGCCTGGCAACCGACGCCACCTGCGTTTGCTCCCTATTTGTTGCCACAGTGGGCATTCGTCACGCCCTTCGCCATGACCAACAGTTCTCAGTTCCGTCCACCGGGACCGCCCGCCCTTGCTAGCGCGAAGTATGATGCCGATTACAACGAAGTCAAAACACTCGGCGCGGCGGTCGGCTCTGCGCGCACGCCTGAGCAAGATCTGATCGCCCTGTTCTGGGCCGACGGCGCAGGCACCGAGACGCCGCCTGGGCACTGGAACAGCATCGCGCAGGGCGTCGCCGCCGCCATGGGCAACACCATGGAGGAAAACGCGCGCCTGTTCGCGCTCTTGAACATTGCCATGGCCGACTCGGCCATCTGCGCCTGGGACGCCAAGTACACATTTAACTTCTGGCGCCCAGTGACCGCCATTCGCAACGGGGACGCGGACGGCAATCCCGCCACGGTCGCCGATCCAACTTGGAGTCCGTTCATCGCCACGCCACCATTCCCCGAATACACTTCCGGCCACAGCACCTTCAGTGGCGCGGCCTCGAAAGTGCTGGCCGGGTTCTATGGAACGGACAACGTTGCCTTCACTACCGGTTCGGATTTCCTGCCCGGTGTGACGCGCAGCTTCACTGGCTTCCGGGCCGCGGCCAGCGAGGCGGCCCTCAGTCGCCTTTACGGCGGCATCCACTTCCGGTCCGCCAACGAGGACGGGCTGGCTTCGGGCATCGCCATCGGCGAATGGACTTTCGCGGACTACCTGCAGCCGAAGGGCAATCGCTCTCGCAAGTAGTCAGGTGGTTTATTCCATTGGGCACTCGCCCCCCCGATTGCGGGCGGATCAATCCACATGCCTGATTAACGCAGTACTCGTACAAGTGGAAGTGCTGGGAATCCTTAAAACCAAAAACTGGTGGTGGGTGAGGGTGCTGCCCCCTCCCGGCACGCTTATCTGGCGTTTACCGGGGTTTATAAGACCCCGCTGCACGGCTGGTGCTACCCACCGATTTGCGGAGTCGTATTATGGGTTCAAGTTGCATTTTTCCAAGATACCGCGCCAACAGCGCAATGTCACCACGGAAACGAGTCTCTAGACAGATTGCTTCTTGAAGTCGGGTAGTTATGGAACTTCGTATAAGGCTAAGCGTCCATTTTGACGCACCGCGACAATGTGACCATCGGGACTGAGAGAGATATCATCTCCGATCTTGCCATCCCACTGAAACAGAGTCTTACCAGTCTTCAGGTCCAACACGGCCGTCCGGAAGTATGTCCAAACTCCTGATGTATCGCTAAAAGCGATGCGTGCTCCGTGGCTGTACAGGAGTACGCGATTGGCTTCTGGTAGTGCCAAATCGAAGCGGAACCCTGAGTTCCACATTCCGGGAGCGAGCCAGCCCAGACGGGCGACGAGTGCTTCATCTCCAGGCTGATTGATCCGATAAAGATTGAATTTTGTATCAAGCATGAACAGCTCATCGTTCCCCGCATCAACGAATCCTGCCAATCTCGAATGTTTTGGAGTCTGCCATTTGACGCCGTTGACGTGCAAAACCAAAGGGTCTGGATCGTCTCCTGTTACAGTGACGAAACCATTGTCACCAACTGCGGCGATAGCACCAGTTGCCGTCGCCGTCTCTCTATAAGAAGTGCCTGTGAAGAGGGCTGATCGGTTTCTGTCAACAATTGCGAACCCATTGCGTGACGGAGTGACGACCACATAAGAGTATCCGTGTTGCTGCCATGAAATCGTTTGGACAGCTTGGAAGTTCAGATCCACCACTTGAACACCCGTCAGTCTAAAAATAAATATCTTTCCGTCCGGACCGGCAGTCACGTCCTCTCCGGTCTGCCAGTCATAGGTATGGATTACTTTGCCAAATACGTCTATCACCGCGGTGTGAATACCGGGCCTGGCCCCTTTATATCGAGCAAGGTCACAACTGTCGGACGTTGCAAAATGAATGAGCAGATGTTTGTCGTCCAAAAATTCAATTTGCCGCTTTTCGTAGCCGTGTTGCCCCCTCGTGGGAAAGCCGCAAGGAACGTGCTGATAGCCTACATTCTTCAGGTCGATTGTTCGTAACGGTGCTTGTGCCGCAGAGACCGCGGCTACCCAAGGACAGGCAAGAAGAAAACTCAACCCGATGACGAGAAGCCGGTTCATGTCTATATTTTAGCGAATTGCAGATTCGATGAGCTGTGAACCTTACCGCACTGGTAACAAACTACCAGTGCCTGGTAAACGCAGCAGAAACCGGACAAGTGCAAATCGGGCCAAAATCGACTTCTCCGGTAACGCGACTTACCAGGCACATAGAATTGTTTGGGCCATTTGCGCCGGGTGTGACTTACCAGGAACTAGCCTAGAGGTTGATATCAGTAGGCGCGGCCAACGCTCGCTCGCTTACCTAGTCGGCTTGTCTCTGCCGACGGCAAGAATGTGCTGCCCTAGCGGATCCCGACGATTCCACGCACCGAGTCCAGCAATTTCGCCGGATCGTAGCCCACGCCATCCTTGAACACGATCTCCACCTTCTCGATGTCGTTGATGTTCGCGGCAGGATCCCCGTGAATCACCACAATGTCCGCCGCCTTGCCAACCGCCAGTGAGCCAATCGAATCGGCCTTGCCCTCGAATTCGGCGCCATTCAACGTAGAAATGCGAATCGCTTCAACTGGCGTGAATCCCGCTTCCACCAGCAACTCCACGCCGCGCTGATCGCCGAACCCCGGCAACGTCCCGCCGATTCCCGACGGGTCCGGTCCACTCAGCAGCAATCCACCCGCTTGCGCAAACGCATGTTCCAAGTCCATCTCCTTCTTAAAAATCGCCGCAAAACCGTTCTGTGGATTCGAGTGCACCTGCACTCGCGCCGTTAAGTAGTTCGACCGTGCTTCCGGCACCATCGCATCCAACACGCGCTGCTGCAGTGGCGGCCGGCCCGGCACAAACTGCTCGAAAACAGGCAAAGTCGAAGTGATCGCAACGTGATGCTCCACCAGCGTCCGGAACAGGTCTTTCATTTGCGGACTGTTGCCGTCCAGCTTCGCAAACGTCGCCGCGGCCGCGAACACGGCGTCCGGCGGACACTGATCCGGCTTCTTGCCTGGGACAAATTCCGTGTCGACAAGGAAGCCGTGCTCCAGGTTATCAATACCGGCCTCCGCCGCTTCCCGGAAACCCACGCTGCACAAGTGCCCGGTGATTTTCAGATGCCGCTTGTGCGCTTCCTCCGCCGCGGAGCGCAACTCCTCTCGCGTGATGTTCATGTACGCCTTGAACGAAGTCGCTCCGCTGTCTGCCCAGAAGTTCACCATCCGCCGCGCGTCGTCGGGCCCGGTCAGTTCGTGCAGTTGCGTCAAAAAACTGCCCGGTCCTTCGAGATGAGGCGCCGTAACATCCATCTTCGGACCCGGCGATTGCCCGGCATCAATCTTGCGTTTCAGATTCAGTTCGGCGTAAGGCTCTATACTCCCCGTAGTCCGCACCGTCGTCACGCCCGCTGCCAGATACAGCCGTGGCGCGCTGAACGTGATCGAGTTGATCAACGGGCCCGGAGCATCCTGCGATTGGTCCGCCGTGTAGTGCAGGTGGTTGTGCATCCCGACCAATCCGGGAATCACGCTGTAACCGGAGAGATTGACCACCTTAGCGCGATCGGGTGTTTTCACGTCCGCTGCGTCGCCGATCGCAACGATTTTTCCATCCTGGATCACGATAGCTTGATCCGCACGGGGCGCAGCTCCGGTTCCATCGATGACGCGCACGTGATTGAGCACAACGATAGCCGCATCAATCTTCACGAATTTCCGCACTTCGTCGGAGAGCTTCGCGCTGGGCTGCCCTCGGCCCAAGTCGGCTAGTAGCATCAGCGAAACGAACACCAAAACGGAGCGCCGCATAAGTCCACCTCGAATGCAAAATAGACCCGCTTGCCCGAAACCAAGGACTTAGACGGCCAAGCGAAGGTAATAGCTCGTTCCGCCGGCGTTCATTCGCATGTCTTAGCAACTTGAAACTTGAAATCACCTTCTCAAAAGTACAGATCAAGAATGAAGGACATCGAAGTCTCGATTCACGCCGTTACCGGTAAAAGTGGGAATTGGATCGAACCTTTCCGACAGTGTCGGGCGGCTTGTTCTAGGAGCGTTCGACCTTGGGCTTCGACTCAGCTCCTAGCGGCTCGCGGAAAGGATCCATCAGAATCGGCGCGTATTCGACCTCGATGATCTCAAGGTACTCCGTCTTTGCTGGCGCGCGCAGGTGCACGCGGTCGCCGGGGCTCGCCTTCATCAGCGCATTAGCGAGAGGCGAGCGCCAGCTGATGTAGCCGCGGTCGAGGTCCACCTCGTCGATGCCTACGATCGAGACGACGTGTTCGAGGCCGGAGGCGTCCTTGTAGGTCACGGTTGCGCCGAAGAAAACGCGCGTAGCGGCTGACCCCTGTCGCGCAGCGGCGGGATCGGTGACCACGGCAGCGTCGATGCGTTTCGTGAGAAAGCGAATCCGCGAGTCAATCTGGCCTAACCGTCGCTTGCCGTAGAGGTAGTCGGCGTTTTCACTGCGGTCCCCATTACTAGCAGCCCACGCTACGACGTCTACCACCGCGGGCCGCTCGCGCCTCAGTAGGAACACATGCTCGTCTTTCAACCGCTGCAATCCGGCAGGCGTGATGTAGTTCTTGAGCGTCGGCCCCGCTGGCTCCGGCCGAGGTCCTCGGAGTGGCCGCTTTTCTCGCATTTGCCAATCTGACATGGGATTTCGTGTACTTGCTGATGACCCAATCTCGGAAGGTCCGCGCCTCCGTCCCGATATTCTCGTACGGTGAACGTGACGCATCCGGGCTAGATGTCGAATGATATATCGGTCTTTCCTGTGGCACTCTTAGAAATGCTGTGACCGGTCCCATTACACATCGAGTCGAAGAAGTGCGCGGCTCACCCACCTACGCTAACAATTCCACTCAAGTCGCACCCGACTTGCCTTGAAAACAAAGGCCAAATCCCTCTCCAGGGTTAGATCACCCAGAACACTACCTTGGCTAGGTTTTGAGGGAGGACAGCCAAACAGATCACTCCTGCCGGGGAATCGCTGTCGAATCAATGCAGTGGACGGTGTTGCATCGACCGGTTGAGCTGGCACGACTAAACCGGAGCTGGCGCAAAGCTGTGATAGATTCGGATATTCGCACTGGAGAGACGTAGGAATGAGTCACCGAATCGCGGCTATCATCGCAGTTCTCACGTTCCTGTGCGGAATCGTTCTGCACTCGTCGAGTGCTCAAGAAGTGCCTGCAACGGTGGCCGACTCAGCCGAGGGCCTGCAATCTCAGATCGAGACCATTCTTGAATCAGCTAAGAATCATCATTCAAAGAGGAAGCACGATTCCAAGACCTTCGAGGATCTCATCAGCGCCTTACGAATCCCAGAGAAGTCGAGCTGGTTCGCCTCGAAATTTGGCGATGACCTCGGTGCAAAGCTCGCGACCGTGTACAGCCGATCGTGGGACAGCTTTCAAGATACGCTGACGCGCAGTTTTCTAGGTGCGGTAGAGTCAAAGCCGAAACAGACTTTGGTGACCCTGTTCGGATCCTCATCCCCATTTGCGCACGCAAACATGATTTCGATACAGCAAGGCGCCGCGAACAGTCTCAGTCTGTATGAGATCACGCTGCTGACGGGCCGAGGAAAAGATTCTGTTCCCGGCCTTTATGTGTATGCCGATGGCGCTTTCCGAGTGCTGAATTGGGCGACGTTCTACCAAGTGCCGAATGTAAAGCCGGCACGAATACGAATTGGTGGAAACGTTCAGCAAGCGAGACTTGTGCATCAGGTGAACCCAGTACCTCCTTCCGATGCATTCAAAAATCACGTCCAAGGAACTGTTCAGCTGCACGTTGTAATCGACATAGACGGCAACGTGAAGCAAGTCGACGTTCTCAGTGGACCTCCGGACCTCACGACCGCCGCGAAGGATGCGGTGAAGCAGTGGCGCTACCAGCCCACTCTACTGAATGGAGACCCTATCGAGGTGGATACGACGGTCTCAGTCAGTTTTGCGCTGGGAGGGTGACGCTTTCGGACAGGTACTGGTAAACGCCTTACCAGGAGTTACGCGAAACCCTGAGCGATGGAAAATGAATCTCAGCGCCCATCAGTGACGAGGGGCCTCAAGACTCTCGACTAGTTTATCGAGGATTGCTCGATATTCTGAGGCATTCTGGGACGTGCGCTGGTAATTCAACTCAAGGTTGATAGGTGTTCCATTTATTTCGAAAAAGTAGCTTTCGTATATCCATCCGCGCTGTGAATCCGGGGCAGTAAAACAAACGGCGCTAATCGAACCCACTGATTTGTTAACCAGATTTTTGTTTGTCTGAATAGCATCGGGCGCGAGTTTCGTTGCCGCATGCACCCATTCTTTGAAATTCTTGTAATTCACCGGCATCGGATGGAACTCGATGGTTGCCCTCCCCACAGGGATGGTCAGATTGTTTGTCTTATCGGGTCTGTCAAAATTTCCAATTGCTGTTCCTCTATCAGTCTCCTCGACAATCTGCCATCCAGCAGGGCAATTTAATTGAACTCCGCCCAATTTCACCACACAACCCATTCTTGCAGAACCCGGAGCATTCTGAGACCAAACACGAACCGGTGTCCCGGCAAATAGCGCGATGGTGAACAATACTTTGAGCACGTGGTGAGGTCTCATAGCAATCACACTTACCCGGAACTCGACGAAAATTCAAGTCCACCTTATATCGTGGGCGAACGACGAGCGTCTAGTGCCTGATTCGCGCAAACCCGGGCAGGTGTCCGATTAGGTGTTATCAGAAGGTTCGGGTGCGCCCACAGTTTTGAGAACGGCTTGCTTCGGTTGTAGAAACGCCTATTGTGTGGCCAGGATGCGCCGCACGAAGTCGTCCCGTGCCGACTGATGTTCCGGCCAGGCTAATCCCCATAGATAATTTTCGTACTCCTGGGGCGTTGGCCCGGGAAGATGCAGCCAATCCGTGGTTGCGGGATAGCCAAGTTCCTGCATGGCCTCCTGGAATTGCGCCCGAGTGGGAAACTGTTCGGGGCCATAGCGGCCCCACAGTTGGGCGCTCGGACCGCGTAGGAAGGTCACGTGTTTCATGCAGCCCTCGAGAAAATCGCCTTGCTGTGTCTGCAGCAAGTTACTCGCAGCAGGCAATTTTCGGCAGAGGGAATCGTCCCTGAGATTGAAGGCGATATGGGAATAGCAGGTGGCTTGTAGCGAACCCGAAAAGCCGCTGAGGTTGCGCGCCTGGGCATTACGGGAGATTTTCTTGCAAAGAAACGGAAGATCCCACTGGATGGCAACCATTTCATCGAGAAATTCCAAAGAATATGCGTCGCGCTTGTTTTCCGGCGCAGTTGGTTCCTCGTAGGTTGTTGAAGAGCGCAGCCGGGAGAGAAACGTGGGGTCAGCTTGCAGTTTATTGAGGATGGGAAGGATGTAGTTGTCCGGGCGACTCTCGTAGTGGATTTGGGTCAAATATTCATCGGTGAATCCGAATGACTGCATCGCGCGGACAAAATCAGAGCCGCTCCACGGCATGGCCGTGCCCACGGTGTAGTTTTGCTTGCGGCATTTGAACTTCGCGACGAGGCTACCGATAAGGCGATCAACGCTCGCGGATTTGACGTTATCGCATAACCGTGGCGCGTGAAGCATCGCGGCTACGTTGCGATAACAATCCGATTGCATGTAGGTGAAGTCCGTCGAATCGGACTGGTCGGGACGCCCGATGGCGCGGGCATCAATTCTTCCGCAGAGAGCTGGCTCTTTCAGCGTCCATGCGACGACATATAGAAAATTGTCCTTCTCACTGGCGGGATGCATGGTGAGACCGATGAGAAGCGGAACCGTGAAGAAGGCGGCGACCGAGGCGGCGGCGGCTGCAAGCCACCGGGAGAAAGGGAAAGCGAAAGGCAACGGCAGATTTTGGAGGACGATGAGAAGAATCCCGGCAATCCAGAGATAGTGGCCGATCTTGAGGTCCATGTACATGCCGGCCGCGTTCATTCGATGGATGGCGATCCAAGTCATAGGAATGGAGAAAAGAATGGTGACGGTCAGCAATGCACGGAGGCGCGAGGCGACGCGGAAAACGGAGAGAAATACCAACAGAAGCACCTGCGGATTGAGCCAGCCTCCAAAAAACGCAAGAGAAGATATTTTGTCGTCGTGTGGCCAATATTTGATGGCAAATCTAGCGCACCGCAAGCCACTCAGATTCCCGACGGCAGGCAAAGAAAAACTGAGCAAGAAGAGGCAGATGCCAAAGTAGGGTGCCACGGCCGCGAGTATGGAGACGGGCGAGGTTTTAGAGGAGAGCGTGGGCATATGGGGCTTCCAATATTATGCGTCCGACTCGCGACGGGCTTAGAAGTATTCCACATGTCTGATTAACGCAGCCCTAACCGGACAACTGGAATCGTCCCAAAACCATATGTCCGATAATCCGACTTAGTTGTTCTGGTCACAGCATGACTTTTCCAAGTTCGGCACCAGTCAGGAGATTTGGACACACTGCTTTTCATACCGAAGACCTGAAC
>WNGN01001048.1_pt1 | contig 28172 bp, 30 predicted proteins | sample 5400561 | NCBI WGS metagenome assembly WNGN01 (sample SAMN13153379, study PRJNA577476) | soil metagenome | isolation source: 115 cm soil or saprolite under Garry oak tree replicate 2 | place: USA:California | collected 2016-06-15 | reverse complement strand
CGGCGGGGGCACGGTCTGACCACGGGACTTCACGTCCGGGGGGTCTTGCAGTGCTCACCCGCCGGCTGCTACCGGCAACAAGCCTCCCGCATCATGCATCTCGCCTGACCCAGAGGACCTGCTAGTTCCCATTAGGGGGCCTGGGGCAGGGCGGTGATCTGGTCCCAGGCGGCTGTGATCGCCGGTGCCCAGGGCCAGGTGGCGGAGATCTTGAGCCGCCGGTGGCGGCCGCTGCGCGCCAGCCGGCCGGCGTGCAGGATGCGGTAGCGCAGGGTCTTTGGCTCGGCCTTGGCGAGCGGGCCGTCGGGGGCGAGCAGCCGCAGCCAGGCCAGCAGGGCGGCGGCGATCAGGGCGGCGGCCAGCCACGCCTGGTTGAGCGCGAACGCGTGGGAATTTGCCCAGGCCGGTGTCTTTGCCGGTGCGGACGCCGTCCTCCACGCGGGCATGCACCCGGTGGGCGGCGTCGATGTAAGCGGGGTTGGCGCGCCAGCCGCGCACGGTGGCGGGCAGGTTGGTGACCCACAGGCTGTAGCGCCAGCCGTCTTCGGCTTCGAACACGGTGAGCTGGGGCGCCGGGGTGGGGGATATGCCAGTGAAGTCGCATTCGTGGGCGCTGGTTTGGGCCGATTTCGAGATAGATAGTGGTGCCGGCGCTGACTGGGATGGTGCGTACTGCGCCTTGGGGTCTGCCTCCCCGGGAGATTGTGCCTCCGGTGAGTTTGACTCCGCCGACGCATCGGGATCAGCCCCGGTGCCCTGACTCGGGCCGGGGTTACCGTGCGGCGGCTAGCCGGGCCGCTGGCCCAGGGACAGGTAGCTTCCGGCCTGTGCCGTCCCCCCGTCAAGGTGACCACCTTTAGCGCATCGTGCCGGCAGGCCATCGCGCCCTTCGGGCGGTTTCCCCAGCCCATCCCGTGTGGCCTTGTCACCGCCAGGGGCTAACGTCCTGCCCGCGAGAATTGGCACCTGTGGTCCTCAGCCCGTCAGGGTTGGACATGGTAAGGACACCTGCATGCCCGTCGGGCACCCTTCGTCGGTATGGCGTGAGGGAGCCGGTCTGATGGCGGTGACGGTGGCGGTGGGGGCCTGGGCGGGCGGGCCGCTAACGCGGGCCGGTGCTGTTCCTTCGTCGTGGGGGGCGCGGGTGCTGCTGTAAGCGTCCCGCACGCCGGCGACGCAGCTACCTAGCCGGGGCTCTTCGCCGCTAGTCTTGATGACAGGGCCGGTGAGCCTGAGATCTTTCACAGGTCGGCTGTCCACTCGACGACCAGGCGCCGACCCTGGTCGGCCGGGTCGGAGTTTTCGGATTTGTTCGTACACCCCCCACCGGCGGTACTTCCATGATCATGGCCGACTTCCGCGATCTACCAGCGTGAACTTGGCGTTTCGGATTTGTCATGCCATACCGGCGTGGCATGCGGCCATGATCATGGCCGGGTTTCGCCGCCGTGTGACCGTGCCGGGGAGTCGTTCGCCCACGCCGGTGACTGGGATTCACTTACCCGTTCAGACAAGGTATGTTGTCTAGATGCGGATCGGTGGGCCAGCGCGGAAGCACGGAGTTCCTGATGCTGACATCTGGCATGGCGTCCGCAACGCAACCCACAAGATCGACATGGATGACGACCTGACGATGCTGATCGGCCCGGCCCGCGACGGGGCGCCGCTGGAGTTAGGCGTGCTCGGCCTCGACAGCGACGACCCGGTGATCATCCACGCGTTACCGTTACGGGCCAAGTTCTACCGGTTCCTGGGATGAGGAGGTGACCCGAATGAAGCACACCGATGAGCAGATCGAGGAAGCCGCGCGCCGGTTCGAGGCACTCGCCGACGACCTCGACCCGGAGACGGCACAGGCGGAAGACCTCGCCGACCTGCGCGCGATCGCCGAAGCCGCCGAACGCGCCCGCCGGGATGAGGCGCTGCTCACCGAACGCGTCGCCTTGGCCCGAGCGCACGGGCGAAGCTGGAACCGGATCGCCGCCGCCTTGGGCGTCTCCCGCCAGGCCGCCCGCCAGCGGTTCGGCGGCAAGGTCGGCGCGTAAGGCCCAACACCACGGGCTTAGCTGCGCCGGCCTTCATGATCGAAGCCTTGTAGCCGTTGCCTGGGGCACAGTAGATCAGCGTCGATCATGGCAGGCCGGTCAGAGCTTGACACCGTAGGCCTGTTCCAGCTCTTTGACCCAGTCGTCCTGGATCGTGATGCCGTAGTCCTCGGCCAGCTGGTAGTACTCGGGCGGCGTCCGGTGGTCAGCGAGGATCGGCGCGAGCTTCTCGAAATAGCCTTCCAGCCCGCCGGGCGCGACAATCTCGAGGACCGTGGCCGGCCCGCTGGCCGCGTTCCACATGGCGTGCGGCGTGCCGCGCGGCTTGACCAGCCAGCTGCCCTGCTCTGCCGACAGCACCTGGTCCCCGATCCGGACCCCGACGGCACCGGCCAGCACCAGTGAGAACTCGTCCTCACGATCGTGGCTGTGCGGTTTCACCAGCGTGCCGGCCGGGATCTCCACCTCCATCACGGCCAGCGCCCCACCGGAGTCGGCGCTCACGACCTTGTAGCCGAACCGGACGCCGAACAGCTTGACCGTCGTGCCCTCTCCGGGCGCCACTACTTTCGGGCTGAATGCCCCGGTCATCATGGGCCTCCTTCCTGATAGGTGCGGGTGCCGTGCTGCGGGTCAGAATCTGCCGGGAGCCCCTGACGGCTTTGGTACCGCCGATTACAGTTAGATCCCGGCGCGTCATCCGGGGCTGGTCATCGATCGGCACCGACACGCGGCAGGCTACAGCTTGGCCGTCCACTCGATGACCAGACCAGGCTGGCCGACGGGGTCTTCGGATTTGTTCTGCCACCCCCCAGGTTGTGAACCTTCTGCCCGCGCTGATGATGCCGTGATCTCGAACCAAATGGTGCGGTGACAAGCGCTTCGGTGCTGTCGATATGTGCCAGCTAACGCAGCGCGACGGCGATCGCAATGGCGACGGAGCCGATGCCGGCCACGGCGATGGCGCCGCCGGCAAGCTGGGTGCCAGTTAGTAACACGAACCCCTGCGAGCAGACCTCGATCGCGTTGTTTGAGCAGACAGCCGCGCCACGGGCGATGTGAAGGAACAGCCATCCGCCGAATATGACGGCGGCCAGGCCGGCGATCGCCAGGGCCGCCACGCTCCATGACCGCGCCCGGTGAGCGCCCCCCGGCGGATAGGCCCCAGGTGCCGGCCTGGTGGCAGCGTGGCCGGCGCGGGCGCGTCGCGGTCTGGCTGGCAGCGCCGGGGCCGGTGCGGATGACGCCGCCGCGGACCTAACGAGTGTGGGCGCGTCGACGGGGGTCAACGGCGTCGTGACGATTTGGTAGATGAACGCCGCCAGCAACGACGCTAATAGGACCAGCATGAAGAACAGCACACCGGTGACCATGGCTCCTCCATTGCCCGCTCGTGGCCAGCCTGGCCGGGCCGGCGATTTCGGAAAAGAGGCTACGCTCGGCTGCCAGCCAATATGGTGCCGTTGCCGGGTTCTGCCACACCTCACTTGCGGAACTCTTAGCGCAGAAGCGGACGGGGCCTTCCTGCCCGCCTCTTTGCCCGCGCCGCGGGCATAGCCGCGGACGCGTCGCAACAGAGGTGCCGGCTCACTCCGCGGCGGGTTCGGGGCCGACGAGCGGGCGCTGGGCGGGCTTGGCCGCCTCATAGGCCGCGCGGGCGCGGCGGGTCTCGTCGAGGCCGGAGACCTCGGCGACGGGAACGTCCCACCATGCCTCGCTGTCCGGCGCGGGCACCATCGGGTCGGTCTCGATGTGCACCAGGACCGGGCCCGGCTCGTCCTTGGCCTGCGCGAGCGCGGCCTTCAGCTCCGCGATCGTCGCCGCGCGCAGCACCCGGACGCCGAGGCTAGCCGCGTTCGCGGCCAGGTCCACCGGCAGGGACCACAATGACCTTGATGCCCTCGGCCACCGCGGTGACCAGCTCGGTCGCCATCATCAGGTACGAACCGTCCCCCACCAGGACGTACACCTCGCGGTCCGGCGCGGCCAGCTTCACGCCCAGGCCGCCGGCGATCTCATAGCCCATGCACGAGTAGCCGTACTCGACGTGGTAGCCCTTCGGATCCCTGGTGCGCCACAGCTTGTGCAGGTCACCGGGTATCGAGCCGGCCGCGCACAGCACCACGTCCCGCGGCCCGGCCGCGTCGTTGACGGCCCCGATGACCTCGGACTGGGCGGGCGGCTGGCAGCCGAGGCCGTAAGCCCGGTCCACGGTCCGCTGCCAGGCGGCGGCCAGTTCCCGCGCCCGCGCCCGGTAGCCGCCGGAGACCGACCAGCCGGCCAGCGCGGCGGCCAGGCCGCGCAGCGCCTCCCTGGCGTCGGCGACCAGCGGCACGCCGGCGAGCTTGACCGCGTCCGCGCCCGCCACGTTGACGTTCACGAACCGGACCTGCGGGCAGCCGAACGCGGTCCGCGACGCCGTGGTGAAGTCGCTGTACCGGGTGCCGATCCCGATGACCACATCCGCCTGCCCGGCGATCCGGTTGGCCGCCACCGTGCCGGTGCTGCCCAGCGCGCCGAGGGCGAGCGGGTGGTCGAACGGCAGCGACCCCTTCCCGGCCTGGGTCTCGGCGACCGGGATCCCCGCCGCCTCGGCGAACGCGCGCAGTTCCGCCGTGGCCTCGGCGTAGATCACCCCGCCGCCGGCCACGATGAGCGGCCGGGAGGCGCCGCGGATCACCTCGGCCGCGCGGGCCAGCGCCGCCGGTTCCGGTACCGGCCGGGGCACGTGCCAGGCCCGGGGGGCGAACAGTTCGGCCGGCCAGTCCCAGGCCTCCGCCTGCACGTCCTGTGGCAGCGCGAGCGTGACGGCCCCGGTGCCGGCCGGGTCGGTGAGCACCCGCATGGCCCCCAGCAGGGCCGACGGGAGCTGCTCGGGCCGCCAGACCCGGTCGAAGAACCGGGACACCGGCCGGAAGGCGTCGTTCACCGACACGTCCAGGGCCGCGGGGTGCTCCAGTTCCTGCAGGACGGGCGTGGCGGCCCTGGTGGCGAACACGTCACCGGGCAGCAGCAGGACCGGGAGCCGGTTGATGGTGGCCAGCGCCGCCCCGGTGACCATGTTCGTCGCGCCCGGGCCGACCGACGAGGTGCACGCCCAGGCCGACAGCCGGTTGCGCATCCGCGCGAACGCCACCGCGGTGTGCACCATGGCCTGCTCGTTCCTGGCCTGGTAGTAGCGCAGCGCGCCGGGCTGGTGCAGTTCGGCCTCGAGCAGCGCCTGGCCGATCCCGGCCAGGTTGCCGTGGCCGAAGATGCCCGAGCAGCCGCCGAAGAACGGCCGCTCGGTCCCGTCCCGCTCGCTGCGCTGGGCGGCCAGGAACCGCACCACGGCCTGGCCGACGGTAAGGCGGACGCGCCCCGTCATGGCAGCAGCCCGCCGGGGGCGGTCAGCCGGGGGTCGGCCTGCTGGCCCGGCCAGGTGCCGCGGATCCAGCCGTGCGCGGGGTCGTCACAGGCCAGCCAGGCCCGCTCGCCCGGCCCGGCCATCACGTTCAGGTAGTACATGTGGTACCCGGGCACCGCCATGGACGGGCCGTGGTACCCGTGCGGGATCAGCACGACGTCGCCATCCCTGACCTCCGCGAGCAGGCCGGCGGGCCGGTCCGCCGTCCCGTAGACGCGCTGGTAACCCACGCCGGGACCGGCCGGCCCGGCGGCGATCTCGAAATAGTAGATCTCCTCGAGCACCGACTCGCCGGGCCGGTCCTCGTCGTGCTTGTGCGGCGGGTAGGAGGACCAGTTGCCGGCCGGGGTGATCACCTCACAGGCGATCAACCGGTCCGCGCCGAACACGCCCGGCATGCAGAAGTTGTGCACCCGCCGGGAGCAGGCGCCCGCGCCGCGCAGTTCGACCGGGACGCCGGCGGCCGGCCCGTACCGGGGCGCCAGGCGCTCCCCCGCCCGGGCGCTGGCCAGGGCGAACCGCCCGCCGCCCGCGCTGGACACCCGGACCCGCGAGTCCCGCGGCAGGTAGGCGAAGTCGGCCGGCCCGGCGAAGATGCCCGCCCGGCCCGCCAGGGCGAACCGCTCGCCGTCGCACTCGACCTCGCAGGACCCGGCCAGCGGCAGCAGCACCGCCTCGTCGGAGTCCATGCCGAACTCCCGCGACCCACCCGGCGCCAGCCCCAGCACGCGCAGCCCCGAATAGGTCCAGCCGGCCTGCTCCGGGGTGACGGACACCAGCCACGGCCCGTCCGCCGCGGTGCCCGCGCGACGTGGCGGCAGGTGCTCACCGGCCCATCCCCCTCACAGCAGGCTGACCGCGGTGTCCACGGCGGCGGCCACATCGCCGTCGGCCGGGTACAGCAGGGACCGCCCGGCCACCAGGCCCATCACGTTCGGCAGCCGCAGTGCCTTCTGCCAGCCGGCGAACGTCGACTCCGGGTCATCCGCGACCTCGCCGCCGAGCAGCAGGGCCGGCAGCGTGGACGCGGCCATGACCTGCTCCATATCCTCCACCACGGGGACCTTGAGCCAGGTGTAGGCCGACGTCGTGCCGAGCCCCGACGCGATCGCGAGGGCGCGGATCATCGCCTCGGGGGCCAGGTCGTTGAACACCCGGCCGTCCGCCCGGTGCGAGATGAACGGCTCGACCATGGCCATCAGCCGGCGTTCGGCGAGCCCGGACACGGCCTGGGCGCACGCCTGCATGGTCGCGGCGGTCGCCGGGTCGTCGGGGTCGATGCGCAGCAGCATTTTGCCGCCGTCGAAGCCCATCCGCTCGATCGCCGGTGCGTCGTACCCGGTGAACCGGTCGTCGATCTCGAAGACGGTCCCGGCCAGGCCGCCGCGGTTCATCGAGCCGATGACGATCTTGCCGGGCAGCGCGCCGAGCAGCAGCAGGTCCTCCAGCACGTCGGCGGTGCCGAGCACGCCGCCCACGCCCGGCCGGTCCAGCGCCACGCAGAGCCGTTCCAGCAGGTCCGCCCGGTCGGCCATGGCGAGCCGTTCCCGGCCGGCGCCCAGGGCACCGCGGGCCGGGTGGTCGGCCGCGACGATCACCAGCCGGCCGTCCGGGCCGACCACGGAGGTGGCGCGCTGCCGGGCCGCGGCCGCCTCGGCTACCAGTTCCGGGCGGCGCACGCGGGTCTCGATGACCTCCGCGAGGCGGTCACCGAACATCGCTCGTCCCGGCCAGCAGGGCATCCACCTCGGCGGCGGTGGGCATCGCGTCGGAACAGGCCAGCCTGGCGGCGACCAGGGCGCCCGCCGCGTTGGCGAACCGGATCACCCTGGCGGTGTCCCAGTTCGCGAGCAGCCCGTGGCACAGTGCCCCGCCGAACGCGTCTCCGGCGCCGAGTCCGTTCAGAATCTCAATAGTGAACGGCGGGGACTCGGCCACGCCCGCCGGCGTCGCGGCGAGCACGCCGCGCGGGCCTTGCTTCACCACCGCCAGGCTGGCGCCGCGGTCGAGCAGCGCCCGCCCGGCGCGCCGCGGGTCGGTCTCGCCGACCGCCATGTCGCACTCGTCGAGGTTGCCGACGGCGGCCGTGACCAGGCCGAGGGCCGGGGCCACGGCGGCGCGGGCCGCTTCCCGCGACTCCCAGAACATGGGCCGGTAGTCGAGGTCGAGCACGGTGACGGCACGCTGTTCACTGGCGCCGCTGGCGCCGCTGGGGCCGCGGGCCTCCAGCGCGGCGAGGGTGGCCGAGCGGCTCGGCTCGGCGCACAGGCCGGTGGCGGTGACCCAGAACACCCGGGCGGCGCGGATCGCGTCGTAGTCGAGTTCCGCGGCGCGGATCTCCAGGTCGGGAGCCTTCGGGTAGCGGTAGAAGTAGATCGGGAAGTCGTCCGGGGGGAAGATCTCGCAGAACGTGACCGGGGTGGGCAGGCCAGGCACTCCGGTGACGAACTGGTCCCCCACGCCGTACTCCTTCAGCGCGTGGTGCACGAAGCGGCCGAACGGGTCGTTCCCGGTCCGCGTGATCACCGCGGCGCTGCGGCCCAGCCGGGCGGCCGCGACGGCGACGTTGGTGGCGCTGCCGCCGAGGTACTTCCCGAACGTCGTCACGTCCTCCAGGGCCACGCCGGCCTGCAGCGGGTAGATGTCGACGCCCACCCGCCCCATGGTCAGCACGTCCAGCCGGGCCGGCTCATTCCCCACCCGGCTGCTCCCGTCCGGGCTCGGCGTACCAGATCAGGTGCCGCGCCTCCGCCACGGGATCCGCGAGCAGTTGGCCCATGCCGGCTATCCCGTCGTGAGCAGGAAGTCCAGGCACGACCCGTCCTCAGCGATGTCCACAACCGCGCCGCGCAGCACGCCAGCAGAGTAGTCACTGCCGGGATTCACGCAGAGCGTCCGGCCGAGCCGCTGCACGCCGCGCGACTCGTGAATGTGGCCGTGCAGCGAGACGGGCGGCTGGTACTTCTTGATGGCGTCGCGGACGGCGTGGCTGCCGACCGGCACGATGCTCGGCCTGCCGCCGCGGATGACCGGCTTGAGCGTGGCGTCGAGTTCCGGCGCGTCGTCCAGGCCGCTGGCGTACGGCGGGCAGTGGAAGTTCATGATGCACTCCCGGCCCGCCGGCACCGGCTCCAGCATCTCGGAGATCAGCTTGGCGAGGTCCTCCTCCGAGCACTCCCGCTCGGTGCTCCACGGCGTGAACGGCACCACGCCCAGGCTGGCCATGATCGACTCCCAGCTGAACTTGCCGTACACGCTGGAGTGCGTGACCAGCTCGTACACGGTGAACAGGGCCAGGACCGTGGTGGCGCCGCCGATCCAGGCGACCTTGCGGAGGAACCCGCGGCGCTGGTCCTCGGACATCGCCGAGGTGTCGATCAGGTCGGCGCGGCGCAGCGGCAGGAACAGCGCGGCCACGCCGCCGGCCAGCAGGATCAGCGCGAAGAACAGGCTCTGCAGGGCCACGATGCTGCCCAGGGCGACCAGGCTGGTCAGGAAGCAGAACCCGCAGCCGACGACCAGGACGATGGCGATCGCGATGTTCGGCGCGTGGTTGCGCTCGCTCACCTTGGCCACACTCACCGGCAGCAGCCGGTCGAAGGCCTGGGCGAACAGCACGCGGGTGGTGACGGTCAGGAAGGCCAGGTTCACGGCGAGCTCGGCGAACGGGACCGCGGTGGCGAAGAGGATCTTCGTGATCGGGTCGGGGGACAGGATCATGCCGTAACCCAGGCCGCCGGCCACCGAGCTGAGGCTGGTGATCTTCCCGTAGGCGGCCGGGTTGACCACGCCAAGGTTCGCCTGGGCCTGCATGAAGGTCAGGCCGGCCCGCGCGCGCAGTACCGCCCAGACGCCGACCCAGAGCACGACGAGCAGAGCGATGCTGATGGTCGAGGCGTACAGGTAGGTGCGGCCCGGGCGGCGCAGTTCGCCGCCGACGTAGTAGGAGTACAGCACGCCGTTGTAATTGAGCACCATGAACGGGATGATCGCCACCGCGGCCGCGATGGAGGTGCCGAAGACGACCCCGTTCGACTTCGCACCGGAGATGATCGCGCCATAGGCGCCGGGGTGGTGGCTGTAGTTCGCCAGCGCGGTGACGAAGTCGGCGTGCGAGTGGAACGCCAGCATGCCGATGAGCGCCACGAACGCCACGACCTGCAGGACGATCAGCCAGAAGATGATCCGGGCGACGATCTTCACCGAGAACAGCGACAGCGCGGCCACGATCAGCATGAGGATGATGGACAGCCAGGCGATCGAAATATTGCTGGTCAGATGGTTGCCCGCGTTAGCGATCGCGGTGCTGTGGAACGCGGAGCCGAGGCCGCTCAGCATGAACGGGGTGAACTGCGCGGCGAAGTGCGCGTTGGTGGACAGCACGTAGGTGAACACCACGGCGATGCCGAGGCCGGCCATTCAGCCCGGCGTTGAAGTTGATGAAGGTGTTGACGACGGCCACCGAGGCCAGCGAGATGCCTGTGGCAGCAGGGATCCCAAGTTCCCGGACCAGGCCGGATGTCTGCCGGATGAAGAGGCGTCCTGCCCCAGAGTCACCAGCTGTGGCGGTTCCCGCCGCTGCGTCGCTGCTTGCCACTGCCTACCTCCAGGCTCCCGCAAGTGCGAATCCTGAGCGGGGCTCACGCGTGAAGACCCAGTTCACCTGCGTGACCCCCCAGGCTGACCTAATGCTTAGCTCGGACAAGAGTTTGTCAATACCTACGTACATACTGCTGTTCCCACAAACTCCTGGGTGCTGAAGTTTTTAGGGCTGGCGGCCTGGAGCGGTGCGCGGCCTGCTACTTGGCCGGTGTCAGCTCGCCGGCCAGGAGGGGGCGGGTGAGGGTGTTGCCGGGAGGCGCTAGGTCGCCGACCCGGCGCTGGCGTCCTTGACCGGGACGAAGAGGCCGCCGCCGTAGGCGGCCAGCCACCACACGTCCAGGCCGCCGCCACCGGGCAGGTGAGCGCGGCCGATGCGGTCGAACCGGACGATCCCGTCGGTGCCGGTGGCGACCTCCATGTGCGCGGGCGGCAGGCCGGTGTCCACGGCGGCCTCGAACCGCAGCGCCGGGTCGTAGGGAGCGACCGGTGCGCCTGGGTAGCCCGCGCGCTGCCCGGCGGGAATGGGCGAGTCCGGATGGGTGCGCAGCAGGTCATCACGGGTCCGGCGCCAGTGCTGATGCGCGGCGGCGGCGTCCGGCTCGGCGCGGACCTCGGCGTAGAGCCGGGCGACCCTGCGGCGCCAGTCGAGCAGGGTCAGGGACATCTGACCACCTCCACGCTCATGCCTGCCCAGTCCGGCGGGCCGTCGGCTCCGGGCGCAAACCGGACCACTCCACTGGCATGGAATTGGAGCTTACTCGTAGTCCGGTCTGGCCATAGCGTGCCAAGCATGACAGTTACGACGGTTACCGCACCGGCCCCCCGCCTGCTCACCACGCCGGCCCGTGGCCGGGACAGATCACGTCCGAAGCTGGTGACCGGGCCGCTGCTGCTGCGGTTCGTCACCATGCTGGGCGCCTCGGTCAGCTTCTACCTGCTGTTGTCGGTGGTGCCGCTGTACGCCAGGACGGCGGCCGGCGGGAGCGCGGCCGGGCTGGCCACCGCGGCGCTGATGGCCGCGACCGTCGCGGGCGAACTGGTCACCCCGCGCCTGGCGGCGCGGTACGGCTACCGGCTGACGCTGGCGGCCGGCCTGATCCTGATGGGCGCGCCGGCCCTGGCGCTGACCGGCCCGGCGAACCTGGAGATCGTCACCGCGGTGTGCGTCGTCCGCGGGCTTGGCTTCGCCATCATGGTCGTGGCCGGGGGCTCGCTGACGGCGGCGCTGATCCCGCCCGAGCGCCGCGGCGAGGGGCTGGCGCTGACCGGCCTCGTGGCCGGGGTGCCATCGCTGGCGGCGCTCCCCGCGGGGGTGTGGCTGGCCCGCCAGATCGGCTACCCGGCGGTGTTCACCGCGGGTGCGGTCGCCGCGCTCGCCGCGCTGGCCGCCGTGCCCGGCCTGCCGGGCCGCGCCGGGAGGCGGGCGGCACGGTCCCGGGCCGTGCGCATGGCCCGGCCCGCGGCGGTGGCCGGGGGCACGGCAGCGTCCGGGCGGCCGCTTGGCGTCCTGGCCGCGCTGCGGACTCCCGCCTTGCTCCGCCCGGGGCTCGTGTTCGCGGCCACCACCACGGCGGCCGGCATAGTCGTGACGTTCCTGCCGCTCACGTTGTCCCGGGCGGCCGGCGGCCTCATCGCACTGGCCCTGTTCGCCCAGGCCGCGGCGGCCACGCTGACCCGGTGCCTGGCCGGCCGCTTCGGTGACCGCACCGGCCACCAGCGGCTGCTGATCCCGGCCCTGGCCACGGCATCGGCTGGCGTGCTGACTCTCGCGGTCACCGGCGCGCCAGCGGCGGTGCTCGCCGGGAGCCTGCTGTTCGGCGCCGGATTCGGCGTCGCCCAGAACGCGACCCTGAGCCTGATGTACGCCCGGGTGCCCGAGGCCAGCTACCCGGCGGTCAGCGCGGTCTGGAATATCGCCTACGACGCCGGCATGGGGCTGGGTGCCGCCGGTTTCGGCATGCTCGCCGCGGGGACCGGCTACCCTGCCGCGTTCGCGATCACCGCCGCCGCCATGCTCGCCGCGCTCGCCCCCGCACTGCGCGACCGGAAGACGGGCTGACCGGCCGCGGGCCGCACCTGCCCCGACGGCCCGGCCGGACCCGGCCACGTACCGGTGCGGCCCGGCTGAAACCCCAGGTCAGACGTGGTGCCCGTCACCTGAGCCCGGTGGCGGGCAGCGCGGATATCGTCAACCCGGGCCGGCTCGGGTGTCCGGTTATACGTCAAATATCCGTCACCTGACCGATGTCTCTCACTGCAACTTGCACCAGCATTTGTCCTGCAACCGCGAGATCAAGTGTCTCAGCAGGTTGTGCTCTCTCCCCGGGGCTGGCCGGACAGCGTGACGAGCGCTCTCTCGACCGGCTCAAACAGCCTGGTAAGGAAGCAGATGGACACCATGGCGCCGATTCGCCCGACCGCCCTGCACCAGCCAACTCGCCCGACCGCGATGCAGAACTCGACCATGCCGCAGAGCCCGGCAGCGCCGCAGAAACCACTGCGCCCAGCCGTGCTGCAGAAGCGGCGGGTCTCCGTGCCCGCAGCGCCGACGGCACCAGGCAGAGCCCGCAGCCAGGTCCAGGCCACGATCGAGGCCTGGGACGTCCCGGTCGATAAGTCCGTGGCCGTGCTGCTGACCAGCGAACTGATGACAAACGCCGTCAGGCACGAGACGGGCGACACCATCACGCTTGTCATCACCTGCGCCTATGGCCAATTACATGTCGACGTGCACGACACCTCGTGCGAGCTGCCGGTGCCGGTGGACGGGCCACCAGACGCGGAGACCGGCCGGGGACTCATGCTAGTCGCCAGCCTGTCGAGTAGCTGGGGTTATTACCGGACGCCCACGGGCAAGGCCGTGTACTTCACACTCGCCTTCCAGGACGCCGGCAGCAACGGGACCGACCCCAGCGACGTGTGACCGCCGCTCGTGGGCCCGGTGCGTCGCATCGCCCCCCCGCGATTCACCGGGCCCGCCATGCGCGCCGCCGCGTCCCCGCACCCCCAGGCGGGTTGACGCGGCGGCGGCCAGACCGCCTTGCGGGCCGCCGCGGCCCCAGTCACCTCGACGCGGCGGCCCGCGAGGCGTCTCACCGCCGATTCCCCTGCGCGATCGGGCACGCGGGTGGCGCCGACTGAGACGGCGGAGCCAAAGCTGTCACCCTGGGAAGGCGGCTTCCTTAACGGCACGCCTGTTCGCATGGATGCCGGCGGCCCATCCCGACCCGGCGGCGGGTAAAGTCCCGGTGTGCGGCTGACGGTGCTCGGGAGCTGCGGCGCCTGGCCGGAGGCGGGCCAGGCGTGCAGCGGCTACCTGGTGGAACACGACGAGTTCCGGCTGCTGGTTGACCTTGGCTACGCGGTCGTGCCGCGGCTGCAGGAACACGTCGCCGTCGGCCGGGTGGACGCGGTTTTCATCAGTCACGGGCATCCCGATCACTGCGCCGACCTGAATCCGCTGCTGCGCGCCCGGGTGCTCAGGGATGACGTACTGCCGCCGCTGCCGGTGTACGCGCTGCCCGGCGCGCTGGACGCGGTGCTCGCGCTGGACCGTCCGGGGATGCTGGCCGGCGGGTATGTGCTGCATAACCTCACCCCCGGCAGCGAGCTGGACATCGGCCCGTTCCGCGCGCGGACCGAACTGCTGCCGCATTCGCTGCCCAATGCCGGGCTCCGGCTGACCGCCGGCAGGCAGGTGCTCGCCTATACCGGTGACACCGGCCCGAGCGAAGGCGTGGCCGACCTTGGCCGCGGCGCGGACCTGTTGCTGGCCGAGGCCAGCTATGCCGATCAGGTACCGGAGGACTTGCGGCGCTACCTGTCGAGCGCCCGGCAGCAAGGCCAGCAGGCCGCGGCCGCGGGTGCCAGGCGGCTGTTGCTGACCCACCTGATGCCGGGCACCGACCCGGCGGCCGCGACGGCCGCCGCCCGGGGCTGGTACGACGGCGAGGTCGGCGTCGCCACGCCCGGCCAGGTTCTCGACCTTGGCTGAGCCCCTGACAACGCGGGCCGGACCGGCGGCCCCGGGCCAGGACTGTGGTCCCGGCCGGGGGCGGTGGCCCGGCTGGGCGGTGGCCCGGCTGGGCGGTGGCCTGGCTGGGGCGGCCGGACCGGGGCGGGGATACTGGGCGGATGAGCGAGCACGCCCACGGCACCGGTGCGGTCTTCGGCGCGGACTTCTGGGACGAGCGGTACCGGTCGTCGGGGCGGGTCTGGAGCGGTAACCCGAACCCGCAGCTTGTCGCCGAGGTGGCCGGGCGGTCTCCGGGCCGGGCGCTGGACGTGGGGTGCGGCGAGGGCGCCGATGCCGTCTGGCTAGCCCGCGCCGGCTGGACGGTGGTCGGGGCCGACATCTCCGGTGTCGCGCTGGAGCGGGCCGCGGGCCATGCCCGCGACGCCGATCCGGCCGCGGCCGCGCGCATCGAATGGCGGCGGGCGGACCTGCTCGCCCAGCCGCCGGAGGCGGGCTCCTTCGACCTGGTCTCGGCGCAGTTCATGCAGTTGCCGCCGGAGCGGCGCACGGTCCTGTTCACCGCGCTGGCCGCCGCCGTCCGGGACGGCGGCATGCTGCTCGTGGTCGGGCACCATCCCAGTGACTTGGACACCGGCGTTCCCCGCCCGCCGATGCCCGAGGTTTTCTATCCCCCCGAGGAGATAGCCGGGCTGCTCGACGGTTCGTGGGCGGTGCGGGCCTGCGAGGCCCGCCCCCGGCCCGCGACCACTACCGACGGCACCGACGTCACCGTCCACGACACGGTGCTGGCCGCGATCAGGACCGCCGGCCCGGGCCCGTCCCGCTGACCCTGCCAGGATCACTGGCGGCCGGCCGGGGGAACGCGGCCCGCGGCCGCCCGGCGGCGGCTGGCCCGGTCAGCGTTGCGGGCTGCCCAGGCGGCCGGGGATCCGGCCGGGCCCAGGTCGTGCCGGGGCAGAGCTAGCCGATCCCGGCGAGCGACCGCGCCTCGCTGCGGTCCCGGCAGGCGTGCAGGCCGACGATCAGCCCGTCCCGCATGGTGACGACGTCATAGGTCCGGTCGTCGCCTTGCTGCTGCCGGTGCCGGTCGAGGCCGGGCGTTCGCATCACCAGGATCACCTGGTCGCCGGCCGCGACGACCTCCTCAAGCTCGGAGCGCACGCCTTGCTGGACCTGGCGGCGCACCGCCTGCTCCAGTTCGTCACGGCCGCCGTAAGCCTGCGGCCGCGCGTCATCCAGGCCCGGCTCGAAGTAGGTCCATTCCAGGTCCGGGTCTATGAATTCCAACATGCGTGCGACATCACCCCGGTCGTAGGCCAGGAATGCTTCGCGCACGATCCACTCATTCTGGTTACACATCTCAGGCCTCAGCACGATCATGCCCTAACCGGCCGCCGATGTCTGGCAGTTCGGCAGGTCGCGCAGGCCGATCTGATGGCGTGCCGGAACGGCGCCGCGGTGGCGGCCCGCGATCGCCGGGCGGCGGCCCGGGCAGGCCCCGGGCCCAGCCCCGGTCCCGGACGGTGTCCGGCCTGGCCAGGCCCGCGATGACGGCTGCGAATGACCTGCTCGGGCGGCCCGCCGGCCCGGCCGCCGGCCGGCCGGGGCACGCTCGGCCGCCAGCACGGCAGGGCGGGCCCGCCGAATGGCTGGCAAATGGCGCTCCCGGCCGGGGCCGGGTGCCCGGATCATGCGCCACTGCCAGGGACGCGGCATTGCCGGGAGCATCACGCGCCTATTGATCATGGCCGTGGCACGCATACGGCACCGGGGCCGCGTGCCAGGACATATTTCCGCCCGGGCCCGCGCGGTCGCGGCCGGCTACCCGGCTCCCTGATCGCCCGCGGACCGCAGGGCCGCCTCGCGGGCGATGTCGATCCGCGAATTGACCCCGAGCTTCCGCAGGATGTGGGAGACGTGGGTCGCGACGGTCCGCCGGGACAGCAGCAGCTTGGTGGCGATCTCCGGGTTGGACAGGCCCTCGACCACGAGCGCGGCGACCTTGGTCTCGGTCGGTGTGAGGCTGTCCCAGCCGCTGTGCGCCTGGCGGTGCTTGGCGTGCGGCCCGCGGCGGATCCCATGGGCGCGAAACCTGGCCTGCAGCCGGTTGACGTCCGTGGCTGCGCCGAGCGAGGTGTAAACCTCGACGGCTTTGATGAACGAGGCCCGTGCCTGGTCGCGGTCCTCAGCGCCGAGGAAGTACCCTGCGGCCGCCTCCAGCGCCTTCGCCGACAGCAGCGGCCGGCCGGCGGCGCCGTACCGCTCCGCGGCGGTGAGCAGCCCGGCCGTGTCGTGGTCCCGCAGGCCGCGGCAATACAGCGCGTTCGCCTGCCGGTGCGGGATCTCCGACCCCTCGGCCAGGGCCGCGGCGTGGCCGGTGAGATCCCGCGCGGTGCCCAGGTCGCCGGTCTGGGTGGCGAGCCGGACGGCGTCGGCGAGCAGGTCCTCGATCTCATCGAGTTCTTCGGCGTTTTCGGCGAATCCGGCCGTCAGCACGGCCAGCGCGTCGGCCGGTGCGCCCGCGTGCTCCCGGTCCAGGCTGCGGGCGAGCAGCAGCGTGCCGATCACCTGGGTCCCGATCCGCTCGGCATGCGGTGCGGCGGCCACCAGGTTGCGGCGCGCGGCGGCGACCTCGCCGCGATGGAACCGGATCACGGCGGCGATGCCCAGATCGCAACAGGCCGCCATGGAGTCCTTCAGGTCTTCAGGCAGGGCCTCCACCTCGGCCATCGCCTCGGCCCAGCGCCCGGTGTCGAATAGCAGCTCACCCAGGGCCGTGTGCGCCTGGACCCGGCGGATCACCGTGCCCGCCTGGTTGGCCAGGTAAAGCGCCTGCCGGGCCGCGCCGATGGCCTCCTCATACCGGTCCAGGTTGCCCAGGGTGACGGCCTGGTTGATCTGCAGCAGCACCCGGAGGTCGGTCAGGGCGGGGTCGGCCTCGGTCACGGTCAGCGCCCGCTCGAACAGCGGCAGCGCGTCGGTCATCTGGCCCTGCACCCCGGTCACGATCGTCAGCACGTGCAGCGCCCAGCCCATCGCCCAGTTGTCGCCCGCCTCCGTCGCCACCTCCAGCGCGGCGGCGGCGACCTGGCCGGCTTTCTCCACATCCCCCTGGTAGCTATGCGTGCGGGCCGCGAGCACGAGCAGCCGCGCCCGGTGCCGGTCCGAGATTCCCGGAGAATCCAGGGCACCTTCCAGCGTGGCCAGCGACTCCGCGAACTGGCCGACCCGATTCCGGCACTGCGCCAGCGTCCAGTGCAGGTCGACGAGGAGATCGGGCTCGACAGTATGCGCCAGCGCCCGGCCGGCCACCTGTTCGGCCTCCGCCGTGTCGCCGACCCGGTAGAGGGTGTCCGCGAGGCGGCTCACCAGGAAGTCATGGTGCGCCGAGCCGGCGGCAGAACTCGCGACTGCCCGCCGGAGGAGTTCCGCCGCAACCTGGGGGGCCTGGCCGACCAGCAGGTCCGCGGTGCGGGCCAGCCAGCTCAGCATCCAGTCGTCCATCGGGTCGATCGGGCCGCCGGGCCCGCTCAGTGCGCGGAGCAACTGCCGGGCGACCCGGTCTGGCGGAGCACCGGCCTCGGCCAGCGCACGGCCCGCATCGCGGTGCCAGGCCGCGCGCACCGGCACCGGCACCTCCTCATACAGCGCCGTCCGGATCAGCGGATGCCGGAATCCCAGGCCGTTGCCGAATTCGGCAAGCACACCGGCCGCGCGCGCCTCGTCCACGGCGGGGACCAGGTCCGCCACGCCACGGCCCAGTACGACCGCGAGGTCGGGCACGGCGAAGTCGACCCCGAGCAGGGCCGCCGCCCGCAGCACCTCACGCACCGGGCCCGAGACGAAGCCGAGGCGGTCCGCGATGGCCGCCGACAGGGAGCCTGGCGCCGCAGCGTTCGTCAGCACGGCGGTTCCCGCGCCGGTCACGGTCACGCTCGAACCGCGGGCCAGCGCGCCGACCAGCTCAATGACATACAGCGGGTTGCCCGCTGCCCCCTCGGCGAGGCGCCGCAGCTTGTCATCCGGCTTGCCGCCGACCAGAGAGGTGACCAGTTGAGCGACCGCCGCCTCATCAAGCCCGTCGAGCCGCAGCCGCAGGGCATCACTCGCCACCCGGCGCAGCGCCAGCAGGTCTTCCCGCCGGGGCACCGGGCGCATCATCCCGACCAGCAGCAGCGGCACCTGCCGCACCGTTCTCGCCAGCCGCCCCCACAGGGTGACGCTGGCCGGGTCCGCCCATTGGAGATCGTCGACGACCAGGACCGTCGGCTGTATCGCGCACTGCTCGGCGACCAGCGCCAGCAACTGCTCGGCAAGCGCTGCCGAGACGTCCGTGCCACGATCGGCGGCCACCTCGCCGCGCAACAGCCTGACAATCGTGTTCTGCCGGGGATTGGCCGAGGGCTCGCGGACCCGTAGCCCTTCGAGCAGCGGCAGCAGTGGCAGCGCCTGTCCCAGTTCGTCTCCGGCGCCCCAGAACACCTGGCAGCCGCCACCGGCCTCGGCAAGAGCCGTGCGCACCAGCGTGGACTTGCCGATGCCGGGCTCGCCCTCGATCAGAACTGCCCCGCCTCGCCCGTCAGCCACTTCCGTCACGAGCCTGACAAGAGTCGCGAACTCGGCGTCGCGGCCGATCAGCACATTGGCCCGGGAGACGGTGGGCACGGACCGAATTGTACTACCGGAACATTTTGGTAACAAGCGGCATCATTCGGGCGTACATTTAGCGGCCTGGGCCTTTTTCTGCTACTAATGTCTTTGTTAGCGCTTCCGAGAGGTCGGCGTGCACCTTGCGGCGGGCCTTGCATCGCAAGTATCAGTTGACATTTCACTACATGTCTTCACGACATATTAAATGACATCGTACTCGCAGATGGCAGGCAAATTGTGCGGGCAATTATTGGTATCCGACAATGGGATTCCCTGGCATAAATAGTGGTGATAACTCCAGCAGGCGCCTAGGCGCCTGTGACCGGGGCTGCCCGGCCCTGGCCTGGAAGTTTGGCATGGAGGAGTCATGCGCATCGGGCGAGCAATCATCATTCCCGCTATCGTAGCGCTCGGCTTGGCCGGATCGGCTTTAGTTGGCTCCGCAATGCCTGCGGTGGCCGCGAGCGTGCCCAATGCCCACGTGTCCACGACGGGCATCTTGGTGGGCACCGACATGTACCACCACGCTTGACTGGCCGACCTTCGACAGACGGTGCCGCGGATCTATTTCAATCCGCGGCGCAGCTATCGGTAGGGCCGGGAGGGGCGGCTGAATTGCCGCGGCAAGCCGGTCCGGGCATGAACGGCAGCGGCCCGATTCCGGGCGGCTGAGACCTGCGCGCTGGCGCATGAGACCGCCATGGCGGCGGGGCGGCGCCCTGGTGCCCCGCGGGCCGGTCCCGCGGGGGCGCGCCAAGGGCCGTACCCGCACCGTCGCCCCGCCAGACCGCGGCGGACTGCCGGGCCCGGCCAGCGGGACCGCACCCGCAGTACCGGAGCATCCCCGCCCGCCGCCGTCCGCGCAGAAACGCGAGGCAGCGGGCCTCTCATCGTTACCTCGTTGCCGTGCTTCTACCGTTTTGCCGCGTACCAAGGTTTGGTTACGCTAGATCCCAGTAGATTGCAACGAAAGTTTCAATCACGAGGTGTGTGGCGCTCCGGTCCCGATCGCGCACCAAGGAGGGACGAGGTATGACCACCGTGCCAGGCAGTCCCACGGTGCGGCGCCGTCGACTCGCCGCCGAGCTGCGCGGAATCCGGGAAAGCAAGGGCAAAAGCGGCGATGCCGTGGCCGCGGCGCTGCGCTGGTCGCCTTCAAAGATCAGCCGGTACGAAAGGGCCAAGACCGGGCTGCAGCCACGTGAGGTGGAACGGCTACTCGACTACTACGAGATCACCGGATCGCGCCGCGAGCTGCTTCTCGCGCTCGCCCAGGACGCCGCCCAGAAGGGCTGGTGGGAGGACTACGCGGACAGCCTGTCCCTCGACTACCAGCAGTTCATCGGCCTGGAGGATGAGGCGAGCTCGATCGCCGTCTGGCACGTTGACGTTTTACCAGGTCTGTTCCAGACCGAGGCATACGCCCGGCATATCATCGGCACCTACAGCCAGATCGAGCCCGTCACGCCGGGCATGATCGAGCGGCTCGTCAGGGTCCGGATGCGGCGTCAGCACGTGGTGGACCGCGAGCCAGGGGTAGACCTGTCCGTGGTGATCGATGAGTCTGTCCTGCGGCGCCGCGTCGGCGACGAGCACGTGATGCATCAGCAGCTCCAGCGGCTCGCGCAGGAGGCCGGCCGGCCCAACGTAACGTTGCAGATCCTGCCTCTTGACGGGCCGCACACCGTCTTCGTGGAGTCGTTCGTCATCTTCCGCTTCGAGCCGGACAGCGAAGCCGCGCTCCAGGACGTGGTCAGCACCGAGCACTTGCGAAATGACTTCTCGCTGGAGGGCGAGAAGGAGACCTATCTGCACTGGATCGCGTTCCAGATGCTCGCCAGGGCATCGCTCGACCCGGAGTCGTCCAAGGAGCTGATCCTCAAGACCGCCGAGTCGCACTGGTCAGGCGGGCAGCGCGAACCCTGAAGAGGGCCTGGGCCACGCCGCCGGTCAATGGCCAGGGGCTCACACAGCTTCGCCTTCGCTTGACCCGGCGTGCCCTGACCCGGCCGCCTCGCCGGTCCGTCCGCCGTCCCGGGCCATCGAGCATGCCCGATGCGAGCTGGTCCGCCCTGGCCGAACACGCCACCGGGCACGACGCTTATCTGTTCCGGAGCATCGGGTTGCCAGGAGGCAACAGTCCGCCGGCTAATGACTCACCCTGGCAGGCGGAACGCGATCATCCACCAGCCGGCGCACTGGCGGCACGGGACGCAATCACAATGGCCCGCGCCAGGCCGGGCTGCGGCCACGCAAGGGCGGCGGCCGCTCGCGCACTAAAGATCATCACGACCCGCCCAGCCACACCTCACCATTTACCCGGTGTTTCCACACAGAAGCCCCATGTCCGGCATATAATCAGCACTTACAGTCTGATCGAGCCGGTTACCCGAGCATGATCGATCGGCTGGCCAAGATCCCGGATACGTCAAGGTTGGCGATGAGCGCGTGATGAATGAGCAGCTTCAGCCGCTCACGCGGTCTGCCGACCGACGCGGCGTGGCGTTACAGGTCCTCGTCCTTGACGGGCCGCTCACGGTCCTCGGAGGGTTATCCGCCAATCCCAGCGAGCCGGGCAGTGACGCCGTGCGCCAGGCCACCGCGGGCACCCGGCACGTGCGGAATGACACCTCGCTGGGCGGCGGGAACGAGCGGTACCTGCGCCGGATGACACGCCGGGTGCCCGCCAGGGCACTGCCCCGTCCACACCGGTGCAAAGAAATAACGCCGAAGACCACTGAATCGCACTGGTCGGGCGGCCAGCGCGAACCTTGACTCCTCCCTGAGCCACGCGATCCCCGGGGATCCCGGCCCGGCAGTGCGCCAAGCCCATCGCGAACGGAACTCGCCAAACCCACCGTTTCCGGGTGCCATGGGCACAGATCCGCAAAACGGGCCGTTGGGACGCATCACCACGACCGTGCGCCGCCAGCACGCCGATCCTGGCGGACCAGCAGGTCAACTTCGTATTTCCAGGCACCGTGCGGGACGCAAACGCTGATCTTCGCTCGGCGTGTTGCAGTGGCGTCTGGATCCGTCTCAGCTAGTCTCCCTAGTGATCAAAGGCACCTGTACTTCTCATTAGTACTAAGGAGCCTCACAGTCTGCGGTGCCAGTTTTCGACAGCGCGGACAGGATGTAATCAATTCCCTACTTTCCGTAGCCGCCCTAGGCTGCGACTCAAGCTATTCAGGAGGTAAAGGACGTGGCAAGTTCTAGGCTGGGGGACCGTCCCGAAGGTCTGTCCTGGATCAAGAGTTCACTAAGTTTCTCCAACGGCAACTGCGTCGAGGTTGCCAGCCTGCCCGAGGGCGGGATCGGCGTGCGCGATTCCAAGGACCCCTCGGGCCCCGTGCTCCAGTTCACCCCGGGCGAATGGCACGCCTTTCTGGGCGGCGCACGGAACGGTGAGTTCGACCACTTCGGCAGGTAGCCAGCGAATCGGGCAAGACGCCATGGCGTCCTGCCCCGGGCTGGCCATTGATCAGAGCTTACGCGAGGGGCCCCTCGAACATCCGGGGGGCCTTTCGTGTATCTGCGGAGCCTTTCGCTGGCATGACGCGGCCCCAAGGGCACGGGCCCTGGGCTTCATGACTCGCGTGGAAACCACTGGCAACGCCATGGCAGGCTCGGCAGGTAAGGCACTCTTGCCCCGGCTCCGGCCCTGGATTACGGGTGGCGCACGGAACATGGGCCTGCGCTGGTTGCGTATTGCAGAAATATCCCCGGCCTGAGCCGACGGGCCGCAGGCCGGCGGCTCGCGCACGGCGACTGTGGCCAACCCTCTTGACACGGCCTTTGCCAGCGCTAACGATGACGTCAATCCCAGGCAGGCTCGGGGCCCTGAGGGCTCAGGCGCAATGGTGTTAGCGCTAACAAAATGTTAGCGCTAACACCGTCTCACGACGAACCTCAGGCGGGTGCTGACCTGGGCTGGAGCGGCATGCGCGCCCGGAGAGAAAGGAGCGCTACCTGGATAGCCGACCGGTGCCAATGGCACAACAGCCGAGCCATGAACCCGCAATGGCAATGGACGATGGGACGAGCATGATGACACGTTTTTACTTTCGCTTAACGATACTGACGGTCGTACCGGGACTCCTGGGCGCGCTGTCACTGGCCGGGGTGGCCGTGCCTGCTGCGCAGGCGGCATCGCTGCCCTGCGACATCTACGCCGCGGCAGGCACGCCCTGCGTGGCCGCGCACAGCACCGTCCGCGCCCTGTTCGCCAGCTACAACGGGCCGTTGTACCAGGTCAGGCGCGCCTCGAACGGCGCGACCACGAACATCAGCACGCTCAGCGCGGGCGGCTACGCCAACGCGGCGGCACAGGACTCGTTCTGTGCCGGCAGCACGTGCACGATCACGGAGATCTTCGACCAGTCACCGCAGCACAACAACCTCACGATCGGGCCGGCCGGCGGTGCTGGCGGCGCGGACGTCGGCGCGAACGCCTCCGCGCTGCCGGTGATGGCCGGGGGCAACAGGGTCTATGGGGTCGACGTGACCCCCGGGGTCGGGTACCGCGACGATGCCACCACGGGGGTGGCGACCGGGTCGGCGGCGCAGGGTGCCTACATGGTGACCAGCGCCACCCACGTCAACAGCGGATGCTGCTTCGACTACGGCAACGCCGAGACCAACAACAGGGACAACGGCAACGGCCATATGGACGCGGTCTACTTCGGCACCTTGTGCTGGTTCCCGGCCTGTAATGGGAGCGGCCCGTGGGTGCAGGCGGACCTGGAGAACGGCCTGTTCGGCGGCGGCAACGGCAATAACCCGAACAACGCGGGCAACAAGAGCACGTTCGTCACTGCCCTGGTGAAGAACAACGGCACCAGCACGTACGCGATCAAGGGCGGCAACGCCGACTCGGGCGGGCTGACCACCTGGTACAGCGGGTCGCTGCCCACCCAGGGCGGCTACATACCCATGCACCAGGAAGGAGCCATCATCCTCGGCATCGGCGGCGACAACAGCAACAGCTCGGCCGGGGACTTCTTCGAAGGCGTGATGACCTCCGGCTACCCCACGGACGCGGCCGACAACTCGGTCCAGGCCAACATCAACTCCGTCGGCTACGCGTTCCCCAGCGGCAGCGGGGCAACCGGGCCGATCGTGGCCGGTGACAACGGTGCCAAGTGCGTCGACAACAACAACGGCAGCGGCACCCCGGGCAACAAGGTGCAGATGTGGGACTGCGACGGCAACACCGCCGCGCAGAACTGGACCGTGGCCAGCAACGGCACCCTGCAGATCGACGGCGGCTGCATGGACATCACCGGCGCCAGGACCGCCAACGGCACCCTCATCGAGTGGTGGACCTGCAACGGCGGGGCTAACCAGCAGTGGCAGGCGGTGAACGGGGAGCTGGTCAACCCGGCCTCCGGCAAGTGCCTGGACGATCCCGGGTTCAACACCACCAACGGAACCCAGCTGGTGCTGTGGACCTGCAACGGCGGCAGCAACCAGCAGTGGCATCTGCCCTGATGGGCTAGCGAGCGGGCGTGGCCGGCCGCCGCGGACCAGCGGTGGCCGGCCATGCCGGGCCCGGCCGGGGCGCAGGGTGCCGGGGCGGGCGGCCGTGGTCAGGCCGGTCCGGGGCCTGGCGGGGCTTCTGCGGCAAGCTCGCGGGCGAGCGCCTCGGGAGCGCGCATCCGCCACGCGTCGACCACAAGCTCGGTCAGGCGGGCCACGTCCACCTCGGCCAGCCGCAGCATGACCAGCGGCCAGCCGTCGTAACCGGGCGTGGTGAAGAAGCGCTCCGGCTCGCCGAGGAGCAGCGCCTGTTTCTCGGCCTCGTCGCCGACGAAAAGCACCGCGATGTCGGTGCGGATGACCCGGGGCTTCCCCGGCGTGCGCTCCGGATAAGACCAGACGAACCCCTTGCCACCGACCCGGAAGTCGAAGCCGTCGCTGTCGATCTCCGCCACGCCGGGCAGCGACAGGGCGAGGCGGCGCACGTCGTCCTGGTCAGCCATCGTGCTTCCTCCCGGGCGGCAGCGGCACACCCCAGGCTAAGCCCGGGCCCGGACACGGCGCCGATCGCCGGGGCGGGCCGCCGGGGGCCGAGCCGGGCGCGGGCCGCCAGGGCCGGGCCAGGCGCGGGCCACGGGGCGCGAGCCCACCGGGCGCGGCCTGCCTCAGGAGCTGACCGTGCCGTCGATCAGCTCCCTGATCAGGTCGGCATGCCCGTTGTGGCGGGCATACTCCTCGATCATGTGGTTGTAGATCCAGCGCAGCGAGCACTCCACCAGCTCGCCACCGCGCATGCCGATACCGACGTCGTCGAGGCTGTGCGCCGCCGCACGCTGCCTGGCCGCCGCGCACTCGGCCCGCCAGACGGCCAGGTCCGCCGCCCAGTCGGCGTCGTCGAGCGGTGCCCGGCCGGCGTCCCCGGCCTCGTCGGTCCGGTAGATCGACGGCATGCCGGGCCGCCGGTCGAGGGCCCGCCGGAACCAGTTGCGCTCGATGTCGGCCATGTGCCGCACCAGGCCGTGGAGGGACATCAGCGAGGTCGCGACCGGGCGGCGCTTGCGCTGTGCATCGTCCAGGCCTTCGCATTTGTACAGCAGCGTGGCCCGGTGCTACTCCAGCCAGCCCTCCAGCATGGCCCGTTCCGCGCCGGTGAGCGGTGGATCCTCCGGTTCGGCGGTCATGGAGCGGCAGGTTAGCAGCCAGCGGATCCCGGCGGTGCGGCCGCCGGGGCCGGCCGCGCACCGGAGAATTCTCCCGGCCGGCGCGGGGGTTGTCTGCTAAACACTAGCTATGTAGAGTACGAGTTATGACGCAGGCCCCGCGCATGACCCTGCAAACCCAGCTGGTGTTGCGGGCCATGCTGGCCGAGTCCACGGCCGAGCGTTATGGCCTGGAACTCTGCGAGCAGACCGGGCTGCCCAGCGGCACGATCTACCCGATCGTGGCGCGCCTGGAGCAGGTTGGCTGGGCCGCGAGCACGTGGGAGGACCCCGCCAGGCACATCGCGGAAGGCCGTCCGCGGCGCCGGTACTACCGGCTCACCGAGGACGGCGCCGAGCGGGCGCGCGATGCCCTGGCGCGCGCGTACCGCCCGAAGAAACGGCGCCGCGTTGACATCGGCGCGCCCGTGCCCGGCCTGTCGAGGATGTCGCCATGAGCCTGCCATCCCTTCCGGCCCGGGCTGTGCGCTGCGCCCGTGGCGCGCGCGGTGATCCGCTGGCCGGCCTGATGGCCGCGCTCGCGAAGACGCGGCCGGGCGCCGATGCCGGGCTGATCACCACGGCGTATCAGGCCTCCGCGTGCTGGCACCATGGCCAGAAACGCCGCAGTGGCGACCCCTACATCACCCATCCGGTCGCGGTGGCCACGATCCTGGCCGAGATCGGCGCCGACGACCCGACCGTGTGTGCCGCCCTGCTGCATGACGTCGTCGAGGACACCCCCTGCACGCTCGCGATGCTGCGGAGCGAGTTCGGCAACGAGATCACCGACATGGTGGACAGGACCATGGCCCTGGATACCGTGGCCGCGGACCAGCTTGGCTTCACGGGAGCGGACGCCGGCGCGGCGGTCGCCGCGCTCGGTGGCGAACGGGCCCTGGCGGTGAAGGTCGCCGACCGGCTGCACAACATGCGGACCCTGCGCTACCTGCCGCCCACGAAGCAGGTGCTGAAGTCCCAGCAAGTCCTGGAGATCTTCACGCCGATGGCGCTCGCGCTGTCCATGGACGCGATCGGGTCGGAACTGCACAGCCTCTCGCCGCCACGACGCTGGCGCGCCATCAGCGGTCCCGGATGGCATCGGGCCGGGTGCTCGCCGCCGCCGTGACGCTGCTGCCCGCGTCGGCGCGGGACCGGTGGCGTGAGGAGTGGCTGGCCGAACTGTTCGTGCTGGGCACCCGCCGCGAGCGCGTCACGTTCGTGACGCAGGTCTTCGTGGGGATGGGGCGGCTGGCGGTCACGCTGTACCGGCCGGCGGCCGTGCTCAGGCGCGCATACAGCGCCCTGTTCGCCGCCGTGGTCACCGTGGGCGGTCTGTTCATGGGCGGCTGGCGGGCCGCCGTCGCGGCAGCGGCCGCCATCGCCGCCATCCTCGCCGTGCTCATGTGGGTGCTGCGCAGCGAGGAGCGCACCGACCAGCTGGCCCGCCTGATCGGCGCCTTCCGCGGCCCGCCGGGCAAGCGCTGAACCCTAGCCCTGGTCCGGCGGGACATCGGCGGTGTGCACGGTGCGGAGCCGGGCCGGGACGGCCCACCACTGATCGGGGCGGTCGACGACCGGCGCGGCCGGACCGGCTTCGAGGACGCGGGCCAGCCGGAGCAGGAAGGCCGCGATCCCCGCGGCGCCCTGCATCCAGGAGGTGCCCGGCGGCAGCAGCGGCGGGTCCCGGCGATGTTCGGTGAACCGCCAGTACGCCCCGGCCGGGTCGCGGATCGCGCGCTCGACCAGGGCGTCCGCCATCGCGCCGGCCGCTCGCAGCAGCCCGCCCGCCCGTTCCTGTTCGCCGCGGTCCTGCGCGGCGTCGAGCAGCACATCACCGACGCCCGCGGTGCCGCAGCAGCGGCCGTCGTTGTCCCAGAAACCCGGCCGGAGCCGCTGCGGGACACCGGAGGCAAGGATTGAGTCCAGGCATCGTTGCCGCAGCCATCCCACCGGCAGCCCGGCGACCTCGTCCACCCCCGCGGCAGCTAGCGCGGCGAACAGCTGCGAGGTTCCAGCCGGTCCGTGGCACCAGGTGTAGGTCACCGGCTCCACGTCGCGGCTGGAGTACGGCAAGGTGTGCGGGATAGTGAACCCGCAGCTGTCTAACGGTAGACCGTTAATTCGGGATGTAGAGGTGCAGGCCGCAGCCTGCCGCGACCGAGTTGATCAGGGCTTGCAGCTGCGGCGGCGGGGGCGCCTTGGACCATGCGGTCCACCAGCGCTGCAGCACGGTCCAGGGGGAAAGCCAGGCGCGGACCGCGCGCAGCGCCCGCGGCCAGGACGGCGCTGGCGGCGGGACCGCGGCGCGGGAGCCCCCTCTCTCCGCGGCCGGGTTCCGGCTGCGGCGCCGCAGTCTGGCGTGGCGCGGGGTGGTCACCGAACCAGGCAGCCCAGCAGAAGGAGAACGCGCAGTTGACCAGCGCCTGGTGCCGGCGGATCGCGAGGTCGGAGCGGACCTGGAAGTCGGCCCAGCCCAGCTCGTCCTTGACCTGCTTGTAGCTCTGCTCGATCCAGTTGCGGATCGCGTAGATCCGCACGATCTCGGCCAGCCCGGCGGCCGGGTGCGGGCTGTCCGGCTCCCGGGGGCCGCCGGGACGGGGCAGGTTCGTGACCAGGTACCAGGTGGCCTTGTCCGGCAGGGTGGCCGGATCGACGGTCGCGACGACCAGGCGCCGGACGCCATCCGGTCCCCACCCGCCCAGCTTCGCGTCGGCGGCGTACCAGGTCTCGGCGTGCCCGTCGCGGAAGCGCCGGGTCACCGGCTGCCAGTCACCGGGATCATCCGGCCCGCCCCAGGCCAGGGCCCGGGC
>WNGN01001659.1_pt1 | contig 28207 bp, 30 predicted proteins | sample 5400561 | NCBI WGS metagenome assembly WNGN01 (sample SAMN13153379, study PRJNA577476) | soil metagenome | isolation source: 115 cm soil or saprolite under Garry oak tree replicate 2 | place: USA:California | collected 2016-06-15 | reverse complement strand
CGGGAACCGCCGCGGCGGGGACGAGATCCGACGGCTCGCCCAGCGGGATGACGCCGGGGAGCGCCTCGAAGCGTTCCCGACCCTCCCAGTTTTTCCCCCAATGCACATGGGCGAGCACGAGCTGCGTCGGATCCGCGGCGAGCGCGTCGCCGGAGACCGTGGACACGTGGCAGCACGCGAACTCGTTGCCCACCGTGGTGTCATGCTGCACTTTGGTGGCCCACGGAACGACATAGAAGGTTCCCCGGTGGCTCATGGTGGATGGCTCCTCTAGGTGTTGATGGTTCCTGGCCTCATCGCTTGGTGGCCGGCCGCGTCGAGCGACGGTTCCCGATAGGTGTGCTCGTAGCCGCAGCGGCCTCCCCACAGCCCGCGCACACGGCGGGGACCGCGAGGCTCGGCGGCGGCTCGCAGAACCGGGGCGGCTCCGGCGGCCCTGCCGCCCGGCGCACGAGAGCGAGCCAGTCGTCCGCCGACGCGGGCGGCGGAACGTCAGGATTCATGACCACAGGCGGGGCAGCGCGTGCGGCCGCCGTCCGCAGGTGGGGTGAAGTCCATCATCGTGCCGCACCGGCCGCAGCTCAACATCCGCACGGCTGGCGGCTCCGGTGCCGGCGCCGGAAACATCGGCGGCAGGTGGGACGGCGCGGGGGCGGGGCGCGCGACCGCGAACAGCGCTTGATAGCCGCACGCCGCGCAGCGCCACCAGACCGTCGTATCGGTGAGGTTTGGCGCCTCGCCCGCCCACCGTGCCGAGCCGCAGGCGGGACACGTGGCCGGCGGTGCGGGATCCCCACCGGCTGGGGTGATGGTCACCACGGGCTCGTGCGCGCAACCCGGATGGCACACCCCGCACTCGACGCCGTGCAACGGCCGAAGGTGGCGGTCGTAATGGTCTAACACCTGGAACCAGCCGGCCCCTGGGACGTCGCCCGTGGCCGCCCAACTCGCGAGCACCACGGCGTCTGCCCGATCGGGGCTCCGGCCGAGCCGCGCGCGCACATCGTCCTTCGACTCGAGCACGATGCGCCCGCGCTGGTCGAAGCCGTACCGGATCGCGGAGAGATCGGCCACCAGTTCGTCGTCCTCCGGCAGCGCGAGCCTCCCGCGCTCCAGCGCCTCGCGCAGCGTCCAGTAGAGTTCCGCCCGCCGGTTCAGGAAGCGCGTGGGATCCGTCGCCGCGCCCCCGAACGCCACGCCGTCCACGGGCCGCCCGACTTGCCGCAGCCGGTCGACGGCCCCGGCCCCCACACCCCCCACGTCGCACGCGATCACCTTCGCCCCGCTCGTGGTCGCATGCTCCAACACCCTCTGCACCGTGACCATCAGGTCCGGCGAGCGCCAGAGCGCCACGCGCTCCAACCGCTGCCCCCGCATGATCGCCACGGCGTTCTGATCGCCCGCCACGCTCCGCGCCACGTCCACCCCGAGCGCCACCACGTCCTGTGGGCTCGGCGCGATCACCCGGCTCGTGGCCGCCTCCAGCAAGGACAGCGGGTACAGCACGCCCTCGCCCGCGTCGGCAAACTCGCCCAGGACGCGGCAGGTGTAGAGCGGCGAGCCCACCCCCCAGTCGACCGCCCGATCGCTGACCCACTCGGGCGAGACGAGCGAGCTATCCGTCGCCGGCACGTGGTGGATCCGCCAGCGCCGGGCGTCCTGACACGCCTTCCAGAACGGCCCCGCGCCGGCACCGCCGGGGACGCTCGTCACCAAGAGCCGCGAGTCCTCAAGCCCCGACAACGCCCCCTGCACGGCGTCGAAGCTGTCCTGCGGGATGCCCTTCGTCTCATCGCAGATCAAGAGCACGCCACCCGGCGCGTGGAACCCCTCGAGGCGATCGCTTTCGCCGGCGGCACTCATGCCCGTGGCGCTCCACTCCTCCCCATGCCCCGCAACGCGCACGCGGTTCGCGAGCACCTCGACCGGCAGCGGGACGCGCGCTCGACGCGCCCAGCGGCGGATCTCCGAGAACACGATCGCCCGTACCTGACGCGCGAACTCGGGCGCGAGGACGAGCACGCGGCTGAACGGCCGCGTGAGCAGCCACCACAAGGCCGCCCAGGCGTCGATCGCCGTCTTACCGACCCCGTGGCCCGAGCGGACGGCCACCCGCGGCTCGGTCACCAGGTCGGCCAACACGCTGAACTGGTACGGCTCGCCGTCCGATCGCCGCAGCGCGCTCTCGACGCCCAGGGCCTCGCGACAGAACCCCACGGGGTCGTCGCGGTAGGGGCCGAACTCGTCGGCCACCGCCTGCGGCACCTCGAGCCGCTCGGCCTTCGCCGCCAGGTCGCGGATGAACCGCTCGAGCTTGCCGCTCATTTGACGCCGCCGTTTTGCACGAGCAGCTTAGTCCGCCCATGGCGCTCGATGTGATTCGGGACGTGCGGGACGCTGTTACTGCGGCAGAAGAAGCGAGGGCGGCCTATCCGGGCAGCCTGTGGTGGCGGGGTAACGCGAAGGCCGGCTGGACCCTCGTTCCTAAAGTCCACCGCCCTCCCAAGGGTGCGCCCAATCGCGAACAGAATCTCGCGTACCACTTCCAAGCCCAGGCCGGCACGAGGTACGCAGGATGCCCGCCGCGCGCTGACTACGTCGCGTGGCTGTTCCTCATGCAGCACTACGGTCTCGCGACTCGCCTGCTTGATTGGACGTGGTCCGTGCTGACTGCCTTGTTCTTCGCCGTCAATGATCCACTCTACGACACCGAGGTCGGGGCGCTTTGGATGCTCAGACCCATGGTACTGAACGCCACGCAGGGGTACAGGCTTGGTCTCCCAGTGCCCGAAGCGGTTGGCACCTTCTTCCAAACCGCTTTCTCCCCACAACCAGGGCACCCAACTGGCCTGATTCTCGCGGTCGCGACGCACGAAGTCGATGTGCGCATGATGGTGCAGCTTTCGGCCTTCACCATCCACGACACCGACAAGCCGCTCGAAGGGCTCGTCGCGGATCACAGTCAATTCCTGCGGAAATACGAGATCTTGGCCTCCGCCAAGCCACACATTCGCTCCCAACTCGAACTTCTCGGGATCAACTCGGCTAACTTGTTTCCTGATCTCGACCACTTGGCGCGGGATCTCAACAGCACGATCCCATAGGGCGTCTTTCACGGCCGCACCCCGAGTCGCTGGCGCTGCACCTGGCCCTCTAGCTCCTCCAGCCGGCCGCGGAGCTGATCCAGCACCTCGCGCGTGGCCTCGTGCTCGAGCACCCGGAGCTTGATCTCGCAGGTGCGCACCAGTCCCCCGAGCACCACGCCGGGCAGCAGCCCGCTAGCGCCCCAGAGACCGATCCGCCACAGCCAGCGGTTGACGTCCTCCACGCTGTCGAGCGCGCCCAGCTCCCGCTCGACCTCCTCAAGCACGAGCCGTCGGCGCACTTGGGCGCTCCGCCGGTTCAGTTCCCGCGCCCGCTCAGAATCCAACGCCACGTCAGCCTCCCGCTAACTTGCCGCTACATGTTCACTGAGACGGGCAGGGCCCTCGTTCACGCCCTGACGTGTGCTCTCTGAGAGTCACATGTGCTCTCTGAGAGTCACATGTCGCTGTGTAGTAGTACTTCCTGTTCCTGTTAGGGCGTTGTTTTGTGCTCAGCGAGGACACATGTGGGACACACATCGAGCACATGTGCGCTCTGAGGGACACACGTTCACAGGCCATGGCGGTGCTCGACATCCTCGGGCTGGCGCCACTCGGGGGCGCGTTCGGTCAGTCGGCCGGTCCGGTCCACCACCAGCCACACGGTGCGATCGACGGCGCTGCCGTCCAGGCGGTGCTTACCGATGCGCACCGCCATGACGTTCGGCTCGATGACGTCGGTCGTGGAGCACAGGCCCTGACGCGCGGCCTTGAGGCCCGCGGCCGTGGCGGTGCGTTTCAGCGTCTTGTGCAGGAGCAGCGCGACGTCCGCCTCCTCCTCGAGCGCGCCGGTCTGCTTCAGGGCCGAGAGGGGGGGCGGGACGTAGTCGGCGAGCAGCTCGCGCTCGGGCCGGTTCAACTCGGCGGCGAGGACCACGGTGATCTGGTGCTTGACGGCGAGTTCCTTCGCGGTGCGCACCGCCTCGGCCATCTCGTAGGTCAAGTCGTTCGCGGCGAGCCCGAACTGCATCCGGTGGATGTGGTCCACGATCACCACGCGGCAGGCGTGCGTCACGGCGAACGTGATCCACTTCGCCATCTGCTCCACCGTCACCCGGCGCGCGTCAGCGAAGTGCGCGACCGCCACCAATTCGGTCGTCTGCGTCACGACGTCGGCGTCCACGGCCTCCCGCGCACGGGGCGGGAGCTTGCCCCAGTCGTTCCGCAGCACGGCCGGCGCGTCGTAGCCGAGCCGGAACGCGGCCCACTTCCGTCGCAGCTGCTCGGGGGCCATTTCCATCCCGATCACGAGCCACGGCACGGCCTGCGCGGTGAGATGCTCGATCGCGTTGATCACGACCGTCGTCTTGCCGCACCCCGGTCGCGCCCCGACCACCACGAGGTCCCCTGGGAGCATCGGCCCGGCGAGGTCGTACAGTCTGGGCCATGGCCAGGTCGGCGCCGCAGAGAAGTCCATGCCGCCTCGGGCCAGCGCCGCGTTCCGCTGGCGGGCGGCAAGCTTCGCCGCCCCGTTCGAGGATGCCGGGCTTGCCCCCGCCGCCTGCTCGCGGTAGGATCGCGCCAGGTCCGTCATGCCGCGCTGCTCCGCCTCGGCGGCGAGCCGCTCCAGGCGATCGCGGTCGGTGGTCACAACTTCCCCTTCGCCTTCGCCCGCCCAGGCCAGTACTCGTCGGCGAGGGCACGCAGCGCGGCGCTCGGCCGGCCCTGGTCGTCGTAGAGCGGCTCGTCGTCCCGCGAGTCGCGGTGAGGGGATGCCTGCGCGTTGGCGCGGGGCGATTCGATCTCGGTGCCAGGCGGCACGATGTAGTAGATGGTATTCCTCCCGAGCCTCTCGGCCTTGAGCGCACTCGCCTTCACCATTGCCGCCAGGCGGTGGCGGACGTAGCTCGGGGAGAGGCCGGTTAGCGCCGCCACGCGTTTGTAGCCAGGGTAGGGCCCCCGCAGGCCGCGATCGTAGTCGTGCATCCGCAAGACGAGGAGGATCAGCCGATCACCGGGACGACTCGTCCGCGCGATCACGGCGCAGAACTCCGCGTCGGTCGGCCACGGGACGGGGCGGTCAGTATCAGGCGGCATCGTGACGCGTGTCGAGCCGCACTAGCAGGTCGCGCTCGAGCCGCTCAAGCAGCGCCTCGCAGCGGTCCAGGGTATCGGCCGTGTCTCGCGCGATCGCGTCGAGCAACTCGTCGGTGCGGGGCTCGCTCACCGCGCCCCTCCCGGCAGCCCGAGCACGGTGGCGGCCAAGTCCGGCCCGATCCGCTGCGTCCGAGCCTTGCGCGGCAGGTCCCCGCGGCGTAGGCGTAGCTCGCCGTTTTCCCCGACGTTCTCCAGGACGCGGCGCGCGAGCAGGCGGCGGAGGTGACTGCGGCTGTAGCCGCTCTCGGTGCTGGCCTGCTGCAGCGTGAGCGGCGCGTCCATGTAGCTGGCAAGCCACAACGCGAGCAAGTTGGCGTCGTGTTCCTTCGTCGCGGCCGCTTCGACCGCCCCATGCGCCCGGAGCAGCTTTGCCTCGTCCCGCCAACAGGCCACGAGGTCGGGCGTCCACGCTGCCCGGCGGGCCCGCCGCGGCTTTCGGGCGGTCGTCATCCGGCCCCCTCCGGCGTGCCGCGCCGCAGCTCGAGCACCCGCGCCGGCGCCGTGAGCCCGAGCTTCGCCCCGAGCAGCTTGGCGACGGCGGCCACCACCTCGGCATCGCCTGAGCTGACGACGGCGTGCGGCTCTCCCGCCTCATCGACCTCGTAGAGCACCACCAGGTCTGGCATGAAAAAGGCCCCCTATAAGAGAGGGCCCGCCGACCACGAGAAATTGTTACGGGGCTACAGCACCTCGGCCCTCCGGGCTTTGTGGAGCTTGGCGTCGATGGCAGCGGAGACGACTCGCGCCCTGCCGTAGCTGAGGCCGGCAAGCTGGGCCACGAGGCGCAGCGGTGGCTTGCCCCGAAGCCCCGGATCCTCGCACATGAGCTGCACCATGGCACGGAAGACCTTGTCCTCCGGCTTGGTGAGGCCGGCCAGGACCGTGATGCGCGCCACCTCGGCGTCGTCGGGCGACACGGGAGGGTGCTGCGCCACCTCCGGCGGCTCGTGCCGGTAGTCGAGCCGCTGGGCGCCCCGACGGCGGTCGGCGTGGCGGGCCTTGTGGGCTCGGTCCCGAACGCGGTCAAGGAGCCGAGCGAGGACCTCCGCGAGCGGCCGGCGGTGGGCCTTGGGACTGTCGGCGACCGCAAACACCGCCACGCGATGCTCGTGGCGCACCGGCGCTCCTGCGCCTGCCGGCAGCGAGTGAGCGACCAGGCGCTCGAGCACCTGCGGCTCGTCTCGAAGCAGGCCGACCAGCGCACCACCCAAGGGCTTCTGCAACACCGTTCGCAGCCGTGCGAGGCGCTCCTCGGGGGTCAGGCGGGCGAACCGGGCGAAGTAGTGTTTGGCCTCCGGGTGGCGCTCCAGATCGCGCTGCAAGAATGCCGCGAGGTCGTCCTCGGGGTTGCCGGGTCGGCTGCCGTGCTGGTAGGTTGCCATGGCGAGCGCCTCACGCTCGTGGTGGTCAGGGCGGCTCGGCGTGCCAAGCGTCGGGCCGCTTGTAATCTACGGTGTCAATCGGCGCTTGCTGGCTTCGCCGAGGCCGATCGGCGCCGCTCGCGGGCCCAGACTTCGAGCCGACGCTCGCGGTTGCGGTGCGGCGGCCGCACCCTCGCATCGATCGGCCGGGGCGGGGCCGGTGGCGCGGCGCTCAGCGCGACCCGGCGGCGCAAGCCACAGGCCGTGCACACCTCGACGAGTCCCTCGCGCGCCGTCGCCATGCCGCGCACGGTGTTCGCGCGGCATCTTCGGCACGGCTTCCCCCAGCTCGCCTGACTCGTGCTCACCGATCACTCCATCGAGTGAACAGCCGGGGCGGGATGGACACTTCCCCTCGCCACGATGCTCATCGCGAGCGAACGCGCGGCCGACCGCCGCGACGCTCGACCCCGGCGCGGTTCAGCGCTTCTCGAGCCGATCCGACGGCACGTTGTCCGGCGTCGTCGTGTACGGCTGATCGACCGGCACCACCGGCAGCCGGAGACCGCCTACAGCGCGTCCGTGAGTTGCATCAAGCTCGGCCTGGCGCGCGGCATCCATCTCGCGCTTCTGCTTGAGCTGTGCCTCGGCCATCCGCTGTTCGAGTCGCTTCTCGTTCGTCATGTCGCCCTCCACGTTACCTGCGGAAGAAATTGTCGTACGCGAGCAGCCATGCGGCCGCCCGGCCGTCCGTATAGCGGCTGAGTTCGCCCCGATCCGGCGGGGCGGCCGTCGCTGGTCTCGCCATCCACGCGGCGCAGGCCTCTCCGAAAGCCGAGATCCAGCCGGCCCAGGCATCGCGCACCATGACGCGCCGCTCAACCTCGGGATCCTCGGCGAGGACGGCCTCGAGCTTCGCCAGGGTCTCGGTCGCGCGTCGCAGCTCGCCGAGCGCGGCGGCGAAGGCCGCGGCGCCAGCGGCGGCCGCACCGTTGGCGCGCCCCTGTGCCTGCTTCGCCCGCTCGACGTCCTGTTGCTGTTGGACCTTCAAGTCGCGCGTACGGCTGGCAATGAACCGCTCCCAGGCGGCCTGCGCCGCCGCCTCCGCCTCGGTAATCAGACCGGGGAGTTGCCGCTCGCGCCGCCTAAGTCTGTTGACCAAGGGCGCGTCGTCCGCGTCGATCGCGGCGTCGACCCTCGCGGCGATGCCGGTGAGTTCCGCCTTGAGCGCGGCGACCACCTGGTTGCTAGCGCGGGCCTGCGCCTCGAGGTCGGCGGTGCTTGGCTGCGGCGTGATCGCGGTGGTCACTCGTCACCTCCGCGAGCCAAAAGCGCGGCCAGCTCTTCGAGTTCGGCCGCCATCTGATCGGCCGTCGTGGTGCGCCGCTTCGCCAGCGGGAGGCCGGTGCCGCGACGGAAATCGCGGTCGCCGCGCGCGGCCGCGACGCTGGACTTACTGGTCGCAAGCAGCTTTTCAGTCGCAATGCCGAGCGCCGCCGCCGCCCGTTCGGCGTCCGCCTCGCTCGCGTGGGCCTGGGAGAGCGGCACGGCGGTCAGCGGCGCGCCGTCCCGGCGGCCGCCGAACCCCCGATAATCGAGGAGCGGGTTCTGGAGCGCCTTGCGGATCTCGAGATCGCGCTCGACGTCGCGCCGGAGGTCGGGGTCTTCCTCGAGCACCTGGTCGAGCGCCCGCCCTACCTCGGCGGTCGACTTCGTGAAGTCCGCGATTCCGGCTTTCTCAAGCGCCCGGCGCAATGCTGGTCCCACGGGAAGCCTCCTCTCCGGAAGATTGTTCAGCGGCGCGTCGTCGCAGCGCGTCGGCGACGAGCGCCACCTGCGCGGCCTCGACGCGCGCTGCGATCACCGCCCGCGCAATCTGGACGACGGCGTGGCGTCCGAACGTGGCGACTGGCCGCTCGGCGATCGCGGCGGCATGCTTCACGATGCGGTGCTCGGCCTCCGTCAGCGCGAGCAGGATCACGCCCCGCCGCTGTCGGCCATTCTTCTTGTGCTTCCTGGTGTGCGTCATCGTCCCCTGAAACGAAAGCGGGGCCCAGACCGCGTTTATGCGATCCGGGCCCCGCTCGACAGGCCATTGGTTCCCGCTTTGGCGCCGTCCACATCTGCCGGCTAGCTGCAGCGCTGGCTACGGGCAGCTCGGCGAACTGGTAAGATGATAGACCCTAAGCGTGTCTAAGTGCAAGAGCGAGCGCCGTTCTCCGGCTACGTGACGGACACCAGCAGCGTGGGGGTCGGCGAACATCTCGGCGAACTTTTCGTGCGCAGGATGCATTAGCGACGCTTCGGGCATGCGCAGGGTGCGCGGCGAAGTGGCGAGACACGCGCACATTGCGCACATTGAGCGCGCGGGATGCGCACGTGCGCCGTGCTTTGGGACCAGAAGGTCCCGGGTTCAAATCCCGGCGCCCCGACTGAACTTAGGGTTTCGCTGCCCTAACTCTTGCCATAACTCTTGGCGGCTCATAGCCCGGAATCCACTATGGCTCGTCTGTTCTGGCTGACGGTCATGGCTGCCTGCGGTGCCGCCCTAGTCCTCGGAGTCTCCTGGGTTGCCGCCTATACCGCCGTGGCCAACGTGCTCGGCTCTCCCCCACCCGAGATGGGCACGCAGTCCACAGCGTTGCTGTGGCAGGGCGCACCCGAGTTGTCGGGGCACCCGCGGGTGTGGCGCTTCGCATTCGGACCCACCCGCATCCCCGGAGCTCCCACCGTGCGCATCTACGTCACGCCGCTCGGCCACGTGGTCGAAACCCAGCCGGCCGATCTCGAAGCGCGAGTGAAGTTGCTTCATCCGAACTGACAGCATGCCGGATGCGGGTCGAAGCCGCCCGCCCCGACTTCCTCCTTAGAAGATCTTGACCCCGCTTCCGCGATCCCTGACACCGGTGTCGCGAAACCGCCCCTCGGTGCCGCAAAAACGCCCTACCACGTCGCGCCCGCGTTGGACATTATCCTGCAACGATGGCTGCACTCCACTGGGCGCGCATCAAAGCCGAAGGCTCATATCCGCTTCGCCGCGGTGCGTGGTATCGGGTCACGAAGCTAGCCAACGACGACGTGATCCTCGACGTGCATCAGCAGGCGGTCAGCGTGCCCCGGGCGGCGATCGAGTTGGTCGCGACGCCGCCCCGGCGCTGGACCGTGGTTTCGCGTCCCGCGAGAGCGGTCATGCTCCCCGAGACCTGGGGCGATCACTACGCGGTGTGCCCGAGCTGCCAGCATCGTGCCCCCTTGCAGGGCGTACAAGGGACGATGCGCTGCCCGCGGTGCTACGGCCTGTTCGCGGTCGCGTGGGACGAGCCGTATATGGGGCGGAAGTGAGCAGGCGCCACTCACCGCCCGACGAGCTCGTCCACGATCCTGGTTGCGCCGTACGCCGTGCGCAGCGCCGCGAGGATCGCGCGCGCGTCCACCGAGATCGCGCGCGCCCGGTCGTCCGTATAGATGAAGTCCCCGGGCAGGGACTCGATGTTGCCGTCGAAGATCAACCCCACGAGCTCGAGGTTCCGGTTCACTAGGGGCGACCCCGAGTTGCCCCCGATGATGTCGTTCGTCGAGACGAGATCGAGCGGCGTGGCCAGGTCGAGCCCGGCTGGTGGGCGCTGCCAGCGGCGCGGCAGGCTCCACGGCGCCTGCCCGCCCGCCGCCGCGTATCGGTCGTACATGCCGTAGAAGGTCGTGAACGGCACCGCCCGCGTGCCGTTGTACGGGTAGCCGCGCACCACGCCGTCGGCGAGCCGCAGCGTGAACGTGGCGTCGGGCGGGAGCGTCTTGCCGTACACGTCGAACCGGACCCGTGCGAGCCGCGCGGCGAGGTTGTCGGCGCGCGCCGACAGGCGCGCCGCCTCCTGGCGCAGCGGTACCACCACCCGGCTGGCCCGGCGCGCGAACAGGAACGCGGCGTCGCCCGAGGCCGCGAGGTCGCCCTGGAACAAGGCGGGCACGCGCGCCGAGTCGCTTAGCGCGGTGTGCGACAAGAGGTCGGCCGCCGCCTGGTCGGCCGTCCGGCCCGCGAACAGTGCCGCGGCGAGCGTGTCTCGCTCGCCCAGCCCGCGCTTCAGGTCCTGGAACTGCGCGGCGGCGAGCAGCCGCTCGAGCGCGGCGGGCCTGTTGGCGATCGCCGCCGCGCGCTCGGCGATCTCCTTGAGGCGCTCCAGCGGGGCCCTCGCCGCCCTGGCGTCCGCGTACTGGACCGCGAGCGAGGCCCGCGCCAGTGTGCTCGAGCCGAACGAGGAGCTCGAGAGGAAGGCGTAGATCCGCCCGCCGATTCGCGTGAGGCCCGCCTCGACCGCCGCGATCGAGTCGAACAACGCAGCCTGCGCCGCGATGGGCGGCCGGCGCGCGATCTCCGCGCGGAACGCGGCCTCGCCCAGCCGGCGGCGGCCCAGCAGCACGGGGTCGCGCAGTCCCGCGAGCTGGCCCTCGTAGGCCTTGACCGAATTGGCGTAGCCGAAGATGTCGGTCGCGACCCGCCGCGCCGCCGCCTCGGCGGGCGCCGCGCGACTGAATGCCTCCAGCGCTGCGATGCGGCTCTTCAGGATGTCGAGCGTCGCCGGGACCTGCACGTCGCGCGTGTACTCGAGCTGCGCCACGGTCTCGAGTCGGCTGGTCGAGCCCGGGTTGCCCACCACGAAGACGGCATCGCCGTCGCTCGTCCCCGCGCGGCTCCAGCGGAAATAGCTCGGGGTCTCGAGCGGCTTGCCCGACGCGTCGTACACGCGGTACACCGAGAAGTCGAGGTCGTAGCGCGGATAGGTGAAGTTGTCGTCGTCCCCGCCGAAGAACCCCATCCCGAGCTCGGGGACCAGGACGAGTCGCACGTCGCCGTAGCGCCGGTAGGTGTAGGCGAAGTATTGCGCGCCTTCGTACAGGGACACGATCTGCACGCTAATGGTCGAGTCCCGCGCGGCGGCCGTGAGTCGCTCGCCGAGCGCGTCGATCGCCTGGTCGCGGGCGCGGGCCAGCGCCTCGTCGCCCGTCACGCCGCGGAGCGCGCTGTCCATCCGGGCCGTTACGTCCGCGACCGAGAGGAGTTGCTCGACGAACAGCCCGGGCACGCGGCGCTCGTCGGCGGCGGTCGGGGCGTAAAACCCCGTGGAATCGAAGTTCTCGCCCGGCCGCATCACGCCGCCCGTGTTCTCGCGCGAGCAGTGGTGGTTCGTCAGGACGAGCCCGTGCGGGGAGACGAACGAGGCCGAGCAGTAGGTCGCGAAGCGGAGCGCGCCGAGCCGGGCGCGCGCCAGCCAGGCCGAGTCGGGCCGGAAGCCGTAGGCCTCCTGGAAGTAGTCGAGCGGCGGGTTCTCGAAGGTCCACATCTTCCCGGCGTCGAAGCGCCCGGGGCGCATCGCGGCGGAGTCGAGGACGACGACGCTGGGCGCGGGCGCGGTGGCGGCGACCCGTACGCCGGGGGCGCAGGCGGCGAAGCCTGCGGATGCCACGGCCGCGAGCACGAACGGGAATCGCATAAGAGACAACCTTGGCCCGCTACCGGTGGCAGGCGCAAGGGCCTGCGGGGCTTGCCTTCGCCTACCCCGTTTCGTATAGAGAAGGTGATGCCTCAACCACATGCCAAGGAGGACCCCATATGCCCGAGCTTTGTCTGCCCGATGTCTCCCGGAACCCCGTTCTCGAGCGCCAGCTCGTCAACCGCCTCAAGCGGATCGAGGGCCACGTGCGCGGCGTGCAGCGGCTCATCGCCGAGCACCAGGCTTGCGAGGACATCCTGATCCAGCTCGGCGCCGTCAAGCAGGCGATCAACGCCGCGACCCTGCAGCTGCTGGAAGGTCACGTCGAGAGCTGCATCGCCGATTCGGTCGAGAGGGGACAGGGCGCGAAGGCCCTTGCGAGCCTGAAGGGCACGGTCGCCTCGATGCTGCGTCAGGTGGGATGACGGCGTAGCGGGGGAGGGGAGGGGTTCGGCCGCCTCGGACTACTCCCCGTAGGGGATCCAGATGTTCTTCACCTGCGTGGCCTCACGCAGGAACTCCCGGCCCTCGCCCTGGTGGGGGTCCAGCCAGTCGCGCGCGTGCCATTCCGCCCACGTGCGCTTCATGTTCCCGGCCGACGCGCGCTCGACCTCCGCGGCCGCGACCTGATTCCCGAAGTACCACATCGCGTCAACGTCGAGATGGTCCGCCAGCACCTTGGAGAGCTCGTCCTTTGATCCGGTGACGATGTTGATCACGCCGGCCGGGACATCCGAGGTCTCGAGCACGCTGTACAGCTCCGTCGCCGCGAGCGGGTGGATTTCCGACGGGATCGCCACCACGGTGTTCCCCACCGCGACGGCCGGCGCCACGAGCGAGATGAACCCGAGCAGCGGCAAGTCCTCCGGCGCCGCGATGCCGACCACCCCGATCGGCTCGTTCATCGCAAGCGTGACGCCGCGAATCGTGGTCGGGTGGACCTGGCCGTCGTACTTGTCCGCCCAGGAGGCGTAAGTGAAGAGCCGCGAGACCGCCGCGTCCACTTCGGCCCGGGCCCGCTCCAGCCCGCAGCCCGTCATCGCGTCGATGCGCGCGGTGAACTCGTCCGTGCGGGTGGCGAGGTTCTCCGCGATGTAATAGAGGATCTGCCCGCGCGTGTGCCCGGTCGTGTGCGCCCAGCCCTCCGCCGCGCGCGCCGCCTCCACCGCGTTCCGAACGTCCTTGCGGTTCCCCTCGCCCACCTCGGCGAGCCGCCGCCCGTCCGGCGCCACGATCGCGCGGGGATAGGGCGCGTCGGGGCGCGCCTGCTTCCCGCCGATGAACATTTTGTAGGTGCGATCAATCGGGGGAAGGGGAACGGGGGACGAGGGACGGGTTCTGCGGGACGCGCCCTTCGCGACGCTCCTCTTCGACCCGTCCCCCGTCCCCCGCCCCTCGTCCCATTGAAGTTTCAGATACTCCCACATCCCCTCCCGCCCGCCCTCCCGCCCGAACCCCGATTCGCGATACCCACCGAACCCGCTCGCGGCGTCGAACACGTTCGTGCAGTTGATCCACACCACCCCGGCTTTGATCTTCGGCGCCACGTCGAGCGCCAGGTTGATGTTCTCCGTCCACACGCTGGCGGCGAGGCCGTACGGCGTGTTGTTCGCCAGCTCGACCGCTTCCTTGGGCGTGCGGAAGCTCATCGCGACGAGGACCGGGCCGAAGATCTCGACCTGCGCGATCGTCGCCGCGGGGGAGACGTCGGTGAACAGGGTGGGCGGATAGAAGTAGCCCTCGGTGGGGCACGCCCACGACGGCTGCCACATCGTGGCGCCCTCTTCCACGCCCTTGCTCACGAGGCCGCGGATGCGCTCGAGCTGCACCGGCGCCACGATCGCGCCCATGTCGATCGCCTTGTCGAGCGGCGGGCCGACCCGGAGCTTCTCCATCCGCGCCCGCAGCTTCGCCACCAGCCGCTCGGCGACCCCCTCATGCACGAGCAGCCGCGAGCCGGCGCAGCAGACCTGCCCCTGGTTGAACCAGATCGCGTCCACCACACCCTCGACCACGCTGTCGAGATCGGCGTCGTCGAACACGATGAACGGGCTCTTCCCCCCGAGCTCGAGCGAGAGCTTCTTGCCGGAGCCCGCGGTCGCCTTGCGAATGACGCGGCCCACCTCGGTCGAGCCCGTGAACGCGATCTTGTCCACGTCCGCCTGGTCGACGAGCAGCGCGCCGGTGCGACCGTCGCCGGTGATCACGTTCAGCACGCCGGGCGGCAGCCCCGCTTCCGCCACGATCTCGGCGAACGCGAGCGCCGTGAGCGGCGTGAACTCGGCGGGCTTCAAGACGACGGTGTTTCCGGCGGCGAGCGCCGGGGCGACCTTCCAGGCCACCATGAGCAGCGGGAAGTTCCACGGGATGATCTGCCCGACGACACCCACGGGCGTCGCGCCCGCGAACTCGCTCTCCCGCAGCTGCGCCCACCCCGCGTGGTGGTAGAAGTGGCGGGCGACGAGCGGGATGTCGAGGTCGCGGGTCTCGCGGATCGACTTGCCGTTGTCCATGCTCTCGAGCACGGCGAGGAGCCGGGCGTGCCGCTGCACCTCGCGGGCGAGCGCGTACAGGTAGCGGGCCCGCGCGTGCCCGGGGAGGCCGGACCAGCCGGGGAAGGCGGCGCGGGCCGCGGCCACCGCGGCGTCCACGTCCGCTTTGCCCGCCTGCGGCACGCGCGCGATGCGCTGCGTGGTCGCGGGGTTGATCACGTCGAACCACTCGCCGCTGGCTGGCTTCACCCAGCTGCCGCCCACGAACAGCCCGAACTCGCCCCCCCCCCCGACCCCGCCCTCGCCACCGTGCTTCGCGAGCCACTCCCGGGCCTGCTTGTCCGACTCGGGCGCCGGCCCGTACGCCATCGTCTGGAAGATCTCGGAAACGGTCGTCATACCATGGGATGGCGGTGCACGGCCGAGTAGCGACCGGTGACGAAGTGCTCGAGCTGGCGCTCGATGTCGGTGAGCAGGGCGCTCGCCCCCAGCCGGAACCGTGCGGGGCGGAGCCACTCGTCGCCCAACTCTTCCTTCATGAGGATGAGCCATTCCAGCGCCCCCTTGGCGCTGCGGATCCCACCCGCCGGCTTGAATCCGACGGCGTGGCCCGTCTCCTCGAGGTACTCCCGGATCTGGCGCGTCATCACGACGCCGACGGGCAGGGTGGCGTTCACGGCTTCCTTGCCGGTGGATGTCTTGATGAAGTCGGCGCCCGCCATCATGGCGGTGCGGCTCGCGCGCGCCACGTTCGTGAGGGTGGCGAGGTCGCCCGTGCCGAGGATCACCTTCAGGTGCGCGTCGCCGCACGCCTCGCGGAACGCCTTCACCTCGCGGTACAGCGCCTCCCAGTCGCCCGCGAGGGCGTGCGCGCGGGTGATTACGACGTCGATCTCCTGCGCGCCCGCTTCAACCGACGCCCGGATCTCCTCGAGCCGCTGCGGGAATGGATTGAGGCCGGCGGGGAAGCCCGTGGAGACGGCGGCGACAGGGATACCGGAGCCCGCGAGCGCGGTGAGGGCCGTCGGCACGTAGCGGTGATAGACGCACACCGCACCGACGACGATGCCGAGCTCGGTCGCGCCCAGCGCCGCGATTAGGTCCTGGCGCACGGGGTGTTGGGCCTTGGCGCAGAGCCGCAGCACGTTGCTCGGGGTGTCGTCGCCCTGGAGCGTCGTGAGGTCGACGCAGGTGACGGCGCGGAGCAGCCAGGCGGCCTGCCATTCCTTTTTGACGGTGCGCCGGGTGGGGATGGTGGCGGCGCGCCGCTCCACCGCCGAGCGGTTCACTCGCACCGCGCGGACCCAGTCGAGGTCGAGCGGGACGCCCGGGTTGCGCCCGGGCTGGGCCGACACGCGGAGCGCCCGCTCGTACTTCTGTTTGGTTTCCATCGCCCGGCTTCCAATCTAAGAGATTGGCGCCGGGGCGCAGCCGGGATCAGTTCGGCGGCTTCTCTTTCGCACTGTCGCGCTCCGCCTTGCGCTCCTTCGCGGGTTGCCGCTCCGCCGCCGGCCGACGTTCGGGCTGAGGTCGCTCCGGCTCGGCGCGAGCGGGAGGCGGCCCTGGGGCGGGCCGCTCCGTCGGCGCAGGCCGCTCCGCCGGAGCAGGCCGCTCCGGTGCGCTGGGTTGCCGCGCGGGTGCCGCGCTGGGAGCGGGGCGCTCCTTTCGGCCGGGGCGCTCGCTGGGAGCGCCGGTGGGCGCAGGCCGCTCAGCGGGTGCGGGTCGCTCAGCTCGCCCCGGGCGCTCAGCGGGAGCAGCCCCAGGTGTGGGCCGCTCGCCGGGTGCGGCCGCCGGCGCCGGTCGTTCAGCGCGTACCGGTCGCTCCGCGGGGGCGGGAGGTGGGGGTCGCTCCGCGTCGCGTGCCGCCGGAGGACGCTTCTCGGGCCGGGGCGCGGCGGCGCTCGCCGGCACCGGGCGTGACGCCGGCAGGCCCTCGCGCGCCGGGCGCAGCGCTGGTGCGGGGCGGGCGCTGGTTGCTGGGACGGCAGGTCGCACCAGCGGGGCTGCGCGGGTCCCGGGCGTGCGGGCGCGCAGCGACGCCAGCGCCGAGTCGTCGAGCGGCCGGCCGGGGTGCGCCCGCAGCGCCTGCTCGCGCGCGGTGAACGGCACGAGCGGCGGCGGTGGTGTCGTGCGGACGACGACTGCGCGCCTCGTCACGGCCTCGGGAGGGCGCCGGACGGCGACGATGGCGGGCTGCCCCAGGACGCTCTGCCGATTGGGCGTGACCCGTGCGCCGCCGCCGACCACCGCTGCTTCGTCGAGCCGCTCGCGTGGCACCACGATCACGCTCCGGCCGACCGGTCGCGATTCGACGAACGTCTGCTGCGTCACGACCGTCACTGCGCCGGGTGCGTTGCGATTCCGGTAGTTGATGTTGGTCACGTTCACGTTCGTCACATTGATGTTTGTGACGTTCACGTTCGTCACGTTCACGTTGCGGATGTACGTGTTGCTGACACGATACCCGGGCACATAAGGCTCTTCCGGCCCGAGCGGGAACCACGCCACGCCGCCCCCGCCGCCGAGTCCGATGGCGACGCTCCAGTTCCGCCCGCCCACGAACGCCACGAGCGCTGGGGCGTACACCGGGCGTGCGCCTACGCGGCCCGGCACCCATCCCCACCCGCCGTCCACGTACACCCAGCGCCCGTAATGAAACGGCGCGAACCCCCACGGCGCGTCGTCAATCCACGTCCATCCCCACGGATCGACCCACGCCCAGTGCCCGTAGCGGTACGGCGCCCAGCCGGCGATCATGCTGCGCGGCACCCACACCGCGCCGTACGGTCCCGTGTCGCGCCACTCACCGTAGTCGTCCAAGTCCTCGTAGCCGATCACGTCACGTGACACGTAGCGCGCCGAGCGGGCCTCGTCCCACCGGCGGTCGCGGGCGACGCACCAGTCTTCCCACGCGTCGGGCCGCAGCGCGGCGTGGATGTCGTAGCTCGGTGCATCGGTGCCGATCACGACCGCGGCGTCGTCGGCGTGCACGGAGAACGCCGAGCCGTTCGCCGTGACCTCGGCCTCGCCGTGACGCACGCTGACGGTTGTGGTGTCGCCGCTCGAGTCCACATCCACGCGGTAGGAGCCCGGGCGGAGCAGGGAGACCGCCCCATTGGGCGTGTCGATCTCGAATGATTCGTCGTCGCCGAGGTGGTGCAGCCGCACTACGAGCGCCCCCTGGGATAACCGGACCTGCGTCGTGCGGTCGTCGAGCGCCAGGAACCCGAAGGCGCTTTGGGACGCGAGTCGGATCGCGCTCGAGCCGATGGTGATCTCGGCGCGCGCGTCCGCGTCGGTCCAGAGGTGATCGCCGGTCGTGAGCGGATAGTTGATAGTCGCCGTCGCCCACTCGTCGACGCTGCCCGGACGGAATGACACCGAGCCGGAGAGGAAGCTCAACCGCCCGACCCGGCTCGGCGGATCCTGATCGGAGAGGTCCGCGAGGTGCAGAGTGGGGACGAGCGCGAGCACGAGCGCGCCGTCCAAAGGATAAGGCCTCGCCGACCGGACACCAACTCGCGGTTCCTGTTGGAGACGGAGCCCGGTTACTAGATTGCCAAGCGCACCCGGCGCCCGTAGCTCAGGTGGATAGAGCAGCAGCCTTCTAAACGCACACGGCCGGCGGTGGTCGACGCCGGCCGTTGTGTTTTCAACGAGTTAGGCGTGGGCGTCGCCGGCCAGCCACGGCCAACGACGCCGGCGTTGGCACTGTTTGCGGCACTGTTCGCGCTACGGCAATGGCACCGAAACAGCCTTGAGCTCCTCGCCCTTTGCGACTGTGACGTCGGCGACGGCGCGGCCATCCTTCAACGACGGTGTGACGCTGACTGCGCGGAAGCCAGCGTTGCCTCGCAGGGCCTGCTCCACCGCTGCCCGAAGGGACGCCTTCGCCTTGGCCATCGCCGCGCTCTGGCTCTGCGCAGCGGTGAGATCTTCGCTTTCGGTGATCGGCTCGGCCTTGACGACCTTACCGCTGTTGTAGTCGACAATCACCTCGAAGAACTTGCCGCCCTTCACCGTATAGACGGAGAGCTGCAGCTTGCCTTCCTCGATCTCGAATTTGGCGGAAATCGGCTGCCCCTGACTGGCGCTCGCCGCCAGACCGCGCTCGAGCGACACCCGAGCGCTCATAACGGCCTTTGCCACGGCAGCCTGGTTGCCTTCTTCTTCTTCTTCCTGGGCCGCGAGTGTGCTCGCCGAGCACACTGCTGCCGCGGCCAGGACCGGGACAAGCCATGCCTTCCTCGTCATGTTCATGTGATGCTCCCGATCTCGGTGTCGTGAATTGATCCTCTAGCCAGCTTTCTTGATGTTCATCTTGTCCAACGCGGCGCGGAGTCCGTGCGCCAGCTTGAGCGCGTCGTCGTTCGCCCAGTAATGCATGAAGAAGAGGTGCGGGCTGTCGGTCAGCATATGGCCGTGGAGGGCCGTGATGGCGATGCCGTTGTCGCGCAGCGCCTGGATCACGGGGTTGACCTCACTCCCGATCAAGACGAAATCCCCGGTGATCGCCGCCTTGCCCCTACCCGTCGGCTGGAAGTTGATCGCCGTCGCCAGGCCCATGGACGGAGGGACGTCGATCCCGTCCGCGGTGATCTTCTCCGCCCGCGGCACGCCCACCTGGAACACGCCACCGTTGACCTTCCCGTGATACCCGAGGATTTGCCCGATCTGCGCGGTGTCGACGCCGAAGCCTCCGGCAGATACCGCCGAGGAGGAGGCGCCGAGCGGTATCTTGGTGAGGGCCAGCGCAGCGTGGATTGCCGCCGCGAGTCTCGCCGGCGCGCCGTGCCCGCCGATGTGCATGTACATGACCCGCGGGGACTCGTGCAGGACGTGGTTATGCAACGCGGTCTCTTCGATCCCACCGTCCTGGAGCGTGCCGAGGACGGGGCCGACCTCGCTCTCGAGCAGCACGAGGTCGCCCATCAGCATCGCCGCGGTGTCGCTCACCTGCTTGAACGCGACCCAGGAGCCAAGCGCCAGGGCGGGCTTCACCGCCACACTGCCGATGGTGACGTGGAGGTCACTGCGCGGCATCCCGACCTTGTAGGCCCCGTCCGGCTGGAGCGCCCCGGACTTTCTGAGCCCCGCGTCCACCTGTTTCCAGTCGATGGGCGCGAGCGGCTGTTGCGCCTGCTGGCGTGCGGGCATGATCAGCAGCAGCGCGGCGAGCGCCGAGATTCGTTGACCCATATCTCCTCCACTGAGGTGATCCCGATCCACAAGAAGTCTTGCTCGGAAAATTCTCGCATGATACACTTGTGATAGTCAAGGGATTCGTTTGGGAGGCGACGCCGACATGCCGCAGTCCGCTGCGAACCGCTGGGTCTTGCTCATCCACCAGATCCCGCCCAAGCCCGACTACTTCCGGGTGAAGGTGGGGCGCAGGTTGCAACGTCTCGGCGCGGTCGCGATCAAGAACTCGGTCTACGTGCTCCCCCGGTCGGACGAGACGGTCGAAGACTTCCAATGGCAGATGCGGGAGATCGTGGCCGGCGGCGGGGAGGCCTCGGTGTGCGAGGCCAACTTCGTGGATGGCCTCACCGACACCGAGATCGAGGCGCTGTTTCGCACCGCCCGGGATGCGGACTACCGCGAGATCGCCGCGGACGCGCAACGCCTCCTGAAGGCGTTGCCGGGAGGCGGGCGACGCGCGCGGACCGACGGCCGCGGGCAGATCACAGCCGACGTCCGCCGGCTGAAACGGCGCCTCGCAGACATCGTCGCCATCGACTTCTTCGGGGCCCCGCGCCGCCGGCCGGCCCACGAGGAGCTCGCACGGCTCGAGGCGCGGCTGCGCCCGCGGGAGACTCAAGTCCCACCACCAGCTCATCCCGCCCAGGCGCCCAGCGGCGCGACGTGGGTAACCCGGCAGGGGGTCTACATCGATCGCATCGCGAGCGCGTGGCTGATTCGCCGGTTCATCGACTCGAAGGCGCAGTTCAAGTTCGTCGCCGCCGAGGGGTACCGGCCGCGGCCGGGCGAGCTCCGGTTCGACATGTTCGAGGCCGAGTACACTCACGAGGGGGACGCCTGCACCTTCGAGACGCTCGTTACGCGCTTCGGCCTCGGCGATCGTGCGCTCCGCGTTATCGCGGAGATCGTGCACGACATCGACTGCAAGGAAGCGAAGTTCGGGCGGCCCGAGGCCTCCGGGATCGAACGACTGATCGCCGGCATCGCGAAGCAGCACGCGGAGGACACCGCGCGACTCGCGCACGGTGCCGCGCTCTTCCACCCGCTGTACGCGGCGCTGGCGGCCACCGCGGCCGAGACGGGTCGACCGCGGCCCGCAAAACGCGGCGCAGCGCTCACGACCAAGAGGTCGTCGCGACGGTGACCACGGGCCTCGGCAATGGGATGGGCGCGGGGAACACCCCGCCGACCGCCGTCGAGCGATCGAGCCTGCGGGCGTTTCTCCTCTACTTCCTGCGGCTCGGCACACTGGGGTTCGGCGGGCCGATTGCGCTCGCCGGACACATGCAACAGGACCTGGTGGAGCAGCGCGGCTGGATCAACGCGCAGGAGTACAAGGAGGGCCTCGCCTTTGCGCAGCTCGCCCCGGGCCCGCTCGCGGCACAGCTCGCGATCTACCTCGGCTGGGTGCGTGGCCAGGTGCTCGGCGCGACGTTGGTAGGGATCGCGTTCGTGGCGCCCTCGTTTCTCATGGTGCTCGTTTTATCCGAGCTGTACGTCCGCTTCGGCGGACTGCCATGGATGCAAGGGTTGTTCTACGGGATCGGCGCCGCGGTCATTGCCATCATCGCCCGCAGCGTGCTGAAACTTGTGCGGATGACGTTGGGCCGAGATCAACTACTCTGGACTCTCTTCGCGGTGAGCGCGTTGGTGACCGCCTGGACCGAGTCCGAGATCATCTGGGTCTTCCTGGTGTGCGGGTTCGTGCCGATGTTGCTCCGCGGACGGCAGCGAGCTCCGGCCACACGCGCTCTCGCGTTCCTGCCAGCCGCTCCGGGGCTCGCCATCGGTCTCGCTGGCCCGGCGTCGGTGGGCGTGCTGTGGAAGATCTTGGCGTATTTCGCCGGCGCCAGCCTGTTTGTATTCGGGAGCGGGCTCGCGATCGTGCCGTTCCTGTACGGCGGTGTGGTGCAACAGTTCCACTGGCTCACCGAGCGACAGTTCATCGACGCCGTGGCCGTGTCGATGATCACGCCGGGGCCCGTGGTGGCGTTCATCGGCTACCTCGTCGCGGGACTCGCCGGCGCGACCCTCGCCGCGATCGGGGTTTTCTTGCCCGTCTATCTCATAACGGTTCTTCTAGCTCGGCGCTTCCATCGGGTGGCGAAGAATCAACAGGTGAAGGCGTTTGTGGACGGGGTCACGGCAGCGGCGACGGGGGCGATCGCCGGGGCCGCCGTGATCCTCGGGCGGCGGGCGCTCCTGGACGTGCCGACGATCCTCATCGCGCTCGTGACCTTGGCGCTCCTCTTGGCCCCCAGGAAGATCCCGGAGCCGGTGCTCATCCTCGCAGCGGGGGTCATCGGGTTGGTGCTGCAGGGCGCCGTTCCGGCCGCTGGGTGACTTGGAGGTGGACCCGTGCAGTGGGTGACGCGACGACAAATCCGCGTGAATCGCACGGCGACTGCCTGGCTGATCCGGCGTTTCATCGATCCGGGCGCCACCTTCACCTTCGTCGAACCGGGCAAAGTGGCCGAGGTTGAGCGCCGGACTGGCGCCATCGGCTTCGACGCTCCAGGCGCCCGATATCCGCACAAGGACGACCGAGACCGCTGCTCGTTCGAAGCGCTAGTGCAGGAACACCGTCCCGACGACTCCGCGCTGCGCGCGCTCGCGCGCATTGTGCACAGCGCCGACTTCAAAGAAGGACTCACCGCCATCCCGGAGGCGGCAGGCCTCCTGGCCATCTCCCAAGGCTTCCCGCTGGTGGCGCGCGACGACCTCGACACCGTCGAGCGGGCGTCGTTTCTCTACGACGCGCTGTACGCGTTCCTGCAGTCGCACCGGCCATGGTCAAGCTGGTCCACCGAGTAGTACCGTAGACGCCATGCGGCCAACCGTTGGAGGGACAAATGGAAAAGAGACATCGATTCCGTGCGCCTGTGTTTGCCGCGATAGCCGTGAGTGGCGCCTTGGGTATGGTGTGGCGGCCGGCCGCAACTCCACCCACGACGCTGACTCAGCAAACGGCGGGGCGCGTCGTGTGGCGCTTCGATTCGCTGCCGGTGGGTGGGCCACCAGCCGGTTTCTCGTTCGGCCGCACGGGATCGGGTCGGCCCGGTCGATGGGTGGTTCGCGCCGTGTCGGACGCGCCCAGCGGCTCGAACGTGCTCGCGCAGGAGGATAGCGACCGCGCGGACTACCGGTTCCCCGTAGCGGTCGCGGACACTCCGAGGTTCAGCGACGTGAGCGTCGCGGTGCGTTGCAAGCCGCTGGGGGGGCGCGTCGACCGCGCATGCGGGATCGTGTGGCGGTACCGCGACGAGAACAACTATTACCTCGCCCGGGCGAACGCGCTCGAGGACAACGTCCGGTTCTACTACGTCCAAAACGGGCGGCGCATCCAGCTGAACGGGTGGAACGGGAAGGTGACCTCCGGAACCTGGCACGAGCTGCGCGCCGACATGCGCGGCGATCATGTCGACGTGTACTACGACGGCCGGAAGGTGATCGACGGACACGACGCGCGGTTTACCGGACCGGGCAACGTTGGCGTGTGGACGAAAGCCGATTCCCACACCCTGTTCGACGATCTCACCGCTATCCCTCTCGTGCCATGATCCTGCGCGCACTCAATACCCTGACGATCGCTCTTGGCGTCCTGCCAGCGGTCGTGTCATTCCCTGTCGCGAGCACCCACGTCCAGGGGCCACGCTGCGTCGCCACGCCGAATTCCCTAACGCCGGGCGGCTGGAACGGGGCGACCACGGCATCGCCCGACACGCCGCGCGGCCGACTGCGACTGGTTCAAGACATTCCACTGCCCGGGCCTGCGAACCGCTTCGACTACCAGAGTGTCGATCCGTCGGCGCGGCGCCTGTTCATCAGTCACATGAACGCCGGACGTCTGGTGGTCTTCGATCTGGAGTCCTCGAAGGTGGTCGGAGAGGTCACGGGAGTCGATCGGGTGACAGGCGTCTGGGCGGTGCCCGCGCATCACATGGTCTACGTGTCCGCGGCAGGCAGGCACGAGGTCGTGGGCATCGATGATCGGACGCTGGCGATCAGCGCCCGCGTCGACGGCATCCAATTCCCCGACGGCATCGCGTACGCGCCGGTTGAGCACAAGGTGTTCGTCTCGGACGAGTCCGGGGGGACAGACGTCGTGATTGACGCAAGGACGAACACCAAGCGCTCGACGATCGAGCTCGGAGGTGAAGTGGGGAACACTCACTACGACTCCGTGTCCCACTGCGTGTTGGTTGCGGTCCAGACGCGGAATCAGCTCGTCGCCATCGACCCGGCGACCGAGGGCGTCGTCGCCCGCTACGATCTGCCCGGGGCCGATCACCCGCATGGCTTCACGCTCGACGAGATGGGTCGACTCGCGTTCATCTCCTGCGAGGGGAACGCGAAGCTGCTTGTCGTTGACCTGCGCACCATGAAGGTGCTTTCGACGCATAAGGTGGGCGACGGTCCCGACGTCCTCGCGTGGGACGCCGGGTGGCGCCGGCTGTACGTTGCGTCGGAGTCCGGGGTCGTCAGCACATTCGTGGTAGACGGCACGATGCTGCGTCCAGCAGGAGAGGTTCACGCTCCTCATGCTCATTCTGTTGCGGTCGATCCACGGACGCACCAGGTGTATCTCCCACTCGAGAACGTGGCCGGCCGGCCGCTCCTTCGGGTCATGGTCCCCGGTGAGTGAGAGCTCGGCGGTGCGGCATCGCGCGAAGGTGGTGGAGTATCGTGTGGAGCAGCACAAGAAAGTCTTGAAGGAGCAGCTCGCGGCCCTGCGCGTCGGGGCAGGGAAGCATTAAGGGTTGGCACTGTTTGGGGCACTTTTTGGAAGCGCAATGAAGCACTGCGCCGTAAGTTGTTGCAGCACAATCGCGCGCCCGTAGCTCAGGTGGATAGAGCAGCAGCCTTCTAAGCTGTTGGTCGGAGGTTCGAATCCTCCCGGGCGCATCGCTACATTCCCCGTATGCTGCACCATGTGCGTGGCCACCTTGCTCTCCGGGCGATCGCCCTCGTGACGGCCGTCTCTCTCACGACGACGAGCGGCGGACTCCCCATGTGCCTCAGCGCCGTGGCGCAAGCGGTCGCCCATTGCGCCATGCATCACGACGGGCACCGTCTGGGCGGGCACGTGGTCGCGTCTCCCTCGCTGCAGCTCGTTGCTGCGAACGGCTCCCAGTCGTGCCATCCCGATGCGGACGGCCTCGGCTGCTCTGGCGCTAGCGTCTGCCCGGCGGTCGGTCCCGCCGTCCCCGCGGGAGCCGACCTCCCCATGGCCGTGCGCAGCGTGTCGCGTGCGGCGGCGCCCGCGTTCGCGGCTTTCCTCCTCTCCTACCTCGCCCCACCGCTCGCTCCACCTCCTCAAGCCTGAGTCGCATCCCTAGGTGACGTGCGCTCGCGCTGCGCGCGGCGCCTGTCATCGGCTTTGGCTTGGGGAGGGATCGAGATGCGAACGAACTTTCGCGGCCGCATGGCCGCTACGCTGGCTTGGGTCTTCGCCCTAGGGGCGCCGCTGCACGCACAGATGGACATGCAGCACGACATGCACATGGCCGAGGGGCCGTTGGGGATTCCGGAGACGCGGATGGGCTCGGGGACCTCGTGGCTTCCGGATGCGGCTCCCATGCACGCGGCCCATTTCCGGCTCGGCGCGTGGACGGTCATGCTGCACGGTAGGGCCGTTGTGCAATACGACCACCAGGCCGGCCTACGCGGCGACAGCCGCGTGAGTCTGATCGACTGGGCGATGCTCGCCGCGAGCCGTACGGTCGCCGGCGGCTCTCTCTCCCTCCGCGGCATGATCAGCTCGGATCCCTGGGGCGTCGGCTCGCGGGGATACCCGCTGCTCTTGCAGACGGGGGAATCGGACCGCGGCGTCCCGCTGCACGATCACCAGCACCCGCACGATCTGTTCATGGAGCTCGCGGCGCTGTACCAGCGGGCCGTGGCGCGCAACCTCGCCTTCTCCCTGTACGCGGCCCCGGTGGGCGAGCCCGCGGTAGGGCCGGCCGCCTTCCCGCATCGGCCGTCCGCCGCGGACGACCCGCTCGCGCCGCTTGCCCACCATTGGCAGGACGGCACCCACATCACCTTCGGCGTGCTCACGGCGGGCGTGTTCACCCGCACCACGAAGCTCGAGGCCTCGATCTTCAATGGGCGCGAGCCGGATGAAGACCGCACCAATTTCGATTACGCCGGACGCGCACTCGATTCCTACAGCGCGCGCCTCTCGGTGAACCCCGGGGCGCACTGGAGCGTGTCGGCGTGGTACACCTATCTCAAGAGTCCTGAAACGCCGCACCCGGAGGAATCGCTCCATCGACTCGGCGCCGCGGCGCTCATGGCGCAGCCCATCGGACGGCGGGGCCGCTGGGCGATGGCGCTCATTTACGGCGCCAACGCGCGGATCGGGACCGGCCACCTTGCGAACAGCGTCGTGGTAGAGACGAACTTCGATCTCGACCGGATGAATGCGGTGTTCGGCCGAGTCGAGTACGTGCGGAAGACTGCGGAAGACCTGGTCGTCTTATCCGTGCCGCCCACGACCGAGTACGACGTGGGGGCGCTCGCGCTGGGCTATCGTCGCTCGCTCACCACCGTGCGGGGCGTCACGGCGGGAGTTGGGGTGCGGGGTGCGATGAACTTCGTCCCGAGCGCGCTCGAGGAGGTGTACGGCTCCCGAGCGCCCCTCGGGTTTACCGTCTATTTCACTCTGCGGCCCGCGGGCCTCTAGCTCACTGCTGCTCGAGCTGGTCGATTGCGAACCGCAGCCGGAACATCGCGGCGTCGAGGTCGCGCCGCAGCTCGTCGTCGAGGGCGCCGGACTCCGCGACGTGCGCCACGAGCTGGAGCGCGTTGCGGATGTGCTCGGCCGCCGTTTCCTCGGTGCGTCGCTCGGTGCCGCTGCGGCGCCCGGCTTCCCCGCGACGCTCGCGGCTTCGACGGCGCTCGCCTCCGGCGCGCCGCTCGGTCTTCACCAAGGTGAGCGTCTTCCGGCGCTCGCCCGAGCGCCGCTCGACCCCGCTCCGCCGATCGGAGGGTATGCGCCGGTCGGCGAGCAGGCGCTGCTCGCTGGAGAGGCGGGGCATGCCCCAATCTGCCTCGCGGCGGGCATTCCTGCCACCAGCCCCCGGGGGCAGATTTGGCCCGTGACCCGATTGCTCGCATTCACGATCCTCCCCGGGCTGCCGCTCGGAGTTGTCGCCCAGTCCCCCCACGCCGCGAACCCCGAACGGCCCAGCGTGGCGACCCACGCCTACGCGGTGGCCCCGGGCTATGCGGAGCTGGAGCAAGGGGTGCGGGCCCAGGGGCTCGGGAACCTCCGCGACCAGACGAGCTGGGAGTTTAATCTCAAAATCGGCGTGGCGCGCGCGCTGCAACTCGGCCTATTCGGCACGGGTTACAACCGGACCGGACAGGGGAACGGGGTAGGGGACGTGGGTGTGGCGCTCAAGCTACGCCGGGATCTCTCTTCCACACACGCGGTGGCGCTCGTGCCGGCCGTGACGCTCCCCACCGGCGACGGGTCGCTCGGGCTGGGCGCGGGCCGGGTGTTGGGGAGCCTCCTTGCCGTGTGGAGCTTCGAGCTGGGGGGCTTGCTCCACGCCGATCTCAACGCCGGCCCGGTGGGCATCGGAGCCGGGCGGCCGCAGGCGTTGGGGACGGCGAGTTTCGGCCGGGCCCTGGGGAGCTGGGGGGTGGCCGCTGAGATCTACGGCTACACGAGCGGCAGCGCGGGAGCGGGGCAGGGCGGGCTACTCGGCGCCGTGACCGCGCGGCCGGCCGAGTGGCTGGTGGTGGACGGGGGCGGCGTCGTCGGTCTGGGCGCGGCGGGGCGCGATCACTTGTTCCTCGGCGTGACGACGAACCTGGGGCGTATCTTCAAGTAGCAGACCCCCTTGACTCGGGTCGCGCGGGCGGGTTAGGATTGTCGGTTGTGCAGGAAGTTTTGCCTGCGCGGCTCTTTGAGAATTGATGGTCGAGCGTGTGGAGTGCGGCCCCGATACGAGCGGTGCGCGGTCAGACGCGTGCCGCGAGGGGTTTGACTCTGACGTGATTCGGACGACAGGCAACACAGTCGTTCGGTTCGAGCTGAATTGAATTCTCATTGGAGAGTTTGATCCTGGCTCAGGACGAACGCTGGCGGCGTGCCTAACACATGCAAGTCGTACGGGACGGGGGGGCAACTCTCCGTTCAGTGGCAGACGGGTGCGTAACACGTGAGGAACCTGTCCGACGGTGGGGGATAGCCGGCCCAACGGCCGGGTAATACCGCATACGATCATTCGGGGGCATCCCTGGGTGATGAAAGCAGCCGCAAGGTTGCGCCGATGGAGGGTCTCGCGGCCTATCAGCTAGTTGGCGGGGTAACGGCCCACCAAGGCGACGACGGGTAGCTGGTCTGAGAGGATGGCCAGCCACATTGGGACTGAGACACGGCCCAGACTCCTACGGGAGGCAGCAGTGGGGAA
>WNGN01000735.1_pt1 | contig 28311 bp, 24 predicted proteins | sample 5400561 | NCBI WGS metagenome assembly WNGN01 (sample SAMN13153379, study PRJNA577476) | soil metagenome | isolation source: 115 cm soil or saprolite under Garry oak tree replicate 2 | place: USA:California | collected 2016-06-15 | reverse complement strand
AGCCGGGGGATTTGGTACGGCGGAGGAGTTCGTTGATGCGCTGGGCGTACTCGTCGGAGCGGTCGAGGACGAACATGAGTTCGGGGGCGCGGCGGAGCTGCAGCCGTTCGCTGAGCTCGTGGCGGATGAAGCCGGCGGCGGCGGCGAGGCCCTTTATGGTGGATTTTTGCTCGGCATCGCTGCCCATCACGCTGACATAGACTTTCGCCTGCTTCAGGTCCGGCGCCATGCGCACTTCGGTGACGGTGGCGAAGGTTACCAGGCGCGGGTCTTTCAGCTCGCCGGCAAGCATGGCGCTGATTTCCTGGCGGATTTCACCGGCGACGCGTTCGTGGCGATGTCCTGCGACGGTCATGTTCGGATGGGTGGTTTATAGCATTTCCAGGTTGTGGTCGACGAGGTCGCGGCCGAGCAAATTTTCGGCCTCCTGAAAAACGGCTTGGAGCGATTGCTCCAGGTGGGCGGCATCGTTCGAGAGGCTGACGATGCCGACCTGAGCGCGTTGCCAGGTGTCCTGGTGATCCAGTTCCGCCACAGCCACGTTGAAACGCGCCCGAAGGCGGTCCTTCAGGCTGCGCAAAACCTGGCGTTTGTCCTTGAGGGAATGGGCGTCAGGGATAAAGATTTCCAAGGTCAGCAAACCGACAGGCATGAGACCCTCGGAGTTAAGCGGCAAACTTGCTGCTCGATTTTGCTTCCCACCCTTGCAAAACCCGCAAGGGTGGCGCACCCGCACTCAACTCACTTATCGCCAAACATCTTGAGGAGAGATCCCTCGCTCACGATGTTCGCTCGGGATGACGGACTTTGTCGCCGGCGAAAGCTCATCCTGTTGGTGACTTTCGCCGAGGAGTCGGATCGTCAGGCGGTGGCTTCGGCGAGAATCTGCTTCTGCATGGAGAAGCATTCGAGCACATCGCCGACTTTGATGTCGTTGAAATTCGAAACTCCCACGCCGCACTCGAAACCGGAGCGCACTTCGTTGGCGTCTTCCTTGAAGCGGCGAAGCGAACTGACGCGTCCGGTGTAGATCACCACGCCCTCGCGCACCACGCGCACTTCGGCATCGCGCTTCACGATGCCATCGAGAACATAACAGCCGGCGATCATTCCGACTCCCTTGATGCGGAAGGTGTCGCGCACTTCCGCGCGGCCGAGATGCGTTTCCTTATAGACCGGCTCGAGCAGGCCAGTCATGGCGCGTTTAATCTCGTCGGTGACTTCATAGATGATCGAATGCATGCGGATATCGACGTTTTCGCGCTGGGCCAGATCGGCGGCTTTGCGGTCGGGGCGCACATTGAAGGCGAAGATGATGGCGCCGGAGGCGGAGGCCAGCAGGACGTCGGTCTCGGTGACGGCGCCCACGCTGGCGTGAATGATTTTCAACTTCACCTGGTCGGTGGAAAGCTTGGGAAGCAGTTCGCTCAAGACTTCGACAGAACCCTGCACATCGGCCTTGATGACGATGGGCAATTCCTTGGTCTCGCCGCTCTTCAATTGCTCGTGCAATTGATCGAGAGTGATGCGCGTTCCGGCGCTGCGGGCGAGTGAGGCTTCACGCAACTTGGTTTGGCGGTAATCGACGATGTGACGAGCCTTGGCTTCGTCAGCCACCTGGAAGTGATCGCCGGCTTCGGGAACGCCTTGCAGGCCCAGGACCTCGACGGGCGTGGAGGGATCGGCTTTTTTCACCGCGTGGCCGTGGTCGTCGAACAGCGCGCGCACTTTGCCGTATACCGCGCCGACGATGAAGACGTCGCCGGTGTGCAAGGTGCCGTTCTGGACCAGAACGGTGGCGACGGGGCCGCGGCCTCGATCGACTCGCGACTCGAGAACGGTGCCGCTGGCAGGCGCGGACGGGTTGGCACGGAGCTCGCGGAGATCGGCGACCAGCAGGATCATTTCCAGGAGCTTATCGAGATTTTTCTTTTCGCGGGCGGAGACTTCGACGACCACGGTATCGCCGCCCCACTCTTCGGGCATTAAGCCTCGGTCGGCAAGCTGGCGCTTGACGCGTTCCGGCTGGGCTTCGGGCTTATCGACTTTGTTAATGGCCACGACGATGGGCACCCCGGCGGCGCGGGCGTGGTCGACGGCTTCGAGCGTCTGCGGCATGATGCCGTCATCCGCGGCGACAACCAGGACGACAAGATCGGTGACCTTTGCGCCGCGAGCGCGCATGCGCGTGAAAGCCTCGTGGCCGGGCGTATCGATGAACACGATGCGGCGGCCATTCTCGGAAACGACGGATGCTCCGATGTGCTGCGTGATGCCACCGGCTTCGCCGGCAGCGACATCAGTCTGGCGAATGGCGTCAAGCAGGCTGGTCTTGCCGTGGTCCACGTGGCCCATGACGGTGACCACCGGGGGCCGAGGCTCGAGATTTTCCTTCTTCTCTTCCTTCGCAACTTCCTGGACGACTTCTTCTTCGAAGGAGACGACACTCACGATTCCGCTGAAGGCTTCGGCCAGGCTGGTTGCCGTGGGCACGTCGAGCGCCTGATTGATGGAGGCAAAGACGCCCCGGTCGAGAAGATCTTTCAAGACATCTTTGGCGCGCACGTCCAGCTTTTCAGCGAGTTCGCGGACGGTGATGCCCTCGGTGATGGTGATTTCGCGCGGAGGACGGGGCGGCTGCGCAACCGGTTCGATGCGCGTGGCGCGGCGCTCGGTGACGCCGGGACGCGTGCGAACGGGGTGCAGCTTGCGTTCGCCTTCTTCAAAGCGCTTTTCGAGAGTGGGACGGGCGCGAGCCGCGGGCTTGCGTTCGTAAATTGGCTTGCCGGGCTCCGCCTTTGGCGGAGGCACGACGGGCAACGGCAATACGGGCGCGCCGGGGCGCATCGGCCTTTGTCCGGGGCGAGGGGGAACGCTGCCCGGACGAACGGGTATCGTTCCTGGACGAGCGCTGGGGTGGCGCATGGGCACGCGAGCGCCGGGGGCACCCATACCGGGACGAGCTGCCGGTGCTCCGGTAGGAGCGCCGCCGGAACGCGCGGCAATGCCGGGCGCGGCCGATCGAGTGGCGACAGGGGCACCGGCTCCAGCGGGAGCTGGCGGACGCATAGGCGGCCGTGCAACTCCGCCAGGGGGAGCCGATGCAGCGGGACGTACCGTGGATGGAGTTGCCGGTCGCGGAGCTACGGCGGGCATTGGCGGCGCGGGCGATGGCTTTGCCGGCTGTGCGGCTGCGGGCGGCGCGGACGCGGCCGAAGTTGCGCCGGGAGCGGCAGGGACGGCCGACGGGCGAACTGGCGCCGCCGCGGGAACAGTTGGTTTTGCAACAGCAGGAGCAGGCGGCTTCGCAGCAGCCGGAACGGTTGCAGGCGCTTTGGGACCCGCAGGCGCCACGACCGAAGGCGCGGCGGGCCTCAGGCGAGCGGCTTTGGCGGCTGCCTCTTTGGCGGCTTTCTCCGCTTGGGCGTTCGCCTCGGCGGCGGCTTCTTCCTCGGCTAGCTGTCGAAAATGGGCCCGGACTTTTTCTGCCGCAGCCAGATCGATGGAGCTCGAGTGCGTTTTCTTCTCAGCGACACCCGCTTCGGGCAAATAGTCGAGAATCGCCTTGGCCTTTACTTCCAGGTCGCGCGCGAGCTCATTGATGCGAATTTGATTTGCTTCCGTCATTCCCCTGTTGATTTCTCTTTTTGTTCCACGGTTTGGTCTTCCGGAGCGCCGGGCTCTCCGGAGGGCACCTCCGCTGGATCAGGAGCTGCGTTCGGCGAGGTCTCCTGATTGACTTCGGTGTGCTGTTCGGCCGCAGCATCCAACTTTTCGGGCGCCGACTCTTCGGGCGCGGCCTCTGCGGGGACCGCTTCTTCGGAGGCCAACTGCCCGGCCTCGCCTGGCTGTTCTTCGAGCTCGGCGGGTTGAGCAGCTTCAGCGGCTTGTTGCTGTTCAATGGATTGAAAGTGCGCCGCCACCGCGAGCTGGATTTTTTCGACCATCTTTTCGCCGATGCCCGGAATGGCGGTCAACTGTTCCGGCGTCATATCGGCCAGCTTTTCTACACTGGTGACGCCGTGCGCCTCGATTTTCTCGATGGTCTTCGGACCCACGCCCTTCAATTCGGAGAGAGGTGTTCCAGGAGCCGTGAGCGCGGCCATTTGCGCCTCAATCTCCTGGCGCTTCTCTTCTTCGCTCTTGATATCCACATTCCAGCCGATTAGTTTGCTGGCGAGCCGAACGTTTTGGCCCTTTTTGCCGATCGCCAAAGAGAGCTGGGTATCCTCGACGATGCATGCCCACGCACGCGCCCACCGGATCGACGTCTTTATCGCGGCTGAGGACGGCGATTTTGGTGCGCTCACCCGCTTCGCGAGCCGCGGCGCGAATTTGCACAGTGCCGTCGTAGATCTCCGGGACCTCCATCTCGAACAAGCGCTGCACTAACACGGGATCCGCGCGGGAGACGATCACTTGCGGGCCTTTGGCGGCGCGGTCCACGGCCTTGATCACGACACGCAGGCGGTCGCCGAGATTGTAGGTTTCCAGGCGCGATTGCTCGCGTTTGGGCAGCCGCGCTTCGGTGCGGCCCATGTCCACGATGACATCGGGACCTTCGAAGCGCTTGACGATGCAGTTCACCAGCTCGCCGGCGCGGCCGTTGTATTCGTTAAAGATGGTGTCGCGCTCGGCCTCGCGTACCTTCTGCATGATGACTTGCTTGGCTGTCTGCGCGGCGATGCGGCCCAGAACGGCAGTGGGCTTGGGGATCAATAATTCGCCGCCGACCTCGAGATGAGGATCGACCTTGCGGGCTTCGGAGAGAGTCGTTTCGTTTTTGGGATCGGCGACTTCGTCCACAACGGAACGAACCGAATACACATCGATCTGGCCGGTTTCCGGATTGAACTTAGCGCGGAGGTTTTCTTCGGTCTTGTAGAATTTCCGCGCCGCAACCACCATGGCGTCTTCAATCGCCGCCACGATGATCTCCGGCTCGATATGCTTTTCCCGGCTGATCTGCTCAATCATTTGGTCCAGCAGATTCGCCATTCCGCTTACTCCCTACCACTCCACGACCAGATTCGCTTTGCGAATCCCGGCCAGAGGTAACTCGATAATGCGCCCCTTGACGTCGAGCTTTACCAGCCCGTTGCTGTATCCCGCCAGGCGGCCTTCGAAGAACGTGGAATTCTCGACCGGCTCAGCCGTTGAAATGCGGGCCAGCCGGCCGGCAAATCTCTCGAAATCGGGGGCCTTGGTCAGCTTACGGTCCAGACCGGGAGAGCTGATCTCCAGTATGTAACGGGGCCCGGGAACCAGGTCCTCGACGTCGAGAAGCACGCCGAGCTGTTCGCTTACTGCCTCGCAATCGCGATGAGTGATTCCCCCCGGCTTATCGATGTAAACGCGCAAAAATCGTTGTTTGCCGATTTTCCATTCGACATCGACCACTTCCACTCCGGCCGTCCGTGCGGCGCGTTCGGCGGCATCGCGTATGCGCTCCAATTCCATTGGTTAGCAGCGGCCGCTTACGCATTTTCTGCAACAAAAAAGTGGGCTCGCGCCCACTCGGACATGCGACCGGCTTCGGACGAAGAGTCAGTATAGTGGCCGGGAACTACAAAAGCAAGGGACGGGCAGGAGGTTTCGGCTTAGGTTGAAACTCGTCGCTGGCGCCGCGGAAATAGAAGGCAGCTTGCGCGGGAGAAGCCAGGCAAGCTGCGATTCTGTTCTACGCCGGCGCGCCGATTGGACGCTATCAGGGAGTTTTCTTGGGCGGAGTTGACGGCTGAGCCCCGGCCGGGGCGGGCGCCTTCGGTTGTGCCGCAGGAGTGGCGCCTGCCTTTATAGGATAGGCCTGATCGTAGAGCCGGATTATCTCCTGAGTGATGTCGATCTGACTCGAGCCATAGACCACAGGCGTTCCCTGCGCGGAAGTATCCAACACTACGGTGTAGCCATTTTCGCGGGAGTAGCGGTCGAGAACGTCCAGCATCTTTCGCCCGATATTGTCGATGACATCGCTCTGAGCGGCGTTCACGGCCTCATTCACGTCGTCCTGCTTGCGCTGAAACTGGCGCGTCATCAGCTCGCCCTGGCGCTGCAAGCGGGCCTGCTCGTCGTCGCTGAGCGTGCCGTGACTATTGGTGATGCGATTCTGTAGCTCCGAAATCTGTTTCTGCATATTCTGCAGGTCGTTCTGTTGGGCGGCGAACTGGCTCTGAAGCTGCGCGGAAGCCTGCTTTCCTTCGGCGGTGGTGACGATGGCCTGGCGCACGTTGAGAATGGCGATTTTCATCTGACCCGAAGGAGCGGCGCCACCGCCCGTCTGGGCCCAAGCGCCCGCGGCCGGCAGGAACAGCAGTGCCAGCGTGAGTGTCCAAAGTTTTCTCGGCTTTTGGTGAGCTTTCATACTTTCTCCTTCACAAGATTACAAATCGGGAATTATAGCGAGCGCATTTTCCAGGCGTCAACTTGGTTGCGGGTGTGATGCCGCATAAACCGCCTTTCGTTGCATGGCGATACGCTTCATCAGTGCGGCAGCGGAACCAACAAAAGCTGATTATCCACCGGATCGGCGACAACGGCCAGGTTCGTTTGGGGATGAATGTCCACTGCGAATTGCGTGGAAGACGGCAGCGAGAACACCCCCCGAACGGTTTGATCGATGAAGTCCACAACGGTCATCGTTCCACTCAGGTTATTGGCCGTTACCAGCGTGGCGCTCTCGAAATTATACGCGATCGAACTGGGACCAATGCCTACGCGGATAGGCAGTGTGGCGCTTGTGCTGCCTGTGTTGGGATCGAAGACGATGACCTGATTGCTTGCCTCGGACGTGATGAAGAACTTGTTTGTGATCGGATCGAAAGCTACGCCTTGAGGGAAGCTGATAAAGTTGGTGGTAAAGGTCGCGGAGTTCGAGGTCAGATTAAGCAAGCTTGCCGTGCCACTCGAGCTGTTCGCCACGACGGCGAAATGGCGCAGCGGGTCGACCGCCACTCCTGTGGGTCCTGACTGGACGCCGATCGTGCTGGGCGTCGGCGCTGTCGAGGCCGAAACCGGGAAGACATCGACCACGCTGGCGCCGCTGGCGGTGACCACGGCGTTCCCCGTGCCAAGATCAATGGCCACGCCACTGGGCAAGGGAGTGGTGGTGGCGACGGTCTGCGGCACACCGTCATTGCCGATATCCACGATGGAGACGTTGGGGACGTTGTTGATGCCCGCGTTGGCCACGACGGCGAGGCCCGCTTGCGGATACACGGCGACCCCTTGGGGAGTCGTTCCGACAGCAAGCTCGGGACTCGTGCCGAAGCCGGTGCCGGTCGCCAGGTTAATCATGGCAACGTCGTTGCATCCGGGCTCGGTGACCACGGCAACGGGTACGATGACACCGTTAACGTTGGCGGCGGCATCGATGGCGACACCTTGGGGCGACGGACTTGCGCAATTCCCGGGCCCTGTGCCGGTGCCCGTGACCAGGCTGACGGCTTGGATGACCTGCAGGCGGGCGGCATTCGAGAAAACCGTGGGTGTCGTGCAGCTGTCTACCACGTCGAGCGCGTATAAACGCGGGCCATTGTTTGCGAGGAAGGTGCCTGATATGGTCGCGGTCAGCATCCTGCCGCCGTTTGAAATCGTGGGAGAGCCGATGAAGGCAGAGGAGGAACAGTTTCCGTCGAGGCGGGGAACCGGAGTACCGGGGAAATTTCCGATGAGCGTCACGGTCTGCTTCTGTGGCACCGCGGCAGAGCCAAGAGAGGAATTGATCGTCACGCCGGCGGAGTTTTGCGAGGGACCGGCCGGCGAAAAGCTGCTTTGAATGATCTGCGGAGCCGAACGCAGCGAGCCAAGCGAAAACAGACTCACGGAACCAGGACTTCCCCCCGAATTGACGACGACGGCTATGTTCGTGGCGGGATCGATGGCAACGTCGACCGGAGAAGTCCCAGCGGTAAAGGTGGAGAGCACAGCGGGAGTGATGGGATCTATCACATAACCCTGCCCGCCGGAATTGATGACCACGCCGACGTTCGTCAGCGGACTCATGGCCGTGGCGACATTATTTGAGGTCGAAAAGGTAGGGAAAAGAGCCGTATTTAGTGACGCGGAGGTCTGATCGAGGAGGTTGAACACAAAAAGCGGCACCGTGTTCGTCGGATTGGCAAGGAGGGCTTTTTGCGACTCATCGTTGATGCTCACGCCGCGAAGATTCGAATCTGTCGCGATGGTGGCAACGGGTTGCGCATAGCTCGCAGTGCCGACGCTGCCGGAAGGAGTACAGGGGGATTGTGAGTACGTGAAGGTGTTATTGGATGCGCTCTTTACAGAGAAAATCCCATTATTCGAAGAGCTCACCCCGCTGATGAGAACGGGCTGGCCGACTTGCAAACCGACCGTGGCGTTCACAGTAACCGTCGCAGTAGTCGAGTTGCAGGTAATACTGCTGATCGAGTTTACGGTCTGGCGTCCCAAGTCGACGATGGAGAGCGATCCCGCGCCTCCCGGTGTGGCCAAAGCCCAGTTCAGTCTGGACGACACAGCGATGTGCGTTTTGGGTCCCGTATTGATGTTCACAACGCCAAGCAGCGCTGGAGGCGATTGAGTCAGATCCACAATAGCTCCCGCATTGGATCCTCCTGCGCCAGAACTGAAGGCCACGAGGGCGCGCCCGGTAACCGGATTGACTCCGACGGCCTGCGGAGCCAGGGGAGTGGCAATGCCGGTCGTAGGGTCCGCGGAGGGGAAAGTCATTAAAGGAGACGCCAGCTTTGGGGTTGTAGGAGCGCTGATATCCACGACCGCCAGCTTAGCGTTGGCATTGTTGGCTACGAGCGCCAGGTTTCGAATGTTATCGACTGCGACAGAAACAGGGCCGGTTGCGGTACAAGGTCCGGAGCTGCCATCGGTACAAAGGGAACTGACGGCCATTTGCGTTGCCAAATTGATCAGCGTGATGTTGTTCGAATCGTGATTTGTCACGACGGCGATGCCGCTAGCCGTGTCGATGGCGACAGAGGTTGGGCTCACACCCACAGTGATTGGCGAGCCGAGTTGCGCGGGAGCAGAAGCAGGCTGCACAGCGAGATTGACGGCGGCCATGAGAGAACTATTGACATTATTCGTGACGTTGATCGCATAGAGCCCAGGCCCTGTGCCGGTCCCAGTGGTCACATCGGAAGCAGGGACAGCAAGCACCATTTGTCTATTATCCGAATTGAATGTGAGGGTGCCATTGGTCTGTCCACTGAGCTGTGCATTCACGACCGGGTTTGCGCCGGTGCCGAAGTAGCCGCCGTCGAGCGTCACGTTAAAGGGCGCAGCGCCGGGCGGCGGAATGCTATCGGGCGTTGCGGCTACTACAGCGGGACGCACAGGCGAAAGAATGAGTTGGGAAGGCGAGGAAAGGCACGATGGCGCCATGCAGCCCTCGCGCTCAACGGTAAAAGTGAGCGGGACAGTCGTAGCAGGAGGTGTCGGCGGAATGGCCAGAACCGAACCCGGAACATTGAGGAGCAGCGTGCTCGAGGAAACCGCAAAGAACGAGCCAGTCGGGAGGGGAGTTCCATTCACCAGCACTCGCGTCGTGCAGATAAAGCTCGTGCCGGAGAGATATACCTGCTGAAGAGCGGCGCCTAGCGCTCCGGTAGGCGGGCTGAGCGAGCTGAGCGTGGGGTCCGCGGCAGGCACAATCGTGAGAGTGGCGCTGGCGCTCTCGGTGGGATCCGCCTGGGAGGTTGCTGTGATCGTGGCAGTGCCGGTGGTAGGGGGAGGGGGAGCGGTGTACACACCGGAATTGGGATCGATGGTGCCGATGCCGCTACTCACGCTCCAGGTGACCTTCTGGTTAGAAGTACCCGTAACGGTAAGATTCGAATTGCCCGAAACCGTAACAAATGAAGTGAAATCGAAGGTCTCACCTGTTCCAACGGTACACGTCGGCTGGGCGAAGGACACACGGATGCCGGAATCCAGGGTGATTATCGCGCTGGCTATGGCGCTGGTACTTTGGACCTGGGCAGTGATGGTGATATTCGGCGTGGCCGTGGCGGTTCCGCCCAAGCCATTCGGGGGAGGCCCGGCAGGATTGGCAATTTGCACGCCCACGTTGCCATTCTGAAGCGCCGCCACGGCGACGATCAAGAACGAACCGTTCCAGCCTGCGACAGAATTTCCCGCGATGTTGATGGTGTTGCCGGGGGCGAAGTTCGTGAAATCGAAGCCGCTCTGAAGTTCGATGACTGAGCCCGGCGAGCCGGAGCCAGGAACGGCGGCATTGGCCATGGCGAAGATTACAGGGACAGCTACTGCTGATGCTGGGACCGGCCGCGTGATAGGCGCTGTATAGAGGCCGGTGGAGCTGATCGTGCCTACGGTCGCGTTTCCGTTCGCAACGCCATTCACGCTCCAAGTGATGGCATTGTTCGATCCCGAAACGCTGGGAATAAACTGCACGCTCGTGCCGAGTAGGACCGTGGCGGCGGACGGCGAGATCGCGACGCTGATGTTGGAGGAGTTGCTGCTTCCGCATCCTGCCACGGCCAGGCCGATCACGAGCGGCAAGCAAAGCCATGCCAACCGCACTTTCATGCTTTTGTCTCCAATTTGAATGACCTTTCTTGCCCGGCCGGGGCGTGCGCGTAGCTCATTCAGAATGTCCGGCTGACCGTAAAGCGGAAGGTTGATTTTGGCTCGAAGAAGTTGATGCGCTGAGTATTTACCTGAAAATTCCGCAGTTGCGGCAGAACCTGGGAATCCCAGAGGCTGGGGCCGACCGATTGTCTCAAACTCTGATAATCGATGGACGGGAATGTTGGGTCATTACCGAATGTTGTCAACGGCGCCGCAATCTGCTGCTCAACACGATCGAAGTTGTAGGCCCAGTAGAGGCGGAAGGGAGCATTGATAATGGGCAACTGCACTACAAACTCGACGCCGGCAGAAGCACGGGGTCTGAAATTAGTTCCCGGCTGGATCCGCAGGGCATTGTCGTTGAAATTGGGAAAGAGCGACGTGATGCTGCTAAGGCCGCTTCCGTTGAGTTGCAATTGATCTTTGCGCAACACGCCGACGGCGCCGGCATCGAGGAAAGCGGCGGCGGTTACCGGTCCAACGATGGGAATGCGATATTCGGCGTTGAAGACACCGGAGGTGTCGCCCCCAGGGAAAGTGGGCTCAAAGGTGAGCACGGGTATGGCTGGAGTAGAGCGACGTGTAGCATTACCAAATATATCGAGGCGCGTGGGATCGATGTACGTAAACGATGCGCTGGTGGCCAAGGGAATAAAGGCTATCGGTGTGACCGTGCGAATGTCAAAACCGCGCAAGTCTTGCTCGCCCCCCAGGAAGAGCCGCTCGAAAGGAGGGACGACACGACCGCCGTAACCCGAGGCGAAAGCGCCGACAAAATGGAAGGCCAGCACATTGCGCTTGTGATTGATGGCATGGAAATACTTGGCCTCCAAAACGTTGGTCGTGGCTTTGACGTTGCCGCCGAGGCCCTCGAGTTTGAACGAATAGAAGAGCGATTTTCCTCCGGTGGGGTTGAGCGGGCTATTTACCGTGTTGTAGGTCAAGGTCGGATTGATGTAGCTGGAATCAATGCCTGTAAGGGCGGAAGCCCCGGCAAGGGATTGGAAATCCAAAACTTCGAAAAGATCCGTGGAGGCCGTGCTGAACGCGGTGATGTCTGTTCGCGAATAGCCGTAGGTTAATCCCAGGCGGGCAAAAGAAAATTTTCGCAGAGGATAACTGGCGAAGACGGTGCCGCCGAGGGTGTTCTGGGTGTAGTCCTGTTCGATATTGGGATTGATTTGAATTTTCTGGCCGAAGAGGATGGATTCCTGCTGCGACTGGTTGAATTTGAAGCTTGTATAGGAGACTGTAAAACCGGTCGCAATCGGGCGGTCTAATAGATAAGGCTCGGTAAAACCAAAGAGGGCGCTTTTCTGAATATCGCCAACCTGCCCGGAGAGCGTCAGCGTTTCGCCCAAACCGAGGAAGTTATTGGTCTGATAGCTGAGACCAATGAAGCTGCCGGCGAGCCCGCTTACGCCGCCGGTCAAGCTGATGGACTGTTTGCCCTTTTCTTTTAGCTTGAGCAAAATATCGACGGTGCCCTGCTTGGTATTGCGCTTGATGTCCGCGTTTTCAGGTTTGATTTTGTCGAAATAGTCCAACTGGTTGAGCCGAAGAATGCTGAGTTCCCAGGCGTGATTATTAAAAATATCTCCCTCGCTCAGCATGAGTTCGCGGCGAATGACCTTGTCTCGGGTGGTGGTGTTTCCGGAGAAATCGATGCGGCGGACGAAGTACTGCTTCTGTTCGTCAAAATCGAGCGTGAGGTTGATGATTTTGGTGTCGTCGTGGACATCCGGGAGCGGAACGGCAGTGAAATCGATATAACCATAAACGCCGTATAGCTTGTTGTAGTTTTCGATGGCTTTGCGAATCTTGCTGATGTCGAAGAGATCTCCCTGGTGCAGCGGGAAAACCGATTCCAGATATTCGCGCTTCAGCGAAAGGCCCTTCTCCGGATCGGCGCTGCGGATCACCAGCCGTCCCATGTGATATTGCTCGCCCTCTTCGATGGGAATGGTGAGGTTGGTGGCTTTGCCGCGCTGGTGACCGATGAGGGGAAGCGGCCCGAGGCCTTCGCGGTTTACATCGACGGTCGTCAGTATGGGATCCTTGACCACGACTTTGAAGTATCCATCGCTCTGATAAAGGTTGCGGATACCGGCTTCCAGGTCCTCGTTCAGCTTAGAGCGGTCGAAGGTCTTATGCATCACGGGCACATCGAAGAGCCACATGGGAACGGAGATGGGGCGGGAATTGTGCATGGATCTTATGATCTTGCGGTTGGAGAAGGCGTGGTTGCCCTGAAAGGTGATGGTTCCGACCTTCACCTTGGGGCCTTCGTCAACCGTGAAAACGAGCTTGACGGCGTTGGTGGAGGGAATCCTTTCGTAGGTCGGCTTGACCACCGCGAATTGATGGCCGTGCTCCGACTCGAGGTCCTTGATCGCCACTTCGGCTTTTTTGATTTTCGTGGGGTCGAACTGGCCCTCCACGGAGAGGCCTACTTTGCGATCCTTGAAGCGATCGAGGATGTCTGATTCCGTGATGGACTTGATGCCGTGGTACTCGATGCGTCGGATGATGGGGCGCTCAACCACATAAAAAATCACGATCCTGGCATTCGGGTTCGTGGGGCTATCCTGAACCTCGAGGCGAACGTCCTCGAAATATTGAGTGTTCCAAAGGGCCTGGAAGTCGCGTCGCAGCGCATCTTCGTTGTACGGATCGCCTGGCCGGCTGAAAATTCGTGCTTGCAGCGTCTCGGTGCGAATGCGGCGATTTCCCTGGAACTCGATGCGCTCGATGGCCGGCGCATTCTGCGGGGGGGCGGCAGGGGGAAGATTCACTTGCGGATTGGGAGCAACCGGATTCACCTGCGGTTCAGGAGTCGGAGGAGTCACTGGTGCGCCGGGATTGATTTGGGACCGCAGGGGCAGCTCAAGCGCGAACAGACAGAGCACCAGCGACAGCAACATCGAAATGTTAACGCCAGGAAGCAGGCAGAAATTTTTATGTGCGGCCGTGGCAAATGTCAAGGCCGCTCCCCCCAAGCCAAAATTGTTTGCTCTCCCGCCGGCCCCGCCAGGGACGGCTTGCGGGCGTAGGATTCGTTAGTGGGTAACCGGGGTTGCTTCGACGACCGGCCGGAAGCCCAGTGCGTCTCCGGAGACGTGGACTTCCAGGGTTGCGGGACGCTGCAGGCCTCCCTGAATCAACGCTTCCGATAGTGGATCTTCCACGTACCGCTGCAATGCCCGTCGCAACGGCCTCGCCCCGTAGCTGCGATCGCTGCAGGTCTTGTCGAGAATCCACTGACGCGCTTCCGGAGTCAAGACAATTTGCACTTGTCGATGAATGAGGGTGTCGTTGATCTGGCCAACGAGGAGGTCGATGATGCGCAAGAGATCGTCATCGCTGAGCGGATTGAAGAGAATGATCTCATCCAGACGATTCAGAAATTCGGGATTGAATACGCGCTTGACCTCGCTCATCACCAGGTCGTCCATCGACTTGCCGGCGCCCTCTTCTCCGACAGACTGGAAGCCCAGGGCGGAGCGCTTCTGCAAATGGCGGGCGCCAAGGTTGGACGTCATGATCAAAATGGTATTGCGGAAATCGACGGTGTTGCCCAAGCCGTCGGTGAGCTGGCCGTCCTCAAACACCTGAAGCAAGATGTTGTAGACGTCGGGATGAGCTTTCTCAATTTCGTCCAGCAAGATGACGGAGTAGGGCGTGCGCCGCACGCGTTCGGTGAGCTGGCCCCCCTCTTCATAGCCCACATAGCCGGGAGGCGCGCCGATCAGCTTGGATACGGAATGCTTCTCCATGTATTCGGACATATCGAAACGAACCAGAGACTTCTCGGTGCCGAAGAGGAACTCGGCTAGGCGGCGAGCCACTTCGGTCTTGCCCACGCCGGTTGGGCCGAGGAACAGAAAACATCCGACCGGGCGGCCCGGCGCCTTGAGGCCGGCGCGGCTGCGGCGAATGGCGCGAGCCAGAGCGGTGATGGCCTTCTCCTGACTGATGACGCGCTTGTGCAGCTCTTGTTCGATGCGCAGCAATTTCTGCTGCTCGTCTTCCTTGATCGAGGTGACCGCCACGCCGGTCCAGCGGGAAACGACTTCCTCGATATCCTCGCGCGCCACGATACCGGTGGTCGAATCATCCAGCTTCAAACGCTCGCGCAACTGGCGCAAATTATCTTTCTCTTTGCGTTCTTCTTCGGAATAAAAACGCGCTTTTTCAAACTCGTGGTTGGCAATGGCCGTTTCCATGCGATGGGTGATGAATTTCACGCGCTTTTGCATCTCGGCCACTTCGTCGGGAAGCGTAGCCTGGCGCAGTTTGACGCGCGCGCCCGCTTCGTCGATGAGGTCGATAGCTTTGTCCGGAAGGAAACGATCGGGAATGTAACGGCTGGAAAGATAGACGGCGTACTGGATGGCTTCGTCGGTGTAGCTGATGGCGTGGAATTTTTCGTAGCGCTCGCGGACACCTTGCAAAACGCGAATGGCTTCGTCTTCCGTGGGACTATTGACCTTCACGGCCTGGAAGCGGCGCTCCAGAGACCGGTCTTTTTCCACCGATTTGCGATATTCGCCGGGAGTGGTGGCGCCGATGCATTGAATCTCGCCGCGGCTCAAAGCAGGTTTCAGAATGTTTGCGGCATCGAGCGAGCCTTCGGCCGAACCCGCACCGACCAGCGTATGCAGCTCATCGATAAAGACGACGGCGTTCTGGCTTTCCATCAATTCTTTCATGATGGTCTTGAGGCGCTCTTCAAATTGCCCGCGGTACTTCGTTCCGGCAACGATCAAAGAAAGATCGAGCGAGAGAATGCGCTTATCGGCCAGGAACGGAGGCACATCGCCATCGGCAATGCACTGCGCGAGCCCTTCCACGATCGCCGTCTTGCCCACACCGGGCTCTCCGATCAACACGGGATTATTCTTGGTGCGGCGGCAGAGAATCTGGATCACGCGCTCGACTTCTTTTTCGCGCCCGACGAGCGGATCGAGCTGCCCCTCGAGCGCCGCCTGCGTCAGATCGCGGCTAAACTCGGCGAGGAGCGAAGTTTCCTTCGGCCGATTCACCTGGACTTTTTCTCCAGCACTGCGCGCGAGCTCTTCGCGGAGGGAAGATAAACGCAGGCCGCGTTCCGCGAGTATCTCCGAGCCAAAACATTTTTCCTCGCGCAGAATCCCGAGCAGGAGATGTTCCGTGCCCACGTGCTTGTGGCCGAGCCGTTCCGCTTCCTCGGCAGCATAGTTGAGGATGCGCTTGCACTCCTGACTCAGGGGCACTTCCACCGAGGTCGAGATACGCTCGCGAATGGTAATGCGGGATTCGATCTCCTTGCGAATCGATTCGATGGAGCCATGGGTGCGCAGAAAGCGATTGGCCAGCGCCTTGTCTTCACGCATCAGACCGAGCAACAGGTGCTCGGTTTCAATGTACGGACTTCCGTATTGACTGGCCTCATAGCGCGCGAAAAAGATCACGCGACGGGCCTTTTCCGTATAGCGTTCAAACACGGCTCAGCTCTTTTCTCCCTCGGCTACCGGTAAAGGGGCCTGTTGGTAAGCCGCGTCTGGGCGGAGCACGCCATGCTCCAACCGCAGAACGCGCCCACAGCGCTTGGCCAGAACAGGATTATGCGTCGCCAGGATAGAAGCCAGCAGGTGTTTCTGATGCAAGCGCTCGATCAAATCCATAATTGCGACGGCATTGAGTTCGTCGAGATCGCCGGTGGGTTCATCGGCGAGCAACACAGCCGGCTTGGTCACAAGCGCCCGCGCAATGGCCACGCGCTGTTGCTCCCCTCCCGACAAGTCTGCAGCTCTCTGCCGCGCCCGAGAAGCCAACCCGACCTCGACTAGCAATTCGTTTGCGTTTCGGAGCGCTTCGCCATAGCCGGCGTCACGCATGAGCAAGGGCATCGCCACATTCTCGGCTGCCGTAAAATCCGGCAACAGATGATGCCGTTGCCAAACGAATCCGATCCGCCGGTTTCTGAACTCTGCAAGCGAATCGCTTCGCCGCGCCGCCAGCGCTTTCGCGTTAAAGTATACTGTACCGCTCGTTGGAGTGTCCAGCGCAGCAAGCAAGTGCAGCAGCGTACTTTTTCCAGAACCAGAAGGCCCCACGATCGCGACCATCTCTCCTTGGCTCAGCGAGAGGTCGATTCCATCCAGGACGGTGATGGCACTTGCCCCGGCTCCATAGACTTTGCGAAGCGAGCGGGCTTCCAACCACACGCCGCCCGGAGTCAACCCCTCTGAGGCGCTCTCATCGGGAGCTACGGTTTCTTGCACCTCGTTCATTGTTCCCTCGCGGAGGGATCTCTACTCCGTTTGATGCCAAATTCCGCGTCCAGATTACTGTCCATATTGCTATCCGTGCGAGTAAGCCACACCCGGTGGCCGAATGCGTCTCAGTGCAAAATCTTTCCCTTTTTCTGCCCAAAACTGCCGTCGGCACCATTGGGTTACCACGGATGCCGGAGTCTCTCCTCACAAACCGTTGCATTCACGGTAATTGCCATGCGGCCGGAAACCTCGATCTGGTTTTTCCAGCCCTCGCAATCGACTCTTGGCATCCTCCAAACAGGTAAGGGAGCACGCGAGGCACCAAAGTTCGACCGTAATTCGGGACGGGAAGAATCTGTAAGAGCAGTCACTCATAGCGCAGCAATTCCACCGGATGAATGCGCGACGCCGACCGCGCCGGTACGAGTGTGGAAGCAACGCTGATCGCCAAAGCAGCGGCGGCGACCCATAATGCGTCACTTGGATTGGGCTGGAAAGGCACAAAAGGTACGGAATAAATCTGAGGATCGAGGGGAATCAGCCTGTAGGTACCTGCCGCCCAAGCCAGGGAATAACCGGCAATCAGGCCCAGCGCTGTTCCGAAACCGCCAACGGTCATCCCCAATAAAACAAAAATCCGGCGAATCTGCTGACGCCGAGCGCCCATGGCCATCAGGACGGCAATATCGCGGGCGCGGTCACTCACCGTCATCGCCAGGACCACGAGAATATTCAAGCCAGCAACAAAAGTGATCAATCCAATAAACAGCGCGGTAACCAATTTTTCCAGGCGCAGCGCACGAAAGAGCGCGCGATTTTCATCCATCCAAGTGGTTGCCACATAACCCGATCCGGCCTCGCGGGTGAGCTGAGCTCCGAGTTCTTCAGCACCATCAACATCCGCGATGCGGAACTCGAGAACGCTGGCAACGTCTCCGACGCCGGCAAGGTTCTGCGCCGAGCGCAGGGTGACAAACCCCCAGTTCGCGTCGTAGTCATAGAAGCCCGAATCAAAGATGCCGCTGATGCGGAACCGCTGCGAACGAGGAATCATTCCGAACGGGGTCATATGACCGGCCGGGCTGGTCAGCAGGACGTAGTCATTTGGCCGCAATTTCAAATCGTCGGCAAGCATCTTTCCCACGACGATGGAACCGAAGCCACTGGGGTCCGGAGCAAGGTCTGCCGTGCCGGCAACAATCCTTTGCAGCGCCTCATTGCGTTTTTGTTCAAGTGCGGGATCGACGCCCTTTACGACGACACCGTGTGCGCGTCCACCCGAGGATAAGAGCACGGTGATGTAGATGGCCGGCGCTACCGCCTTAACGCCAGGAACGTGGCTCAGGCGCTCGGCGAGCTCCGTGTAGTTGCTGAGGGCCTCCGAGCCGGGACGGGAAATACTCACGTGGGCGGTCACGCCGAGCAAGCGATCCTGCAGAGTGGTGCGAAATCCACTATTCATGGCCAGCGCGATCACCAGGGTGGCCACGCCTGCAGCGACGCCTACAACGGCCAGCAAGGTGACTAGGCGAAGCACGGCCGGCCTGTTTGGCGATCTCAGATATCGCCTCGCCACGAGCCAGGCAAATCTCATTGGTTGGAATCCGCCTGCGGGCGTAAGAGCGGGAAAAGAATGACTTCGCGGATGGAATGCGAATCGGTGAAGAGCATGGTCAGCCGGTCGATGCCAATGCCCATTCCGGCTGCGGGCGGCAAACCGTAAGAAAGCGCGCGGATGTAGTCGAGATCGACTTCGCGCGGCACTTCCTCACCGCCGCGCGCAACCTGTTCGCGAAAGCGACGTTCCTGCTCCTCCGGATCGTTGAGCTCGGAAAAGGCGTTGCCCAGCTCCATCCCAGCCACGAAAACCTCGAATCGTTCGACGAGGGACGGGTCGTCGGGACGGCATTTTGCCAAGGGGGAGATGTCGGTAGGGAAATCGTAAAGCAAAGTTGGCTGAATCAGTTTGGGCTCAGCCAGCGTTTCAAAAAGCAGGCCGGTGATTTCGCCATCTGACATGGAGCTGACGTCCAGCAGCGGACCGGGAGGCGCGGCCGACGGCAGCGGCGCCTGCCGCCGCAGCCACTCGTTGTAACGCGCAGCAATGGCGCGGGGTCCGCCAGGAGCGGCCAGATCCGCGGACGAAGGCGACGGTCCGGCGTCCGCGGGCCAGTGAAGCACGATTGCTTCGCGCATGGAAAGCCGCTGCCAGCGGCTGAAGTCGAGTTTATGCTCACCAAAAGTCACCTGCGTCGAGCCGCAGATTTTTTGCGCGAGGGAGGCGAAGAGCTCCTCGGTAAGGGCCATGAGATCGCGGTAGTCGCTATAGGCCTGATAGAACTCCAGCATGGTGAACTCGGGATTGTGTTCGCTGGAAACGCCTTCATTACGAAAATTGCGATTGATCTCGTAGACGCGATCGAGTCCGCCCACGAGCAAGCGCTTCAGATACAACTCCGGGGCGATGCGCAGATAGAGATCGAGATCGAAGGTGTTGTGGTGCGTGATGAAAGGGCGTGCCGCGGCCCCGCCGGCGATGGTCTGCATCATCGGCGTTTCCACTTCGATGTAGCCGCGCGCATCGAAGAAGGCGCGCAGGCCGCGCAGAATCTCGGCGCGCCGGAGGAATGTCTCCCGGACGCGGGAGTTAACGATGAGGTCGACGTAACGTTGCCGGTGCCGGAGCTCGACATCCGCCAAACCATGCCACTTTTCCGGCAGCGGAAGCAAAGCCTTGGAGAGTAACTTCAGCGTACCGACCCAGACGGTCAATTCATTCGTTTTTGTCCGGAACAAATGACCGGAAATGCCGACGATGTCGCCCATATCCAGCAATTGAAAGAGACGGAAGGTTCGCTCCCCGACCGCATCGAGCTTTACGTAAAGCTGGAGGCGGGCGCCATCTCCCTGAATATGCGCGAACCCTGCTTTCCCATGGTGCCGCAGCGTCAAAATGCGGCCGGCCGTACGCACATTGACGCGATCAGTTTCGAAGCTTGCGGCGCCGCTCCGGGCGTGGGCCGCTACGATCTGAGCCGGTGTCGCCGTCTGGTCGAACTTATGGGGATAGGGATCATCGCCGAGCGCTTTGAGTTCGGCGAGCTTTTTCTGGCGCTGGAGGTACTGGTCGAGCGGCTCGAAAGGCAAGGAGGCTTTCCGTTTGTACTTCTCCCGCAGTATACCGATGCGTTTCTCGGAGCGTCAAGAAAACGCTTGTGTTAAGGAGCCTGTGATATTATCGCAGTCCCGCAGGAGGTGCGGCTTGGAGGATGCAGTAGCCAATCGCGGGCTTCGCCGCACGGCCAGCGTGCAGGAAGACTGGGTCGCCTGGTTACCGGAAGAGAAGGACCGTCTTTTTGACGCCACTCTGAGCGAACTGGAAATTTCTTACGGAATCCTGAGCGTTACGCTAAACGACGCCTTCAACTTATGCCGGCAGGGCAAGCTTGCGCCCGCACGGGAACAGGCTCGCATGTTCGCCGAACTATTCGACCGTCTGGCGGGCCGGCTGAGGGGGACTTTGCGTTCGCTTTATGAACACAGCCGGCAGTTCGGCACCTTCCCCAATACGGCGCCGTTGCGCCCCCGCTTCTTCCGAAGCGAACGCGCCCAGCAGGTTGCGCGAGCCAATAATCTGCTGGCGCTTATCCGCTTTCGGGCGCGCACGCGTTTCTTCCGCAAGCTAGGCGCTCTGGAAGAAATTGTCGCCGGGCTGCAGCGAGAAGCACGCGAAACCGCCCGGGACATCGCCGAAGGGATAGCTGTATCGTGGCGGAAGCAGTGGACACGCTTGGAGGTTCTTGACTACGACCTGAACACCAGCCTTCGCGAGACGACCATCGTGTTGAAGTCGTTTTTTTGCGTACTGCCCATCGAGGAGTTGTCGGCGTTTCGCCAGACGGTAGTTTCGCTCACACCCAAGCCATCACTGAACCAGAATCGGCGCTCTGCGCAGATTATCGCCAAAGTGGAACCGGCCTGCCGCAAGACGGCAGCCCAAGCGACGCCGGAACGACCTGCTCTTCCCCAGACTCCGCGCAGGAGCCGAGAACATCCGACCCTGATGGATAATAAGTAGTGTGAGTAGACAACCTTGTGGAGCGGGGATGGCATCCGATAGTAGCTGATGCGTCCCGACGGGACCGGTGGCCCGAACGAGACCAACTGAAGTTCGCGAGTTAGGCGAAGCGGAGGCCATCCGAAGGGCACAGCAGGGCGACGCCGAGGCTTTTGAACGCATCTATAGGTTGCATAATCGGCGGGTTTACGCGCTCTGCCTGAGGATGGTGGGAAACACGGCGGAAGCAGAAGACCTTACGCAGGAAGCTTTTTTGCAGCTTTTTCGTAAGATCGGAACCTTCCGGGGTGAGTCGGCGTTTTCCACCTGGCTGCATCGCTTGGCTGTGAACGTGGTGTTGATGCGTCTTCGCAAGAAGACCCTTGCGGAGACCTCTCTCGAAGAGGCGACCGAGCCGGACGAGGAAGCCGGCGGACCGCGCAAAGATATCGGAGGACCTGATCTGCGGCTCTCGGGGTCTGTGGATCGGGTAAATCTTGAACGTGCTGTAGAGCAACTTCCACCAGGTTACCGCTCTGTTTTCGTGCTCCACGACGTTCAGGGCTACGAACATAATGAGATTGCCTCGATCATGAACTGCTCGATCGGCAATTCAAAATCGCAACTGCATAAGGCGCGCATGCGATTGCGAGAGCTATTGCAGGAGTTTGAACGTAATCGCGCGCGAGAAGAGCGCCAAGCCGCCAAGGGCGGTTCGGGAGGCGGTCGTTAAGAGGTGAATCAAGTAGCAAGCCAAACAGGTCGCGACGCGGAAGGATAAACCCCATGAGCCCGATCCAATGCGCGCAATTCGAACGGATGCTGGAAGAGCAGCCGGACGATCCGCTATCCGCCGGGGCCGCCGAGCATATGAAGGGCTGCGTCGATTGCCGCGTGCTGTGGAGCGATATCGAGGCTATTCACACTGCGGGAATGGAGTGGGGCAGCGAAGAGGTCGAGCCGCCGGAATACCTATGGACCTCCTTGCGGCGACAACTGGAATCGGAAGGATTGATACGAGAAAGGCCGGCACAGCGGGGCTGGGTCGCAACTTGGTTTGGGGCGGCGCCTCGGTGGACTCTGGCCGGAGCCTCTGTTTCCTTGCTGCTCATAGCGGCGATGCTGGCGGGCTATCGGATGAGTGATTTCAAGACAAGTGCCGCGCTGCCGGCGCGTTTGAGCATTTCCGCCGGGCGGCCGAAGTTAGTGGCAGCGGATCTGGGGAAAACGCTTGACGGCGACTTGAAGCGAGTATTTGATTCGCTGCCCGAAGGTAATCCATTGCTGGCGAGTTCGTTGCGCGAGAACCTTGGTATCGTTGATAATCTCATCGCTGTGTGTGAAGAATCGGTTCGCCAGCAACCCGACGACCCGATGGCCCGTGATTATCTTTATGGGGCTTATGAACAAAAGGCCGTCTTACTAGCGACGGCAACGGACCGCAGCGCCTTGGAGGGCCAATGAAAGGCCGGGTAGGTTCGGCAGTGCGCTTTCGGATTGCCGGTACGGTTGGGCTCGCGCTGTTTCTCGCAATCTCGGCCGACGCACAAACGCGGCGTTTCGAGCGACACTTTACCGTTCAAGGCAAGCCGGTCGTCACCGTGCAAAATGCCACAGGGCGAATCCAGGTAAGAGCCTGGGACAAGCAAGAGGTCATGATCGTGGGGCAGCGCGGGAGCACAAACGTCGAGGTCGATACGGAGCAGGTTGGCAATCGCATTGAGATCGCCACCCGGGTGACTTCCGGCAGCGCCAATTCCGATGCGCTCCGCGCGGACTACGATATCAGCGTGCCTGCGGAATCGGAACTTCAGGTTCGCAGCGATTCCGGAAACGTGACCGTCGACAGTGTGCACGGGGATATGTCTTTCGATACGGTCGCTGCGGATCTCGCGCTCCAGGACGTGGAGGGCTATCTGGTCGTCAAGAGCATCGGTGGATCGACGATCTGCACACGTTGCGCGGGCCGGCTCGATGGAACTTCCATCAGCGGTAATTTCCAGCTTCTACAGCCGACCATGGACAACGTGCGCGTACAAACCTCCTCCGGAAATATCCTGTTCGACGGCAGTTTCATGAATCGCGGCATCTACGTGCTGAAGAACTACAGCGGCACGATCGAAGTGCGGTTTTCCAGCAGCGATTCGTTTGACGTCAGAGCTACTTCTCTTTATGGAAATGTCATCAATCAGGCGCCGGTAGTTCCGGACCGCCACAATATGCCCGCGCCGCGTAGCGGTCTGGCGAAGAGCCTTTTCGGCACAATGAACGACGGGCGGGCCAAAGTGGAGCTTTCCTCCTTTAACGGCACGATCAAAATCTCCAAGCGAGAATAAGACGCCGCGCCGGTGTTGCCCGCCTCCTCTCCACAATCCAATCCGGGCGCAGGACGCCGGTCTGATCAGCGTCTGGTCTGCCTGGCGGGATTCATGGGTTCGGGCAAGACCACAGTGGGAGTTTCCCTGGCGCGCCAACTTGGGTGGCGCTTCGAGGATCTCGACACGCGCATCGAAGATTCCGCCGGTTTTAGTATCTCCGCTATTTTCGAACGGCGCGGAGAAGCAGCTTTCCGCGAGATCGAGCGAGAGCAGTTGGAGAAAGCTCTGGGCCGGGTGGCCGAGTCAGGAGAACCCATCGTGCTCGCGTTGGGCGGAGGCACGTACGCGCAACCCGGGATCATGGAGAGACTCCGGGGCTTCGGCGCGGTGGTTATCTGGCTGGATTGCCCGGCGAACCTGCTGCTCGCACGCTGCGCCACGATGAACAATCGCCCTCTCTTCCGCGATGAGGCCAGCTTCCGAACTCTGCTGGCGGCGCGCTTGCCCTTTTATGAGCAGGCGGATTACCGTGTCGCAGGCGACGATGATCCGGCCAGCGTCGTCGCGCGAATTCTAGCCTTGCCTGCTTTTGCCAAACGCCTGACGAACCTAGGAGAAGAACTCTCCGCGCGACGGGTGAAACCATGAAAGCTCGCTTTCTGCTGTGGTGCCTGCCGTTAGGGGTAATGACTTTGCTCTGGAGTGCCGCAGCGAACCAGGTGCTCCCTTCTCCTCGGCCGGCAGCGGATTCCCGCTTCACGCCAGATAAGGGAAGATTCCGCATTCTCCAACAGGACAATGAGGCCGGCACCGAGGAATTCAGTTTCCAGCCCTCCGGAAATGCCTGGGTTCTGGAGGATCAGACGGTCCTTCGCGTTCCCGGCAGTGTGGAGATGCGCACTTCAGGCCAACTGCGGATTTCCGCAGAGGGCGTGCCGCAGCATTACGCCTGGAGCGCGCAAGCCGCCAAAAAAGCCTCGGGCACGGTAGAATTCGATAACGGCACGGCAAAAACGTCAGCCAATGTTTCCGGGGCCAAACAGGCCGTACAACGGGATTTCAAATTCACTTCACCCCGAATCGCCGTGCTTGATAACAATCTCTACGAGCAATACGCGATTCTGGGACGAATCTACGATTGGAACGCCAAGGGAGCCCAGAGCTTTCCTGTCCTGATCCCGCAAGACGCAACTCCGGGGAGCATCGATGTGGAGTCACTCGGCGCGAAGAGCGTCGATGGCGCAAATCTGGAAGTCTTGCGCGTGCATTCAACTGATCTTGAAATCGAACTCTATTTTGACGCGAAATTCCACCTCATTCGGCTGGAGGTTCCGGCGGCGAAGGTAGTCATCATCCGGCAGTAGCAAACTTTCCGGGCGTCAAAAAGAAGTCAAAAATAAAAAGGGCCGCAGAAAGCGGCCCTGTGCCGTCCCGAAGAATTACGCTGAGCATCACGGTCTTGGCTTCGCGCTTCAGACGCAGTTGGTCGCGCAATTCGGCCACGGTCCGCATGCGGTCTCCACCTACTTTCGTAATCACGTCGCCGGCTTCGAGCCCGGCTTTTGCCGCCGGCGAATTCGCTTCGACGCTATGATGAATCAGACCTCCGTCCTTATTGGGCGTGCCCAAGGGTGTCACGTAAGCAAGCGAGGTATCGCAAGATTCATGGATGCAAACGGAAGGCGAGCGTGACGCTCGTAATTACATTCATAGGACGTCCATTGACGACCGCCGGCACATAACGCCACTGTTCCACGGCGTGAATGGCGGCGCGAGCGAGGACCGGCGGGCCCGAAACAGGCACCACGTCGCGTATCGTTCCATCCCGGCCGACAAAGATACGCAGGGTGACATCGCCCTCAATGCCGGCCAAGCGGGCCACGTCGGGATATTCCGGCGCAATTGACTTAACCAGGCGCTTCTGCTGGTCCACGGCGTCGACCCGAATGGCTCCCCAGAGGAAAATATCAAAGAAGCGCCCGAATTCGCCCATATCGGCCGAGTCGCTCACGGCAGGCATCCCGTCCCCAGAGCGGCGACCCACGCCAGCCGGGAACGTCTCTCTCTCGCCGGCGGGGAACCGGGACGCAACCGCCGCCCCTCGGGATGCATTGCCAATTTCGACTCGTCCGCCAGCCGTATCCGCCCATACGCCGCCATCAACTTTCCCGGTGATGATATCGCCGCCACCACTGGTGAAATGCGCTGCTCCGAAAACGTGACCAACACGAATGTCGCCACCTCCGGTGCGCAGCACCGCCGGCCCATACACATCGCCTGCAGAGATTTGGCCCCCTGCTGTTGCGGCGCGGAGTCCGCCGGCAACATCGCCGACGGAAATATCGCCGGCCGCTGTTTCCAGTTGGGCTTCGAATGCTGCGCCCGCAACGCGTTTGGATGCGGCGTCACTGGTTCCCACACGACCCGCCCGGATGTTCCCGCCTCCGGTGGCAAACGCAATCACGCCATCTATCTCCTGAGTGACGAGGTCGCACTGACGCGGCAATCGTTTTCCGCTCCGCCGCGATTGATGAGCACAACGCCGCGTGGCGTGTCATGGGCGGTAAGCGAAAAATCCCGGAGCAGCGCATCCGCATCGGCCCCGGCCATCTTTAGATCCAGACGCAGGCTATAGCTCACCTGATTCGCAGCGTCCGTAAAGATCTCTACGTTGGCGCAAATCGCTTTGACCGTGAGTTGAAGGTTCTCGCGCGTGGGGATCACATGCCCGGGCTGCGGCATCCCGAAAGCAATTGTGGAACTAGTGCCGTTCCAACTTGATCCGGCGAGAGGTTCGGCCCAAAGAGCCTGCGATTGGCTGTGGGGTGGCCTAGTAGAGAATTTGGTGCGAACGGTTGGAACGGCACTAGGTGCAAATAAAAGCCAAAGCGGGGAAGCCAGAATCGCCATGAGAATTGCAGCCCAGCGCGTGTGGATCGCGGGGCGGAATCTCACGTGTTTGACGAATCTCAAGGATGGCGCCCCTCTCCCGAAACTGAGTCTTCGTCCATGGACGCGAGCTGTCCCAGCGCATCGGCGCTGCGGGAACGAATATAACGATTAGAATCGTTGCGCATGCGGTCGCGCAAAATGCTCACAGCACGATTATCCAGCGAGACACTGGGGAATTCGTGGCTTTTCATTCGCTCAAGAAGCGTATTCAAAGCCTGAATGCGCACGCCGGAATTATCGTCATCCGAGAGGGCCTCAAGAATGGCGCTCTGCACGTCCGGCGCTGAACCGACGCCGCGAAGAGCTTCAATGGCCCTCAAGCGCACGGCCGGATTCGGATCATGGCGGAGAGCTTCGCTCATCGCTTCCCGCACTTGGCGATCATCGGCCTTAAGCCGCAGCGCGTCGATGGAATCGAGCCGCACGCCGTCATCAAATTGCCCGCTGTGTCCGATCACGTAGGCCAGCACACGCCGGATCTCGGCGTCATCGGGCGTTCCTTGGAGGATGCGCGGCTGCGGCGAACGCACTTGCAGTTCCACTTTAGGATTGGTTGAACCGCTTTGTGGTTCGAGGCGAATGCTATCCCGACCGATGGTCTCAAGTTCCTGCTCCGTTAGGGGCGCGGGTGCAGAGACAGTGATCACCGGATTTCCCGGAACTGGCAAAGCGATCTGACGATACCATTCGCGAGCTGCCGTGCCCGCAAGCGCGCCAACAAGCAGCAGTGCGGCTGCGCTCCATCCGGGATGAAAAACAAATGTGCGGCGAAACGCGCCCACCCACCGCCAGGGAGTCACAAGCGCGCGCCAAGTCCGCTTAGATTGTGCTGTGGCATCGTCCAATGCCTCGAAGAGCTCACTGCGACAACGCGCCAGCAGCAGTTCGGAGCGATCGAGCGTATCGGCAGGCTGCACACGCGCGGCAAGCGCCTTATGCAAACTAATTTCGCGCGAAAGGACAGCCGCGCAGGTCGCACACCGCCGCGCATGCGCCTCAACTGCGGCGCGCTGTTCCTCGATAAGTTCACCGGCCGCGTAGAGGATCGCGCGATCCTCGAAATTCGAGCAATGGAGCGCTTCGACCATGAGTTACCTCAATCCCTCGAGCCGGGTCCGCAGTTTGTGTGTGGCGCGGAAGAGCGAATTTTTCACGGTTTCTTCGGTGGTGCCGAGCGCTTCGCCGATGGCGCGCAGCTTCATACCCTGGTAGTGCCGCATCTCAAAAACCATTCGCTCGCGCGGCGAGAGCGCTTGGAGCGCAGCCTCAACTTGGCGCCCAATTTCGTGGCCTAAAACCTGGCGCTCAGGATCTGAATACGTCCCGGTCTCTTGCTGGTGATCAAAGAAATCGGCGTCGCGGCGCTCCCCAGAGGAGACCGTGCGCAGAAGGGGCGGCTGTTCTTCCGGGTGACTGCGGCGGCGGCGCAGATGATCGAGGCAAATATTCGTAACGATTCGATAGATCCAGGTGTAGAAGGCGCATTCGAAGCGGAAGCGGCGCAAATTGCGATAGATCTTCAGGAAGGCCTCTTGATAGACGTCTCGAGCATCTTCCGCGCTGCCTAGCACGTTGAGCGCGAGGCGCAAGACCTGCCGGTCATAGCGCTGCACGAGGAGCTCGAAAGCCGGGCGGTCACCGGCTTGGGCGCGCTCAATAAGTATCCGGTCGTCCGCGGCCGAAAGAACCGAAGAGCCGGGCGGGGCAACTGCAGTCGTCCCGGAACTCGGCAATGCCTCAACTGGCGGCGCGCCCGCTAGGACGTCGGGCATAGGCAGAAACCGACAATTCGATCTTTCGAGATTAGGCGGCTCATTGGCAGATCCCAGGCGCCACCATAAATTTTATTTTAGGCCGTCAGTAACTTAGACGCAGGAACGAGCGAAAACGTAAGCATGGGTTTCTTATTGAATTCAGGGCATTTATTTTCGATGAGCGCAAAATGAGGCCGAGCACTGTGGTATAACGCGGAGACGTGAGACGCGACCGTGCCTTTTCCCCAGGTAAGGACGGACCCGCGCGCCGGTCGCGGAAGCTCACCCTTCTGCCCCTCATCGCCGCCACTTACTTCATGGTAGCAGGCGGGCCTTATGGTCTCGAAGATCTGATCGGGAAGGCCGGGTATCGTGCCACACTCATC